>Ga0209671_1001186_pt1 | contig 20991 bp, 13 predicted proteins | sample WorMetHERISLAND2_2_FD_187401 | JGI IMG/M metagenome (GOLD analysis project Ga0209671, IMG submission 187401) | Marine gutless worms symbiont microbial communities from Max Planck institute for Marine Microbiology, Germany - Olavius geniculatus... | ecosystem: Host-associated > Annelida >... | reverse complement strand
GTTTATATACAGTGTAAGGGTGACATCGTGGTTGTAGATATAAAACAGCACAAATCACAATTTCACAAGAAATTCACAATTTCACAATGTCAAACGAACTTTGCTGACTGTGTAATGGTAAAGTTTGAATTTTTAAATTGTGATTTGTGCTGTTTTATATCTACAACCATGATGTCACCCTTACACTGTATATAAACTGAACAGTTTTTTTACATAAATCATGTAATCCCTGAAGTGCTCACGGATCGATGTATGGACAGTTTCATCAGGAAGACAGTTCCAATCTATATGGTAGAAAAACTACGAGCCTACCCTGCGCACGGTTCCGCGGAAGTTGTCATGTACGAATGCTTGAGTGAGAAGGAACGTATCGTCGGAGCCTCCAAGGAAAACATAGTTGTCAGGATGAATCAAGTTCACGTCATAACTCAGGTGTTTCGTCTCCTGTTGATCGTCCACCGTCAGCGTTATCTGCATACGAACAGCCGCAAACACATCTCAGTGTTATAGCCACTGCGACAGTTATCTCTGTTATTCCAATATTGTATTTAATTGAACAGAAAAATTATAATAGCGTGTGTTTCTTCTCCATATTGTCAAGCTGTTATCTGATTAGACAGTATTTAACAATATCAACCGGGAAAACGGCAAAGCGAGAAATTACAGAAAAATCCTGCTAAGGGGTGTTACTGATTTTGCTGGCATTTAGCGCTGAGTAGAAAAAGGGCAATAGGTTGTAACTACGGCACCTAGTAAAGCCCAAATTCCATTACGCCGACTTTCACCGAAACTTACCTGCGGGGAAAGTCACGGACACAGATCATGAAAGTCGCGGACACAAACCATCGCGACATGTCAAGATGTCAGCAACAAAGTCCGTGACAAGTCTGCGACAAACCCGTTTGTGTCGCTCTGATGGAATGCAGTCCATTACAATGCACGGGGAAAGTTAGCGCAAAGTTCGCGGACGCAAATCATGAAAGTCGGCGACATGATTTGTGTCTCGGACTTCCATGATTTGTGTCCGCGACTTCGTCGCAAAGTCGGCATAATGGAATTTGGGCTTAAGACAGAGGAGAGACAATTGGCAGCAGCAGAAAAGCTGTGTGTGTAAACAACACTTACGGCGCGGTCTCGGCGCTCAATGAGTACACGATGTGGTCGATTGTCATCGAGTCTTCGTGAAGAGATGAACCTCATGACTCGATCAACTCGACCATCATGTGTCACCGTCAGGTACAAACGACCATCCTGCACGTTTATATAGCATCAGACAGCAGCCATGCTTCAACAACTCCGCTAATATTATTATTGCTATTTCTATCCCCAGCAGTACAAAATCACGGAGATTAAACTTTTTTTTAAAAAACCAGTTCAAGCCGTGCAAACGGCCTATAAGAACTCGGCAACGCCATATCCAACGGAACCAACACCGACCCCAAACGACTTCACCTTCACACACACACACGTTGACAGCAATGCTGCCCAGTGACAAATTAATTCAGCCAACTGTTTTAACGTATAAGTAAATAACTAAGTAAGTAAGTAAATCTTTTACTGCACGAAACAAACGCAAATGCAAACACCCAAAAGCTGCCCAAGCTAACAAAGACAATGGCTTACAAAGGAACGATTGAAAAACTTATAAGCACAAGTGGAAAGCAGGAACAGATGTCCACGAAGCCACATCACCAGACTCGCGTTTCTCTCATAGAGGAAAACCATAAAATTATTTACACAGCGTTAAGCACGGAAAGAGCGAAGACTTACCTTCAAGCTAAGGTGCATGTTGTCACGCTCGTTGCCCGTAAACCAGATGAGTCCGTCCGGTCGGTCAGTCTGGAACGTCAGTTCGAAGCCCTCGTGCACGTTGCGTCGCAGGTAGTAGTCCGGCAGCTGGTTCAGCACGTACAGCACCCACTGCGAGCCGTCACTCTGGTACCAGCGGTGCCGGTCCGGCGACTCTGTCGTAGTCGTGGTTGTGGTAGTGGTTGTCGTAGTTGCCGGACGTCCGTCGATGATGACGTAGATTGGGTGCGGTGCTTGCAGCACGAGGTCCAGCAGGTCCATATCACCCGGCAGACTGTCCCCACTTATCACCGCCTGCAACGCGAACCAAACCAGTCCCATCTCCACAACAGTTATTTTAAGTGCTTAAAACCCCAACATACTGTAAATAGTCTTGGATTGATAAAAGATTTTTTTTAAATTAGAAGTGGTACACGACGATCATTATAATCGTCATTTTATTGCATTGCATGAACAAAGTATGCAACAAAAATGAGTCAAAAGCCAAAGTAGCTTCTATGGCGATTCGCCCCTAATCAGATATCAATTTACACAAATGACAAACCAAAAATGCAATAACGATTTCACAAACACCGCGCTTCCAGTAAACGGTATAAACAGCCGATGCCAAAAGTTGGGTGGCGTACAAACGGCAGGACGCCTTGAGAAGTGTACCTTCTGAATGGTGCCGAAGAAGTTTGAGTCGATGTAGTCCCGAGTGAGTAGCCGTGTGTCATAGCTGCCTCCAAGGAAGACGTCGTTAAATCGATGAACAATGTTTATATCACGCACCAAAGTACGTGACGTCTCCGAACCGTCGACCACCAGCCTCAACTGTACGTGCAGTAAAATCACCGACACACACAGCGGTTTGACAGCCATTTTTCTCTTAAAAATGCAGAAGAACTAATTACCACTGATATTCACTTAACACGCATTTAGGTAGTACTTTCAATTACAGCTGTGAAAATTAACAATAATAACACGATTAAAGGCTGAAAAACGTTTGTGATTAATACATTTAGATCGTTCAATTGTCCATCAAAGTCACGTCAATTAGTAAGTCTTATAAAGTAGATACAGACATCTAATAAACGATAATCGCTTTCTCCATAGAAATGTTAACTATAAAAAAACTAATAATTACCGGCTTTACTTGAAATAATTCGATACTGCATTTTACATTCAAATTTAAATATGTCATGACCGACAGCTATGCAAACACAGAGAACGAAAACGTCAAAAAATAAGACCACTCACTGTTCGGTTTCGACGATCGATCGTAACCCGGTGAGGTCGGCCGTCATCAAGTCTACCAGCAGAAGCGATTGACATCCTCTGAACGACTCGACCATTCTGAGTCACTATCAGATACAGCAGGCCGTCCTGACACACGACAAACGTACATGCAAGATGTAATGCAAGGTAAAGCACGAAACTAAGAGAAAATAACTGAAACGTAACACACAAAAATGTTATGAACTTCATGCAATATTTGCAGCCACATGAAATGGCATATTCCTGACACAACTGCCAATCAAATGAAGTAATCATACTGCCTTGAATAAAAATATAAAACTTAATACGTTGCTTGTCCGGTTTTCTCCAATTAGTGCAAAAGCAAACGTATTTGATGACCAGATTGTCAGGAAATATCCGTACTAAAAATTATTAAAATCTGGTATTCCTACTTCAAGTTACAATCGATAATGTCAGGGTCCCTTTTATGAGACACAGTATAATTAGTCTCAAATAACGAGATGGGCGTTATAAATGTCACCGACATTGAGTCATTGGTTAGTATTATTTGGAGCGACAGTATTGCACAACTTATTACTAGGCTATAATTGGGCTACAAATACTTTGCAGTCCAGATACAACAGTCGACAGACAAAACGAACCAACCTTCATGGTGAGGTGCATGTTGTTTCGCTCGTCGCCGGTGAACCAAAGCAGTCCGTCTGGATGAGCGGTAGTGAAGACGAGCTCGAAGACCTCGTGGTTACTGCGCCGCAGGTAGGACTCGGGCATCAGCGCCAGGTCGTACATGACCCACGAGTAGCCGTTGCACTCGCGCCACTTGTAGCGATTCGGATCCGGCGTGGTAGGCTCCGGCACCAATGGCTCGGAGCGCATGTGATCAAACAGGCGCTCGCCGTTGAAGTAGAAGTTGCGCAGGTTGCCGTAGTACGAAGTGCGCTCCTGCTGGCTGGACTTGCCGAAGATCACAGAGTGCACGTCCAATGTGAAGTCCTCGCCAGGCAACACCGCTACAAATAAATAAATAAGCAAGTTTTTAGCTAAAATGGCAGAACCCTGCCGCACACGCGTTTTTATACATTTCGAGCTCAAAAATCACGTTTTTTTCTTCTTCGTGATACAAAAAGTTTACATTTTCCACACTGTACAGTAGTAACATTCTATCTGACAACGTACTGAAAGAACATTGAATATCACAATAAACTTTGATCTGATTTCAATTAAAGCTTCGAGCAAAAGTCAAAAGGTTAAACATTAAATGTGTATAGCTAATTATGGAAAAAATCATCACACAGCTATGAAGCGTCATCTGCCATATGTTACCTGCCTCCTGACACAGATGAATGCGCCCCGCCTTAACCTCAGCCACACAGACTGGCACTCAATTTACCTACCCCAGAGAAATGAAAGATTGGGTTGACATCGGTGTTGGTTACATACCGAAACTGTCCACAGAGAGTCACCCATACTAGTGGTAACCACTTAATAGAGAGTTAACGACCCGACTGGGAGTCGAACCCAGGACCTTTTGATTGATAAGTCCAACATCCTAATTCTTACGACACCAAGCCATCTCGTGTTATGTGATAGCCTAGTAGACTAACTTGTGGCAGGTCGGCAGTCATCCACACGGGCTTCAAGTTCCTTGGCTCGACGCTTAATCGTCAGAATGTGCCATTCATTATCACTGACTGGCCGATCACACGGCATTGACAGCTTCACCACCTGTCAGCCAATCACAGACCACATAAATATGCAGCAACTGTGTAGCAACTTGAATATGCATTTTCACTGTTTAACCTGTGCAGCATGTGTCTCAATAATGGAAAAAAGCTGCCCAAACAGTGTTCCAACTTCCAAGCTTGCCCACCAGAAATTTCACTTACCTTTCGTAGTTTCTTTAAAATTTTTGAAGGTCAAGTGATTATTTACTGCAAACACACAAACTATGCTACTAATTAGCATAGTGTTAACATAGTGATCTTGCTATTAATTAAGCTCAGGCTGTCTGGCAGCTAATACTGCTAATTTAGCATCCACAAAGCTTTATTGTCTCTCTCGCAGTTGGTATAGATTTTTTTACCACTGCTCATTTTCAACATTAATATATTGCTATTAACATCTTTACCTGAGTTCTTGTAGCTGACATTACTTACTTGCCTTGCCGCTGCCCCACTAGTAAAATGCTCCTAACAATGTGCTGTGCCATAGCTGTGACGATTGTTGCAAGTAAGTAAGTAAGTAAAACGTAAATTTATATAGTGCATAATTATGTGTAAAAAAATTAACGTTCAATGCGCAAGTGATGCTAATAAAAACTAAACACAATTGTTTTAAAGAACTGTTTGAAGCTGTCAAGCAACATCACTCTCGGATCTCTGATTTCGATATGTATCTTAATCTGCTATGAATATGTATGTTTGTGTATGAATATGCCAGACATGGACGGACCTCTGATCCAGAGCGAGCAATGAACGTATCCAGATGGACGTGACCGTTGTCGAGGTAAGCCTTCATGTAGTCGTTGTTGTGTCCGTTCCACGTCTTGAAGATGACTCCGTCGTCCTTGGACGTGCGGAAGTGAATCACGATGTCGTTCGTGTGGCTGATCTGTGTCGGCTGCACGTGGATTTGAAGATTCTTCTCACCGCGGAACGCCACTATCGGCGCATCTGCACCAACAAAAGCAAAGCAATCGATTGCTTAACTGATCAATTAACCGATCTAGTTAAAAAAACTACAAACAGACAAGAGTGATTGGAAATACGTTGCTATACGTTACTGCTCTACCCAGTAGGAAGAATCACTGCTCTAAACGGCCAAGCTACGACTTCTGCATTTCACGAGGTAGTGTGACCAGAAATTAACATACCGGTGGCTACATCTTCCGGGGAACGTTTACGCCAATTTTGAGTTCTGTATACGCCTTTTCATTTTTGAGTCAAAAGCCCGTACTGAACAGATGCAGACAGAGGAACGGACGGACCAACCGAGAGACAGACGGACGGGCAAGACCCCTAATGCGACCTATTAGAACAGCCGCATAATAAACATTCTGGCAAATACAGCAACTTATAGCTTTAGCCAATGTGACTGTCGTTGGAAAGAGAAAAGTTCAACCTCGTCGTAGTCTTTGGCTAATCTTTGATAGAGTTATTCAAAAATAATACTGGCACAATTTTAGGGGGAGAGGAGAGGCATGGTATAGAACTTGATTAAGCACTAGGAAATGTACACTCAGTCTGTAACAGAGGTAGGCATTAACTGACCTTTTTCACAGTGCATTCCGGTGTAGGCAGTGAGCATACAGTAGCACAGTCGACCGCCCCAGCGCTCACGGCAGACGCCACCATGCTGACAGGACGCCGGCGAGCAGTAGTGCGGCATCTCCAGACACCCTGGTCGGATCATGAGCATGCCCTGGTCGGTGCGTAGCTGCGCCAGTTCTACCAGGTCTCCGCCGTCCAGACGCAGGTCCGACACACAGCCGCGGTAGAAGTCCCTCATGCGCGAGTAGAGCAGCCACGGCAGCTGGGCCGGGTCCGACGTTCCACCGACGAACAGCGTCGAACCCAGGTCCAGCGACCCGTCATCTCCTGACGCCAGGCGCTCGCTGTGCTGCTCTCCGTCCACGGTGAACGTCACCGTGCGTCCAGACCGTTCCATCACCACGTGATGTTGTCGACCGTCGTTCAGCCCGGCGCCGACGAGGAAGCGCTGGGTGCGTCCGCCCAGGTTGAACAAAGCGTAGAGGTCGCCGTCACTCAACTCCACCGCGAAGAAGTCCGACCGACCAGGACTTGGACTGGTCACCATCAGGACGCCGTGAGGCTGGATCGTCCGGAACTTGAAGTCTACCTGTAACAACGTTCAGCGCCGGATTAATGTGGAGACGAAAGTAGTAACTGCGTCAGGCCCCGCTGGTTTTATACAGCTAACACTTAACAATAATGTGAGATCGGCTGAACTGCAGCCATTCATGTCAACTTTCTTCATGACGTTGCCTGCCGAAAATTATCTAAATCATCCAATGTTTCACGGAGTTATTCAAACAGTGGCCCCGTTTTTTGAGACACATTGTAGATTAGAAACAGGATTATTACGATGAAATATTTATAGTAGCTAGTAGGGTTGTTATTACAATAATTAACGCCGGTATTTCACACTTCTTTCGAAAAAAGATGCTCCATTTACGTGAATACCGAGCAGTATTATAATTACTCACAGTGCCACGTCGTCCGGGCGACCACTGAGGCAGACGAAGGTACGACCGGCCTGAGGTGAAGGTCACAGCCGCCATCTCAGGGCGAGAGGGTCGGCGGGTCGTGGGTGCGGTCGGAACGACGACCGGTCCAGTCTGCTGACCCTGACCGTTCTCCACGATGACGTAGATCCGGTTGGACTCGGTCTGTGCCAGCGAGATCAGATCCAGCTCGTTCGGCAACGAGTTACCTGTCATCACCGCCTGCGCAACGAAAAATCATCCAAATACCAAAATGACACACTATAACTAGGACAAAAGTCGAAATGCAAAACGTAAAGCATTCATATCTTCACGGGAACACATCTTGGACACAGCCACGAAGCGCCACCTGACATATGGAATCACACAGTGTTTCGTTACATACCACTCAACATATGTAAACGTACCGCACCTTAAACCCCGCCAGACAGGCCGGTACACGATTTACCTACCCCAAAGGGATAGAAAACTGAGTTTAGTTCCGAGTGGTTACTGGTTGGTTATATACCACATGTAGTTTTACTAGTTTATCTAATATCTAACCGCAGATTCACACATCCAACACCGCATATGCACGTCGCTAACGTATTTTAAAAAGTGATTGCCTTTCTTACTACACACGACACACTTGAGGACCATACTGTGAATAATTATTAACGTGTTTAATCAACAAATTGTATTTTAATCTGAACGTATTTTGCATCAGTGGTATATATGAATACAGTATACGAACCCTCTGTATAATGCCGCGGAACTGGTGTCTGTAGACGTTGGACGTGGTATTGTCGCTACCGCCCAGATAGATGGAGCTGCCGGGATTGATCAAGTGAACGTCATAGCCAAAGTTCTTCACCGTTTCCGCACCGTCGATACTCAACGTTATCTGAACACATCAGATCACAAACCAGCAAGTAAGATTAGCAAATGAAAAATACATAAAAACGAACAATTACTCTTTATATGCACCAGGGTCCTTTGCATAGTATGCAATTATTCTATTGGCTATACAATTAGCCAGAAGCGGTCAGGCTGAGATGGCCTATATAGGTAGCTGGCCTCACGCACAGAACAGTAGACTGCGGTTGACAGGTCCGGGAAAACGTCCGTCTCTACTGTACACATTAGAAGCAAACCGAAACGAACCAGAAAACACTTGTTTACCTGCGAATGCGTAATATGACAATTCCAAAGTAATTATTGAATGCTTGGGACCAAAGTGCGTGCCGAAGCCACGGATGGTTTGACTATTCGTCGTGGTTACTTGTAACGAAGGGCTTAACCGCAAAAGTAACGAAGTAAAAGTCGCGTTACTCTAAAATTTTACTTCGTTACAAGTAAAAAGTATCCCTTGCCGAGAGTACTACGTTACATGAGAAAGTACTGAGAATTGCACTTAAGTATTGTAGCGCGTTACTTTTTCTTCGTTACTTTATACCACTGTCAAAAAGTAGCCAAAAAGTAGCAAGCAAGGCTCCAAAGCAAAATCTTAGAGCGCCAACGGCTGTCAACATAGCCCAATTGCCGCTTTTCGTCCAATCTGTCAACCATGTCCACCTCTTTAAAACAGACCTAACCGTCACGGAGTTTAAAGGCGCGTACAGAGCGACGCATCTCAACTGAACTGAACTGAGGGGTTATGCCATTTCAATCCAGTCCAGTTCAGTTAGGCTACGTCGCTCTGACGCCTCTTAAGAAACCCTGCTTCAAGTCAAATCGCTACGCGCCAGCGGCACAGTAAATTACGAATAACAAAACTCACCTGTCGGTTCTGTCGCTGAATGCTGACGCTATGAGGTCGATGGTCATCAAGTCGACCTACTGACCGGAACGTCTTGGACTCATCGACTTGACCGTTACGAGTCACCGTCAGATACAGCACGCCCCCCTGTCACACGCAGCCACATCGACCGCTGAACTAGCATTCACACTATACACGGACTTAAACAGCACTGTTACTGTTTTCACAATTTTCGGCTACAGTCGAGCGCCATAAACCAAACGACAGTGTAGCCAATGCCATCTGAGCGTGGTTTAAGTACCCGTAAGATACCGCACTGTCTGGGATGGTATAAACTCGTACTGCGAACTCGCTTATCCAATCCAGCAGTGAAATAACACAGTAAGCATGTATGAAAATAAGCTACGCACAGACGACTACACAGTCCGCATCCGTTGCTTACAATTGCAAATGGGATACGCAGGCAATACGCGCTTACACGTGCGTAGCCTACGTCCGTATAGTGTGAATGCCGCCTAACTATGCATGCTCATATTCAATCACTCAATATATCATCCATCAATCGATAAATAAAATTCAAACGTTTCATTAAAATCAGCTGTCGAACTCCAACCGAATAAAATACTACCACTTAGCTGCACTAGCCGTAAAATACGAAATAAACTGGAAACATATGTAGGCCCAGGTACGAAATATTATGAGACCGTCCGCCTGACCTGTGACCTTTTGGCTAGAAAATTAACATACCGGTGGCTAACTGTCGCATAATAAACATTCTGGCAAATACATCAACTTATAGCTTTAGCCAATGTGACTGTTGTTGAAAAAAGAAAAGTTCAACCCCCCCCCCCGAAGTCTTTTGACCAAGCCCTCAGTTCTGAACATGCAAATCTGTCTCGGGAAAGGGTCCAGCGCCAACGCACCCTCAAGGACAGTTGAAGGTTATCCCGTGCGTTGCCAGAAAACCAGATGAGACCGTCAGGTCCGTTGGTCTGGAAGGTGAACTGGACGCGCTCGATGGTGTTGACACGTTGGTAGCTCTCCGGCAGCAAACTCAGGTCGTACATGACCCAGTTCTCACCGTCGAACGTCAGATAGCGCGTCCGACTGTCGCCCCACTCGTCTACACAACAACCATACCATAGATGTTAAAGCAGTAAATTTAGAATTTACAAAAAGAAACCAAGATGCACAAAAAGTTAAAAACATAAGCGACCATTTCTTGGCAGCAAATATGGCCGCTTGACATCCCTTGTTATACCGTTTGCCACAACTCGTTTCGCCAGCCAATTCGTACAACGCAACATTGCCGTATCTATCAGTGCAGTGTTACCGTATATAGCCTACCTTACGCATTTCTGTGCTAGATTTCTCCCCTCCCCTATCCCTCCCTCGAAACACTGTATACGCTTACACCGTATATATTCTACATCCCAGCGATACAGTACGACATGCAAGCTCCACGATACCGTTATCTCTCAAACGACAGTTCAGCTTGCCATGTATACAAACACAGCTACCGGTACTGGACTGTGCTTATACATGCCGACGACGCAGTCCATGACATGTAATCATGCCCGCAGCACGACCTCGCCTTCCCAGAATTTCAGAAATGTCCCCATTTAAGGCAACTTATTACCAACGTTTGTTCCTGACTTGTCATCAACATCTTGTTTCTGTCGCCAGCTGAAGTGAACTGAATTGAACTGTTAGATAGATGAGGCCAGTCCCTGACGTTGTGTGATTCAGCGCCCAGGCTGCACAGAAACGCTTTGAAGATGCTGCAGTCTGGGACACGTATGCTCGTGATGATGATAAAGCTGATGAGCGTTCTCTCCACTATCAGACGAGAAACCTGTTGCAACTTCGGGGAGATCCTTCTCAGATTCGGGACCCTAACCCAGGCTGGTGTTACCACCAGTGTGTCCATGGACTTGCGCCGGCCTACATACCTGGCTGACGCTCTGCAGCCTGTCGCTGGACCTCCTGGTCGACAACGCCTGCGCTCGTCATCGACCTCAGCACTGGCTGTACCTATGATACGTCTGTCCACGATCGGCGACCGACGTCTTCACAGTGTCTGTGAACAGTTAAAGCTAAACTCAAGACTCATTCTGTTTTCTGCCTATTTCCCGTAGATGAGCCACCTGACTGTAAACTGACTGCAGAGTCACAAGCATTTTTCACTTAAATTGTATTGTATTGTATTGTAATTCGCTCTTCTTTTGTTGAAATCTTGTACCGGCCACTTTCGACTGATTCTAGTGTAACTGTGGTCTGTGGTTAAACAGATACTAACAGTGACAGTTGTCAGCTATACAGTAACCGGCGACGTGTATATTCCATGCTATTACACCGAAGGCGCGCTGTTTTTGCCAGGCGTTTTTTTATTGGCCGACTGACATTCCTATGCCGGCGGCGGTATTTTAAACGTCGCTGTATAATTGACGTGCAACGGTGAACGGTGTGGCTGAATGGCAGCTGATCGGCAACTAGTGTTAACATGCCAACTTGCTACTGTCAGTAAACGCTGCCGAAGCGTGATATTATAGTCAAAGGCCTTCGCGCTATGACGACCATTCAGTCACCAATGAGCCTATCTGATACGTAGTTAAGGTCAGTGGCAGCACAGAACTGGGGAGGGGAGGGTTGACTGCAGTTTGCAATATGCCACAAATATCCTCTTTCCCGAAGGGGTCAGAAACCCCCATTTAACACAGTGTGTCATTCGACACAAAATGGCACACAAATCAGACGAACGGTTTAAGCATGGTGCACGAATGTGACAGACAACAGACAGACAGCCCACGCTACGGAGTAATGCAGGCAGAATTGCTTGCGCTGCAAGAGCGATTCCGCATAAAACAAGCAGTTTCTCCCCGTCTTTCAAAGACACTTTCCCAGACTTTTCCATTGAGAATGCGAGGTTTTCCTTTGTGTGGCTAAGGGTAGATGTGACGCTTTTGCTGAGTTTAATTGACCGAAGCCACCGCTGAGTGCTGACAACACTGCAGGCAGGCCTTGTTCATAGCGACCAACTCAACTCAACTCATCTTATAAGGCGTCGTGAGTTAAAAAGTAAACGGGACAGGAAGTTGCGACTTTTCGACAGAAGAGATTTTAGGTGCTCAAAAATTTCAATGCTGCCCCAAAATGCGAATTTTTCGTCCCCAAACGGACTAACAATTTCCGCAAAAAGATTTTCCGACAATTTTCCGACAGCTCAAAATTTAGAGGTGATGTGCGCCACTAATCACCGCTGGATTTTGCTCCGTGCTAACTGGTTCTCAATCCAATGCGACGCCAGTGCCAGGTAAGCAGCAGACAGGAAGAGCAGCACGCAGCCGTGCCGGGCGCTGTGAGCTGTTCACGGAATGCTGCACCAGGCCTACAGGCGGGCACTAAATACCGAGGGCCGTGGCACTAGGGTGAGTAAAGCAGTGATGATGAGTGCGCGACAGATGTGGAGCTGCTGGTTTAGGTTTGATCGCGTAGTGAACGCAGCGTGTAGACGCATGCGCCACAGACGCGCGGGGTCACGATGCGCGGAAACAAACGTCATCGGCTGGCTAGCTCATACCAGACCGGCGTGTGATGCATGGGCGGCTTGCGGGTAGGAAAAGACCCAATTCATTCAACGTGTATTCGTCAAAAAGACGCATTTGAATGAATAAATAAATGAATGAAACATCATTATTAGGCGTATGCGTTGCCGGATTAATACTGCTCGTAGTCTATGCTAAAAAGTAAGGTCCTAAATAGAAAGAATCTGTTTATGGTAATGCGACCTAGCCTCAAACAATGATGAGAATCCATCAGCCGAACCGTGCTTTAGGCAATTCTGTAGCATGGCCGGGTTTATTTTCGGCCCGCGGGCTGGTTTCTATATTGCAGATAGCATCCTATGCAATTCACCCAAGCCATGCAGTAACCTAAGCCGACAGCCATGCTGCCACAGTGGCTTCACGAGTGATACATCATAAATGTCCGCCACGGCTATCAGATTTGTTCATAAAACCAGAAAAGATGTCGCCGTCGAGTGCCGACATGATATGCGGCTGTTCGTCCAGTTGCTGAGTGCCTCGAGTGTTTACGGCAAATTATACATAGCAGGAAACGTTCGCAGAAACTTCGGATTTTCTGCACTTTTTAGTTTTTGAATTGGAAGCTCCTAGCCTACCAGACGGACGGAGAGATGAACAGGCAAACAGCGTAATGGGGAGACTGGACACTAGTTCGAAGAAGCATTAGTACGAATTTAGTCAGATTCCGTTCCGCCATAGCTAGAGGCCACCGTAGCCAAAGTCCACCATAGCCAAAGGCCCAAAAATGCAATTTATTCTTATTCCTTAATCTAACCCTATCACTAGGCTAACCATAACCATAAGCCTATCCCTAACTGCTAACCCTCGCGCTGTTCGGACTAGTGCCCCTTAGGACCAGTGAACTGTCCCCCATAATGCGACTTATACGACAACGACGAGATCATAAAATCTGTTATACATGATACATACGTGTCTGTTCCTCTTTCTCGATGTTGATGTTGATAACTTCCGGTACAAGCTCGTCATGCCTAGCTCGCGCTCTCTCCCTCGTGTACGACGTCCGGTAGACCTCACGCCGCGAGCTGCCTCTGACGACGCCGTGGACGCGCTGCCTGGCGCGCTGTCCATCCACTGAGCACGCGGACAGCGCCAGGACCAGGATCACTGCCACCAGCACTCCGCCTGACGGCCGCCTCCTCGGCCTCATCACGCCCACCACGACCACCACTCACAACACGATCACAGATACTCTAGTCACTAAACGCACAAGAACAGTGCATCATATACATGATTAATGTGACTTAAATAAGATGGTGGTTTGCCTTAGTTAGTATAACGTGATTAGTCGCATCAACGAAGTTACTCAACGCCTGCAGGCAAAGTTAGTACTTGAATGGGTTACCATCGGCAGAGGGTTGAAGTTTGAACCATCTCCGTATGTAACCAGCTAACCAGGTCAACTCAGCCTGGCCATCCCTCCGTGGGCAAGCGCAATATACATGAGTAGCAGCGAAAGCTGGGACGTAAACAGGCACACCGCGTGATGCACTAGCCCCGTATCTGTGGTCTCGCAGCGTAAACTGGTGTCTGTCTGAAAGCTAAGGAAACGTAGATCATTGCCGCCCGATATAGAGCCTTATTGCTCGGGAAGAACTTTACTGAACGGAAAAGCCTTGAGACGTTGCCGGAAAACCGAAGTTATGTCTTGCGAAAGCTCGTTCTACAGGTTGTACATCAGAAATGCCCGTTTTCCGGCTGTAGTACGGCAGAATGTCAAGGGTAAAAACTGTTTTTTTAACTGACTTGATAGAGACAAAGATGACTTAGAGGCTTAAAGGCCTTGTTTTCAGCCGGCGCTTGAGCCACCTGACTGGCACTCCTGATCCGGCCGCCCGCGCGCGTGATCCGCCACACATAAGAAGACACTGCAGGCTATAAATAGGGCCTAGGCCTATACGTAACTCTCTTTGAGGTTTGAGGTTTCTGGCGTCCAGTAACCTAAACATTTGACCTTTTAAACTGAATAGTGGTGCACCGGTTTTACCGCCGTTCGCAACAATTTTGTTTTTCTACAACTTTTCCTTTTCGAGTTAGGACTTTAAAAGCTCGTCTGAGCCAGACGGACAGACGGAAAAAGGTCGTAATGCGCCCATCCGACGGCAGCATAATAAGATGCGCTGTGCTAAACTATGACTGAAGATAAGCTACAATACCATGACGCTTTGGGCTCATGCAGCCTCCCGCCGTTGTACAGTCCAGCCGACTATTTTGCCGTGTTCGGCTCTAAGATGAAATTACCTGGTTACGGTAACATTTAAACTGAGATGACATACGCTTACCTGCGATCATATTGCCGCGAACGTTTTCTCGTCTCAGCACTAAACTCGCTCCACTGCTCGAATAGACTCGTGAAAAGTAGAAATTGCAGGGCCGTAACGATAAATAAAATAAACCTAACTATATGTGTAATATGACTTACGAAGAAAAAAAACATCAAGCTGAGCACTTAATGGCCAATTCACACCTACGACGCCGACGAGACTCAAGTCAAAACCAGTCAACTCAACTGTTCAGTCGCGTCGGCGTCGACGTCGTAGGTGTGAATTAGCCATAACTAGGCCTATCTGTTTCAGACGGAGAATACATTTTAAGCCTACGCCGATTTTTACGTCCACTGTAGGCCTACCTTGTTGCAGAGTTCGTGCTAGGATAACTTCAGCATCGAGATTCTCCGTCCGTACATCCAAATTCAATTCAAGTCGTAACTCCACAGTTCAGATAAAATACATCCTCACGCAATTCTCCTGACTTTGACGTTGACGACCCAGACGACGATGAGCGACTATTACGTCGAAGAAATCAGTAAACAGCGGCGAGCAGTCAGTCGGCGGCGGCGCTCGGGCGTATAACGCCGCGGCACACTGAGAGAGCAACAGTGCACCGGTAAACGAGCTATGACGCGTCGTTCAGCGGCGGCCCAGGTAAAACATACTCACAATGCCAGTGGCATACAGCCTACCTACGTTACCTACGCTACGCTCACTGTCTCTCTGTAGTCACAACATGCAGCAGCAGGCAAAGGTACGAACGTCACTCATAACGCTTACAACAACGCCATGCTTCACGACGGAGTAATCATACATCGACATTCGCCGGCCGGTAGTCTGCTGTGAATGCTTTCTCTCGTCTGCTCTGTACAACGCGTGCAGCAGCCTGCAGTGCCTGCACCGTGTACTGTACGCTGTACGTTGCAGTATATGCCATTGCCTGCTCTGGTAAATCGGGCTACGGTGAGTGTAGCGGCGGAGCGCATGCAGCGCTGGTGGCCGCCTCCGACCGTGCAAAAACGATCGGCCATTTACGGCCCGTGGGCTGGCGGGCGGCCGTGGATCGGTGGATCGGCGGCGTGGCTAAGTCCGTGGGGCTAGGGAATGATGCTCCACTCCGCAGTCCGCAGCAAGGCTAGTAGTCTAGTACTAGCAGGGAAGGCATCAGCAGCAGCAGCAGCACGAGTGGATGCTTCTTCTTCTTGCAGCAGCTGCAGCCGTAGACAAGCACTCACGCACGCACGCCGCCAACAGGGGTTCTATCGATCGCGACGATAATCTGGGGTCGCTATAGCTATCATTTTCTCTGATTATATCTGCTGGCTAATACACACGTTGATTGATGGGGCACCAGGCGCGGCAGGAGAGTTGTCGTGCAATACTCAGGACTAGTTGTATCACAGATGTAAATTCTATGAATTTTTTTTAAAACGTCAAAAACGTAAAAAGTGGCAAGAATTAAAAATACATTGTAGAACGTTAAATAGAAAAACGTTAGCTCTAACTAGTTCAACCTCTTGCCTAATGCCTAATGCTGTAAGACTAAGTGCAGTAGGCCCTATAGCTGGAACTAGAAAGAGAAAACGATATTCAGTACTTTAAACTCAACCGTGTGATCTCTCTGTATCATTACTAAGTAAACTACTACCAGTAGGCCTATCATTGCCTATGGCCTGTTAATTCCTTTCTCTGGTTTCGACCATTAAGAACGTCAAAAAGCACTTCTGAAAGTTTCAAAAGTGCTATTCGACGTTCTTGATAAAATTTTAAATTAAACGTTTTTTAAATAAAAACGTTCAGAAAATAATTGAGAACCATTAAAAACGTTAAAAACGTGGCAGGAATAAAAAACGTAAAGAACGTTTATTACATCTATGGGGTGTAGCCTATATTGTCAATCGAGACTAAAACCTAAGACCAACGCTCTTAAGACTGGAGAGACCACATTAAGAAAAAAAACCGACGAAGACTTGAACTCAACTGAACAATGCTATCTTCATTAAACTGATACACATAAGTAGTCATTTAGCAGTTCAGTCAGTAAGAGTCTTATGTTAAAAACTGGAACTGGATGTACTCCCCCCATGATCAGCGATACTTAAGACCGAGATCGCGACCAAAAGACCAGGAACAAGTCTCAAGCTCAAAACTAAGTTATCGGTCTCGAGACATCGCTGGTATATTTGCCAGGAGCTCGAGACTCCAAAGTCCAACCCATGCAGTGGCAGTGAAATGTAATGTGCATGGGTAAAATAGAAAGTAAATGCTATAAGGACCGGTACTTATTATACCGCTGCTTACAATCTCGGAAATGCATGGGAGTTGATTGGCATGAGCTATATACCATCATGTCGCCTTCTTATACGGCCGTCCGCTGACGGCGATAGCGAGCGGACACACGCCGCTGCAATCAGCCGATTGCACTTGATGAATGCTTTGAGCCATTGAGTGCAATGCGCTTCTTGCGCAACGCGAACTGGCAGTTCCGTTTAGTTAAGTTCTGTCGCTTTGCACACTCCTTTAGGAAAAATTTAAAACTTTTAAATCGTTGAATTAAAAGATAACCCTCCGTTTGCTAAATGTACTAACTGATTAAATCAATTGTTTTGATTATGTATTAGAGCACTTTTTATGTTCATTAAATTTTAGTCATCAAGAATAATCTGCGTGACAGTACAAATAAATCTCAGTACAAGATACGCTTTTATTTCATTAGTACCACTTCTCAGTACCGTCATTTTCACAAGAACCGTACAGCCTTTATTTAAAACAAACAGTTTTTAAAATAAAAAAATATCACAAAGCGTTTAGAGTTATTAAATATTTCAACTGCTATTATTTTAAGACATATATTAATCTAATTTTAAACTTATTAGACTTACGTAATGAATTGAGAGTATCGTAACATATAGTTTGTTCATGAGGAACAAAAACCTATAGCTCTTGCTACAAATTTCCTGGCGTCAAAACACGGAGTCACAGAGAGTTAAACCGACAGACGAACGGACAGACAGGCATAAGGAGTGAAAGGACTGCACGCACACGGTGACGTAATGGCAAAATACTATGTAATGAATATGTAAATAATTATATCGGGTGTGCGTTCAAGCGACGGCAAGAACATGATGATTGCTGACTAACTTGTATGAGCAGGCGTTGTGAAGTCGAGGTAAAAATTGCGCCGTTGCTGCTTGTTGCAGCATGAGTTACGGGGAGAGAGTTCAGTGAGTGTTTCAGCAGAGACTGCATCTGACGCTCAGAGGTGAGAGTATTGCGGAAAGCGATCCGCCATGCACAGGTGGTACGAGGATTAGACCGAGTCCAAAGCAGTTTGAAGAACTGCGGATGGCTAAAGAGTTAAAGTCCAAACTCTTCTATTTCTGTTTCTTGCACACTTATTGGTAAATGCGTCGTTCAACAAGCCGCCATGTGTCAAGCGAAGATTTGCATTATTTTGTTGTAGGCGTTGGGTTTAATGACTTTGATTCAGTTTAATTTTGTTACACGACTTGGGATTTGTTGTCGCAGTTGTCACAGTTGCAGTTGTCACTAACTGAACGCGGATCTGTGGGCGAAATTGAGGTATTTGGGAGTTTTGGTGGACCGATATAATGTGAAGTTTTCAGTGCTATGAGTTGACCCCTGAGGCATCATGGCACGCCATGTAATAGCAGCGCCAGGTCAGTCCCACTCACTCCGAGTGCGTATCATAGATAGGCCTACACGTACCATGCTATAGGCCTACGGTACCTATAGACTACCTATAGACTGCCGTGCCGAATGGTCGTTGCCTCGCTCTGATAACGCGCGTTTATGCAGTATTATAGCAGCTATTATAACGGCAATACAAGGCCGTGCTATTCGAAGTCTAGCTGCTGCGATTACTGCCATTTACAGCTCGTTTATCACGCATTGGCATTGTAACCTGTTATCCTACTAGCGTGCTAATTCTCTGTATTCCTAGGCAATGGAGGCCTATCGTATAGGCTACTATTGTAACCCGACCATGCAATAGCTTAGTGCTGGTAAAATGCTTAAAAAAGAATCAGTCAAGTTGAGACAAAATTACGGTACTATAGCGTTTCTGCGGCAACCCTTATTTTGAAATTAGAATAATTATGTTAATCCATCGATTACTCTATAGCCTAACCTGCACTTCTGCAGTCTGTGCATACTTGGCATAAATTTAACAGAAAGTTCAAAGTTATAGTATTCGACGAGTGATTGGGTAGGTCTAAGCGCCGTGTGGGCTACGTACGTACGTTATACTCAGTCGGCGATCAGTGGCATTGGCATCCCAAGCATGGAACAGTCAGCTGCAGTTAGTCATCTTTGCTACACCTGTGTCATTGTAGGCCTATACACCTTCCAATGAATACAACACAAATTATATGGTTTGTCTGCGCGTGAAGTACCGGTACAAGTTAATACGCCCACGTAGGCCTACGTACGGGCCTTCGCTCTTCGGTGGTCGTTTCGTTGTTATGTTAATAAAGGTACTAATATCACGTCATAACTCATCACTCAGTCAATCGTCAGTGCTGTCATTCATTGCCTAGGACGACGGTGCGCCGAATCTCTTCGCAGCCTATTTCTAAAAATAATCATCATTTATTTTTAGCCGGCCGTACTTAAGTAACGATCGAGCTTATAGTACGAGTTGTCGTCTGTCTGTCTACACGGTGTCTCAAAAAAGTATCCCCGACATTTTCGACTGTAACTTGAAAACCGATCATCAGATTTTGATAATTTTTGATACAAATATTCTTGACACAACTTGCCATCAAATGACCATTCAGTTTCCCATTTCACCCAACGTTTGTTTCTGCGCTACCTGGGGAGAGCACAACCAGCGAAATATCACTTTTTTATCCAATGCGATGTGATTGCTTAATTAACATAACGCGTAAAACACATTTTGTTCACATTTCTGACACTGTGGCTGACATTTCATTCAGTTGTCCATTTTTCAACTGCTTGCAGTAAAATTGGTTGAAGTGTTGGCCCACTATGTGAACACAGGCAAGGAGAAAAAAATTTCTCCATTCATTCGCAGCAGTATCGATAATGTTCTGCTCCAGACCAATCCAGGCTCTACCAGTCGCTTTTTGACTTTGCAAACATTCCTAAACTTCACCTGGTAGACAAACTGCTGCAAGACCTGCTGTTTGGGCCGACAAATTATCATAGATGAAATTTATTGATTTTATTGATTTTATTGATGGAATTTACTTATCGTAGAAGGTCGACGATGGCACCATCGGATATGGCGCTGGCAACTTTCTATAGGCTGTCAATAGTAACCATATCTCTATCTGCAGCTGTTTGACCGCAATTGTTAATGGAAAGTTTCAAGCTGTAAGTGGCCGTATCTCGAAAACTTTATGAGATAGACCCCTAGGTCAAGGTTACTATTAATATTTAATAGGAAGTACCACACGCCCTTTGAGATTACATGAAAATCATCGACATTGAATGACCTTGAATGTCACTGACAACCAGTACGGTCGGCTATCCCAGCGACAACTGGGCTTCTTGTTGACATTTAGCATGGCCCACACAGAGAGACGAAAACATACCGGTACAGACAGTACAAAGCATGCCGGGTAACAAAATGTCCGCAAGGTCGCAGGTAAACCGCACGATGCGACAAGATAAGTTTACCTATTGCAGATTTTCTCCTGTAAAACGCATCCACTATTCAGCTCCCTCCATTTAAAGCCAACGTTTGAAAATGTAAAATGTTTTCCTACTTAGGTTTACTGTAGGTTGTCAACTTGTCGGTGTCGAAGCTTTTCAAGTACGCTCAACCATATATTTCACTGTCATACCGTTAGGCCTACAGTGGAATACGTCGGCCTACTCTGTTGCAGTTAGACCGACCTGTCCATCATGCCGAAGACCAGGGCTGGAAAAAAACTAGGTTTTTTTTAAAAGAAAAACTGTAGGTTTTTTAAGGTTTTTTAAAAGGTTTTTAAAGGTTTTTCAGTTTTATAGGTTTTAAAGGTTTTTTGGGTTTAGTGTCTAATGAACACCGTAGGACTACACAAAATTACGGCCCAGGAAAACCATGTTATACACCCTTTTATG
>Ga0209671_1001185_pt1 | contig 20991 bp, 13 predicted proteins | sample WorMetHERISLAND2_2_FD_187401 | JGI IMG/M metagenome (GOLD analysis project Ga0209671, IMG submission 187401) | Marine gutless worms symbiont microbial communities from Max Planck institute for Marine Microbiology, Germany - Olavius geniculatus... | ecosystem: Host-associated > Annelida >... | reverse complement strand
GTATTACCGCATAAAAAATGGCGCCGTGTTTCAGATGTAAATAAACAACACCAGAGTAATCGGATAATTTTAATCGTCATTTCGTTGCACGGATTTGTCATTTGGTAAATTTGTTATCAAGCACAAGGAAAATGGTGTTTGTTCGTGATTTTAAGAAAGAATTTTACGATATCGTGCAGCATCAGGTAATGCTATGGACCCAGCCGTCGCGGAGATGTAGAGCCAGTTCGGCTGCAGTCAGCAGAATATTTAGCCCTATAATTATTAAATTTATGTGATGTCCTTTATGAAGAATTACTCAGTTAAACGCGTAAACATAAGTTTCTGAGTATTGTTGAATTCTTTACAGGAGACATTCCCAGGGTCTAGATACAATTTCAGTCAGCACCGGAAGTGCCTTGAGTCTGCAACAGCAATCTGATACCCTTACCTGCTTTACATCTTGCACTTGAATGAAGTTGAGTTGCGTCATTGCTTCAAGATTGAAGGACACTTTGGACTCGCTTAAAAAGTCAAAGACACTTCGTACCTATTTTGGATTCAACATTTTGCTGGCACAGTCGACTGGCGGTGGAACCATCTGTAAACCATCATGGGTTATCAGAATCAAATTTTTAAGCACAGTGAACGGTTGATTAATGATCAAAATGAACCCTTTTGGTTTTACTCGCAGTTTCGTTCTGCATTGCAAATATTTCTAGGTAAAATGTCTAATCGGTGTAAAAATATTTGTTTGCATTTGCAGCGAGTGCTTGTGCTTGTTGCAACTGACGTCGATGCATTGTGTGCTTGTAAAATCCTGCAGGTTCGTAGCTACATACATGTTACTTATTTATTGTATACTGGTAATCTATATTGTGTGTTTTTCCCACTATCATTACTGTTAGTTTGACAGTGCTTTGATATTGTGGTTTGGGTGTTGGACAGGTGGCCAGCAAAAGTTATCTTACATTAGCTTTAAACGGTCACTTTATGGGTTAGAAAAGTGCTGTAGGGGGCAAGCGGTTACCACCGTGTCGAGTTTTGCAAAGTTTTGCCTCCCGAATTTCTTCAAAGTTGGTAATTTCAATGCACGATTCAACATGAAGCTGTCTGTGTGGAGCCCAACAGAATTAGAGGGAAGCAAGTGGGAATTTATGAACACTTTTATAAATCTATTTTGCATGAAAATGTCCAGTCTTTTGCAAATTGTAATCTAGCTGAATTGCTTGCATCTATATTATTCCAATGATTGATCAGTTATTTCCGTAACAACATTTCCGACGAGAGGAAAATTTTCTGACAATCTTAAATTTGGGCCAAATATGGCAATATAATATCGGTATCTGTAGAACTGCCCTTTTTTCTTTCTAGTTTTGTCTAACCTTGAGTAACGCTGCATGGTTGGCCAGCTGAATGTTAAAAATATGAGTCATTGAGTCGTGACTCATGAGCGTATTTTTGCACTGGTGCAGTACTGAAAAAAGCCAAATTGTTATCACATGCATATGTCGAAATTGAGCTTTTGTTTAGCTCTAGCTATTAGTTTAGCTTGTATATTGGCTGCATGACTGCATGTTTTCCCATTTTCACAGCACAGCTGTTAAGCTGTTGTTGTTGTTGTTGATATCTGTGCAGTATTTGTTTCGATGTGATCACATTCTTTATACTATCGTTGCTGTGTCCGGCAAACAGAGCCTTGAGAAAAGTTTTCAGGAGAATTCGGAAGGAGTAAGTACCGCTAGTTCGGATATTGTTTGGTGATTTTTGTGGATTAACATTTGATATTCAGTCAGTTGTTTTCTCTCGATGAGTTATGGTCACGAAGAGTCTGTTCCCACGAATAGCAGATTTTTCGAACTCTTAGATTTATAGTAATTCAAAAATACATGACCGCTCTAAAATAACGTCAAAAACTTTGAGTATAAAATTAATACTCAGAGTTTTTGATGTTATTTTAGATTAGTCATGCATTTTTGAATTTTTAGTGTGTTCTGCCTAATGTTTGAACATTTTGTGACACTTTGATTACTTGACCTGTCTGCTGCAGCAGAGTTTCACTGGAGCCAATGCCCGCTTTTGCTAAACCTAACCTTATCCAGCTATCCCTACCTTAACCCTACATCCAAAATATTGTGTTTTCCTTGTTACACTGCTGCACACAGTTGAAAAGTTAATTTCATTATTTTAGTTACCGGTAGTTTTACGTGAAGTATTTTTTCCTCTGCCCACTATGGCTAGATTACAAAGTAGTGGGCTTTAGCTATAGCGGCCCTTCATCTAGCAAACATCAAGCATGTTTCTCTTTTTTGTCATCATCTCTTTATTTGATTAACTTATAATAGTTGTAGTGATTATCATGCCACCCAGTGTGTATAAAATGTTTACTTTATTCATGTCTTCTGCACAGATTCAGTTCATCATTTTAGTCAACTGTGGCGCTAACATAGACGTGATTGAACTTCTGCAGCCCAGAGAAAATGTCGTCTTTTTCATTTGTGACAGGTGCTTTGCTGACTTGTGCGATACATGGCATTTGATTATTTATTTATTCATCTGGTTATTTACTTACTCATTTGTCTGTCTTTTTTGTTAGCAGCATTACGTATAAAGTTAGAGGTGGATTTAGACCAAGCGAAATATTGTGCTACCACACATGTTGAATGCGATGGAAAAACTGACATGATAGCTTTGATGCCTTTGGTATAGGTTTGCACTCTTCAAGTTCCCTTCTTGCATCACTTATGTTTTCTTTATCTGTACAATATTTGATAATTAGCACCATTTCCATTATAATTTTTGTTTACTGTATTTTACAGTACAAATAATTGTCAAGATTATTTTGCTCCATATTATCACTTGCGCCTCAGAAATCATGATTTAATGGCACTATAAAAATGTGATTGTAATTATTTAATGATGCAAATAATTGCAGAGATTATCTCTGTTCACACTCCCACATCACCTGCCAGTACTTATACAGTAAATGAGCATTTCCTACATCCGTGGGTGTTTGAACTGATAGAACACGTTTGTGTTAGTCATCGGCCGGTGGATGTGTACAACATCTACAATCAGGTCCAGGTCAAGATGCTGATGAGGGAAGACGATTGTGAAAATGTTCCGGCGTATGAGGACGTCTTTCGTGATGACGAAGATGAACAGCAAGAAGAGGTGGAGGAAGTTTTTACTCTAACTTTTGTTCGAACGAATTTCTGAATAATGTGACTTCTGAGGGCATTTTGGGGAGCAGAGGCTGGGAACGTGAGATTTTAACACAGTTTATGAATGCTGAATTTGAATATCTCGAATTGCATTTTTTGTATAATTAACAAGTAATTTGAGCTCACTGATGCATTCGACAGCACCATCACCTTACGAATCAGTGTACAGTGTATAGCATGCAGTAATAGTAACACGTTTTTAAGGGGGTCCCCAAGTTTAATGTCCCTGTACGAAGGCCTCCTTGAAGTTAGGGGGTCGAAACTTAAGACAGTTGAAATCCACATTAAGTAAGTAAGTAATCTTTTATTAAACAACGGTCAAACGCCATTGCAAAACAGAACATAACATAGCAAAATCGGTACAAAAAAGTAAAATGAAATGAAATGAAATGAAATACGGTAGAGCTACAACAGATCTACATGCAAAATCTAATATGCGTCACCAAACAAATATCGCATTTGGTGAGGAAAATTTCTTATGCAGGTTGTTTTTGTCTATCTCTAGCTATTTCGGTGCAATTTGCTTTTGAAAAGTGCACTTCAGGTGAAAGTTGCAAAAATTCATTAAAACTCCCTATTTCAAGGTCTAAAGGTCGTTCGTGGTCATGGTCATACGCCTGAAAAGTCCATTAGCAGCAGTGTGACATGTTTGTGCTTATTTGCAACTGTTTTCACAGTAGACAATTTGATAGTGGTAAAGTAATGACAATTTGGGGCTACTCCTCATGATGCCGTCATTCTTGGGGAATCCCCTTGATCAGCAGCACAAAATTTTGTCACAAAAACTTTTAAGAGTTCTTGTGGCAGCCCATAGTGATTTTAATTTGCTGAATTTTTGACTACTCCACCTATCTGATGGGCATATTGGCAGAATTATGATAGCATATGCTAGTGTTGTTACGATTTCACACTGGCTGAGGTCGGTCGGTTTTGGTTTGGTTTTGGAGAAAAACCGCAGTTTTGATTTGGTATGGTTCAGTTTTCTGACTAACCCCGAAGCCCTTTCAGACGTCCAGTGATAACGCACACCCATAGTGAACACTGAGAAAATAACTTACTCCATAGTCCACAGTTTTGCTAAACCGATGACAACTGTTTACTTGACTTAAGTTACAGGTTTTCGCAAACTACAGTAACTTCTGCTGACATGCTAAAGATGCTCGTAGGCGGCCTTATTAAAACATCATGAATACAGCTATCAACAGCACCGCCACTGCGATTACTTAAGCGTCTCGTCGCCGCCATCATCGCACCGCTAGCCCTGCCGACGGCCAACCGACGCTAATTAATTCGCTGTGACCACTTCTTCCTGCTCAATCTTGGCAGGCGCCAACTGCTTGGCCAGTTGTGTAGGACGTTCAAAGTAATTTACTGATGTTCAAAGTGAGCTGATGAACCGCGGCTGCCAAGCTTCAAAACCGTCTAGTGAGAGACATAAAACTGTGGTTTCAGTTTGGTTTTGCCAATAAACCGCAGTTTCGGTACCGTAACAACACTAGCATATTGTGTGTGTAATAACATACATGCTGTTGCATGAAAAAATGGTTGTGGCCATCTTTTTGAACGGTGTTGAAAATAAAATATGGCACCATGACTGTCTTTTGGTTGTCAGTATCAGTTTCCGTGTCAAATTCTGTACAAGTACATTTATTAATGGCCGAGTTATTGAGTGCAAAAAATTTTTTTAATTTTTTGAAATGGTGGATGCTGCCATCTTGAAGTATTATTTTTAAGTCTGGGAATGTTTGTTGGTACAGAGGTCGGAGGATGAGGACTCGCTGGAAGGAAGTGCAGAAGATGGTGTGGAAACGATGCGGAAGAGAAGGAGATTTGACGAGGCTGCTCTGGAGCGGAAACGAGAGCTGAGGCTGTGGAATGAACAGAGGCTAGTTTTTGCACTGTCACTGGGCGACTCCTTTTTTTTGACTCAGACTTTTGCTGAGCCTAAACTTCGGTCTAAGTACCTACTTAAGTCAAAAAGTGAAGTGATTTCAAAAGTTTGGTCCAAGTAGGTACTTAGACCGAAGTTTTACTTAGACCGAAGTTTTGGTCTAAACTTCGGTCTAAGTACCTACTTAAGTAGCCTACCTACTTAGACCAAAGTTGAGCCGAACTAACCTGTTTAAAGTCGGTTCAATTTGCATGGAAGAGATAGCTTTAGCCCTTAGGGCTCGACTTTCGCTGAGCCTGAATTCACTTCAACTTTTGACTTTAGCTGAGCGAAAACACGGCGACTATTATATACGTACAGATAGTTTAGTAAATTAAAGCAGTCTGGTACCAGAAATAAATGCCACAATGAATACACAATGACGTAAGACGTTATGTAATTACGTCATTTGTGTGCGCAGCGCAATTAAATAAGCAAGTCCAAGCGTAACTGGTTGATTTATTTCCTGTTAGATTTACCGGTTTTCTACCACTTAATCGTTTTGAAGACTTAAACCAAAGTTTAGTTGGACTGTGGTCTAAGTACATGCCCATCCCTTCACTGAATCTTCAAGTTTGTGTCAGTGTTCAGTTGGACACACCAGCTGTTGGTGATTTTATTTAAAAAATTGTGTGGGACAAAATCTGGCAATATGTGCAGTAAATTGAGGGTCTGTTTTTTTGGTTGTAGGTTGCTAGTTTGTGAGAAAACTTTTCGTCTTATTTTTTTATGTGATATATGTGTGTTCAGGAAGAAGCTTCTGTTTGAATATTCAGAGTTTTCCAGCTATGGAACATCGGTCAGTTCTCAATGTCAATTTTCTGTGTTATGTTTTAGTGTACCTCAGGTTTTTGTGTACTTTGCGATTTTTTTACATTTTTGGTAAAAAAAAAATTAAAGTTGTATTTTGTGTCTTTATAAACGTACTTTGAAGATTTATTTTTAAGTTTAATTGCAACTTGTATTTACAAATTTATTAGTGTAATGTAGTTTGTAATTTTAAATATTTTTTTCTGCTTTTTTCTGCTTTGAAGGCATTTGCATAGTAATAGGAAGCCATCTATGCTGTACAGCTTTATGCTTCAGTAACTACTTCTGGATACTCAGACAAACGTAAAATAACAAAGAAGTTGGCAGGCTACATCAAACATTTGTAGGCAGTGGTAGTACCTGCAAATTTTCCATGATAATCTAATTTCTAGTGAAATTTTTTGCATCAGCTGTTTGTGTGTTTTTTACGCGCGAAAGCAGCTACTGCTTTTGCTCGTCCTGGCCATTACAGTTCTGTCCGTCCATCTGACACACGGGTGGATCAGTCAAAAACGGTGCAAGCTAGGATCACCAAATTTTCACCAGCGGCTGCCTGGAAGACTCGAGTTTCGGGAACCATAATGCTTTTCCATAAATTCAAAGGGGGTTTCCTTGACAAGGACACTAATGAGAGGGGGGTGGGAAAAATTTGCAATTTTTAGCCAATAAGACGCTGTATGTCAATAACGGTGCGAGATAGGGCCTAGGTTACTATTAATCACTAATAGGAAGTCGTACACAGGCTCTCAATTACCACCGAATTCAATGACCTTGGATGACTTTGAAGGCTAAAATATTGGGTATTTATGAATTTTTTGATGATTTTGGGCTGCGAGACACATTTCAAGAGCAATTTGCGCCAAAAGCAATTGAGATAGACATAGAAAAGCTGCATATGAAATTTTCAGCACTGAACACAGATTTCAACAGTCCAAGTCTCGATTTTCTAGGTTCCAGGAAACCTGCGCACGAGGGCATCAAAGAGCGGTAACCCCCTAAAAGTCGTTATTTTACCATTGTTGGCCAGTTTTTCGTGAAAACGGTTGCAGATAAGCATGGGCATGTTACTTATCACAACAAACACTAGTGATGAGCTTTTCAGTTGTATCAACATTGATGACTTTGAAAGACCCTAAACTTCTGAAATAAGGGGTTTTTATTGACTTTTGCAGTTTTTGGCTGCAGCGCACACTCCAAGAATGAACCGCGACGAAGTGGCTGGAGATAGACTGACAGTGTGTGAACAGGAACTGCTATAGGCTTTCGCGCATCCCGTGAGCATTAGCTCAAATTTCCTGTGTTTTTTGTGGTTTTAATTATTGCTACAATATGTTATTGAGGTCTGGTCTTATTATATCAAAAGCATTTGAACCATGACTTTGATTGATCAAGGTCAGTTATTGCATGATCAGGGAAAGTTAGGGAAAATTAAAGTACCAAGGTGTGAAAGTTAACAAAGATGCAGAAAAAAAATTGAACTGGTGTATGCAGACTGTGTACAACAGTTCAAAAAAATTTTCTGTTCGCTTTGCTCGCAGATTATTTGTACTTCCACTTATGAATTTTTTCCGCCGCCTTTGTTTCTAGTGCTGAACATTGCAAGCGATTGAAAGCCAACCTATGGTATTTTACGTGAACAAATTAGTCAGGGAAAATGATTCATTTTGTTCTGGAAAGTTAGGGAAAATGAATTCTGTAGAGAAGTATGAACCATAATTCGTGAAGAGCCATACATTTAGTATTTAGTAAATTAGTAGTTTTACTGTACTTTCCTAGCATACCTTAAGAATAGTAAATGTACGTCTTGTGTTTGACTTGCTGTGCTAGGCTGCTTTTCTACTGTACGAAATGGCGTGGAAGTTATCGAAAGACACCAATGATTTATTGTGGTTCGCGTTTTCTGTTTTCTATCTTGAAATTTAACAAATATATAATATGCAGTTTTGTACTGACTTTTTAAAAGTGCTATTGTGTTTATCAGTCATTGTATTAATAAATAAATATTTTTTGATAGTTGTGTTTATTGTGATATTATGTTTCACCATACTATTGCGTTGTAGTCGTCAAACCAGCGGCATCACAGGTTAAAAACTGGGGCGAGTTGCAGTTGCGTGATAGACAGCTGCACTTTTTGAACAGGTGAAATTAGTGGTGCACAAAATTTCAATTTTTGTTTCCAAATCTTTCCGTATTTGGGTTTTTTGGCCCCAAATTCTTGGAGAAGAAGATAACTTTTCAACAAGATAAAATTTAGGAGGCTGCCCTTTGCTGCAATGCTACTGTATCGTACAGAGCAGTTTTATCAGTGCAAAGCTTAATGTTTAGTTTTAGTCTCTTCTGTCAGTCTATTTTTTCAGTATTAGTTTGTTCTCATTTTGTTAGATAACTTTTCGTAAATTTGTCATGATCATCATTATCTTGTCATAGTTTTCCTAGCTTGTTGTTTGTCTGATTTTGTCATAATTTGTACCTTCTGCTGCCATTGGTAAATAAAGATTATGTTCTTTGCTGTTGTTCATTGTACGGTGCGTAGGCTGGCAGTGATAGGAGTGACAGACCAATATGTTGGCCGACGCATTGACAGAGACAAATACATTGACATCATCGGCAGCCTGCAGCCACATGTTTCCAGACTTAATCACAGGTTAATCCTTGTCACAAATGTGTATGCCATACTCCCAGCTATGTGTTCAATCCATAGGATAACAGAAATGTACCATCATCAGTTGGTGGCATAGCATAGTGGTTAGAACGTCGGTCCTGGCCAGCAAACTTCTATCCTGCGCTTGACTGATGGATGGCCGTGTGACCACTTTGTGGGTAAAGAGTCTACTATCAGTCAACCAACAAGGCCAACTCAACCTGCCATCCGGGGTTGGTTAAATGAGTAGTAACTCATTATATGGGTTACTGAAGGTGGGGACCTTGGTACAGTTGACTGGGGTTGCCTGGCCTGGCCGCTGCGCTAGCCTGTGTCTGCAGGCTGCACGCAGTGGTTGGGCGGCCGGCAGCTCTAGTAGTGACGAAAGCGCATTAGAGGCGTGTATATGCGACGATGCGCTATACAAATTGACGATCTTTATCTTTTTTTATTATCTTCCGTCAAATTCAGCTCTGTGCTGGGTTAAATGTATTGGTGTTTGCATTATATTTGAATTTTTGTGGTTTGGTTGTTTTTTAATGTGTGTGTGTGCACGCAAAATGTAGATAGTTTCGTGAATGTTAACTGTGTGCATTAGGGGGCTGTTCCTGCATTGATTCGCTATAATTCAGTAAATTTGTGTAGGCTTACCGCACGCCATATGGCAAACCCATCAAATCTGACATGCGCTGGGTGAGGGTGAGGGACTAAGATCAGGATCTAAGAGAAAATATATTGAATTGACAACGAAAGCGTTGTATAAAAATGGGTTTGCAAATGTCTCTGGAAGGGTACATATAAGCTTGCGTTCAACTTCACTCACTTGCTTCTGTATACAATGTATAATTACCTCCGCCAAGGAGGTTATGTTTTTGCCGGTTTTTGTTTGTCTGTCTGTCTGTGTGCTAGCAAGATAACTCAAAAAGTTATGGAAGGATCTTTCTGAAATTTTGAGGGAAAGTCGGGAATGGCACAAACTACAAGTGATTCAATTTTGGGGGTGATCCGTAAATTTGAGCTAGTGCTCACGAGATGCGCGGTTAATATGCCTGTGTGTTAGCAGATAAGGGAACCCGCTGCCAATATGCCACATACGGTAATGCCACCTGGCGAATGACATAGTGTTGGCGGAGGTCTGCGGTCTCTGACTGCTTTTCTAGTTTTTGTATTCATCCAATGACGTGTGTGTGGGTGTTAGGCCAGACGATGCCGATGCTACAGTCTCGGTGGACTGTCTGCGTATATCGTTCAGTCAAGAGTTGCAGCTGATTCTCTATCGACACTGGACACTCTACGATAGTCTGTGTCACACGGACTACACGGCCTGCAAGTTTTGTGTCTGGACGTCAAATGGACGCCGACTGCTTCGCGAGTTCCTGGCATGTATGGGGTTAGTATGCACATAAGTACGAGTTATCTATGCTTAGGCCAGCTCAAGCCTCTTATCCTCAACAAGAAAGGAAGTGATAGTCTTTGTCATGCTGACCACACAGCTTGCAAGTTTTGTGTTTGGACGTCAAACAGATGGCATGGCAACTTTTCCATGAGTTCTTGGCATGGATGGGGTTGGTATACAATGCTTTAGTACTGCCTAATCTATCTATAGGCCGACTCAGCCTCCTATCCCATAAAGGGATGGGAAGTGATAGTCTGTGTCATGCTGACTACGCTACTTACAAGTTCTGAGTCTGGATGGCAAATGCATGGCGACTTTTCTGCAAGTTTCTGGTGTGCATGGGATTAGTATCTATTAATAAGTAAGTAAGTAATCTGTATAGCATGATAAGTGTACAAATAACCTCAAATGTGCTAGTAGAATTAGAGGTAGGGCGTACACTGTTTAAAAGTAGACAGAGAGTGTGTGCTGCATTTGAAAATGTACAGAAGTGCAGTTGCTGGGTATAATGATAGAGTACTTAGGCTAACTCAGCCTTCTAATCTCAGCGGGATGCGATATATAGGTCATAGGACTTTGTTATGCTGACTGCACTTGATGTCAACTGGACTGCAATTTTTGTGTGAGTTTTACTGTATGCTCAGCCAGTCTACTGTCATCTGTGGGATGTTTAATGATAGTTTTTGTCAGACTGATAGCATGGCTTGTAAGGTTTTATTTGGACGTTAAATGCATGCTGTAATTAGCATAAGTTACTTGCATTGGGTCAGTATTAGTATTAGTAATACATCAGTATTAGAGTCAGTATTAGTGATGATTCGATATCAGGATTTTAATTTCGATACGATATCCATACGATATTTTGAAAATATCGCGATATCGATATTTTTAAAATGATAAGTATGTAAATCTTATACAAGCACAAGAACAAGATGTGAACGTTCAGCAAGGCAGTTTGTTTTACATAGATACTAAAATGTGTTAGTGAACTTAAAAATGAACTTCACACATGGTGTAGATTATAGCAAGAGTCATTAAATTACGGCACTATAGTTAGTTTTGGTTAGTTTGTCATTTTCTCCGTTATTCCCGTTATTTTGGTAATGCAGTAATAAAAAATCTAAACTGCTGGCGTAAAATATTGCGATATATCGAAAATATTGTGATATATAAAAGATATCACGATATATTGAACAATTCAACATTTTTTAGTCAGTATTATGTGCTCAGGTCAACTCAGCTTTCTATCCTTAGTGTGACGTGAGCTATGATGTGAAGGCTTAGTGTGTTTGCCTTGGGTGGTGTGGGTATGTCTGCTTGTTGGAACATTGGCACACTTTTCGTGCTGTAGAAACTGGAGTGAACACAAAACATGTTTGCATACATGTGTAGGTTGCCGTTGGTTCAGTGCATGCAAAAATTTTCATCAATAGATTCTTCATACAAAGAAAGCATCCGCGAAATGATCACTAAATATGCCGAGAAGTTTGGGTGAGTTTTTTTGTTTTTTCTAACTTGATTTTGTAATGCCATCATTATCATATGTAGGCCAGTTTTTTGCTGCAGTACAATTGAGTTGCCCAGCTGTACACTTGGATTATGCAAAAATCCTTTATATGATTGTAATTGTTCAAGTTTGCAATACATAATGGGGTTCTTATTCACATGTGCTGTTGTGTAATTTCGGGGAGTGCTCTTCATGTCCAGGGTGATTTTTGCTTTTATCTCTCATTGCTTTATTTATCATATAGTAAAAATGTCTGTGTAATACTCGTGGGTCCTCTACGCTGTGTCGCAAAAAAGCATCCCCAACATTTTCGACTGTAACTTGAAAACCAAAATTATCAAATTTGGACAATTTTTGGTACGAATATTCCTGACACAACTTGCCATAAAATGACCATTCTGTTTCCCACCTCACCCAATGTATGCTTCTGCACTACCTAGGGAAAACAGATCAAGTGAAATATGTGTTGAAATAAACAGAAAACCTGACAAAACATTTCCAGACATTGGCCTGGAGCAGAACATTATTGATACTGCTGTCAAGTGAATGGAGAAAGTGTTTCCTTGCCTGTGTTTGCATAGTGGGCGACCACTTCAAGCAATTTTACTACAGTTAGTTGAAAAATGGACAACTGGATGAAATGTCAGCCAAAGTGTCAGAAATGTGAACTAAATGTGTTTTTTACGCGTTATGTTAATCAAGCAATCATATCACATCGGATAAAAAAGTGATATTTCGCTGGTTGTGTTTTTCCCCAGGTAGTGCAGAAACAAATGTTGGGTGAGGTGGGAAACTGAATGGTCGTTTGGTGGCAAGTTGTGTAGTTTGTGCTAGATAATTCGATCTTTGCATTAAATTACTCTGTCTTTGTGTGTTTAATTACACTTTATGTGGAAACTGTTTCCATATACAATTGTCACATGCATTTGACTATTGTTTTCTTATACTGATTTGATGTGGTTCTTGCGTGTGTTGCTGTTAAACAGGCTGAGTGAGTTGGAGTTGTTCCTGCCGTCATTTCATGCTCAGTACGGCTACCGAAACAAGCTCTGTGCTGCTGACGTTGTCCATGCTTGTGAGGCTCTACTCGAGTCCATCGTATGGAACTTATTCATTTGTTTTTGTCATGATTAGGGTTGCCATTATCAGGTAATTCGTTACCTGTGTACCTGACCGGTACCCATCGGGTAATAAGGACATACAAAGGAAATTATTGATCTTTTTTTTCAAAAGTGCAATTTGTTAATTACGCTCATTATGTTTATTTACGATTGTGCTGTATTCCGATGGTCATTATTAATAGGGACACAGTTTTAGGCAGTTCAGTTTGATTTTTCTTCATGATATAGTTAGTGTATTTACATTCTCAAGCTGACAATCGTACTAGTCATTGGTCATTTCTTAACTTCTGCAAAATTCCGTGAAATTCTCTGGCAATATCAAAATTCCATCAAAAAGGGCAAGTTCTGCGGCCCGCGGAAAACTGTGGGCCCTAGTCATAAGACCACAGTGTCAGGTACCATAGCTGATGACTGTGTGCATTTGTTGATGTTACATTGTAGGTTTCAATGTGGCAGTTTTCTAAACTACCATGTGCTTTTTAATGCTATTTTTAAAAGTTTTAGCATATAGGGTTTTGAATCTGTGCACCAGTGTGCTCCTGAATAATAGGACCTTTCTTTTGATTTTGCTGTTTTCGATGTGTTAGTCACTACATATCACCGTTAGCGTGTGTGTAAATTGCATTAGTTTAATTTTTAAAAATAATTCTTATTCATAGATAGCATTTTTGTATGACACGTGTGCGATTTGTTTAGCTATGTCATCTGAGATTTAGTTAGTCAAAATTCAGCTGTTTTTTCAACTGTTCGTGGCTTGCTGATGTCAGTATTATATTTTACTGTTACCAGCATCCGGGCAGTACATTGTCGGACAACTTCCTAAAAGCTCTAGACGTGCTCAACAGGTTTGTGTTTCATAATACAGTTTTTTTGTGAAATTGTTGCAAGTAGTTGCATGCTGTGATTGAAATAAATGGACATTTACACTGTGTCCGGAAAAAAATTAACCCCCTAGACATTGTAGAATAAAAATGTCAAATTTGAACAAATTTGGATACAATTTCGTTACACTTAATCCCCAGTAAATTCCTAAAGCGATCGCCAGATTTCGATGAAAAGTATTAATACTTAGCGGAGTTATTAGTTGTTGAATATTGAAAACTAAGTATATCCGTTATCAAAATGGCATTACATAAGTAAACCTTTCTGTTATTGTACATTTGCTTAACTTTTAAAAAAACAACATCTGATTCTAGCAAACTTTTACTCCAACAATGCACTATTTACTGCCAATAAAGTCACCAAACTTCAGATAAATCCACCAAAGACAACAAAAGTTACAACGGCTTTTGCAAGGTCATTTCAAAACACTGCAGTTTTAGGTCTCTGTGTTTAACATTATTCACAAAGACCTGAAACTGAAGTATTTTTATGGTGACCTCACAAAGGCTGCTGTAGCTATTGTTTGCTTTCGCAGATTTAACTGAAATTTGGCAGTTTGATTGCCATTAAACGGGGCATTATTGATGCAGAATTCTGTTTGTTGAAGGTACGCAAATGTATATTAACATAGGGGTTCACTTGTGTAACGGATATATTTTGTTATTGATATTTAACAATCAGTAACTTTTCTAAGACGTAATATTTTTCAGCGCAATTTGGTGTGTGCTTCTGCAATGTACAAGGGATTAAATGTGTTGAATTTTGTTCAGATTCGTTTAGATTTGACATTTTTATGGTACGGTGTCTAGGGGGTTACTTTTTTCTGGACACAGTGTAGGTCTAATTCGGTTCATGTTCGATTGAAGTGAGTGTTAATTGGGCAGTTTCACTTTACAGTTGCTTCTAACTCCATAAATCTGAGAATGCATTTTGTGGGTTTTTACTTTGATCTTGACGATGATGAATACTTATAGAAGTCTGCGGTCAAATTTCTTGTATAATAACTACAGTTTGGTATTTGAAACGCAAGATCTTTTGAATACTTGGATATCTGTAGTATGCAGGAGAATCATTTTCATTATTCCTTGTTCTCAGTAGCTTCAATGAAATTGTTAGCACCTGCAGTTTAATCTGTGTTGTTAGTTAATACATATGTGTACAAAAATGTACACATATCAGGAATCTTTTTTTGATTCCCGAGCCACAAGGTATATGGTGTGGCGGTGATCGCTATTTCCTTAGCTCTCAGCCAGACAACAGATTCTACTGCATGGCCGTGGACATGAGGCTAATGCCTTGCATGGTGTGCCTGTTTACATCCCAGCTTTTGCCGTTGCTCATCCATTGCACTTACTCGGGGAGGGATGGCCAGGCTGAGTTTGCCTGGGTGACTGTTCACATGTTAAGATGATTTGCTTATCTGTTGACGGTCACCCGTCCCATCCGAGTACTAATTGCACCTGGCATTGTTTTACTTTGTTTATTGGACACAGCATACTAATTACAACACTTAGCTGCCACCTTTACATGCATGTACTATATGTTGTTGAACCATGAGGGCATTAAGGGCAGAAGACCCAATAAAACATACTATTGATATATGAGTTATAGAGATAAAAGACTGTGGAAGTCTAGACAGGTATAAAAGCAGTAGAACTATGACAGTGATCTGGCAAGCGGTTGCAAAGTGTGCAGATTCACTGACTGTGGCCTATACACTCTTTTCTGCTTTTGACTGATTAAGAGTTACTGTTGACAAAGTTTTCAGAATTATAATGAACATCTTAAACAAGTTCTTGTGTTTGAAATAACATGTTTACCAGGTCACGAACAGCGGAGATGGCGGAGGGTCTGGATGAAGCAAAAGTTCATCTGAAAACAATCTTTGCGCAAGTCCAGACTTTTCTTGACATGCACCAAGTTGTCAGCGCTGGACCGTTCCTCTACGCATTTGTCCAGGAGGTGGGTGTGTTCACTTAGTCATTCCGCAGTTAATTCAGTTTTCTCAACATTATCAGTTTTCTCTATTTATTGTTCTTTGTCATTCTTCATTTACTTATATGGCTTTGTTTTTAATGGGTTTTTGTGTTTATTTTACGATTTTTATGCAATCACTTGATCAGTTAGAATTTCTTAACCCTTATGTTGCGATTAGGGGGTAATTTTACCCCCAGGCCGATTTTTACTGTCTTTATCTGAAACCGCTTGGAATTGTGGGAAACGCTTTAGTGACTTTTCCTAAATATGTTCGGCCTAAAAATGCTACAGAAATTCTCAAAATATCTTTGCTCATTTTTCCATTACGGCAGATGGAAAACTGATACACAACCGTAAAATGACAAAAAATTGTATGGTATGTGTTATTTTGTTTTCCAGAGCACTCACAAATGAATAAATAGCCGTTTTTGGTTAGCCCAGCTATTTATTTGGCAGCCATATTAGGTAGTCTTTGATGGTATGAAAGAGCAGTCAAGAATTTTACCGCCTAAGGCCGTGTCTCTACGGCAATACGATGAGTCATACTGCTGCAGGAACATGTTTTCACAGCATATTTATTCAGCAACCAGATGAATAACCGATGGGCTTTTCGTCCGGCTGCCGGATATATAACAGGTCATAACAAGCCCGGCTATTCATCCGGCAGTTGGCTGCCAATAAAAATAACCGGTACCAGCCAATTTATCCGGCAGCCGGATAAGTAGCCAATCTTATCCAGCCTGGCTGTTCGTTCCGCAGCCGTTTTTTTTGTTTTGGATTACACCTAACGCTAACGATAGTGACCGTCGCTGGGGCTGTAATTGAATTTATTATCGTGAGCCTCGTTTTTGTTTAACCAGATAAATAGCCTATTTATCCAACTGCCAGATAAATAGTCAACGTGAAGCGTAAATGACACCGATAACAACTCGAAATACTTGTAAACACTTGTGTTTATTTCAGTGACGATGAATGCATAAGAATCGACACTAACAACATTCGAACATGAGCAGTGCAGGCAAAACTAAAATCATTTCCGGTTTCCGGCTGCCATTTTGAATTTCCGGGTAAAAAACACCAGTAAAGGTTGACACAGAGACCGCTAAAACATGAAGCCCCGAAAACATGGGTATAGTCATTAATATTTTGTCTCTGACTAGCACAGAAACTTGATATACACCTGGGGGGGTAATTTTACCCCCTAATTGCAACATACATATCTAGAAAAACCATTGCAACACTAGGGTTAAAGTGGCCCAAGTGATAATAACTATTGGTCGGTCCACTGTTTATTGTTTAGTTTATGTCCAAAAGTCATATATTACCAGTATCATAATTTGTATTTGTAAAATATTTGAGATATGTAAACATGGCTTTCTTAAATAGTAAATGGGTTTCCAGTATTGGTAAAGATTATGTAAATATTGGAAAATTTTAGCTATTTTCAGTACTTGGTTAAATACTTCTAACCCAGTTCAATCAAGTATGCTCGAATGCTGTTGACTGTTTCAATAGTAACAACACTGCATGTCGATGCTGTGTGGTCCAGGGCAGTCCAGATGCACGTCTATTCTCTCGACCACTCTGTCTTTGTCGACTTGCACGATTCACGCTAGAAGCTTACTGTGTCGCGGTCAGTTCCGGTTTCATTTGGCCATCCACTTTTAGGGCATTTATTCTACGACTTATCATCCTATTTAATCAGCCCAGTTGTTTTGAAGTGCTCTTCACATTATTGTTGTATTCATAGACATTTGTTGTCCTCGTACATATGTAAGCATATATTATGTTATGTTGCTGGGCTTGCCCGTCGATATTTATTTTCTTGTTCCATACAGGCTTCTAACTTGAAAACAAAAAGATGGAACAAGGGGTCGGGACTCTTATCTTTGGACTACATTATGTCTGTAGGGGGGTCGACGATAGTGGCACAGCATTTTGGTCAGTTCCTGTAGACTGTCAATAGTAACCACATTGTAAACTGAAGCAGTTTTGTTGTACTTCACAATGCAAGTATTTGGGGGTGCAGTCATTACCCCATTTAGGGGGAATGCAGGGCTATAGGGATTTGAATTTATATCACAGTGGTTGGGTAACCTTGTTTGTTTCTCTGTGCAGTTTTTTTTCATAAGATGTACTGTGAAGCCACAATGCACACGTTATACAGGGTGGGCCAAAAAAGCGTGGCACTTTACTTTTGTCCATAACTTCGCCAATTATTGACCGATTTTCAAAATTTTTTCACTGGCACATTCTGCAGACAATTTGCAATAATGTGTTTATTACATGTCCCACCACAGCATAAATGCGTCTTTACACTACCTTGTGAAATATCAATGAAATACGCATTGATAACGATAATAACAAACAAACATTTTGGTAAAATTGAAAAAAAAACACTTCAGACTAAGATTGCAGTGAATTGTGTTATTAACACTAAACTGTGTGGGTCTGACACAGTCTAGTATCATACAGATCATTCATAACAATGTTGGTCTAAAGTGTTTTTTTATTTACCTAATTTTTTGTTATTATCGTTTGTTTTTGCTTACGTTAATATTTCACAAGGTAGTGTAGAGACGCATTAACCATGCGGTGGCATACATAATAATAACATTATTACAAATTGTCCGCGATATGTGGGAGTGCAAGAATTTGAAAATCAGTCAATAATTGATGAAGTTATGGACACAAGTAAAGTGCCACTTTTTTGTGGCCCACTGTGTAGTTGACACAACATTGTGCCATAAGCATGACCGTTAATACAGTTGGCAAAAAAATGTAATTTGTGTGATCGTTCCTATGTCTAAAGTAATCAGTGTGCCAATTTTCTATTCAAAGGTCAGGGCTTAGGTTAAGGTCAGCACCAGGTCGAAATATTTTTTAAACTTGTGTCATTTTCCCTCTAACCTACACTGATTTGTTTAAGTGCTCAGCTTTTTACACCGCTTTCATGCTGAAATATAACTTGCATATGTACATATACAACATGTTCGGAACATGGTTTCTATGGTCAGGGAAAAGTCAGGGAATTCTACATTTCAAAGTCGGAGAAAACTCAGAGGGTCGGGGAAAGTCATCGAATTTAAAAGTACCAGAGTGCAAAGGTTAACAAAGATGCAGAAAAAATTTCTGAACTGTTGTATGCAGACTGCATACAACAGATCAAAATTTTTCCTGCTCGCCTTGTTCGCAGATTATTTGTACATGCACTTTTAAATTTGTTCCGCCAGCCTTGTTTCTAGTGTGATTGCAAGCGATTGAAAACTGACATTTTTAACAAATTAGTCAGGGAAAATGATTTATTTTGTCCTGAAAAGTCAGGGAAAATGAATTCTGCAGAGTAGTAAGAACCATGTCAGAAACCCTTCCCCTTAGGTTTTCTTTTATATCTTACGGAAAATGTTAAACCCATATTTGCAAACACGGAAATATGACATCAGCATGACGTCACTGGTAGCAAAGAATATTTAACTTTTCCGTCGGTGGAATATTGATTCCTTCTACATTCATCCAGAATATTTTGTGGAAATCTTTAACATTTTCCTTGGGGATATAAACGAAACATAAAGGGGTGTTTTCTTTCTGAACACAAAGTATAGCATTTATTTTGTCATAATTTTTGTGACAAATAGGCAAGAAACAAGCGAGCAAAGACCCTGCCATTAGTCCTCGGAGGTCCTTGTGATTCTGAACTTGGCACTCTTCTTGTTGTTGGTATTGCTCCAGCGTCCGATCGATCCTGCAAGAAGTAAAATATTCTTTACTCTCACTGTTTTGTGATGTTCAGTAAATTTTTTTGTAAATATTGTGTAATGTAGTGGATTGTTCTTGTTGCCATCCACTATGATTTTAACACTTTTTTTGTATAAATCCATGAATTTTTAGTCATTATTCACTTTCTTGTTTTTTACTACTACTGTTATTGTAGTTTTATATTTTTTACAATGTTTTCATCATCGCTGTGCTGTAATTAACTAGACTGTTTGTATACTGTGAAGTGCGATACTTCCGTGCTATTATCGAGGGTTGTCCTCGCAAGTATTTCAGTGTTATATAATTCTTGTGATATTTCTGTAATAACTGTAATCACGACCAAGAATGAAGCAATAATTTTAAAGACATTTGTGTATGCTCTGCATTGCTAGGCATGTTTTCAGCTTTATATTTATTAAATAGAATTGCACATGTTTTATGCAGTAATGAGCTGATACTAATTACGTGCTGATATGTCAGAAGTATGTGCATAATCGTTGGAAATGACGGTTGTTTTACAGTTGCTTTGGCAAGGCCTTTGAGCAAGCAGCCAACGTCTGCAATGTCGAAGCCATACTTGACAGCTTTGACAGCCACTGTGAGTTGTGTTGTATACTTGTTTGTGATCTTTGTAATATGTGTAATGTCTATCTTCAGAGATATGTATTTTTTTACTCCTTGCATGCTGCATCTCTAACGTAGCGAAGAGGAATATATAAGATCAGTGTAATATTGAGAACCGACTGACCAACGACCAACCTCTGTTCCTGAAAGAACCTTCCTGGAAGAACTTCAAACGGCCTTATCTCCGTAATGGTGCTAGATAGATGCATGGTCACTATGGACCACCAACGGGAAGTCGACCACCGCGAGTCGAATGGTCACATGACCGATTACGTCACGTGATCCCAAAAGGTCATGGTCATGACCCCGTTATCTTCGTTGCCATGGCAATGAAATTTGGGGAAAATGGGCTATAACTCAGATTGCATAAGAGATATCTGCGAGATTTGTGCGTCTATCAGGGGGGCAGATGTTTTGTTGTTGGGCATGTGCTGTATGTAGACGTGCGCTGTTCTTGTTGTCAAGAACCACTAAGGGCGCGTTGCACCAACGTCGTACAACTTTGAACCCGGGTTAAATCTGAATTTGAACCTAGTTCAGGCGTAAATTGCGTGCACCAAAGCGGTTCAAGCATTGATCTCCGTTCAATTCTGAACTGCCATCTGACCACCGATCAAATTTTGATCTCGGTTCAACTCGCGGTTACGCATGCGCACTAGGCAATAAATATTTTCCGTGATACTATTGTTGCAAAAAAATGTCCGATTCGAATTTTATTCTGTCCAAAAAACTTCTTCGTATCGAATTATAGAACCTCTAATGCAATTAGATTTCCACTATATCCGTTTTATGTTCTCTTTGTGCTCAATAAATTAACAAATAGATTACTGTCTCGCTGCTACAGTAAACATACGATCAAACCCTTACCACAGCAACAAAAACTCATTCGTATCGATTTATAAGATGTTAAATTCAATTATACATGTGATCTATATTTGTTGCATTTGTGCTATATCTGTTTTCTGTGGTCTTTTTGCTGGATAAATTAATTAATGGATAAATAAACAGCATTCTAGTGTGCCGATGCGCCGTTGCTATGCCGTACCTACGGTAAACATATTATCTTGACAACGGACGTAGAATAATTAACGAATATCTATTGGAACACAAAATGCATATCTTCGGAACTTTATCATGCAACTGT
>Ga0209671_1001182_pt1 | contig 21001 bp, 10 predicted proteins | sample WorMetHERISLAND2_2_FD_187401 | JGI IMG/M metagenome (GOLD analysis project Ga0209671, IMG submission 187401) | Marine gutless worms symbiont microbial communities from Max Planck institute for Marine Microbiology, Germany - Olavius geniculatus... | ecosystem: Host-associated > Annelida >... | reverse complement strand
ACTGCAGTCGATCTATGAGTCTGGAAAACATCTTCTCTACTTAGCACAGTTACCTCAGGCAAGTTATATCGCTTCTTATCAGATATAATATGTCTGGAAAAATCAGCTGTTGTAATTTTATTACGAGTGCTACTGACTTAATTGTTGGTGTCAGAGAATATTTTAGCAATGATCGTTGTGTCAAATAAATGTGATGTATTTTATGCGACGTCTGCAAACTCTGGATAATTCAGCTACTTTAACTGTTAGTAATATTCTCTGTCGTTGTAGGGGTATACATGCGCATTAACATTAATCAGAGCAAAAAACTTCAACAGTTTACAAAGCTATATAAGGGCGAGGGCCGATTTATAGTCAGTTTTGTCCCAAAATTTGTTGCCATGGCAACGGGGGTCAGCAGGGGAGAAATTTAAATGACACCGTCGGAAAGCCCGAGCCCGAAAATAGGGGGTAGGTACAAACAGCGTGCAATTATCTTTCACGGGGGCTGAGTTATACCGCTTTGAACTCTCCATTGGCTGCAGCCACGCCCCCTTTGAACCGATTGTAACCAAATTTTGCACGTGGGGTCAGGTGGGCGATTTGATCACTGACGCCAAGTTTTATGGAAATCGGTTAAGGGGTTTCGGAGTTACAGGACCCCCCAAACGCCATTTCCTATACTTGATGTTCATCGCCCTTACAACAGTGTCAGCACTACCGTGCTGCACTGTGATTTATAAACTGTGGAATCTGTGTAGGTAAGGCCAAGTGGCTACTGCACTGTCGAGGAAGGAAGAGTCAATCCTTTGAACCTGCATGTAAGTAAACAACTTTGCTTTGTCGCGCAATATGATAACTTGCTTAACAGTCTGCAGTGATTGGTATTATTAGGCTTAATTTATGGTGACGTTGGTGTCCAGTCCAACTTACTATTTCACAAAGCTAAATGCAGCCTGCTGTTGAAAGTCTTGCGCAAACATTGAGGTGGAATTAATTGGTCAACACCACAGTAACCGGATAGGTGCAATTTTAAACTGGAATTACTGATGGAAACTGAGGTTAAAAACCGTAGATCTGTTGAGGGAGCGTATACTTCAACGTAGCAAGGACGGATCACGTCGAAGAGATATACATCATTGAGTGGAATGATCTACGCCTGACAGTGACTGGCTTTTTTTCATCAGCTTTGGAGATGAGATAGTTTGTTTTTTGCAAAGATATCAGCCAACAAGACGTAGCGTGTCTGTTTATCGTTTGTTGCAGTCGCGTCCTGCAGTACTGAGCGAAGGTAGCGCAGCTGCATCAAGTGAAGCGTTGCTTCAAGATGAGTCCGACAACACGCTACTTCGTCACCGCAGACAGTCACTGACTGCAACTGGCCACACAACTGAAGTCGTTACCCTGGTATGTTTCGTGAAATGTATCATATAGTTACTTTTCCAAAGTGGATCCAACGTTTTTGAGACAATGACGAGCATTAAGTTGCTGGCCTACTGCATGCTCAGGTCAACTCAGCCTTTTGTCCTCAGCGGGATGGGAAATGAGTAGTAGCTTACGGGGTATGAGGTGAATGAAAACTGAGGGAACTAGGTAAGCCTGTTTCTGCTACAGGCGTCCAATAAGTGCATGGTGAGATTGTTAGGACGAAGTATTATAGTGTTCCATGACTGGCTCACTTTCTGTGAAATTTACTGCCTGCGTACATGATTTTCGATCTTAATAGCTTGCTTTGCTTTCTAACAAAATAACGACAGAAACCTCAGTAGACGTAATGTAAAATAATAGGCTCTTAGGCCACTTGAGCCTCAGTATTAACACAATTCCAGAAACAGTTATTTATCCCACCACATAACCGCACATACTTGTAATTTCTGGATTCGTGGGCCTTGCTGTTACTGATGAAACGTGGATGTAGCCGACGTAGAAGAAACGAACGCTTTGTGTGAGACACGTATCCATTAGAAATCTGCTATCCAGCTTATCTTCACTGACCTTAACTGTCTGGTTCTATCTTTTGCTAAAATCTTGAGCTGATCCTGTAGTCAGTATCCCGCCATCATTCTTCATTAACCAGTCCATAACATTGTACTCGGCCTCCCACTTTCTTTTCTTCCTATTAGTTTTCCTTCCAGCACTGTCCTGAACAGCCAGTCATACCGTAGCTCATGCTCAATAACCACCCTAGCTGTTTGTGTGCATGTAAAGGACTGTGAAAGTGGAAGTGCTCGCTGCTGCACCATTCTGTGCGAGATCGACCGACTACCTGCGTCTGGCAGCATCGTCATCACGGTGACATCAAGGCTTTGGAACAGCACCTTTCTAGAGGTCAGAAATAGTTTGAGTTACAAAACTCGATGATGCATCTAACATAAAGTTCTGGTATATTCGACTTTTTAAGCTAAAAATTGTTCAGGTGTGGTACTTAATTAGGGCTAGGATTATGGTTAGGGTTAGTGTATGGGTTAGTGTTAGGTTTCGAGTGCCAGTTGCGGTTTTGAGTTGAAACTCGAAAGTCGAAACTAAACTTGAAGCTCTACTTGACAGATTTTGAAACTCATGCCCAGCTCAGTTGCTTTGACCAGTACTGCTTCAACATAACTGCTTTTGATGACATGTTGCACTAGTTCATCTGCTAGAAAATCTGTCTATTAATCGCCATACTCTGTCGTTATTATTTCATTGCATCTCACTGCAGAGGGCGGGTATGCGTTGTAACGGTTGCAGGAATTCACTGACGTTAAGCACGTGGACATTGTATCAAAAGCTGAACTGAAGATTCACCCTTCACTCAATATCCAGCAGCTCAGTACACACAATGACGTCACCAGGGTAAATGCTGCAATTCATTCATTTATACCCCGTTTACATGATCGAGCAAACATCGAGCTGGCTCGTTTAGCTAACATATAGCCAGCTCATCGAGCCAGCTTGATCATGTAAACGGGATATTACTGTTATGTTGTGTCCAGATTGTTTCTGTAACTAGACTGTCGAGCCTTGCTCAAGGCTAAGTAAGTACTTTCCGTGGGTAGCCCACAAAAACCCATGGGACCTTGAACTTTGAGTATGACCTTGAAATTCAATAGAAGTCTGGAGGTTGTTGAGATACATGTTCGCGCAAAATTTCATCAAGCTAAGTGCAGCAGTTCACAAGTTATCGTGTTAACAGAGAAACAGACAAACAAACTTAGCGACGATGTTGAAAAATAATATCGTCGCTACCATGGACAGTAATAAGCTTACTGCTTGTATACATCGTAAACGATTACATATATTTGATTTAACCCAGAACACCGCAGGCCCTACACAGTCTCAAAGTCGACACATGTCAGTGTTATGATGATTGTGATAATAAAGAGCTTGCTAACCTGCAGTGTGCATGATATATATGTAAACTATTGGCCTACGCGTTAATTCGACAGCTTGACTTCAGTCATCAATTGTCATTAAACACAATGTGTGTCTTTTGAACTCTCGCATTAAAAATAATGTGCATACGTAAATTTACTTAATTCTGTGAAGCAGGATTTCCAGTAAGACATATTCCATTAGGCCTAGTTTACGTTTATTTGACAATCGAATAATACTCACCTAATTAAAAATTGGTTTGTTGCCGTTTCATCACTACAGTCACGGTCCTGCGACACAGGCACAACTTCGTGGGCTTCATTCTACCCACCCTTTCGATGTGGTTCACCTACAATATTAGCAGTAGTAATTATGCGTTATTAACGCATTAACGCTTGTGTTAAATAATTAACGCTTCGAGAGCTAGTAGGCCTACTACAAGATGTCAGCAGGAACTTGATATAGATTTAGTCATCAACTATAAAGTAGCTCTGCTGTGACTAATTGATTCATTGATTGCCCGTGATGTATATAATTTTGCAGGCAGTCACTCGAGCATTCCCACACATTGAGGTGCAGAAACCAGCCGCTGTACCACTCTGGGCAATTATCCTGTCCATCTGCATTGGAATACTTCTGCTCTTCCTCATCATATTGCTGCTGTGCAAGGTAAATTGAAGGCACTTCACATTTTCATCAGATACGCTTAGTAGTATAGTGAGCATTTTTACAGTTACAGTCATGTCTTGTAGCCCAATAGTAATTCTTTTGCTATTCAGTCAAAAGCCACAGAAAAGAACATTAGATTGCACAGGGACCAGATGGTAACAAAGGTGAAAACTCTCACATAATAAATGGTATTGATGGATGCAAGTAAATAAAAGTTAGTCGAATGCAGTTCTTGGCACGTTTGTAAAATTGTAATTGGTGGCAATGTAATGGTTACAGTTTTATTTTACGTTTCAGTGCGGATTCTTCAGAAGACGGCATAAGCACGATGTTGGTTTCTACACGGCCAAGAAACTGAAACAACAACCGCTGAATTACTATGACGTTGACTAGGCATTGGTTAACTTAGCTGCGGTAATTCACTAGTCAAATCGGGTCCACATCACAGCAGTATATGGATAATACATTGCAGTAAGAGATTAGTGTTACTGCCAATTTTGTATCAGTCACCACCACTGCTGTGCTATGAATGCTTTTGGTGACATCTGCTTGCCATCAACATTCCTGATTACCGTTAAGTGGGTAAATTAAACGGTGTCTCAAAAAACATCCCTGACATTTTCTATTGTAACTTGAACAAAAATTATCAGATTCTAATAATTTTTGGCGTGAATATTCCTGACACAACTTGCCATCAAACAACCGTTCAGTTTCCCACCTCGCCCAGTGTCTGCTTTTGCATTACCTAGAGAAATCAGACCAAGCGAAATATGCGTTGAAATACACAAAACGTGAAAAAAACATCGCCGACATTATCGATCGTAACCTGAAGAGAGATTATCAGATTTTCATAATTTTTTGGTCAAAAAATTTTGGACACAGCTGGCTATCAAATAACTGTTTTTAAAAGCTCTCGCCGCACTTAACGTCTGCTTCTGCACTACCTGGGGAACGCAGATCAAGCAAAATACGTGTTGAAATGAATGATAAACGTCAATAAATTCCATCTATCCAGATCTGTGGTTTTCAATAACTAACAAGGTTTGGCTGTCTTGCAGCAGTGTGTATATCAGATAATGTTCAGGAATGTTTATGAATTCAAGAAGTGATTGATGAAGTCTGAATTTGTCGAAGCAGAACATTATCGACATTGTTGTCAATGAATGCAGAAATCATCTCCGTGCTTGTGTTCGCACAATGGACTGACATTTTGAGCAATTTCGATGTAGGCAGTTGAAAAACAAAACAATCGAATAAAATATCAGCCAAAATGTCAAAATTGTGAACAAAGTATGTTTTTGAGAGTTATTTGGATTAAGTAATAATACCAGATTAGGTGAAAATGTAATATTTTGTTGGTTCTGGTTTCCCCAGGTAGTGCAGGAACAGACATTGGGTGAGGTGAGAAATTAAATAACAGTTTGATGGCCAGTTGTCTCGGCAATACTTGTGGCAAAAAGTACTAAAATCTGATAATCCTTCTTCAAGTTACGATCAAAAATGTTTGTGATATTGTTTTGAGACACAGTGTATGTGGCATAGCAATTAAGAGGCGCCATGTTATCATTTTTGTTGTATGAAGTCAGCTGGCGTTCAATTTGGCCCACTTAACCAAGAATGTGGAGGATAAAGCAGAATAGCAAACTTGGTGCATTTGCATTTAACTGTGTGAACAAACTGTGATGGTGCTATCGCTACAAGTTTGCGACCACTAAACTTCACTGCAACTGAATTTGTACCGATCTGGGTACTGTTGTATTCTATTGGTTAAAGCGTTAGCCCTAGGCCATTTATTTTGAAGTTGACTCAGCCTGATTTCTCTCTACAGGCAAAGCAAGTAGGCCTGGCATTGAAAACTGGGACGTAAACGTGGGTGCGGCACAGCATTTACACCAGAATTTGGCAAGACCTATGGAAACTATGGTAACTAGTGATTGCAGTCCAAGGATCCCAAATCTTGGGATCCCGGCCATTTTAGCAAATCCCGGATCCCCCAATTGGCAGCATCCCAATCTGGAGATTTCAGGATTCAAAATTTCGACAAAATAATATTTTTTGGAGTGTTAGATGATAAAATAACAATTTTACCTGTCTCATGGAAATTACCGGGGTATTCATGCGCACAAACCGTGCTTGCTATGCACTGCAAGGTGCATTTTGACAGTCACATTCACTCGCTACAGTTTGACACCCCAGAGGCAGATGCCTGCTGCTGTCTGGATGAAGTAAGTCCAGTAGGGTGCTACTGAATAACAACTCATCCGTAAACTTAATCCCAAAATGGGATCCCGGGATTAGAAATTTCCTAATCCCGGATCCCAGGATTGAAAAACTGCAATCACTAATGGTAACTGTTAACCATAACTGTACGAACCTTGTATCTAGCTAAAAGCTACAAACTGATCAGTACGACATATGAGCTTGTAAAGGACTTTACGTTTTTTCTGTATATTAAGTCTACTGTATATATACAAGTTCAAGATGATGCATATTTTGTCAGTATATTGCAACAGGACAGGTTACACTGTGATAGCTGTCCAGAACATTAGATAATAGTCATTAGATATTTAGACACTGTGATGCTCACCTATATAATGGCGTTCCTTTACTTATTTTGTAATAAACTGTTTACCAAAAGCTTCTGGCCGTGCTGATGATAGGCACACAAAAACTGTCAAGTAGAAGTACAAATCTTGAGTACTAAAAAGCCACCCACACAGATGATGATCTGCATAAAAAACTACTAAAAAATTAGGAACCTGGTGTGTCTTTCAGTTACCACTGATAGTGCCCCACTATAAAGTTCAGTATTATTGTTCAAAATAAAAAAAAAAATAGTTCAGTCACAAACTGTAAAAGAAGCTGTATGCAGTTGTACACATGCAGCAATGTAAAAAAAGACGATTTGCAAATTTCACTGAATTTCTTTCACAGCTGTCAGCCACAACAAAATATGACAAAAGTTGCTGATCAAGTTGCTAATCACTACATCAAAACTGTTATAATACTGACAATCCACAGCATATATTTGGCGGAGAAAAACTGCAGGCAAACTTTCATGATAACATTATATACACATAGCATACCAACTACCACTGTATAAAATTAACTGTTATATACATCTTTTACCAACTAATCATTTTATCAGTGGCATATAATGCTATCTCTGTTAAATAACTTGTGGATTTTTCACAGCCCAATAAGTTCTACACATGACTAACTCTTGTATATATCAATTTTTTTATTCACAGTATATATTTTAGTAGCGAAAAACTGCACAACTAACCTTTGAAAATGATAGCGATTTTTAACTCTTTTTCACAGTTTTCTGTCTAGTATTGTACAGCAGATTACGCAATCCATTCAAGAGTTGTCAGAATGTGTTTTGTGTTTCACATCAAACGGTATTATTTTACGTAATATGTGTATACAAAAAGTTTATCACCAGTAGCAAGTACAACAAATGGCAATGACAGATATTTCACCCACTTACACAGGCCGTAGCTATTCAAGTGACCACAGATTTTTATAAGACGGACAGATATATAGTATAGACTTGGAACTGAAGCAACTATAACCATTGGACAACCACACAAATCTCTCATATAACATTAACACCATCATGGTAAAATGCAGCCTGAAAGCTCCAAAACAGAGAACCAAACAAGCTGACGACGTAAAAACATTTGACATAAAACATGCACAAGTTAAAACAGAGTCAGTTAAGATGGTCGTCAAGTTGGATATGACGAAGAAGCCATGACAGGCTGAGCACGGATCAGCTGTGTTGCAATCTCACTAAAACATCCACGCCATTTGACAATATTCACACCGTATTTAAAACATTCATTCTTCTTTGTGAATTAACTGACAGTATCTTAAGAAAATAGTCAACAGCAGGATTACGTTTTTTAGCAAAAATAACGAGCTGCATATTACTAACAACTTTAAGAATTGTAATGTCAGTATCAGCACGGTAATAACCAGACAACATTGCACAATTTAATAGGCAGTATGTAAAAGCATAAAAATTAAGAAATTTACATGGCTGGATTACTACTTAACAGCAATAGATGGTTACAGATTGTTGCCATTAATTGGTTGTACAAATCAGATCAAATTAATACGTGTTAGCAATGACTGACTATGAATAAAAACTTCCAATATAAACAACAAAGATAACAAACGTATTACAGACAAGTACTTGCAAAAAATCAAGAAACAAAACCAGAATAATGGTAGCTACGCTAGGTAAAGGGAAGAGGCAGACCCAGTCAAGGAAGAGGAATTTATGAAACTATACTTGACGAAGCAGCAGCAGAAAAAAGCTACAATCAAATCAAATCATATATGCTCAACTCAGACAGCAATGGTTCATATTAATAATAATGCTAATACTATGAATACTGAAACGATAGCCTACTATATAAAGTAATATAAAAAGCTTGCAGTCACACACACACATACACACTATAGACAGAACCAAACTTCTTAAGGATAAATGACGTGACAAGAAATGCAGGCACATAACAGCATAGTTTGTACTGGTCCGGCACTCCAGCTCTTATGATGAGTGGGGGGGGGTGCAAGCCTACAGTGGAGGTCTGGCGACTGTGCCCCAGTGGGGTCCGGGGCAGACTAGCACAGCCCTGGTTGTTTGCTTCCCTAAAGCTGAGAACTACTTTGCATTATGAAGACAAATTCTCACAAAAACTGACATCAGTATTTTGCTTCGGTCAAACACAGATGGGGAAAATTTCTACTGCATCTGAACACATCTGAACATTGGTCCGGCAGATGGCGGACCGGCAGCTACAGACCTGAAATGACAGCATTGCTTTTGTATAGACTCATAGGTTGAAACGTAACTTAATAAGTTATAACAAATTCCTTGAAATACAGTCCTTAAATGAAATGTATTGTTTTTGTTGACGTTTCGGCAACCGCTGCTGCTTTCGTCAGAATGACTGTGTATCAGGTGTCGCTGCGGCAGACAGTAAGTAGTCATAGATGTGTGGAAGTTGGTGGGACCCCTCGCCTCGGTTCATCATCCTACCAACTTCCAGACATCTGTGATTGCTTACTGTCCACAGCAGCGACACCTGGCGGACAGTCATTACAACAAAGGTAGCAGCAGTTGCCAAAATGTGAACAAAAACAATACATTCAAAGGTTGTATTTCAAGGAATTTTGTTATAAGTTATTAATATATGATAGCATTGTGTTTCACCTCCTGCGCTGAGCTTCAGCATTACGAATCTGCTCATCGAGGTCAGCAATGACTCGGTCACTGCGACTGTAGACGCTGGTCCTCAGCAGCGAATCACGCTCCTCAATCAGTCGAAGCAGGTGATCATCTAAGTCATTGTCATCATTATCGCCAGGCTCCATCGGCTTGGGCTTGCTGGGCTGATCAACCGCACTAGCACTGCTTGCCTTCTCCTTCAGTCTACAAACAAGCAATGTCATTCCAAAAATGTCACCATTAACTGACCATCAAACAGATCATATATTCCGGTCATACTACCAATACGATTTTCCATTTTTGTTTAACTGGCGTATTTCTCAAGATTACTGCAACTGCCCCCACTAATCTTAGCCTGTCAGAAAATTTTCTTCCAAAAAACAAAATATGAGGTGCTGGAAATTCCATATTTGGTGTAAATTTTGGGGCAAAATTGAAACTTTGAGCATTCCTACAGGCAGGTCCACTAAATTAACTGGCAACTCAACCCCCAAGCTGCCCATGGGGAAAAGTAGGGGCAAGGTGAGGGCACATGTACCTAAGGCCCAAGGACTCAAACGCTGTGCATCACAGAAGGTGTCAGAAGGGTATGAGAAAACAAACAGACAGACAGACAGACAAACAAACAAACTTTCCATGAATTATGGTAAGATTCTGTCCGAGATTTATCTGCTAAAAGTTCGGCCTACAACAATACCAAATAATATAATAATACAACGTACTAACTGGTTGAGTTCATTTTTCAACTCGTCGAGTTCCTTGTGCTCCGTAGCGATGACTTTCTTCTCCTCGACGGCGAGGTAGCGCAGTCTCATGTGGTCCAACTCACGTTTCTCCCTCCGCAGCTGTGCCTTGGCTGCGGCTTTCTCCTTCCTCTGTTGGTCGGCAATCTTTGACAGTGCCTTCTCCAGGTGCTGCCGATACTGTGCTTTCTCCTTGGTGGCAGTCTCTAATTTCTTCTCCAGCTCAACCTGACCAATACAATTACTATGACGTTGACTAGGCATTACTGTTAGCCGTGGTTAATTCAGTAGTAGAACCGTAGAATCAAGTCCACATTACAGCAGCATTTTCAGATAGGGATCATGCAGTGCAGTAAAAGATAAAGAGTTAATGCCAGTTCATGTATCTGCCACGCTCACTCCAGGCTGTGCCACGAATGCTTTTGGGGATGCAGGCCTATAGAAAACAGAAAACTATTATCAACATTCCTGACTCTCAGCAGGTACACCTGTTGGTTGGGTATACTGTTTGACACAAGACTTGGAAGAGGCCATGTTAAAATTACTAGTGGATGAGGTTTTGGCGCACTCAGTGATAATGTGGATAAGAATCCAGATGACGAAGCAGATAGCAAATGTTGTGTCTGCTTGTGCTTGTGTCAGGAATAGCAGCCAAATAGTAATTCTTTTGCTACTCCGTCAAAAGTAAATTTTCAACATATCATCATCTCTACATAACTGACAATATGTTAACCACTAAATGTTAGTTAATCATAACTTTAAAATATTTGACAAAATCATTTCTTATTGAGACAATTTGTTATAGACTAAAAGCTACTGTTGTTAATGTACAACACAAACAATCATGCACGCACCTTTTCCAGTTTTAAACAGCTGACTTCGGTCTGCAGCTGGACCTCTGGTTTGGTGTGAAGCTGCTTCTTGTATGCTTCAAACTCTTGTGCCTGCTGCTGAATCTTTGTCTCGGCTTCAGCCAGCTGACCCTTCAGCTTAGCAATTACCTCTTCCTGGTCACGAGCATGACTTCTACAACCATGCAGTTCTTTGTCAATTCTCCACTGCAACTGATGATTGACTAAAGCAGCAATTTACGTAGTATGTACATTATTCCTAGACAGCCTCCGATGCACAATGCATGTCAATAATTTGAGCAAAAAACTGGACTGAAATGCGGTGTTGATAGGGGATCATGTCTTGGCAGTGATAGCCACGAGATGACAACAGAAAAATTCTGAGAATTGTAAGTTTTAGACAGCAGATTTGCATTGGAAAAACACAACTGAAGAGAGCTGATCCGATGCGTGAAAGGAATACCATACCATTGTTTATTACAACAAAAAGCAGCAAGATACTTTATATACCTGTGTTTAGTGCTGCTGCTCTTGTTATAAAAGTGTTCCATATGCACAACTTCAAAACAGACGGTCACAGAGATCGAACACCACAAGACAAAAATCCCAAAATGTCACATACGTAAACTGAGCAATGGAAAGAAAGATCGTTAACCTTTCCAGCTCCATCTTATGTTCATATTCCTCCTTCAGTCGAACTGAAGCATCACGTAACCGTTCCATCTCACGAGCATGCTTATGCTCCAGATCACTCCGATGCTTTTCCACCTACAAGCCACCCAGGTGCACACGCAAAATGACATCATTGTCACGATCGACAACAGAGCCGTAGGATTTTACGCAATGTGCACAGCAATGCATTTCAAGATTACGTTAAGTTTTACAAGAATCTCAAAATCACTAAAAAATATAGATTAAAAACAAAAATAACTTTAAAAAAACAAAAACCAAAGACTAGTAAAGTCAAGTTTAGACTATAATGTCAAAATATGAGATGTCATAGATCAAAAGAACAAGAAGTTTTCAGTTTTTCAAAGACAATTATTCGAGCTGTGTTATAGTGGTGATAACACTTTTCCAACATGTTACAGAAAAAGTATGAAGCAAGGGAGAAGCACACTGACTGAACACATAAAATTTGCAACAAGAAGATGCAGAAATAACTCGTCCAGCACAGTTTTAAGAGATGCGCTAATCATTACTTAATCAAACTTGACTTAAGTTTCAGCCATGTTCACAACTATATTAATACATGTTAATGTGGTGCATATCAATCTCAGATGCAATTCATGCAATTAATTAAAATAAAACAATAGCACAAGGAGTGCTGATGTTTAAATACCAGCATATCAGGTAAACATAGATATGATACAATGCTACTAATTCCGACGTCTCACAAATCATCATCACAAATCACCAGCTGGTTCCCAACCTCAAATACTCAATACATTATTTGAATGACACACCTTTTCTTCACTGGCTTTAAGGACTTTTTCACGTTTTTCCAGATTAGTAAGTGCTGTACGTAGCTCTGCTGTGAGTCGGTCATACTCAGCACCCTACAAATGACACATAACAAAGTCACATATTAATGCAGAAAATGATTTTTAGCCAACCATGCTAAACAATCGAGCAATTGGCACGTCTGTCATCCGTACGTGCGTTTGTCGGTAATAGATGTATTGTGACTAAGCTTTAGGTCATAGGGAAAAACTTTTTATGCAAATAATTAGCCATGTGTGTTAAACTCGGGCATGCAAAATTTCAGCCATCTAGTGCAAGGGAAACATTTGAATGGATGGGTAAAAACTTGCTGTATCTCGGAAATAGTGAGAGATACAACCAAGGTTAGTATTAATCACAAATAGAAAGTGGCATATGCCCTGTCAGACGAAATGGAAATCAATGACCTTGGATGACCGTGAAGACCGTTAAGCGCTACTGAGGCTAAACAGTGCGAAATAGGGCCTAGGTTGCTATTGATCACTAATAGGAATTCACCTATTGGCTTCCCAATGACCTGAAAATCATCGACCTTGGATGACTTTGAAGGTCAATGACAACCAGTAAAATCGACTATTTTAGTGACAACTGGGCTTCTTGGTTATCACATTTCTAATTACTCATCAATGGTCTAGATCACAAACTGGACTACTTCTGCATCTTGAGCCGATTTGCAGTGCCAGAAACAGTGATCTGTGGTCACTTGTCCGCAAGTGGCATATACAATACACATATATGAATCACAAATTTTACTAATAAAAGACCACGGATTAAATTACTTTTTTCATCTCTATGGCTAGTTTCCGATGAAATTCCTTGTCGAGTGCTTTTAGCCGATGCTGCTCCTGAAAACACCAAAAAATTCACACAATGTAAAGAGAAAAGCTACTTAAACTACAGAGATAATATAAACTATACACAAACAAGTGAGTTTACTGTCACCTCCAGAGAGCTCTGATAAACAGTGCTAAGCTACTGCAGTGTACACAGTGTTTCACAAAAAAGGACCCCTTTTCTTTTTTTTATGACTCGATGAAATGGCAACAGAATTGCACGAAATTTTTAGGAGATGTAGCTGAATAAATTCAAATTCAGAATATTTAAACAAAATATAGCTACTGGTTAAATATTCTTTGCTAGTTGTTGTGTAATGCTGATGTCATTAAGTTTGTTGATGCAAAAATGGTATTTACTGCTGAAGACAAAGTTTTGATTAAATGTTTGCAAGAAAGTAAAAACTATGGTGCTGTCAATGTACAATTTTGCCAGAATCTGATTTGTTGGTTGGGAGTTATGCAAATGTACCTGGGGTTTGCTTATGTAACGCCATATTGGCAATGGGGATATTTTGTTATCAATATTCAACAGTTAGTAACATGGCTAAGAAATACATTTTTTTCAACCAAACTTGGTGGTCACTTCAACAATTTATTGGGGATTAAGTTTTCCAAACTTTGTTCAGATTCATTCAGATTTGACATCTCTATTGTACAACGTCTACAAAGTGCAGTTAATGATGACCAAGAATCCTAAAAAAATAATCCACATCCAATGGTCCATCCACTAAAGCAACAGGAAATTGCTATTAGCATCCTAGCACGTCAAAAGTTATGACCTAATGGTGTTATACAAATCTATTATTATTATTATTATTACTATACATGAGAGATTACCATTACTCTAGACACATACAGTTTTAATTTGGGACTTGCTGCGGCTCCTGAGAAAACACTATTACTCACAAAATCCCAGCCAGACACCCAATGAATCCAATTTGACAGCACAGAGAACTAGCTGTGCTAAGAAATATTCACCTATATAAGTTAGTATCAATCATTCAACTGTCTATTACTCCAAAGGTGGCATGAACACATACAAAACACACATAAACACACATAAAATCATAAAAATACAATACAAAAAAAGTTTAAACTGAACGTCCACAGCAAACGAGTTCTATATAAAGATTTTTATATTTACAAACTGTAATTTACACAAAATTCAATATTTACTTGCAACAGCAGCAAAACGATCAAGTATCAATATGATCATAATGCACTATGGCTAACATAAGTTAGCAACACATGTTTGTAATTTGACTTTAAAGATAAAAATGCACAGTTGAGTTAAACACTCCAAACATGTCAACAAAACACTGCAAAACTGATCAGTTACAGATACAGCTGATAAAGATGTAGACTTGAGTTTGTGTACCTGGGACTTGTACTGGGCCTTCTGTTCTTCCATCCAGACCTGCAGCTCCATTGCCTTCTTGTACTCCAGTGTCTCCCGAACATCCACATCCTGGCGACTAACAGGCGCTGCCTAGCACAGTCAATCACGTAACATGAAACATGTCAAATACTTCAAATACATCTGGTCAAAAAAATCTATATACCATAACCACTGGCAAAAGTTTCAACTAGAAGGCGCTCGTGAGAGTGCATATCTCCGCCAAGTGAAGTGATTTAAACACTATTACAAGGAAAGGGGAGGGAGAAGGAACAGCTGCTTCACGGAGGAAGGGAAAAGTATTAGCCGGCATCGCTGCTTGTGCTGTTGGTGCAATGACGTCATTGCTATTATAAGTCATCATGTACACACACAAAAACACACACGGAACGACGGACAGAACAACCAATCTCTTAACCTCCTCCAATGTTCACTACGTTCGCTTGGTGGAGATAACTATTTAGCCCCTTCAGTCAGTGAACTGAGCACCTAATACTTCTACACATAGTTAACATACCACACACTCTATGATGTTGCCTCAAGCAAACACGAATAGTCAGCCTAAGTGTACTCTTTACCACAATGATTTGCTTGCAACATATGATATGCTGGTAAACTGACAGGAAGTCAAAAGTCAAACTAGCAATGTGCAGTACTAGCAGTAAATACATCTCTTTATCAGTTTAGCAATAATTCATTCACACCGTCACAATGATATAGAGTCATATATCATCGTAAGTTTTTGTTATATCTGCTGCACTGATGATGTACTCTAGTTTTCATCATAGTTCTATAGGGGGTGCTGAATTTGCAAGGAAAGGAACTTGTGGGGGTGGAGTTTGCTAGGAATGGACTTCGCAAGGAATGTGTATGTCTATGGCCTATAGAGAGACTATGTTGTGTCTATCACAGTTAAGCTGGCAGCAGTATTTGGCATGCTATGTCTGTACATCAGTGTACATTGCTATTAGTATCATATTCAGTTAATCATTTATGAACATTCATTATTATACATTAACATGTAACCTTTACTCGCAAGAAGGTTTCCTTGCAAATTCCATTCCTTGCAAAGTGAGGTGACCCTTCTTATTTCATTCTATTACTGCATGTTTCTGTACAGCTGTATATCATAACAAATATGATGTGATATGATATACGAAGCCAACTGACCACTTTCTCCTCTGCGGCTTCAAGCTGAACAGTGGGCTGCACAATGGGCCCGAGATCCTCAAGTGTCAGTGCTACTTCCAGATCACCGAGGCGTCTTTCACTGCTGAATCCCAACACAACATGCATCTATAGAAATACTCACTGTCAGCATCAGCCATCACAGACTCAAACTTTCTTCGTTACTAAGAAATAAATAAGAAAAAGACAAGGCATAACTGAGGTGCGAGAAACGTAATAGTAAACTAGATTTCCATCCAATCACCAATGGACTTAAAAGCATATGTGAGAAACTTACTATACAAAAAGTCGCTAACAATATGTGACACAAAACTGGTGTAAAGCAGTGATGGGGTCTCATAAGTACAATACTAACTACTAATTATAACTATTTCCCATATATTTAGCAAATAGCTATTTTTACACGTAGTTAAAATTAGTTGTAATTCATTATGAGTTGTTAAAAATTTACAATCAGAGAGCTAATCACAGAAAAATAGTAGAACAAAGCAAACACAGACAGACCCAGTTGATGGGGTAACGGGCAGCCAGTCGGTCCACATCTGGCGTGTTGCCGTGCTGTCCGATCCCCTATTCTATTGTACACAATACCTCGATACACTGGTTTCTGATGTAATCAAAGGATAAAATTAATGCATTAAAAACTAATCAAACTGTTATTGTAGCAGACTTCTTAACACTAGTGCACTGTGCCTATAAACTACGGGACCTGCCAAAAGAAGAATTAATGAAGCGGCGCTAAAAATGCACTCAGGACAATGGACCGAAAACAGGTGCGCAAAACATACATAAATAAATTTAAATAAAAATACATATCTTACAACAACTGCAATTTAATAAATTTTTAACAGCATTCACAAAAATGATATGCTGCTATGAATCTGCAGTTCAGAAGAAAGTGCAATTACCACTTATTTGCCAGAAAAACACCATGAAAAACAGAAGTGTGGAAACAGACAGTAGGGCCAAACAGTAATGTAATAACAAAGTTGAACTGATGAATGCCTGAAAAATCTCAGCACAAAACTAAAATTAACTTGACAGAAAAACTAACACTTGATTTGGTGAAAGTCTGGAAAATCCTAACTATTTACCTGCTGAGTAAAAGATATAAATAACAAGAAGCCCAGCTGTCACTAAGGTAGCTGACCGTATTGGTTGTCAATGACCTTCAAGGTCATCCAAGGTCAATGTTTTTCATCTCATCTGAAAGAGTGTATGCTACTTCATATCAGTGACCTTGGCCCTATCTCTCACCATTTCCAAGATATGGCCACTTATAGCTTAGAAACTTTACATTGAAAACTGCGGCAAAACTGCTGCAGATGGAGACATGGTTACTACTGACAGCCTATAGAAAGTTGCCAGCACCTTATCCGATGATACCATCGCCAACCCCCTATGACTTACTATTTAGCCACAATACCGCACAATTGAATTACCATTATGACCCTTCAAGATCAAAAAAAGGTAAATGATTATCATGTCATTTGAAAGCCAATATGTGACTTCCTATTAGAAATCAACAGCAACCTAGGCCTTATCTTGTACTGTTTAGCCACAATCCGTCCGCGACAGATGGCGACAGACACAGAAACGACAGATGACAACCGTAACATGACCTTGACCGTTATTTACGTACGATCAGCTAAAAACTACAAAAAAAGAATACAGATGCAAGTCATATGCACTATTAAAAGTAGGCTACCCCACTTTGTGCCTATAAAAATGACAAACCAAACTATGCCCATTGCCAAATGCCTCAAGCTATACTGACCACTGAAAACCCAGCCAAACACACGAAAACAAATGACCATCTGTTTCAACAAACAGGCCATATTAAAATACTTCACTTAACAAACCTCCACAGTCATACTGTAAATTATCTCCATACAGACCCTATATTCAGATGCAGGCAGCAACACTTACGATGCAGTTCAAGCGCGGTGACCTGAGCACTGCTGACAGCGGCACTTTGACAATGCCAATGATGCTATTCTCAGACCTCCCACGATCACGCTGCCACACCTCCACAACCAGCGGCACGCTAGAAACATGCACAGTGTCCACACATCACTAACTGTGCTCGAAACAACTAAATACTGTCATACTGTCATCAGCATCTAAAAGAGGTCGGGAAATTGCAACCTCCTAACAATTCACAGACAGTAAAAGTAGCCAAAACAACTTATGTTACTTTACATATAAAAGTGTCACTTAAAAAGTATAATGCAATCAACATTATATATCACTCATGTAAAAAACTGAATCTCCAGTGTGCCTTAACGACTAACCCACTTTTGCTGCTTAATTTTTAAAAAAAACTACTAAATGACTACTTTCCGCTTTTTAATTAGTTAATTATACCGTAGCTATTAAGTATTAACATATCCTTCCTGTTGCCAACCATCAGCAAAAAATCTGTAACAAACTGCAATGAAACAACTTTTCAAAAATGCACTCAATAAAAATTTTATGGTTCATAAACATTAACTACATATTTAAGAAACTAGTAGCAACACTCACAGAATGTTCACAAAGACAAACATTTTTTTAAAACTGAAAACACTAATGCCATTTTTTTTGGAAAATGTCAGAGAAAATTAAATGTCAAAGAGCATGAACTGCACACTTCATAAAAGTTTCCTGCAGATGCTGTGGAGTTGCAGCAAATGGAAATGTACAGCAGGATTGAGGAATGACAACTTCAGTTCCACGACGCACTTCAACCGGCGGCCGACTGACAACAGGTTCTGTACTGCCGAAGAACATGTATGAATACCTACAAACAGCAGCAGTAATAGCTACGACAATGGGCGACTTCCCTTTTTGACTTAGACTTTCGCTGAGCCTTTTCGCTGAGCCAAAGCTAAAGCTAAATGCTAAAGTCTGTACTTAGACCAAAGTTCAACTAAACGATTAAAAATGGTGGAAAACCGGTAAACCTAACTGGAAATAAATCAATCAGTTACGCTTGAACTTGCTTATTTAATTGCGCCCTGCACGCGAATGACGTAATTACGTAACATCTTACGTCATTGCGTAGCCATTACGGCGTTTATTTTTGGTATCACTGTTTTAGTTAGTCACCATGTTTTCATTCAGCGAAATCACTTTTTGACTTGAGTAGGTACTTAGACCGAAGTTTAGGCTCAGCGAAAGTCTAAGTCAAAAAGTGAAGTCACCCCATTTCCGATGCACTGTAAAGGTAAAGTAAAGCCTCTCATAGTCACCAGCACTATTTCACAGCTCTGTGTTTGTAGGTCAGTGCTTATCTCCGTTTCAAGCTGGCAATGAGCCACAGCTCAGATACATGGGCGGTAGGCCAGACCTCTCCCATATACTGCTGTTACCTTCCCGGCGGTGAGGTCCGTACCAAATTATACTGCTTGGTGACAGAGAAACATGTGTGTGAACAACTTGCCCAGGGTTGTAACTTGGCAGTGCAACAATCAGGAGTCAAACCAGTAACTTCGCAATTACCAGTCTGACACACTACCACTACACCACCAACCTAAACTCTGGTGTACTATAACATGGCACAAATCAATAAAGGTCTGTAAAAATAGTCAGCAAAACAGGAATGTCATCAGAACAGTTTTAAACGAGTTGACTGGAGGTGATTCCAGGCCTCAGGTTTTCAAAATCGACTAAACCCAGCAGTTCATGACACCTGCCCGGATTGTAATATGGCACCTCAGTGTTGCCCATCTGTTTAAATGCCCTATGCACCAGACCAACCGAACACCTGTAGACCTCTGGCAGTGACCCAAAAAGGTCACAGAGTTCCTCAATGCCTGACTTGTACAAGATGGAGGGAGGGCGGGCTACAACAACAACAACTATGACAAATGATCGGGCAAGAAAGTATGTTACACGACAGTTGGGTTGATGAGGAGGTCAACTCGAAACAAACAATCCTGTTAAACCACATAGACATCAACAGCAACTGTTTCTGTCACTCATACCACCATTGCAAGGCTAACTACTATTCTTCTAAGATGTTTTAACAAGCCAATTTGTAATAGGACTAATTCCGGGCAAGGCCAAGTCCATCTAAATTAAACTTATTGAAACTTGTTAGAATATGAGTCTCTACATGGAATTCCTGACACCCAACCAACATTTTGTTCAACCAGCCAAATAATCAGCAGGTAGTTAATCCAGATTATGCCAAGCACACCTAGAAATTCTAGTTTAATAATTATTGTTGGACTTGCTAGAACTGAAACTTTTTACAAGCCAGATGCCATTCCTATCATCAAACCAGCAACATCACTGCATTAACAAAGCATGCTACGACCAAAGACCAATGGACCATTATATCAAATGCATTGTGACAGTGTCTCACTTTATATACTGAAATGAGCAAACAACGCAACAAAACATTTACCGAACGAAAATCGTCACGGGGTGTGTGAAAGTCAGATTTGCAATTCGCTGCAAGTCGACTGAAATGTTGAAATGATGCGGAACAGCAGAAACAAGAAGATGTCTGTCTGTTGTGCTACTCGGCTCATTGCCTGGTAACAAACAACACCGACATGCTGTGCCACTTAATAGGCCATTCAGTGTCATAAACAGTAAAAAGTATTTATGTGTTAAAAGAAAAGACAAGCTAATGTGAAAACAACATTATAAACAGCGATAAAGCAGAAAAATATAAAACGAGAACAACAATGTTATAGTCGATAGTAAAATGAATATCGCTAACAAAATCAGTAACATTCTGCTTGTCAATTTCTTCAAACAGCTGTTGCAAAAATGAGTAAAATCGGGTTACTCGATTAGAATGTGTTTCACACTGAGAAGACACTGACAAATATCACACTAATATTGATCATTACCTGACAAAACATAAAAGTGCATGAGCTGAATATGACTGATTCGCAGTGTGTCGATGATAACTGCATCTTTATGGGAAAAGACTGTTGTACCGGCAAGTACCCACACTAGGTACGATAGCTCTCAGTTTATCAGACAAAGCTGCTGGATTAATTCAACATCCCACTTACCATCAGAGTCTGGTACACCACTCCTTGCTACATCACTGCCACTAGACTTAGACTCAACCACTGGATACCCTGACTCAGCTGCCAGCTTGTCACCTGTAATACACAGACACTGCTCACCAGCAGAATGACAATATTACGCAATATTACGCTTCAGCCAAGGGGAAGGGGGAAGAAAAAATATCCCCCTCGCTCCTCCCTCCCTTTTCCCCTCCCCTTCCCCCTTAC
>Ga0209671_1001181_pt1 | contig 21003 bp, 14 predicted proteins | sample WorMetHERISLAND2_2_FD_187401 | JGI IMG/M metagenome (GOLD analysis project Ga0209671, IMG submission 187401) | Marine gutless worms symbiont microbial communities from Max Planck institute for Marine Microbiology, Germany - Olavius geniculatus... | ecosystem: Host-associated > Annelida >... | reverse complement strand
GTCCAACGTCTTGGGAGAAACGTTTTTTGGGAGGTGGGGTTGGGTAAACGCCGGTAATTCGCCTGCCTGGTGCTTTCTTGCTTGCTTCATTGGCTCGTTCAGTTCCATCGGTCATCGCTCGGTCCTAGTCGGACTTTAGGCGAGTCTCTCTTGGTGACGTGAAGCGCAAAGATGTGCGCAAGTCGAGCGGAAACGGAAAGGATGGGACGCGCATGCGCGGACTCGTATAATCGCCGTAGGTTGGTGGTCCGACTGGCGCATACACTGCAGTAATATGATGTCGCTCAGTCGGACATGCAGACTGATAAAATAATAGTGGACTGGTCGCCCGACGATCCCATCTGTGATGAAATGAATTTCGTTATTGTCCCATTCCCGGCGACCCACCGCTGCTGTACAACTGCGCTGTGCACACTGAATTACGAGTAGACCTACATGTATATTACATAATTATATTTTTGACCGCCCGTTCAGTTTGCATTGTTCTGCAATGGTTTCTGTAGGTCTATATTTTGTTTCCGTCAAGGACGACAGAGATTATGTGATGCTTGGCGTCTGTCTGTCTGCTGGTTGGTTTGTCTTACCAAGATTGCCAAAAAAGTTACAGACGAATTTTGCTGAAATTATCACAGAAGGTTAGACTTGACTTGGCCCAACTTTGAGGTGATTATCCAAATCAGGATCTTGATTCAGGATAGAATTGATTAATTCTTTACCGTTGTGAAGTAAGGAAAACTGGCGCCGAATATGGTGCTGCCACTCCTATTCTTACTTTTTTGCCTTGCAAAATGCAACGGAAAACACAAGAACTTTTAGGCCTCGTAAAATTGTTCTATATATTAAGTACCAACGACGTGCGCGAGAGCGACGTAACTGAACTGAACTGAACTGATACGACATAGTTTTTGACGAACTGACCAATGGGCAAACAGGGAAAGCCTATTTGGTCATTGGTTGACACGTACTTGATCGTAGGCCACCGACGCCATTAGACGTAATACATTACTGTTTGCCCATTGGTCAGTTCGTCAAAACTAAACCATGTCATTTCAGTTCAGTTCAGTTCAGTTACGTCGCTCAGTAGGCGCCTTTAGTTATGCAGTCTGTTTCACCCCTCGTGTATTAGTCCTACTTTACAGCTAGAACTCAGCTTGCATTGTTGTCTGGTTGCACGAGAGACGCTGCTCGTTGGCCAATGATGAAATTGCTCGGACGCAATGCAATTGGGTAAGACGGATGGAGCAACTGACGGCTGCCGGACAGACGGACAGACGGACGGACGCTGTGTGTAGCTATTATAAATGGTAAACCGAAAAATGACATACTTTTGGTATTTCAGTTTCGTTTCTTGTTAGATGTGCCACGTTGGCAATTTTGATGATTTTTGTTTACTGCTCTCGTATAATTTTCATCAAATGATGTCGTTTTTGTTTGCCGATCGACTTCCGATTTGTGCGAATAAATTGTAACATCGTCACGACGGTCAGATTAAACGACGAGCGCTCGTTTCACGAGCTGCATAAACTTATGGAGAAACGCTGCAGGGTTCCAAGGATTACGAAAATGTTTTCAGATAATGGCGGGCACAAACTGCGAATAATTAATGGCAAGTGATAACAAAATTCAAGTCGTAGGTCTGTACGTAGGCCTACATACCTGATGTTTTGCAGCGGCTATCATTGCATACGGTAGTTAAAAAGGTGCCACTTTTTTAGCGCACCCTGTAGAGCTACAAGGCAGTCAGCTGGCCAGTTGCTGGGACGTATGAAAACTGAGCGACGTTCGACATCAATCGATTCGTCTTTGAACAGACAAACTCATATTTATGGTGAACGCGAAAATCTAATAACTAATCCATAGGGCCTGACTAATCTAAGCTATTAATCAATCGATTCGTCTATTGCTGGTCAGTCACAAGACGACGTTCTATTGCGGTCGCGTGTCGCTGGTCGTCAGCTTAGCACTGACTGGACGCAGAACACTGTGCATGCGTGCAGAGAAATCTGCAGCAGTACCCGGTAGCAGCGCGACGATTCGATTCTTCCTGGTACTGCAAAGCAATGCTGTTTTATTGACTGGTTTTCTTGCCCATGCTAGCCGCCCACACAACGTATACAGTCTTTAGACATTGATGTTGGCGGTCTTTGTTTTATCTATTTTTTAACATCACAGCATTCACAGGCCACGGGCGTTGATATAAGGCAAGATGCACCAATGCTGCTGGCCAGAACTTTTTGGCATGTACAGTCGAATATGTGTGGAACTCTGCCTGATAGCCTACGGTTTGTTTCAACTTTTTGTGGCTGCTTTCAGTCGAAAAAAATCGCTCGGCTGTCATTCAGGCACTCGGAGATGGTGATTATTTTGTGTAACTATGTATCCCCGATGTTGCTGTCTACAGGGTGGTCCAGCTAAAGTGAAGCCAACTTACGTTTTTGCTGGTAACATTTGAATGCATAGGTAAAATTCAATGATTTTTTGCAAATGTGATAACAGTTCAGACACACACATTGGGAATCATAAAAATTTAATATTGTTCGTCAAATGGCGTAACCAGGTTAGGTATTTTCTCCCTTGTTACATCTCTCATTTTACTGACTTACTCGCATAGGCCGATAATTTTACGTTTTGACGAACTTAATAAAATTTTATGGTAAAATTGTCTGGTTTTGCTGGTATTTGTTAGCCTTTGCTTTTAAAATAATATCTTTGGGAATAACTACCTGTTTCTGCATTTTGATGGGTAAAATAACACGAGAGGACAGAATTGTTATAAAGGCTTTACGGGTGGAAAAGAACTGGAGCTCTCGCCGCTTTCTGAAGGAATTTGCCAGCAAAGCTTGGTGCAGATCAAGCCTTGACCGACTCGTCCAAAAAATCGATGCTGGATTTCTTAAAATTTGCATCACACCACTTCTTGTTATATGCAGTTTACATTTGCAAAAAGTCATTGAATTTTACCTATGCATTCAAATGTTACCAGTAAATGTAAGTTGACTTCACTTTAGCTGGACCACCCTGTAGGCCATCATGTCAATAATCAATAATGGCCTTCCTTGTTTGTCTGTCTGAGTATTTAATGCTAGGCAGCTGTTGGTGCTTATGCTTTGTTGTCCAGCTAAATACGCGTTTCAGTTTTGCTTTATATCCCGTTTACACGATGAAGCAAAGATGAAGCAAACGTATTCAAAATACCCGTGCAAGACGTGTGCTGTAAGTTTGCTTCATGCTTGTTTCACGTTTTTGCTTCATGTGTTTGCTTGATGTTTGCTTCATCGTGTAAACAGGGTATTTAAGTTAATTTCGTTGAGAGTTGACGTAGGCGCCGTCTTAGCGAGACATACAGATTGGGCGTTCAAAGGTATGTTATACCAAGCGCGTAGCAAGTGGTCTTCTTGTCTCTAACGAACCGCTTTCACGATACACTCGTAGTCTCAGACTTAGACTCAGCACTGACGACAATGACTGTTAACTAACGCTGTGATCAACCCGGCCACCGGCGACCACACAAATACACTATACAGTGTGTGGCAATAAAAGACCCCCTTTTGACCAAATATCGTTATTTTCGGTATAACTCAAAAAATTTCAGACATTATTCTGAACAAAATTTAGTTGCGGCTATTGATGCAAATTTTATCATCTCAAATTTTGTTGTTTAAAAGTCACACGACTTTGAATATAGGCCTAGGCCCATAAAGGACTGTTTCAACTTTGTAAAGAAATGAGTAATTAGATAATTTCAGATTACCACCAACTTTTAAACGTATCTTAAATTTTTAATTACATGGCATGTTTGAAATGCCAAAAAACGCCAGTTATTTGTGGTTTAAAAAAGACAATTTCAATCATTAAGTTTACTAGATGGTTTTACAGTATACGTAGCCTATAGTACCCGCCTGTTACGTTGATGCAAGCGCGCAGACCTTTGCGGAAGCTGACGATTGATTTTCTGATTGCTTCTTGAGGCAGTTCGTCCAATATCATTAATAATTTGTTTGCAAAGTAGACGATCGTGTACGTAATATAATTACGTATAATATGACGCCACTATTAAGTTAATATAGGCTATTTTGTTGTTTTGCACTTTTAATCGAGTATGCTAGATAACAGGTTTACTCATAATACTGAATGAGGCAGAAATATTGCAGCTTAACAGACAAGATGCAAACAGTTTTTTTTCAGGTAAAACTTAAAAGCAAACAAAAAACTGCACCGACATTTTTCAGGGTTTAATACAAATATCAGGGACGGATGTTTTCAGGAACGGACGACAACTAGAAGCAGAGGAAATTTTCTTACGCCTAGTGCGTCGAGAAATGAGAAAGTATTGCGTGTGATAACAGCGCATAACTGCCAATGATGAATCGGGCTGTCCATGGATTCATGCATGCATAGCTGCAGACACCGAGCAGCATCTCAGATGCGTGACCCGACACGACCTTGCAGGCTTAGACCATAGACTTCTATGGATGTAATGGCTATACGTACAGAAGTTTATGCTTGGACACACGTACAGCGGTCGCGAACGTACATTACAGAAGCGTTAGTGGCGGCGACACAGTTCCATCCGTTCATGGAACAGCGAACTTTTTGGATGCGAGTCAAGTCGCAAAAAGCGTAAAAGGAGCACCGAGGGAATGCCATAACTCATAAACTCCCCCAGCAACAGCGATCGGGCGACATGTGAGGGGATAGAGCCCCACGCTTTGTAGGCTATGGCAATTTTATACAATTACGTAGGAGTCTGCAGTGAATACACACTGTTTCTTGCGTATAAATAACTGAATGTCAGCGCTGAATAAATGAATAAATAGGCCTAAGAGGGGAACGATGCATTGACGCTGATGCTGCGTGCATTTTTATTTTCCCCTTAGCTCAAAGTCGGGCGGGATTTACTATTTACTGCTGCGCCGATCTGCAGTTGGGGAAGCAGCTGCTGTTCTTGCAGTAAAATAGATGCCACTGCTTATGACAGCAAATGATTGAACAAGCGGCACAGTCATCATCGTGGTCAGATGCGTGACCTCTACACGACCTTGAGCAACATAGGCTAACATCAGTGCCAAAAACGTCAAAAACGGTAACTCAATAAACTTCTTCAGCGTCAGCAAAATCTAAGTGGAGGAAGCCACAACCTGTATGAAAATTTTGAGCAATTTTGTATGGGACCCTTCAGCAGATAGGCCTACAGTCTGCTTTAGATAGCCTGTGTTACTTAGCCTACTGAACAATAATAGACTTAGGATCACAGATTTAACATAGGATAGGCCTACAATGCTGATGCTACGTGCATCTCTAGTTTGTTTTGACTCCAAGTCGGACAACATTTTTACCAGCGGCATCGTGGGTTAAAAAAAGTAAGCAGGACGTAGCAAGTTTTCAACAAGCACTCAAAATGTCGGACAGAATTCCGAAAGACAGCAGCAAATTTCCGACGAATGAGATTACGAGCGCTCAAAATTTTAAGTTTGCCTCTAATGCTCCCGAAATCTGTTTTTTCAGCCCTAGATGGACAAAAATTATACAACAGAAAGTTTTTCAGACAATTTTCCGACAGTCCTTAATTGGGGGAGGGGGCAATTGCTCCCTCTACCCCCGCTCACCACGCCACTGGCATTTATTATTGATTACTGCCTCCACATTGCAGTTGGGGCAACGATTTCGTGCTATATATTGTATAGGTGTCGCCGCCTATGCGTCATCATCGTGGTCAGATGCGTGACCCGTGACCCCTGCACGACCGTGGACATGCGTACTCGTACAGCGGGCGCCAATACGACGTATTACATCACGGGCAGTGGATGGCGGTGCCAGCATCAGCAGCAGCAGCAGTGGCAGCTAGTGCGGCTGGTGTCTGGATATTACACCCCAACCCACTGCCGGACACAGCCCCATAGGACAGAACCTTTTACCCCTTCCGGCAATATGTGACCCAGGTACATAAAAGCTGTCATTTTTATCATAATTGGCAGATCTTGTGTTGACAACAAAATTTTGCTTACATTACACGGACATGACAGAATGTTGTCGATTTGTTATGTAGGGCGGAGTTAGGTCCTAGGGGGTTATGTGCGGAGGAGAGTTCGGTTTTACATTCAGTGTCGCTATAGCAGCAGTCGGTCGTCAATCGTCCTGACGCTGTCGACTTAGCGCCCCAGCCGATGCCGACAGTGCTCGGGCACGTTCACTAGAAATCAATCTATGTCCTATTATAGCCACACACACGCACGCGTCATGGGAGGTCCTCGATGCACGGTCGGTTCCATAGCAATCCTCGGCCACCCACTCGGCGCGCTGCCATATTCAGCCGGCCCGGCGTCAATGTGATTCTCGCTAACGCAAAAGAAAAAGATGTAGCGTTTTTCGCGGAACCGGCAGTGAAGATTTCGTGATGCCAGCTTGCATCGTTTAGAGACAGAGTCAGCATGTGACGGTGAGACTGTATTTATAATTTGCAGTTGCATGTTTTGATTGGAGTTAAGCCCGAATTTTCCCTTAACCCAGATGGCAGAACCTCCACCTAATCTAATGTGTCACTGGATTACATCTTCATCCTTCGAACGGTTTAAGCAGGGTACACGAATGTATTAGACGACAGACAGACAGACCACGCTACCGAGAAATGTGCAGCTATAGCCGAAATCGCCTGCGCTAGAGAGATTTGACCAAAAAACGATCACATGACGCAATAAACACCGTTATCATGCCAGCTCTAAAAGTGCACGACGTGTGTTCTAAGTTTGCTTCATGTGTGCTTCATGTATGCTTTCGCGTGTAAACAGGGTATTACTGTCTTCATCTTTCACTCCGTTCACTTGGCGGAGATAATAAATCAAAACGAAAATGACACAAGCTCCATCAGCATCGTGCAGCAGCAGCAGCAGCAGCAGAAGCAAGAAAAGTGCGTCTTGCATGGTCCGAGCACAGAAGCGAATCAAAGACGACGACGCCGCTACCACCATCTCCCTGTTTGTCTGCGTGTCTGTGTGTGGTGCTGGAAATATCACAGACACAGACACACACAGAAGGAAAGAGAGAGAGAGAAAAGGAGAGAGGAACGGAGCAGAAACGTTCGGTCAACATCATTCAAGTGCTCAGGCCCGGAGCTATTGCTGCACGAACGCAGCCTAGATTGAAATTTTCCACTTGATCAGCCGTCGCATCTCGCGTTAACCACGAACGACGGCGGCCCGGACTCTTTACACAGATTACGTCTCACGTATTGGATCGCTGCTGTAGGCGTCAACTGCTGTAATCGCACTATAGGCCTATACTCCCCGGAACCGGCTGTTTTAGTGTTAAGGCCTTTAAAACTGGTTTGAATCTTTAACGGCTGGCTTAGTTGTTCAAACCGGTAAGTCGTCTTCTGTCACTGGTAATAGGCCTAATTTCTGAGACCCAACGGCAGTAACGTTTGTAGCTTATAGTCTGATTTGTAACGACACACGAGAAACTACGTACTATTTTGCAATCACTGTAACTGGCACTGTAAAGAGGACACGCTCATTCCCAGACTTTGCCGCAAAGTCGGCGTAATGGAATTTGGGCTTTACTTAGCGGCTGGTTGCGATTTGAGATTTTAAAGGCGACGTCGGTGGCGACGCCGAACGGCGGCGGTTCCGGGAACTACTAAACTATACACCGTTAAGTAAAAAATACCATACGTCATGAAACATGGAAATGTCGACGACCGGTTTATTGCAAATTGTTCGCAAAATGTGTCGTTAAAAGCATGTTTAAATTGATCAATAATTAGCAAAGATGTGAAGAAGGAGAAAGTGAAGATTGTGACTAACTGCAGCGCAAACGTAATGTGCCATTTGTGCAAAATAACCAGCCAGTAACACCTCCGGATTTTGTGAAATAATTGACAACTTACATGTAGTTGCACTAGAAAATAACTTTATTGCTGAACAACAATGTTTCAACTTCACAAGAGATCGCATTAACTGAAATGACCATATTGCGTGTTGCCAAACTTTGTACACAACGGCACAAAATTGTCATCAAAATGCGCCATCGGAATTGTTTCAATTCAAAAAACTAAATTATTACAATGGACAAAATCTAATTTATACAAAACTTGAAAAAGTATATCGGTCCAATGCCCACATATTGTGCAGCCATCCGCGCTACCTTTGACTTTTCAACTAAATCTGTTACTTTTTTCCCTGTGCATCGTTTACAACAATTTTGGTTTTCTGCGTCTTTCAGTTTAGAGCCGGGCTGGCTAGGAACGGCTAATTATCCGGTAACCGGATAAATAACCGCTAGTTTATTCATCCGGCTGAAAGATAAATATTCTGTACCAATAAATTAAAGCAGCTATAAAACGGCAGGACAGAATGGCAAAACTAATCATTATCCACCGTTTTCTACCAGAAATGTTTTAACTGCAAAGTTCTTTAAAATGCTACTTAAATATTTATCTGACTAAAAATAAAATAAAACAAGCAAATACCTACATTATTTTATCAACAAACTGTAAAGCAACATCAAAATCTCTGATAAAATTCGAAAAAAATGCACCGCGTAAGCTTAGGACATTTTTTCGAATTTCTCAAAATGTCATCGACAACAGATAAGATGTTTTGCCACGATTTTTCCCTCGTATTGCTATAATAATCATTATTATTATTTCGGCTGCACTTTTAAAACGGATACAAAGCAACATAACTAAACCGAACTGAAGTTAACTGAACTGACCAATGGACGAGCAGTTCAGTGCAGTTCAGTTATGTCGCTTTGTACGCAGTCAACCGTACTCGCCATCACGGTAGCGATAAGGCGCAGTGGCAGAAGCAGCACCCTCGGTCTGATCGAAAAAGAAATCTCGATGTGCGGCCAGGAAGACGGCAGCTGGAGAACCATCACAAGACACGGGTGATTGGGGCAGTGAAGACAGTTTGGCCGCTGTGTAGAGGGTAGAGCCTGTTGTACTACTAGCACCGCCGCCACCACTGGCGCCGCTGTAGAGCGACGAGCGTTGATTGTGAACACGGCGTCTGCACGCGGCGTGACAGTGACGTCTATGACTGAACTGTTCGTCTCGGACGCCTCCACATCGCGTCCAGTAACTAGCAGAGAACTAACCCGTCTTAGAACAATCTCCGATTCAACATCCAGATTTCACACAGCTCATTCGGTTCATAGGCCTACTGCAGTAAGCTTTAGGGTCTTGTGATAGTGCACAGTTACGCAGTAGTATTGTCAAATACGCTAAGAAGTTCAGTCAAAGTAAAATCGTGCTGCTTTGTGCACACATCGCGTCCAGTAACCAGTAAAAATTAACCCAACCCATCCTAAAACAACTGCACAATCACCACTTCACAACTACACTCATATTTAGTTCGAGTTTGTAGACCAAGTGCATTAGGCCTATTTTTCAGTGTTTTACAGCAACCTACATTCACTTGGTACAATGAGACGCTCTGTCAGTCAAATCGTTTCTGACCCCTTGTGCACATCGCGTCCAGTAGCATACGGCAGCAAGCATGACATAGAACAGCAGCGTCACAATGTGCGTGAAAACCACAGCGACTACGAGTTGTGACAGCGTGAAACTCTGCTGTCTCTGACCGCTGCCGGCTGCTGCTGGTCTGATGGCTTGGACGGGCAGACCAGCAGCTGCCGTTGACTTGTTTGTCGACGACGTCGTCGGCGTTGCTTTGTTGTTAGCGGTGACATAAGGCGTGCTTGAGTGATGGACAACCGACGGAAGCGACGTGGACGGCTTGTAGACCGGTGAAGGTACTACTGCGGGTGGCTGTGGACGTAAGTCAAAGCCCGACCCTCCAGCTGGAACACTGATGGTCAGAGTGACGTTGCCGGCCGCGTTGTTAGCCACGCAGATATACATTCCAACCAGACTGCTGGACTCGACGCCGGCAGAGTTCAGTGATAATGACTCTATCATTAGACTTCCCTCGTTCTCCTGTATCGCTCCATCACCATTATCGACATCATCATTATCAGCAGCAGCAGCAGCAGCGTCTGGAGTATCTACTGTAGAGTGACTAAAGCGAGTAGCGGTACCGCTCGGCTGTATCCAGTAGATCGTAGGAACGGGCTCGCCGGACGCTGCGCACGTGAGGCGTCCCGCGGTGTCGTTGGCGGTGACCTCGACGCGAGTCAGCTGAGGAGGTCGACACAGAAACTCGTCGACCGAAGTCTCGTTAAACGCTCGACCGCGAAGTCGGTCCGGACTGTTGCACGACGGTGGAGGAGCACCACGAAACACTTCACGCTTTTTGATCATTACGCTGAAGACTGGCAAAAATAGGGCTTCGGTTTAAGGTGAGCTGGGCCTTGGATTAGGGCTTGGGCTAAGGTTTGGAACGGAGCCTGGGTAAGGGTCAGAAAACACCACGAAACACTTCACGTGTGCTGTCATTACAACAGAAAGGACTGCGGCAAGCTTGGACTATATATATAGGGCTTGTGTTGTAGCAAGAACTTGGGCTTGGTTAAGGCTTGAGATGGGGCTTGGGCTTAGGCTGGGGCTATAGAGCTTGGGCTAAGGTTATAGAAAACACCGCGAAACACTTCGCGCCTGCTGTCGTAGAGTCGCTTCAGCCAAACGGCCGAACAGTCGCAACTTAGCGGGTTTTCACCGAGCCGCAGATGCTGCAGCAGAACAAACACAGTCTCCCAGCCGCGGTCGAGTCTGACGATATCGTTACCGTTTAACCAGAGGTACTTGATCGTGGCGTTGAGCGGGTGTAGAACGCTGTGGGCCAGATGTCGCAGAGAACAGTCGTGCAGGTAGAGACCCGTGGTGACGAAACCGCCTGCGAATGAGCCGGCAACTAGCCGTATGTTGCGATTTCCGTTTAGAAACAGATGCTGTAGACTCACGCCTCGAAATGTTCGCTCCTCGATTGTCTGAAAAACACCGACGACACACGATACAATTATAAGAACTGCTTTACTGATGGGATCATAGATGGGTATTATAACTGTATTAAGCTCACGTTTCTATCATTTCTTAAAAATGGATTTTGAGTGAGTAGCAGCAACTAACCACAGTAGCAATCGCTCAGCCGATCAGACTAATTCAGCGGCTAAGTTATAGGCTATAGCTCAACCAGTTCGTAAACTGTCAGAATTACTTTAAAAATGACAAAAAAATCGAACATACTTAGTTCCATTAAACGTCGCTTTAGACTTCCACAACGTAAATGGTTTCGAAATATATTGCTGCACCTTTTTTAAAATCTAAGCTACCAAAAGGGGTACAGAATATTTGCTTGCTCGAAATAATGTCCCCGCCGTAGGACCCACTCTAAAAACGGTGACGCCGCTTACGTACAATTATTTCTAGTAGAAAGACTGACAAGCGGCTCAAGCTTTGCTCAAGGCTGCTGGCCGCGAGTAGCTGCAGTATCAAGTACACACACAAAAAAAACACAAAAACCCACATGATCTTGTTCTCCTGATCTAATGACATTGATATCCAATATGCTTCTAGAGGTTGTTAAATCAATCGACGTGCAAAATTTCACCAAGCTAAGTGCAGCGGTTCACGCGGTTAACGCCTTTACATGGAAAATTGGCGACGATGCTGAAAACAATATTGCCGTCGCTTTCGAGGGTAGTAATAACAAGAAACCCAGCTTTCGTTAGGGAAGGCGGACCGTACCGCCTAACTCCAAAGACCAGCGTCCAACTGTGAGTTGCGGAGAAAAAAACGATTTCCCAGAGGTAAAAACAGCTCCATACACGCTATGTTAACGTTGCTATGGAACGACACAATAAATAAGATACTAGGATACGAAACGCCGAACGTGGACGATAAATGCAAGCAGAAACTCTGCGTTAGAAATTGCGGCCAAATCTCTACAGATAGCGACATGGTTACTATTGAGTATTGACAGTCTATAAAGACTCGCCATCGCCATAGCCAACGATACTATCGCCCATTCCAACTACGGCGTACCGTTTAGCCACAATACACGCGTTACGGACGGACGACAGACACAACCTTGTATCATAGGCGCAACCATAAATACTGTATGGTTGGCAAAAAATGCGTGTCAACCAATCAAGTGCATGCACGAAGGTTGCTGAGACTGAGATCAATCACCTTGATGTGGTTATGGCTGAGGTCGAGCCATTGCAGCGACGTCAGATCGGCAAAAGTGTCGACGCGGATGCGTTCGATTCCGCATTCGCTCATGTACAGGTGTTCCAGCCTGGTCAACGTCGTGAAGTTCCGTCTATCGATGGTGGAACTGTGAAACGCGTTGCCGTTGAGATTCAGCTGAACAGTGCTAACGGCGATATCGGTTGGAATAGCGCCGAGATCGCGACGCGAACAGTAGACGATGTGACTGGGCGCGTTACAGAAGCACGTCTGCGGACACCCCTGTGTCTGTGAACCGCTACTGTCTACCACCCGAGATAGACCTACCGCTACCGAGATTATGATCACGGCGGCACCAGCTAGAAACGATGTAGGAGGCGCCTTACTAGCAAACGACGTAACGTGAAGCGGCTGCGAGCGCAAAAGCGTCGTCCACGGCGAAAATTGCAACATCGCGCCAGATGCGAAGACGACGCGCTGCGAAGACGACGATAGTTAAACCATCCACAATCAGCTTGCACTGGTGGCCTACTGTTCTCACAATTCGTCACTGTATTGGCAAAAGAGCGTAAGTCCATTTACCATAAACCGAGATAATCGCAGATACCGTTTTCGTGTTTTTTTTCGCGGTAGAAGGGCGTAAGTGACGGGTTACCCTTCTGCCACGAATGACGTTATCAACTTTCCTCACGGCAAAAGGGCGTATGTGCTAGTTGGGCAGTTTTACAATGGTACCTACGCCCTTTTGTCATAAAACGAATGCTGAAAGATGCCGAAAAGCAAGAAAGGGTAAGCGTTTTTATCAATTTTAAGTACAATAATCACAATATAAACTAAAAAGATAACCACACTGTAGCATGTTGTGACCAACTATGTATAAACTCAACTCGAAAACCCGAACTTACGCCCTTTTGCCAATACAGCGACGAATTTTCGGCTGCAGTCGTGCGTCATAAAGCAAACGATGGCACAGGCCTAATCTATGACACCTGAGCGTCGTTCAAGTACTGCGGACTGGCTTATCCGGTCCAGCAGTGCAGTATCTACACTGTAGTAACTACCGACGTGCAGTCATGAATACGATGTCCGATACTGTACGTTCACGCGTCTATCACACAGTCTGCTAACGCGGAAGAAGCTTGTACTGCAACATGCTGGTGTAGGCCTACTGCTGATGCTCGCGTTCGCTGCTGCTGCTGCTGCTGCGGCTGCTGCTTGTTGCGACGTCCCGCGTCACGACGGAACAGTCTCTGGCTCAGTAGCTTCATGTCAGGGACTTCCCTCTCCTCGCTGTTCTTTCTGCCACGACGGAAAAAGAAGAGGGCGGCTAAATTTCGACCTGTCGAAAATTTTTTTCCCGAAAAAACTGTACTCTAGAATGTCAGCCAAAATGTTTGTGGTCAGTTGTATTTTAGCCAGATTTCAGCCCAAAAATATTCTTAGCCAGCCGAATTTGTGATGATTGTTAAGTGATGAATCAGAAAAAGACAGATTAATATGTAGCTGGCGAGTGTTGGTGTGAGGTGATGCGTATAGGCTTAACGAAAAGAACGACCAGTAATTTATAAGGATAAAATGGGTAACTACTAGGCGAGCAAAAGTGACAAAAAGAAAAACACAACCAGCGAAATATCATTTTTTTATCCAATGCGATATGATTGCTTATAACATAACGCGTAGAAACATATTTTGTTTACATTTTTGACACTTTGGTTGACATTTCATCCAGTTGTCCATTTTTCAACTGCTTTTAGTGACACAATCTTTGTTAAAACGCGCTGACTATTGATCCGGCAGCGGTAAAATGGAAGTCAGGTCTCTAATACAAGTTAAAAGGAATAAAACAGCACATAAAAGAATACAAAAGAAAATAATGCGTTCGTGGAGTACATTAGATTGGTCACAATCTAATAATATTTCTTGTATGTAATATTGACATGTCATGATAATAATGTTTTTTTTTCAAAAATTTTTCTCCGTCCTTATTTTTTGCCGGCTGCAGGCAGAAGCAAGGAAATTATTTACGCCTTAATTCAAGTTCAAAGCGTACATGCAATGTTTAAGATAGTCGACATCAACACGCACTCTTGCTTTGCGTTGTGTATACCGCTAGTCATTCGATTTATTCATTAATATTCGTTTATTACCGCGACTTGTCAAAACGCAAACACGTAGGCCTACACAATATACAGTAACGTAAATAGAATACACCAACTCAAGTGCTTATAGGTTTATATAGGCCTACACTCAATACGTATAGGCATCAATGCAAAGCACATGCAAGATTTCAGGAGCTAAGGGTGGGGGTTCCCCAAAGGCGCCATAGTAGGGTTCATCCTGCCGTCAAACATGTTTTGCAACATCACGACGAAAAAAGAAAACATTGTTCGGTATAAAGAAAGTACAGAAATTTTTATTCACCACAGCAGCAGAAAAACACAACTACATGATGTTTGGATATAATTTTGTGCTAAATTTAGTCCAGTAATGGTTTGAGCCGCAAAACTTTCCTGAAGGATACCCCACTAAATGACAGGCGGTTTATTTAGTGTACTGTTTTCGATCTGTACCATAATCACGGCTACATAATAACATTCAATACATTCCGGTCTTCAGTCTTCACACATGGTAGGTTTTTGTTTTTAACGTGTTATTGTGCTAAATGTGGTTCAATGTTTTTATTTATGTTTTTACATATTTTTTTGAAAAGTGAAAAAAACATGTCTTATGGTTTTTTATTTGCAAATTAATGTTATTAACATCTAAGATATGAACAAATAGATAGTTTGTATAGTTGTTACAAACAAAAACAAGAAATTTGAGCTAATGCTCACGAGACGCGCGAAAGACTATAGCAGTTCCGGTTCAGTAGTTTAGCTGAAAATTGGGGTGTTCACGCTAAGTTAATATACAAATACCAAATTCTATATCTGGATCGCATAACGATAGTAGCGTGGCGCCACCCTGTGAATGATATAAACTTGCGTTGCTGCCCGAAATCGCCAAAAAATTCATAAAACCCCCTATTTTGGTGTTCAAGGTCATTTAAGGTCATTGAATTCGGCGCCGATCGAGAGCCAGTGTACGACTTCCTATTAGTGATTAATAGTAACCAAGGCCTTTCTTGCACTGTTACTGAGATACAGCGACTTATTGGCCCAAAGTCGCAAATTTTGCCCACCCCCCTCTCATTTAGCGCCCTCGTTCGGAGTGACGCCCTTTGATTTTATGGAAAAGCTTTACGGTTCCTAAAACTAGAGTCTTCCAGGCAGCCGAGGGTGAAAATTTGGTAATTATAGCTTGCACCGTTTTTGACTGATCCACCCGTGTGTCGAACGGACGGACGGACAGAATTGCGATGGCTAAGACGCGCTAAAGCAGTCTAACCGCTTTCGCGCGTAAAAATCATTCAAACCAATCCGGATCTAGATGCTGATCAACAAAATCTTATCACTTTTAACTAAGTTGGGCCAGGTCTAATTTTCACTAAAATGTTAGTCAAATCAGCGTTGCAACTTTTTGTGTAATCCAAACAAATTAATGCCGATTATCACATAACGTCCTTGGCGGAGGTAAAAAGTACAAGCGCGCACAATGATGTAGTTCTGCTTTTCTCACGCTATTAATACCATGCGCCCCTGTTATTATCAGACTACTAGTTACCGCCAAAAGTTACTAACGCTGTATATAGTTTAAACGTGTACCGAATACGCCCCCCTCGGTGAAGATCATTTTATCTTTAAAGGCCATATACACCGTCTACGCCATATACACGGTGTTTCATAAAAAGGCACCCTTTCTGTGTTTTATATAACTCAGTCAAATGGTGATCAATTTGCATGCAATTTTTACCAGATGTAGTTTAAAAAATATAAATTCAAATTATTTCAACTAAATGTAGCTGTTAGTTAAATATTCTTTGCTAGTCGTAATGTAATACTGACGTCATAATGTGTCGTGACTACAAACTGGCTTGTCTCAAATGGTTCTGTCAGTAGCTACCCTGCTTCGATGGTGAACTTTATAGAGTTTACTGATGAAAAATGTTCATTGTGTCAGCACTTAGCAACATGGAGGCATAAAATTAGGTGTCTCGCAATCCAAAAATTCATCCATCTCGTAAGCGGAGTGTGCTGGTGCACCGTCGTGCTGAAAGCTGTAAAAATTAAGCTATCCCCACAAGTATGTGAAAGTGATCGTTTTGGGCATTTTTGTGGTTACAATGTTAAAACTTTAACAGTGTGTCATCAATAAACTAGATAAAATTCGTCATCGACGCAGGGCAGCTATTCAGCAAGTCTGTCAGCACCGGTTGCAACAAGCCAGTTTGTACTCGCAGCACACCATGACGTCAAAATTACGTCACGGCTAGCAAAGAAAATTTAACTATCATTTACATTTTGTTTAAACATTTTGAATTAGTATTTTCTTATCTACATCTGGTAAAAATTTCGTGTAAATTAACCACTATTTGACTAAATTATAAAAGAAAGAAAAAGAGCGCCTTTTATGAAACACCGTGTAGACATTGGAGCAAATGATCTGTCATAAATGTACGAGTAAATAAGTGATTAGGGGTTTGCATCGCTTTAAGGGGGAAATTGTTATAATTTAAAACCAAAATCATATGCACTTTCTCTCTAGTTTGTTACCGAACGCGTTTTCTGACGGCCGAGAATATCCCAAAATCGAGCGGCAGTTGGCGACGCTTTGCTGTAGAACCCACTACGAGCAGAAGTTGACAGCGCTCCACAGACCCAGAGGTAAAATAAGTTCTCCGAAAATAAGAAGAAAAAACAAGAATAAAGAGAGAGACGATAAGAAAGGTAGAAGGATACGGTTTGAAATTGCTCCAATGTCTAAAAGGCGACAGACGCTACCTGCCTATTTTCCTTTTTTGCGAACCAGAAAGACGACGAGGATAACGATTCCCAGTATCATCACGCCTCCAATCGAAGCGATCAGTATGACGATTGCCAAGGAGGTCATGCCTCCTGCAGCCGGCTTCTCTGCAGTAACAACAGTCGACGAATCCGGAGTACTCTCTAAAAGTGTAAAAACGGAACGAAATGAAATAAATAAACTAAAATAAATCCGCGGCGCGCGATTTTCATTTTACCTCACTTTATTTTCTTCGCTTTTAACACACCTTAACAGAACTGGCGGCGTTATGCGCACATAATCAGAGATTTAAAAAAAACATTTAGCCGAACGGCACGATATAGAAGATCTGGAGGACGATCCAGTAGCAAAGCTCCAGCAGCTGAAGCACTATAGATTTTCCAGTGTTAGCATTTTCATGCAAATATTGTTAATGTTGGTAGCAACGAAACTTTAGGCAATTAAACATTTTTTGCAATTTAGCAAGAACTGTGTGAGTCAGTAAGTGAAAATGCTAGTCATGCTGCCAATTAGTGATTTCGCTGCATTACAGAGCAAAATGAATTAGCAGGCGAATATGAATATTCGGATTTTTCCCAGAGCATCTATAATAACTAATCTGTAAACAAAATTGTAACACATTATCTTGCTACAAATATTACGATTTGATGTCCATTACACAACTGGACAATTATGTTTTTAAAACTACACATTTTTATGTAAAACTGCACAGTTTGTGGAAACTGATAAAATCCTGTACATATGCCTAATACAGAAAATCACAACTTTTACTGTTGCCAACACAGAACATATTTTTAACACACGTAAAACATGCAATAAAAGCCAATCATCTACAAAAATGACAGTTTTGTGCAATTAGAACTTAATTATATTTAATTTGCTACGCATTATAAAAACTACAACAAGTAATTTAAACAAAGCTCACGTGACGCGCGACAGCATTGGTGCTGCCACTTGGAAAAGAAATTTATAACGTGCAATAAAATAATGATGCGCTTTGAGGGGTCACTCGAATTAAAGAGGATTCCTTCAATGTATATGCGTCGAAAGAGACTGTCGATGCTAAAAATTTCATACGCGGTTTGTCGTGGTCTACCTCCAGGAATTTCAGTGCAATTTAATGTAAAAATGGACATCGCAGCCTACAACACAAAAATCACTAAAACCCATTTTTTTGAATTTCAAGGTAGTTCAAGATCATCGTTATTGGACCTTTAAAACACCCGCCAGCAGTGATTGTTGTCATAAGCAGCAACTCTGTGTCCATTCGCAACCGTTTTCACGCTAAATGACTGGATAGTAGCAGAAATCTCGCATTTTGAATGGGTACCAAATTTGACGGCCCCGTACGGAAAACATTTTTTGAACTTAAGCGGTCGACTGCTGAGATTTACGTGCAGCCTAATGCTAAAAATTTCATACGCAGGCAGTATTGGTTTGTTTTCAGTCGTTTCAGTGCAAGTCACTTTTAAACTGCGCCGCAACCGAAAATCGCGAAAATATCACTAGAATCCGCTGTTTGGGGGTTCAAGGTCGTTTAAGGTCATCGATGTTGGTATTCCCGTAAAGCTCGTAAGTAGTGCTTGTTATAATAAGCATCACGTCTATGCCCATCTGCAACCGTTTTCATGCTGACGAGTCAACAGCGTTGAAATTGCGACTTTTTAAGGATACCCCTCCTTGGCGTTCTTCTTCGAGACTTTAGAGCAACTCCCACACCCAGCTAGACAAAATTTTGTCATAAAACTGGAGTCTTTGCGGCAGCCCATCGTGAAGATTGCGGGATCTCAGCATGCACTGTTTTGATAAGGTTCCAAGGTGTGACGGACACACGGGCAGACAAACGGACGGACGCCTACTGTAGACGATAGCTAAGACGCGCTGGGCCTATAGTAAAAATGTATCTCCTTAATGACGATCTACTATGCGGCAGTTTATTTGCATATTTTGACGACCTAATTTATCGCAAACGCCCTATATTATATCATTTGTACACCGTGTTAGATATCGGGATGGTTCGTGCAAAAATACGTACCGTTACGAAGAACCGGTGAGCTGACGCACTTCCAGTCGAGACTGTTGTCAGCATGGGTAACTTTAGAGTCCTGTTCAGCAGTAAACTTGAACAATATGCTGCAGTTGTAAGATGGAATCCCGGAAGCGTTCGACATCTGCGTCACACTGGTGCTCAACGTCTTACCTACACATCGATAGGCATCAATTGCGTATTCTTTTCAAAAAGCAGTTATAACTTTTTGGAACATCGTTAGGTCGAGCTTTGGGTACGATATGTCGTCCGTCTGTCTGTCGTCTGTCTGTAACGCACGTACGATGGTTAAACGGTATGTTATAGGTGGTCGGCAATGGTATCGTTGGATAGGGCGATGACGAGTTCCTGTATAGCTTAGGCTGTCAATAGTAGACCCCTAACCATGCATATGGTTTGGCCGCAATTTTGAAGTCAAAGTTGCTGCCTCCAGCCATCACCAACGTGCGTCAAATTACCGTATCGTATCCTAGCATTGGTTATAGCATTCGATATAGTAGCGTCACCATAGCGTGTATGAGACTGTAGTCATTCTAGAAAATTGCTTTCTTTCCACGATCAAAAGTCAGACACTGGCCTGTGGATATCGGCGGCACGGCCGGTCCACTCTAGCGACAGCTCAGCTTCTTTTTTAACCGCTTCAAAATATAAGAAGTTACAGCTACATTCCGTAAGTGCATTAAGGTGCCGATAGTTAACTAATTTCAGAGCACTTTTCAGTTCACCTTGCCGTGTAGTTACAACCAATAGCAGTGGCATCGAGCCAGAAGCGTTCAGTCCCAAATTTTAACCTGTCGGAAAAGCGTCTTCCTTTCGCGAAAGAAATGGGGCCCATGTCATCTAAAACACATAACTTGAGGCCGAAGAGCGTGATCTCGGGGATTTAAGGACAAAATCAAAAGTGTGCGTACACAAGATCTCTCCAGTCGAAAAACTGCAGCTTCTGCCCTTTCCAACTTTTTCAACACACGACGCCGCTGACAATTTAGTAACAGTGATGATGTATACTGTTAAAATGTCCATCATGATCACTGTTGTTGTTGTTTATCCACGACTGTGCCGTCGTCGTTTTTGACATCGGTTGATGACTTGCTCAGAAACGTCCCAGCGCCAGACTCCCAGTCGATCGAAGCCGATATAGCGGCCCCTGCTGTCAGTCTGGCTTTTGGAGCCATGTAGTAGTAAGTAACGCTGCATGTGAACCTTACGTTCTCGCCGAGGGTCGCTGGTCCACTCACACCGCACGTCGGCTCAGGGTCTGTACGCAGATCAACAGAAACCATCAACCTTTGTTGTACGGTATGAACTGAACTGAACTCAAATGAGTTCATTAAACACACTTGCAGTTCGAAAGCTGAATAGTTGAATATATACAGTGATGCATGAATAGCGAAATATGTAAATCATGCAAAAGTGTCCAAATAGCAAAAAAAAACTAATAGCCAGACAGAAAAAAAAATCAAACAAAAAACAACAACAATAGTAACGGTATTGCGACCAGAAGACTCGAGAGCGATTATCGTACTTTACAAGCGTATAGCGAAGCATAATAAAATACACCCTGCCTAGAGTCTAGACCGTGATGAAGCGTGCACCGCCTATTTCATGACGGTGATCGACGGTGTATTCTGCCAGGTGTCGCTGCCACCGTCCGCGGTACTTTGTGACCTTGACTTTTATTCGCACCGGTTAGCATGTCTATTGATCTCAGGGCGGACCGCGAGGGGCAAGCGAACGTGTCGGTAGTCTCGTCTCCTTCAACCCTACCGACTATTGGTATGGGTCCTTGAAAAGCGGAGGGATAGTCTGTAGGGACGCTAGTATTGGCTTCTGGACTCTGAGTTTTACTATGAATGGAAGAGCTATCGTTCATACCTATAGCTGACACAGCTTGATTACGTTTGTGTCTGTTATTTATTTACTTATTTAAATTCTAAGTAAAAAGAAACAAGTCTTTTTGTATGAA
>Ga0209671_1001179_pt1 | contig 21024 bp, 10 predicted proteins | sample WorMetHERISLAND2_2_FD_187401 | JGI IMG/M metagenome (GOLD analysis project Ga0209671, IMG submission 187401) | Marine gutless worms symbiont microbial communities from Max Planck institute for Marine Microbiology, Germany - Olavius geniculatus... | ecosystem: Host-associated > Annelida >... | reverse complement strand
GCCGTACTTGATGGACAGTTGTACACTCACAGCAGAAGTCACTGGCGTCAACATCTGCGTTCTGCCACTCAGCGGAAGTTGGTCGTACCGCGCTATCGATTGAACAGTTTCGGTCGTCGGCGCTTTTCTGTGGCAAGCCTGTCAACTTGGAATTTGCCGCCAGACAGTCTTTGTGATCCAGAACTGAGTCGCAATACTTTCAAACGTCAGCTGAAGACATGTACATTTTTGCAAAATATTGATGACAAAATGCGTTAAGCGCATTAGAGATCTTTTTGAATATGCGCTATATAAATTTACACTTTACTTACTTACTTACGCTCTGCTAGATCCATTTTTTGCTCTGTCGTCTGGCTACAGGTTGGACGTTGCATTTTGTTCTTGGTCCATCACTGGCCGATAAACGGGTGAGAATATTTGTGAATCACCCGGTGGATGCCAGTGCCGGACCGAACCGCCACACCTACCGCGAGCTGTCATGGATGAACATGAGCGGCATCCAATCGGATTGCTTCGACAACTTTGCCGAAGTGATCCTGGTCTTATCGGGCTCGTTCAACTACTACTTCACCATCAATGGCAGGTCCGGCTCAGCTTTTATAACTCATAGCTCTAACTTATACATTCTCATTTGTTCCAGGTTTAGTAAAGATACAGTATAGTTGGTGTTGTTTTTTGTTGTCCTTGTCCCCTGTCCTCTAATAGATACTAGACAGCATTCTGAGATTAATGACTGTCTGGGGGAAACAGGGAAGATTATTTGAACTGCCATTTTTGATACACATGCACAATTATAATTGGTGGTTCTTACAATTTTAGGTTTAGTTCGTGTTTTGTGTTTTGTGAAGGTTAAACTTTCTGTAAAGGTTAAACTTTTTGTTCTGTTATTATGCGTATGTGCAATTTTGCCTGCAAAGGCCGTTCCCGAAATGACCTATAATGTGTCGGGTGGGACATTAAGCACTACTCACCCAGTCTTTTTTTGTTGTCCTGGTGTGCAACTTTTTCATGTGGATTTCTTCGGGGAAGCTGTAAAATGGAACTGATTCATTTCCTGACCAGATGGCGTAAAAAAATGAAAAGCACCCAAACCAGCAGCTTTGGTCAGTGTAATGGTATTATTGTCTTAGGCTTCTCTCCGTCCTTTAACCATCTTAATCATTTGTGCTTTTTTATTTCTACGTATCGGTACAAGTTTTATTTTTCTTGTATCAGTTGTGTTAAAGACACTTTTAGTTATTTCAGTTTATGTGCCGTATTAAACTGCTTGCATTCAGTTTTCCGGTGCTGCTATTGTTGTTCTAGTTGTATTGTAAAAGCGCTTTAGGTAATTTAGTGAGGCGACCAAATGCTTGCATTTTTGTTTCACTTTTTTCATTTTCAGGTAACTGTTAATATCAAAAGTGATGAAAGCTTTATGTAAGTATCATCTGCAGACCTTCAACGTGCAAACTGTAAGCACGTTTTGTTGTGGTACGTTTCAGCGACTCGATGGAAGAAGCCAACGGTCGCGGCTACTTTTTGGTTGATCCGGTAATCGTCGCAGGTAAGATGGACGACCGAGTCCCGATGGACTGCATCCGGTGTCAGACTGTGCTGGCGAAGGCGCTCGGTCCATTCAACGAGTGGAAGGATAGACTGAGCGTAGCTCACGAGGCTGGTTACAACATGATTCACTTTACTCCGATACAGGAGCTCGGCGAATCAAACTCTTCATACTGCATTCGCGATCAGCTGGCACTCAACTCGGCTTTCAGCATGGTCCGATGCTGACATATGATTATCGCTTATTTTGTGTTATGATAAGAATTAAAGAAATAAACAACACCGAAACATCCAGAGCTAAGCTGAATCACTGATCTTAAGACCAAGAACTTGAGACCAAGACTATCACTTTGAACTTTCACTATATCTGATGATGGCTTTTTCTGTGTTACAATAAGAATGGTTTGACGAAGTAAACAAAACCATGTGTAGATTAAAGCCATAGAGCTCAAGATTTGAGACCAAGACTGATACTTCAAAATTTTGACAGTACAATCATTAGATAGACAGTGTCAGTACTTATTGCTGAAGTCGGCAATTTTGTCGATATTTATCTGGACCTAGCGTATACTCACAATATGGTATTGGTTATCTTGTGATAATGAACTTTCAGTGGAGGCAGACCAAGACCAAATGTATGATCCCAAGATACTTAAGACCATAGTCTGAAGAACACGTTCTTTGTTACAACTTTGTGCTTTTTTGTAAAAAGTCATGCTAAGTGCATTTTTAAAAACTGATACCAATATTGCAAGCAGCAGTACTAGTAGTATGTGATATTGCATTGGGTAATAATGATTACCAGTAGAATCATCATCATCACTATCATGCACCAGAGTGGTGTGTAGCACCACAAATTGGCCCCATCCACAACAAACGATCGGCAGCAAGTTCAAGACGTTATTTAACTCAATGTTAAGTTGCCGCAGATCTCATTTAATAGTAGCCAGCCAGGACTGCCAAGATCTACTGGGACGTCTTCGCCACTAGAATGCAGTAAATATTTTAGCTGCTGCTGATGCCAGATGTAGACTGTCAGGGTGTTATCAAGTAGTAATACTAGTGGTAGTTGTTGTTGTAGTAATAGTTGTAGTCGTAGTATTCATACCATTGTTAGTATTGGTAGTAGTAGTATTCAGCCACAGCTATGCCGGATGTGGATTGCCAGGGTGGTACTAAGTACACAATGGAGGACGTCGCCAAGCTCGTGGCAATGATGAAAGACGAGTGGGGCGTGCTATCGCTGACTGACCTAGTTTTCAACCACACAGCCAATGAGACCCCGTGGCTGCAGGAACACCCTGAGTGCAGTTATAACATGGTGAACTCGCCCCATTTGAAACCCGCGTACCTCGTGGATCGCATTCTATGGCACTTCTCTATGGACGTTGCTGAAGGCAAGTACGCAGACCAGGGCGTCCCGGCTGAACTGCGCTCTGAAAACCAGTTGCAGGTATCATATTTGTATCAGTCATCACGCGTCAATGCTGACTTCTAGCTGGCAGGAGGCAGACCCGTCGAGAAGGTAGGTAGGGGGTAACCTGTGTTTCTGTAAAGGCTAAACTTACAGTTTCATTACTATGTGTTTCTGTGCATTCTGCCTGGAAAGGTCGTCCCGGAAATGACCTATACTATGTCGGGTGGGAAGGTAAACCCTACTCACTCACTCACTGCAATGTTTGGGGACCTCGCCATCACTCAGAAATATAAAGTACACCAGAATGCATCATTTTGAAAAGAAAAATAACAAATTCTCTTTGCAGAGAGGCTCCGCTGAAGTGTTTGGGGGCTGCACAAGAATGTTTCCCCAGGACCCGCTGTAGCTCTCGACAGGCCTGGCAGTAGGCTGGTAGCTGTATTTAAGTTGAGTTTATTGAATGTGGTTATTGGTGTTTTCACGCTGAATTTTGAGTTTCTGGCCTAAATTGCATAGACAAATTTGCCACCAAATGGTCATTTTTGTAAGAAAATTCTGCCAAAACAATATCCAAACATAATTACTTTTGGGTATTAGCCTGCTTGGGTGTCTTTAAGTCTAATTTATATCTAAGCTGTTTTTATTGTCTTGTTAGGGTAGTTTTTGGTATTTTTGTTCTAAACTAGTGAATATAAATAGGATTATTAAATATTAATACAAAGTCTTAGACTTTTAGCCGAGCAGCAAAACTAATTTTGTGAATGGAAATAAGGGCATTGTTGCTGAAATTTCTGGTCATGTTTTGTTTGCATGTAGCACATTCGACATATTCTTCTGGATATGATTTTTCCGAAATTCCGCATTGCCGAGTATTTCCAGGTCCATGTGGATGACACGATTCAGAGGTTGACCTCCGCCATCGCGGGTATGATTTGTCAAGCTTTCAGCTGTGTCTGTGTACCAGCCTAAGCCCGCTTAACTCGTTTGTGGAAATTCTTTTATCTTCATCATTATAGGCCACATGCATCGCGCATGTCTTCTCGTTTCATGCAGGCTCCTAAATTGAAAACGAAAAGACAGAGAAAAATCAAATTGGTGTGAATGTTTTTTCGAGTTTGGAGTAACTGGTGTGGCACTTTTAAGTTCGAGGGTTAAGGTTCAAGCTTATTGGTGGATGCCTGCATATTATGCTAGCATCTGGCTGACATATTTGTTTTTATGCATTTTTACATGCAACAGCAGCTACTGCTGTAGTGCATCTTAGCCATCGCACTTCTGTTCGTCTGTCTGTCCGTCTGTCACACGGGTGGATCAGTCAAAAACGGTGCAAGCTAGAATTACCAAATTTTCACCATCTGTTGCATGGAAGACTCTAGTTTCGGGAACTGTAAAGCTTTTCCATAAATTCAAAGGGGATCACTCCGAATGAGGGCGTTAAATGAGAGGGGGTTAGGCAAAAGTTGCTATATCAAGCCAATACCACATTAGCAGAGCAATAGAGCCGACCTCTGGTGAGTACAAGTAAATAAAACACTATAGCCACAAGTCGTCTGGCACCTGGCGCCTTCTGGTGAATGACTTGGACTTTGTTTTACTGTGTTTCAAACATGCACCCTGGCTGTTGTGCGTTTCTGTTTGTGTTAGCAGATTAATTGTTATTATTTTGCCCCGATAACTAATTTTTGACATTGGTTGGAAAGCAAGGGGTATATGATAAGATTGACATGGTCTTCTTATATCATAGTCAGTAGCCATATTAAACATTTCTACTGCACTGGTTGCGAAATAATAAGTCCAGCAGGCCCATTTTAATTTTAAATACCACTTTGCATTGTTATTGTACTTATTTTTTATATTTATTTGTGACTTATGGCGTATCTGTATGCCAGTATTTGTAGCTTACAATTGATAATATGCCTGCTTTTTTTCACAGTGCATGATTGCATGTGCTCGACAGCTTTATAAAGAAAGCCTTAAGTGTGTAAAATAGTGCTTGAACGTCGAGTGAAGTTGAACAAATGCTATTTGTGGCTTGGTTAGTTGATATGCTTATTGGGGGTGGTCTGGCTCAGTTGGTAGCATCGTTGATTGAATCAATGAAGTTAATCAACACCAGCTCCGGTTAGTGCTTGGATGGGTGACCATCCCAGTATGTAACTAGACAGAAGAGGGATCTAGTTTGTGAAAAAAAACTAATTGCAACTATCCCTGATCAATATTAGCGTAGGTTGATTAGCTAAAAATTATGTGTATGTGTGTTTGTATTCATGATGGTATTCTGTAAAATTTCTGCCACAACATTTTCTAAAATCTTTCTTGGTGGGGGGACCCCGGCATGAACTGCAGTAATTCTGTGAAAATGCAGCCACTACAAAGAACTCTAGGGTCATATGATAATTGGTAATTATTTAATTGGTAGCTTTACAGGTCTGTGTGATTTGGTGGTGTAATGTTAGCAGGCCAGGCTGGTGACCAAAAGGTCCCCGTATCGAATCTTGCCCTGTGCACTGTCAGGTAACGACTCTGGGCAGTTGTTCACACACGTGTGCCTTTGTCACCAAGCAGAATAATTTGGTACCAGGCAAAGGGCAGTGATGCTCTCTGGCTGGGAAGGTAGCCGCAGGCCTAGTGAAAAGTAATAGCAGCCTGCCACCAGGTTTATAACCACGTCACCTGCGGGCTGACTGCCTAGAGACCGGAATCAGCTCCAGACCCTATACTCGTTATTTAGTATGGGATACCTTTATCTTTACCTTTCACAGGTCTGAATTAGTGAGGTGTAGCTTGCTTGTTGAATGTAGTGCAAGCATGTTTAAAGTTATAACTGTGTGTTTTAAATGTGTTGATTTTTCAGCGGGTGAGTTTTTATTCTTTTATGGTTTATGTTTCTTTTTATTTTATATTTATCATATTTACAATTTGTTGGTTGTTGCTACTAATAGTTAGTTAAGACTTTGCGTTTTTAGTATAAGCATATTTGACTCACATTAATGATCTATACACTGGTTGTTCTTTTTATTGTTATTTTTGACATAGTTGGTATTTATTTTTGTGGAATACTTTCTTATTGAGGCACAGGGCCCATAGGGTAGCACCGTGCTTAATTTCCTGAGCCGGACACCAGTTTATACTGCACACCGTTCAGTAGATTCTAATGTACTCAGTGCTGTGAAGATGGTGCATGAAATTGCATTGTATCAGTACACTACTTATAGAGTAAAGGTGTTGATCTCAGTGTGTAAAGTCCTTCTGTTTATAGCCCATATCCATTTTCTCTTAGATGCTGTTTTTGTTGCAATCTTAAAGCATTTTTCTGCAACCTAGCTTTTAGGCTAGCTTATAGCGATGACGCACTGGCCAGTTTCAGGCGCCTGTTTCTGGTACCAGTGGCTATACTGTCATCATTCTCAAAACTCTAAAAATCGGAATCCATCTCTGTTTTTTTCTGCCGGTATCATTTGCTGGCTAAGTGTGTCATGATTTCTGGCACCAGACAACTGGCGCCTGTTTCTGGCGTCGGGAACAGGCGCCAGAAAATGGTCAGTGTGTCATTAACTTTAGTCCCCACCCCACCACTTGCGCCTCAGATTCAGCGTTTTTTCTATTGCCATTATGTGCTGTACAAATTTACTTACTTAATTCAGTTTTTACTGCCAGATCATGTACAGAGGACTAGTTTATCCTTCGTTGTGTTTATTTAATCCTAAATACTCAGATTTTGCCAATATTCGCTGCATCTACTCATGGTGGGATGGCCAGGCTGAGTTGATCTGGGTGGCTGGTTATGTAGAGTGATAGCTATTTGCTTCAAGTGATAACTAATTGGCTATTTTGTGTGCACTAGTTTGCAGCCCCTGATCTGGCATGTCTGGCATTTATGCATTTTTGGCAATTGCAAATTTGGCAAATTCTTGTCTTGTTGTCATTTGAGTTATTTGGTGGTTAGATATAATCTCAGTTGCAGCGAACTCAAAATAATATACGAACATCGTGTTAGTACTGACTCCAGCATTATCTTTTGCTTAAATTCAGCTGGATTTCAATATGCGAAACAGTGGTGAATCCGGTTTCACATGGATTATTTAAATTTGAATCTGTTAAAAACGAAAATGAAATGTTAAACTGTTAAATGTTAAATGTTAAATGTGTAAATTAGTCTGCTCTAAAATAAGTTTGCAGCCAGCGCTTTTTCACTGGACCCAGCTAGGGGAGCTGACAGTGATCTCCAGATTTCTATTATTACAATTACTCTTTTGCTTCGATAACATGGAAAAGTAAGTTTTTGGTACTGGGCAGGCTTGATAAACTCCAAAATTTTTTGGTATTCTTGGGTCATATTGAGCAACTTTATTTTCAACGTTTACAATGCTGTTTTCATAGGCGCTGATGTTGCTGATAGTTTCCTATCTCCACAATGTAAATAGATGTTGTTCGTGTTGTTTCCAGGTGGTATCCGTGGTGACGACCGAGCTGGAGTGGACCTGGAAATCATTCCCGACCCCAAGCATCGTCGTCTAAAGGCAACCGTTGACATTGCGCTGGCCGTGAAACTCTACTACACCAGCCAGTGTGTTTACTTCTTATGCTGTTCTTATGCTGTTCTTCTTAAGCTTAGCAATGTAAACCTATTGTTCATCTTAGTGCATTCGCGACAGCTGCTAGCTTAATATCATATAAAGTTCATAACAAGCAACCCAGCTGTCGCTAAGATAGCCGACCGTACTGGTTGTCAGTGACTTTCAAGGTCATTCAAGTTCGATGATTTGCAGGTAATTTGAAAGCCAATATGCGACTTACTGTTAGTGATCAATAGCAACGTAGGCTCTATCTCACACCATTTAGCTGCAGTAGTGCGTAACGACCTTCAAGATCATCCAAGGTCAATGCTTTTCATTTCATCTGAAAGGGCATATGCCACTTCTTATTAGTGATTAATAGTAACCTTGGCCCTATCTTGCACCATTTCCAAGATATGGCCACTTATAGCTTGAAACATTTTATTCTATAGTGTGTTATGTATGCCCTCTAAGGTCATCGATTTATATGTCATTTGAAAGCCAGTATGCGACTTCTTATTAGTGAGCATTAGCAACCTTGACCCTGTCTTGCATCATTTAGCCACAGTACATCTGTGTTGGATGACAGACGAACAGACGGATGGACGTACGACAACTATGACAACAACTCGATCGTTACTACAGTACGATCGGCTGAAAACGTGCTGTAAAACTACTATATCAGCCAGTACATCACTTCTTGTGCTGCAGCTGCTGTTCTTCTTTTTTCTTTCTGAATCGGCAGAGAATAATCAGCACGCGAGTGGAGTTTATCTTTTGCGCTGCACGTGATGGACACTTTGCTAATTGTTGCCAATGTGTAAGATTCTTGACTTTTACTTTTGTTATATGGACACCGTTGTCCATAAAAACGTGGCACTTTACTTTTGCCCATATCTTTGCCAGTTATTGACCGATTTTCAAAATTTTTTTACCGGCACACTCTGCAGACAATTTGCAATAATGTGGTTATTATATATTCCACCACATCATAAATTGCGTCTCTACATTACCTTGTGAAATATAAATGTAAGGAAAAACTAACGATGATAATGAACATTTAGGTAAATGAAAAAAACACGTCAAACCAACGTTGCGGAGAATGATTTGTATGATGCTAAACTGTGCTAGACCCACAGTTTAGTGTCATACAGACCGTCAACCACAGTGTTGGTCTGAAGTGTTTTTTGTTCATTTACCAAAGTGTTTGTTGGTTATTATCATTATACATATATGTATTTCATTTACATTTCACAAGGTAGTGTAGAGATGCATTTATGGTGTGGTGGGATATATAATTACTGCATTATTGCAAGTTGTCTGCAGAATGTGCCAGCGAAAGAATTTTGAAAAGCGATCAGTAATTGGCGAAGATATGGACAAAAGTAAAGTGCCACGTTTTTTATGGACCACCCTGTATATCTTTTCTGCTAAAGTTTGTAGAGTTTTTATGGATTTTTGTCAAACAGTTGCAAATTTGCGATTACTTGCCACTTTTGATGTCGTCTAAGGACACACTACTTCTAGCGAGCATATCTTATTTGGTCCCAGTAACTATCGATTACCTGTTCGCTGGAGATATCTGTGCAGTGTTGTAATTTTGAGTATAACTGCATGTTTTTAATCGGTTATGTAAGTTGTATTAGCGGTTCATATTTAAACTGATTGTTGTAATCAGCTTCAAGCCAGCATCTGTGCTGCCATTACCATATATTTTCTGTTGATTGATTTAGTAATTGGGTTGGTGGCATGGCATAGCGGTAGCACATTTCCTCCAATCAACGAAGTTGCTCTACGCTGGGCCAGGTTAGTACTTGGATGAGTGACTGCCTGTGGGCATGTAAACCATCTCGGTATGTAACCAGCCACCTAGGTCAACTCAGCGTTCCATCCCTTTGGAGTGGGTAAATCGAGTACCAGCCTATTTAGGTGGGGTTAAGGTGGGGCGCGTTCACCTGTGACGGATGGCAGGTAACACTGTGTGATCCTATATGGCAGGTGATGTTCCATAGCTTTGACTCAAAGCCTTTGAGATTGTCTTTCCATAAAGAGCTATATCACCACCTTTAATTTTTAACTTATAATTGGTTGACTGTCTGATTATAGGCCAGACACGATGTCCCGGGATGACCGAATGCGTAATGCATCAAACTCGCTCCGTCAACGTCTGATGCAGTTGAACGACGCGACTGCTAATGCAATCCGTGGACATCTCGAGTGTGCTGCCAACAACTTCATAGCCAACGGTCGTTGGCGCTTCATTGACGACAATGGACCCAAGATTCCACGTGTTGCCGAGAAGGAACCAATAATGTGGAAGTGAGTTGATCATTGTTTTGTTAATATTTTGTGCACTTCATTAAGTTACATAAATTTATTAAAAGCAGCCTTTTATTGGAAACTGGTCGGCATTTCGGCAACAGCTGCTGCCTTCTTCAGAACGACCATTTACCAGGTGTCGCTGCTGGGGACAGTAAGTAGTTATAGATGAGTTGAAGTTGTCTTGGTTCATCAACTTGTCTTGATCTTTCCTGATGTGTATCGCTTCACTGATCTATCGGTCCATCCTGTTGCTTTCTCTGTCGATCACCTTGGCGCGGTCCCAGTTCCCAGTCTATGACATGGTTCAGAGAGATGGCACTTACTGCATGAGTGGTTGCCGAAATGTCAACAAGTTTTCAATTCAGGATTATTTTTCATGAATTCACATAACTTATTTGGTTTTCGTTTGAACCTGTGAATCTTTCAAAGATACTTTGTGCACCGTTTTCACGTGCAAAAGCAGCTACTGCTTTAGTGCGTCTTAGCATCGCAATTCTGTCTGTCTGTCCATCTGCTCGTCACACAGATGGATCAGTCAAAAAAAGGTGCAAGCTAGGATCACCAAATCTTCATCGTTGGCTGCCTGGAAGTCTCTGTTTTTAGGATCCGTAAAGCTTTTCCATAAATTTGAAAGGGGTCACCCCGAACGAGGCGCTAAATGAGAAAGGGTAGAAAAAATTTGTGATTTTTAGCCAATAAGTCGCTGTATCTCAGTAACAGTACAAGATAGGGCCTAGGTTACTATTTGCATAATCACTAATAGGAAGTCGTACACTAGTTCTTGATTGGCATCTAATTCAATGACCTTGGATGATCTTGAATGCCAAAATAGAGGTTTTTATGGATTTTTTGGCAATTTCGGGCTGCGAGACACATTTCAAGAACAAATTGTGCTGAAATCGATTGAGATAGACATGGACAAGCTGCATATGGAATTTTTAGCGCTGAACGTAGATTGTGATGGTCTAAGTCGCGATTTTTTAAGTTCAAGGAAACCTGCGCACGAGGGCATTAAATAGCAGTATCTGCGAAAAGTCGTTATTTTGCCATTGTTGGCCAATCTTCCGTCGAAATGGTTGCAGATAGTCATGTGCATGTTGCCTGTCACAACAATCACTAGTGACAAGCTTTTTAGCTGTATCAACGTCGATGACTTTGAAAGACCCTGAACTTCCAAAATAAGGGGTTTTATTGATTTTTGCGATCTTCTGCTGCAGCGCACACTCCAAGAATGAACTGCGACAAAATGGCTGGAGGTAGACTGACAGTTTATGAGCAGGATCTGCTATAGGCTTTCATGCGTCTCCTGAGCATTAGCTAAAATTTCTAGTCTAAAGGTGTGTAGAAAGCAACAGAAATAAACTGCACACTTGTTCCCTAAATGAACTGCCAGCTTTGTACAGTGCACGCTGCTTAGACACAGCTGAATTCTTCGTCGTAAAAAACCGTGTCGGTCCATTTCAGTTCAGTTGCATTGCTCTGTTCGTGCCTTCAGTCTTCTTATTTCTCTGTGACCTGGTGCTGCCCATAGTTGGGTTTGCCATAGCTGTCATCATTTTTGTCTCGGTATGCATTCAGTTAAGTACAGCTGGTCAATTTTTGTTTCTTTTGCAGCTTTTAGAGGCACTGCTCATTTAGAATCCATTGTAGACTTATAATGTACGAAAACCCTTACCAGATAGCTCAGCTTTTGACATAGAGCTCTTTTATGGCCATGGTCGGTACCGTCGCATGTATTCTAAAAGACAGAAGTTTATTTTTTAATGTTTTGCAGTCATTGTGATTTGCTTTATTTTTGCTTGTGACCATGTATTAAACATTGCAGAACGTTTTTGATGCTCTAAAAAGTTTTGTGCAAATGTTGTAGATGTAGTTGCACATTGTACAACAGGTCAACTCAGCCTCCTACCCTCAGCGGGATGGAAAATGAGTAGTAGCTTTCGGGTTACTGATTTGTGTGGTGGTATGTCTGCTAGCAGCAAACTGTGGGTCCACTTGTGTGCTGACTCGGGCAATGGATGACCACATATTGCGCTGCGGTATCATTAGCTCATGCTAATCAGCTGCCACTTCCGAGATTTCAAAGCGTTTCTTGTCTGATTCATGTAAGCAGTGTTATAGCAAGTACCCGACTTTTACCATTATCTTTAAAAGAGATCAGTTATAAGAAGTTTGTGCAGATGCTTTATTTTATCTGTACCCAAGGCTTGAGCAAAAGCCGTATATATATGTGTGTTTTAGCTATTTTACGTTGCCAAAGGAGAAGATGTCTCTGGAGCAGGAAGAAGAAATGATGAACTCCGAGCGTGGGGCTTATTGCATGGCACACAACGGCTGGGTCATGAGTGATGATCCACTCAGGAACTTTGCCGAGCAAGGTATGATAGTAGCAGTAGTAGCAGTAGTGGTAGTAGCAGTAGCAGTAGCGGTAGTAGCAGCAGTAGCAGTATAGTAGTAGCAGTAGTAGCAGTAGCGGTTGCAGTAGTAGCAGTAGCAGTAGCAGTAGCAGCAGTAGCGGTAGTAGCAGCTGTAGCAGTAGCAGTAGCAGTAGTAGCAGTAGTAGTCTCAGTAGCAGTAGTAGTAGTAGTAGCAGTAGCAGCAGCAGCAGTAGCAGTAGTTTTCTTTGTTGTTGTGATTGTTGTTGTTGCTGTTGCTGTTGTTGTTGTATTGGTAGTGGTAGTAGTTGTAGCACTGGTAGTGGCAGTAGTTGCTTACTGCATGTTCGTTTTTCTTTGTATCTCTGCATGTCTCTGTGTTATTTGGATCAAACATATTCCTGCGTTGTGAGCTGATGTTGTGTGGTGACAACGTGAAACTACACTACAGCTACAAGCCTGAGGACTGTTTGTCCGTCTCTCTGTGTGCCTGTCTATCCATTCGTCGGTTTTTGTGCATCTGACTTTGTATTTGCTGTATATTGGTGTGTTACTAGTTTCAAACATGTGACTGCATCGTCAGTTGATACCACGGGGTGATTTTGTTAAGCTGTGTTACGGCTACAGCCCCATAGACCATATGTCCATCTTTCTCTCTGTCCGCCCCTGTGTCTCTGTCCGTTTGCATCTCTGCATGTCTGTGTATTACTAGGATCAAACATCTACCTGCGTCGTGAGCTGATTCCCTGGGGCGATAATGTGAAACTGCACTATGGTTACAAGCCGGAGGACTGTCCGTACCTGTGGGAACACATGAAGCGCTACGTCACAGAGACTGCGAGGATCTTTCACGGTGTTCGACTTGACAACTGCCACAGCACACCTATCCACCTCGCTGAGGTATATATCTTGCTCAGTGCTGGTTAGTTAAATGTTAATGATGTGACTTGCTTATGGTTTTTGGCTGAGCGTTAGATCGAGACTTTGGCATGATGTGTCATCTGTCTGTCTGTTGTCTGCATATTATCATCTGTAGTGCACGTATTGTGGCTAAATGGTACATCATAGGAGTTTGGCGATGGTGCCGTTGGATAAGGCGATCGCGTCGACTTCAGCCTCACCATTGTAGATAAGGCACTGTAATGATTATGATTACTATGCCATCGTCTTAACAGGAAAATGATTAGTCAAAGGCAAACCAAAATTGATGCAAACATTTCTTGGATTAGATGTAAACCACAGGCCATTTTTCATTTTCGGAGGTTAAAGGTGTTAGGCTAGGGTTAAGGTTGTGGTACTATTTTTGGTGTGTGTATAATGTACTACATGTTGGTTGAGGCGTGCAAGGTTAGGCGAGGGGATTTCTACGTGATTGCAGAACTGTCCACTAGCTCGGAGTACGTGTTGTAGTAGTTGTTGTAGTCGTATTCTCGTTGTGTGTATGTTGTAGTACATGTTGGATGAGGCACGCAAGGTGCGTCCTGACCTCTACGTGATTGCAGAACTGTTCACCAGCTCGGAGTATATGGATAATGTTTTCATCAATCGTCTCGGTCTCAACTCACTCATTCGAGGTCTGTCTGCCCAGCACTAGTCAGTTACTTCGAAGCAGTTGTTTAGGGCTTTTTGTGTTGTCATCTTCACTTAATCAGACGAATGGTTTACTGGATGAATATAAGTGATAGATTTTTTGATTGAGCAATATTTTATAACCACAGCTCATCAGAACTTGGGAGTTGTAACTTTGGATGTAAAATGTTGATATAGTGCCTGCTGACGAAAATTTTTTGTTTCAACTATTCCCACGAGTTTACTTTTAGCGATCTGGCATAGTCAGGAATAACGTTCGATCAATTGACCATTTGCCCATTAGATGTAATATCAAAAATAGCAGCAGCCGCATGTAGTTTCTGCTGAAAACATCTGTATTTTTTTGACTGAGGATTTGAATGTCTGGGTCATGCAACTGCCAGCTTGACCCATCATAGAGTAGTTGTTGTAGTAATTGTAGTAGTATTTGCAGTAGTGTCCTCTGTGATGTGACAGAGTGTTTGAGTGCATTTGAGGCACGTCATCTGGATCGTTTAATCCATCGGTTTGGTGATTTAACATGTAATAGTTGTTGTAGTGGTGTGGTAGTGTTTGTAGTAGTATCTCTGTGGTATGACAGAGGGTTTGAATGCGTGGGAGGCACGTGAATTGGGTCACCTAATCCATCGGTTTGGTGGTTAAACATGTAGTATTAGTTGTTGTTGTTGTAGTTTTTGCAGTTGTTGTTGCATTTGTAGTAGTATTTGTAGTATTGTTCTATGTGATATCACAGAGGGTCTGAATGCGTGGGAGGCACGTGAGTTGGGTCGGCTCATCCATCGGTTTGGTGGCTCTCCGGTGGGCTCATTCATGCAGCCTCCAGCTCGTCCCATAATGCCTTCAATGGCACATGCTCTGTTCTTTGACCAGACGCATGACAACGAAAGTCCTATCTCGGCAAGTTGACTGGTCTACTTTGTCATTTTTACCTCCACCAAGGAGGTAATGTTTTTGCCGGACTTTGTCTGTCTGTCTGTGTCCGTGCGTGTGTGTGTACAAGATAACTCAAAAAGTTATGGACGGATCTTTCTGAAATTTTGAGGGTATGTCAGGAATGGCACAAACTACCAGTGATTTAATTTTGGGGGCGATCCGGAAGGAATCCTGGATTCTGGATTACTTTGAAATTTTCGTTACCATTGCTTTCAATGGGGCATAAGGGAAACCGCTGCAAAACCGAAGATGGTGCTGCCACCTAGCGAACAACATTGCCTTGGCAGAGGTGTGCGAGCTTTGACTGCTTTCTAGTTGTGTATTTTATTTTCAGCATAACTTGATACCAGTGGCTTTTATCCACAATTCTGTCTTTTATGTTATCTATGTAACTGCTGCATACTTTCAGGGATATTTTGCACAGTGTCGGCAATCATAGCATTGGATTCATAATTTTTAGCATCGGCCGAATTGCGTGCACAGTTTTTGCGCAACTTTCGTGAATTTTTGCTCAACTTTGCCACAAATTCAGCACAACTTTTGGATTGTTTTGAGTGCAACTTTCTGGGGGGCTAAGCAATACCAGTGTTTCCAGAAATGATAATAATAATAATATTCAGTGTTCTGTGTGTGCTTTTACAGAAGCGGAGTGCATATGATATTTTGCCATCAGCAGCCCTGATTGCAATGACAGTTTGTGCAACTGGCAGCAACCGTGGCTACGACGAACTTGTACCTCACCATGTATGTACTGTAGTCGTTGTTATGGTATTAGCACTTAGTTGTAGTATGTACTGTTTGTTTTCACTTTTCAGAGCCTGTTAGAGAGCTATCATACTTTAGCTTTGCACGTAGCATGGTTGACGTTTCTTTTTAGTGTAAAAAGAATAAGATATTCTGTTGGAAATATTTCTATTTATGTTTCAGAACACAGCTGAAACTGAGGTTTATCTGTGCTTTTTTTCATTATGAATATGAAACGTCATAATTTGATGCAGTAATTACACCGACTTTAGACTTAGTTTTTCCCGTTTCTTGCGGAACATTCAGTTGGCACAAACGATCGCTGGCAGCAGCCATCTTGTTGCTCTAGTCTGTGCTCATGAGTGGTGGGCAATTCCTAAATCATAATTGTATTCCTTTAACTTGGGTAATTCCCTGCTGATTGGGTCTTGACTTTGGATTGACTTTGGTCGTCGGACGCTGGTGCCAAGTCTCCATCAGTGTGTAGTTAAATATTCTATGTGTGTGGGTAGATAAACGTGGTGACGGAGGAGCGTCTATACCCCAAGTGGTCGCTGGACGCCAATGCTAAGTCCGTGTCGGTGTGTAATATCAGGACCGGCATCATGGCTGCCAAGAAGGCCATTAACAATCTACACGATGAACTTGCCAAGTCCGGCTTTGAACAGGTTTCTTTGTTTATTTTTTTTATTTGTGCATATTAACAGAAATACCTTTGGTGTACGTTTTAAAAGTTAATTTCTGATTTTTTTTCTCATTTTTATTTGATCGTACTGAAGATCACCTCGATGTCACCAGCGGTTGTTAGTCTGTCTGTCCGTCGGCCGTGACCCGATGACAGCCAATCAAAGCGGAGGATTTGCCAACAAAACAGTAAACACTGGATGTGTGTATGGGCTGTCATTAGTAATCATGAAGTTGCTGTCTGCAGCTGTTTGGCTCCTGTTTGCACCCACAGACAGTCTTATGTGTTAAATTATACCAGAACTAATACAATCTCAATATTAAATACGTAAACAAAAAATCTGAGCTAATGCTCATGAGACGCACAAGAGCCTATAGCAGTTGCTGTTCGCAGGTAATCCTGGTCTGTCTCTGTCCATTTCATCGCAGTTGACTCTTGTGCAGCTAAAAATCACCAAAAAATTACTAAAAACCCCTATTTTTATGATTCAGGGTCATTCAAGGTCATCGATGTTGACATTTCTAAGAAGCTTGTCGCCAGTGCTTGTTATGATACTAGCATGTCTGTGCCTATCTACAACCATTTTCACGTTAGACACGCCAATAGCTGTAGAATAACGCCTTTTTAAGGGGGAGTGCCCCTCTTTTGCCCCCTCGTTCGTGGGGACCCTCTTCAACCAGTGGCATGAAATTTTCTCACAATATGCTAGAGGCTTCAAGCTATCATATGCTGAAAACCCGAAGAATCTATTGCACCTGGTCTTGGAACTATACTGGGATGTAACAGATACCAAGACAGACAGAATTACCGTAGCTAATATGCGCTATAGCTGGCTAGCTAGCTCTTGCACGGAATTAACGGTCAGCTGTAGCACCATGCTTCCTGGGTTGTCCATCTGACTGTTTGTCTCTTTGTCCGTCTGCCTGTCTTTTTCTTTCTTTTTTTGTATATTTCAGTCTCTCTCCATGCGTAGGTGTTTGTGGACAACGTGAGTGGTGACACGCTGTCGGTGACGCGTCACAACCCTGTCAGTCACCAGTCTGTCATTATGATAGCTCGCACTGCATTCTGCTACCCACACCATCTGGACCCACGCGGAGTGCCCAATGTCAAAATACCAGGTCAGCCGTAGTAGTTGTTGTTGTCGTAGTTTAAATGGTAGCAGTTGTTTTTATCTCACATAAAGAAAATGTGTTTTTAGTAAATCGGTTTGTATGTCGTTAAATGCCAGTGGGACTGTTGTAGTGGAGGATGTAGTTGTAGTTGTGTGTAGTTGTTGCTGTTGTAGTTGCTGCCTTTGTGTAATTTAGAAGGTTTTTAGAGCTTATCATGGGAAACCCACATCAAAAGATTGTCAATGCTATGGAGTGTCACCTGCCATATGGGACCACATAGGTGAACGTGCCTGCCTTAACCCCAGCCAGATAGGCTGGTCATTGATTTACCTACCCCGGAGGGATGGAAGGCTGAGTTTACCTAGGCGGCTGGTTATATACCAGTCAACAGTCAGTTGCCCGACAAATTAGTAACCATGTGCTAGCAGTTGAAACCACAAATTCTCGATCGTGAGTCTAACATTTTATCGTTACACTGCCACTGCAACACTGTTGTTGTTGCTGTGCTTAGGCTCACATTCAGTTGATATAAATTTGACCGTTGTAGTTGTTGTATATAGCAATTGTGTACAGTAGTAGTTGTTGTATCAGTGTTAGTGTTGTAGTGATGTAGTTATAGCTGTTGTACTAATGTATTAGGAGTAGTGCAGGCATTGTGGATGAGATAATATTTGAAACATGGACCTGGAAGCTAATCAGAGTCACTGAGTTCAGGTGTGACTGTGGTAGTTGTAGTAATAGTAATAGTTGAGTAGTAGTAGTTTAGTAGTAGTAGTAACGTGGTTGTTGTTGTTGCAGGCATTGTGGATGAGATAGTCTTCGAAGCCCAGATTCAGAAGTTGAGTGAAATGGCCGAGTACAAGTCTGATGCCCAGTTCATCAACGGTCTGCCTAACTTCTCGTGTTCAGTCTCGGAGCATGTCAAAGTTCAGGACAGTAAGATGGTTCATATTCGTTCCGTCGACGGTGAAAACCAACAAGAGGTGGAGTTCTACAATTTTCCACCTGGCAGCGCCATTGCACTCCGGTCCGTAGCCACCATTCTGTGTTGAAGTTTTTGTTGTAGTTGTAGTGTAGTTGTTGCTGCTGTAGTTGTTGTGGGTGGTAGTGTATTAGTAGCTGTTGTAAGATGGTTCGTATTCGTTCTGTCAGCGGTGAGAACCAACAAGAAGTGGAGTTCTACAATTTTCCACCTGGCAGCACTGTTGCACTTCGGTAAACACAACACCATTTGCTTATGGGGTTTTTTATGTAGCTTTCGTCTAACTTGTTTCATTGTCTTTAGCCATTGGGTAATACCAGCATCTAGTTGATTTCGTTTTTTGGCTTTTGTCCAACCCCTCCCAATTCCCTTTAAGTGCCTCTGTTTTTTAGGCTGCCCGTACATTAGTAACAGGATGTCTTATGTTTTACCGGTGTTTTTTTATTTTTTTACCACGAGATCTTTGAGCTCCCGTGGGAAATCGTTGTGAAGCTTTGCCAGATGGTGGGAAATGTGTTTTTTATAATCAACGTCTCAAAATTTGGCTCCCCCCCCCAAAAAAAAATTGGGGGACCAAATGCATGCAAACTTTGTCTCAATTGTGAATGGATTTTGATTGCGAATATCTCCGGATCTGTAGGAGGCCAGCTTCATTTACAGCAGTTAGCAGTGTGACTATGACTGCAATAAAAGAGTTTGGCAGTAATTTGTATTGTATTTGGCAGAGTGCGTATTGTAATGTGTACGAAGAGTGTCATTTGAGTGTTTGGCGGCACTGATCGCAGTGCGTCGTCTGCTATCTCAGTTAGAACGAACTTGGCTGTAACGGGCCAGCTTACTTTATAGCAATATTGGACCAGCTGCTTTTGTTGCAGTGTGACTATGGTTGTAGTAAAAGAATAGGTTTCTATTATACTGTACAGGTGTTTGCAGGGTGTCATTGAGTGCTCCGATGAAGTTGGCGCCGATTGCGGCGCATCGTCTGCTGTCTCAGTTCAAAAGAACTTAGTTGTAGTGGGCCAGCTTCTTTCACGGCAGTCTGTCTATGATTGTGCTAAAATAGGTTTGTATCATACTGTATGGGTGTCTGCAGTGTGTCATTGAGCGCTCCCATCAAGTCGGCGCTGATCGCCGTTCGTCGTCTGCTGTCTCAGTTTGGCTATCGCATGAAAACGTTCAGTGCACGACGTATGAGTGTCATCCAAGGTGCTCAGCTGGAGTCCTACATCACGTCGCTGTCGCTGAACGATCTCAACCGGATTCTGTTTCGCTGCGACGGCGAGGAGCGGGATGATGGGAAGGGATTCGGGACTTACAACCTTGCGTTCTACGGAGACTTGAAGTACTGCGGACTGCAGGGTAACGTTTCCTATTTTTCATTTTGACTTCAGTATGGTTTTTGAAAAACCATGTTTGTTGTCTGTTCTTTGTGTTTTGGTAAATTCCAACTTAGAAATAATTGTTGTTTTTGTCGCTGTATCAGAATTTTTGTCCACAATGTAGCTATTTAATGCCGCCTCAGAGTTGGTCGGTTTTACTGTGATATATAAATTTGCACAGTGCTGAATATCGATATGTTATTGTGTCCATGTTTAAAGACCTTGATTTCATCATGTAGTTAGCATCTCAGTCAGCCAGTGTGCGATAGTTCACTTCGCTTATTATCATGATGATTATTATTTCTGCCAAGGTGAACGTAGTGAACATTGGAGGAGATTAAGAGATTGGTCGTTTTGTCCTTCTGTGTGCGTACATGATGTCTCATAATGGCAATGACGTCATTGCACCAACGCTGGCTATTACTTTTCCCTCCCTTTCCCCTGCCGCAAAGCGGCTCTGTCTTCTCCCTCCCCTTTCCTTGTTGTAGGATGTAGTTGTAGTTGTACATGTAGTAGCAATAGTAGTAGTAGTGCTTCCTTTGCGGCCAACTTCTCGTGGTGGAAGCGTCTGTGCCCTATGTCAACCGAGCTACCAGCGACCACTGGCAACGGTCACCTGCTGCTCGCCTCTGACCTCACCGGCCCAACAAAGTGCCGCAACCACGAGATCCGATTCCTGGGAGTTCATCACAGGCATCTGTTCGTAACTGATCCACGACGTTTCTGGGACTTCCTGGAACGGATTGGGATGGTGACTCACCTCCTCGACCAGAAATGAGAGAGAGAGAGAGTAGTAGTAGTAGTATTGTTTAAATCACTTTAGTTGGCTGAGATATGCACTCTCTCGAGCACCTTCTAGTTATTATTATTGTCTATGTGTAAAGGTCTGATGTCAATACTAGCACATCGTCGTGCAGTGAACGACCTGGGCCACCCGCTGTGTGATAACCTTCGCAGTGGTGACTGGCTGATGGACTACACTGCTAACAGGCTGCTTGCTTATCCTGCCACCACCGCCGTAAGATCCGCTCGGCTTTTTTCAGAGCTTTCCTGCAAATATTTCTTTTGTAATATGCTACGTACAGTCACGTGATTTATTATTTTCTTGTGCATTGGTGGTCACAATTTTAATGCATCTAACAACGGAAGGCCATCTTGCTGCTAAGTATTTGTTTATACAGGTTGGGCCAAAAAACCGGACCTGTTTGAGCGTTGATAACTCAGCGATGGTTACCCCTAGAAAGGCGTGTAATACGTCAAAAGTTTTAGAATGTTATAGACAAAGAGGGCCGAACTTGCATAGCAAATCATTTAAATATTCTTTGCCTAATTTGCCTAAATCTTCATTACCCCTGAAATTAGGCATTTGCCTGCACTCCCA
>Ga0209671_1001177_pt1 | contig 21030 bp, 15 predicted proteins | sample WorMetHERISLAND2_2_FD_187401 | JGI IMG/M metagenome (GOLD analysis project Ga0209671, IMG submission 187401) | Marine gutless worms symbiont microbial communities from Max Planck institute for Marine Microbiology, Germany - Olavius geniculatus... | ecosystem: Host-associated > Annelida >... | reverse complement strand
CTCGTTGGTGCGATGGTCGAACACCAGCGGGAAGCCTCTGTCAGTCCCTAAAGGAGGGTCGGTCAGATGAGTGTCGATGCGCTGACCATAAAGTAACAACACGAATGAAATCTGATGCCAATACAAGCGATAGTAAGAATGGCGTCAGACACCAACGGGCATTGAGCCCACGGTTGTCGATGATGATGATGAAGTTATTAAAAAGATTTAGCAAACACAAATCACTGACCAAAAGCACAAGTAGACTGACGCATACACACAATGAAGAGAACGTGACCACTGTGAAAGAACTGGTAGCCCCGCTAAGACAGGAAGGCCAGAAACAAACACATCGTTCAACAAGCCATGCAGATATCCAAAGGAACAGATCTAACGCAGTGTAGCAAATCATTCACTGTGTTTTTTGTCTAAGTGTTTTTCGTTTACCAGCACGCATGCTGCCTGATATTGCTGGTTTTCCTTACATTTGTATTTCACAGGGTAGTGTAGCGACACAGTTAAGGTGTGGTGAGATATTCAATAACCATCTTATTGCTAATTGTCCACTGAATTGGGTACTGAAAGAACTTTGAAAATCCGTTAACATTTGGCGAAGATATGGACAATAAAAAAGTGCCACGTTTTTTTTTTCTGGCCCATCCTGTAGTTATGTTTATGTAATCATTCAGTATTAACCTCGTTATGGCACAAAATGTCTACTGCTACTAGTGTCGGAAACGGGAGTATTGATGTTGTTCTATTGTGGTTTGCAGGAGCTGGTTGACTTCAGTTCTGAGGCTACATGCTCTGCTGGTGAACTGGCCGATAATAGACTCAAGAACCGATTTATCAACATTTTGCCTTGTACGTACGTCCGTCATCTGTATCGCTTGTAGGTTATCAATGTTTTTGCTTTTGCACTAAGAAGGGCATCTGGTTTAACAATTTCCGTACGTTTACTTTTGACAGACTGTGTTTAACGTACGCTGGAAAAGTCATGGAGCAGGTCACAAGTAACAGCACTTACTTGTATAGTCTTCCGGAGTTTTTTCTGCCCCCTTTGCAAAATATTGTAAAAATTTGGATATTGTATAGCGGAAACTCTTGTCTAATCTTTGGTGGACATTTAATGTCTATTGTGAAGCATAATTGCCAGGAGACAGACTTATGTTACTAATTTTTGGATTGATTTGTGTAATAATCTGTCGTAGATGACCATTCTCGGGTTGTGCTGGACAAAATTGAAGAAGATTTGAATTCTTCCGACTATGTCAATGCTAGCTACATTGATGTGAGCTTTTTCTTTCTATGTATTACAATACAATTGAGATTTAGATTTTATTATGGTTAATTGGCATTTAGTGTGTTCAGAGTTTACAATTGGTTTGGAAGCATTTAGCAATTAGTCAAATATAGCATTTAGTATTTGCCTGATGTTGCTTAATATTTGCATTCTTTGACATCTTCTCAATTAACCACACAATGTGAGAGTCTCCCAACAGAGTGTCCATCTGCTGTAATTTCTGCAAGTAGATTGAAGAAAAATTGGCTATTTAAGCAAGAATTGGAATTATTAGTAACATACACCAGAAAAAAGTTCTGGTGCAGGTCTGAAGCTTGTTTTTGAATATTATTGTAGGGTTTGTGGCGCTGTATGGATGTGTTCTTGTAACTGTCAATAGCTAACTACTAAAGCAGTTTGCTGAATGCTATTGTTGTAATTAGTAGTTTTATTCTAATAAACGAAACTGATTGTAAATTTGTGAACAGGGTTACAAAAGGTCGAAGGCATACATTGCAGCCCAAGGTGAATACAATGTCTTATTCGGCGTTAATTGGCACTAGTTATAGTTGACATAGTCTGCCAGTTAATCAGTTTCAGCTTTAATTATGTTTAAAGTTTATATTGTGTTTGATAACGCACAAACTGCTGTTATCCATTCCCGCAGTTTGACAGCGTAGGCCACATGACCGACAATTGATATTGATAGAGGCATTTTGTTTCTGATGCACTGGTCAGATGCACTGGTCAGACCAGTTGAGACTAAATAGGATTTCTGCTGAAGCTATCAACTATGCAAGCTTCGGCAGTGTAACTGATGGGCTGTTTAACTGATACAGTTACGACTTAAAGTGTCAACAGAAGTTATCGTATTTATCTTATAATTTGTAACAGCTAGCGGGTAACTGACGTTAAAGTCGTATGATGGTGTACATTTATTGCTGATAAAATAAGCCATGTGATGTTGGTTTGTGGAGGTTGCAACAAATGGACGATCCAAGACATTTGGCGTATGGTTTGGCAAGAGCAGTGTGGCCGCATTGTGATGGTCACCAATCTGGTCGAGAAAGGAAAGGTGAGTGAGTGCCAATGTTTTTCATTTAGAACATTGTTTGTTGGTGAATTGATGAGCTTTGTGTGGAATTCTGCTTTACTTGTGGTGACCACAAAACAGTCTTTATTTTATGACATAATTATTGTTATTATTAATATATTAATATTATATAGCGCCATATGCAGAGCTTCACAGGCGTAAGACGACAAGAGAAGAGATGTTTTCAAATGTTTCTTAGAAAGAGAATCACATGTAGACAGCAAAATGTTTGAGGGAAGGCTATTCCAAATCGTAGGTGCCGAGTAACAGAGAATGCCTAGAGAAGTCATCGGTCAGTTCTGGTAGAGTCAGCAGAGGCAGTGAAGCAGAACGTGTAAAGCGGTGGACAGCGACTTGCTGAACCAGATGCTCGTTGAGGTACGTCGGGACACCAGACGTGCAAGTTTTCCACGTCAGCACAGCCATCTTGTACAGCGCACCGGTAACCAGTGAAGCTGGCGAAGAAGTGGCTTGGCATCAGACCAACGATTTGCTGCAAGTACCACACAAGCTGCGGTGTTCTGTGCTCGCTGCAACTAGAGCTCCGTACAGTAGAGTTCTCAGTTCTCTGATTCCTCACTGCAGTGTCTGGAGCGTTGTAATCGTGTGCCTTCTCATAATCTCACTCCATTGAAGCATGACAACTGATAGCATCTTGCGTTTGTACTTTCTGTACTACAAATGAGGTATACTAGAGGTGGGCGATTCGACTGACAACAAATCCAATCCGATTCGATTCGATCCACTAGCACCAACGTCATGGCAAAAAAGCAAATGGCGTGGAGGGCAGATGCCCACCCTAAATTTTCGGCTGTCAAAAAATTATAAACAATATCCTCTTGTCAGAAAATGTTTGTTCAAAATGCAAACTTTGGGCTGTAAAAATCTCTGTTTTAGGAAAATTCAGAAACAAAATTAAAATGTTGAGTATTCATAATCTCTTCTTCTGAAAATTTGGAGCTTTTTGTCGGAATTCTTTCAATTCTGCAATTTGGGCCTGTTGTACTATCGTAGGCCTACTACTGTACTATCACATTCGCCAGTATAGATCAACACAAAATAACCAACTGTAAGTTGTAAGTAAAAAGTCGCGTCATGGTAAGTCGCGTCATGGAAGCGTGGGTTAACGTCATTGGTCACTGGTTAATGGTTATTCCTGTATGGAAGCTTATTACATTGTGATATTGAAGTAAAACTAATCGAAAGATGTGTGCAACGCAAACGCACGCATACAGTTAGCGCCATCTAGCGTGCACAAACACGAGTTTGCCCATAGAACTTGACTTCAGCACTTCACGAAATTGGCGGGTCGAATCGAAATAAGCTTGGGTTTGATTCGCTCTGCCAAATCGATTCGAATCGATCAATCCCAGCTCTAATGTATAGGCAGAACATGCCGTCTATCACAGCCATGAAATAAATATGTTCCAACACAGTCTGCCTTATTGTAGATTGCATTGACATCTATTTCTAGGCAATGTCATGCAATTGTGTTATTAAATTGCACTTAGAAGTGGTAAGAAGTTTGGTAGTATGACATTAAGATCCAGACTGAAGGTGCAGTATAACTGAATGCCATTTATCCTGGTTGTCATTGTAATGTTTGAGTCAATCTGTTTTTGGAATTTGACAGTTGTAGCAAGCATAGGTGGAGGTCAACAGTGGACAGACTGCAATGCTGTTAAATGTGTTCTGTGGCATTTTATGTTTATTGGTAGTTTTTTGGTTTATTTTTTCTTCTTAATATTTTATAAATTATTAGTTGCCGCATACGTGCATTGCTAAATTCTGCTGTTTGGGAGTCGAACTTGACACAATGTCTGAGGTACAGAAACTGGCAGTCTGTGACATTTTGATGGTTTGTTTGTTGCGTCGGAATTTACTCAAAGCTACTGCGCTTTCTTCGTTTTGTCTGGAATAGGAGGCTGAGTTAACCTGAATACTTGTGATGTGATTGTTGCAGTTGAAATGTGAGCAGTACTGGCCGGACGGAGAGAATGAAGAGAAGATGTACGGAGACGTCGGGGTGACTTTGACTGCAGTGGAGCGGACCGTTGACTTTGTCGTCCGCACGTTTGAACTGCGGAAGTCCGATGAGGTCCGCTATTCCAAGCAGTTCCACTACACGACCTGGCCGGATCACGGAGTGCCGATCCGCGCCAGTCCAATCATAGCATTCCGACGCCGTGTCCGTTCACACGACGACTCTCACCCAGGCATCATCATTGTACACTGCAGGTCAGCTACTGCTGACATTTAATAACTCAGATTACTTACTGTGTGAAATATTGACATATATTAACTTTGTCAAATATTGACAAATTCTGACAATTTTTTGCTGATGATCTCACAGCTTGACTGCAGACATCAGTGGGATGAATCCACCATCTCGCCTCAGAGTTTGGTGCAGGTCTGCTTCTGTTTTTGGATTCACAGATGTTGAATTTGGATGCGGGATTTTAGGATGAAATTTTTTGAAAATTCATTAGATCAGTTGTATCGGCCAGGTGGCAGCTCTGTTCCCAGAGGCAATTTTTGTGATTTCTTGTTGCTTTCAGTTGATGATGTCATCATTTACTTGGAATTTCATTATACTGCGTTGGTCGTAGTGGTGCATTCATAGCCTTAGACTGCCTGGTGGATCACTGCATTGTCAGCATGACTTCCAGTCTGTCTGTATGTCTGTGATGGTGTGTTTCATTGTGTCATGTAGTGCTGGTGTCGGTCGTACTGGTGCATTCATAGCTCTGGACTGTCTTCTGGATCAGGCCGATGCGGAGGGAGTCGTCGATGTTTTTGCACTCACCAATCAGATGCGCAAAGACCGACTCAACATGATTCAGACCGTTGTCAGTATTCATATCTGCATGCGTCTTTCATTTCTGCAGAGTAACTATCTGATGTTTGGCTTCTAACTTTGCCACTAATTAGTCCGCCTGGAAACGACAGTTTTCGGAGCGGACTTATGTTGTACTGCAGATGTTTTTTTCTTTTTAGCGTTAGATCTTCCAGCTCTGTTGGCCGATCGCGGCAAAATTTTGCACAGTGATCTCTAGTAGGCTGAATTTTGAAAATTAGGTCCAAAAATTTGATGGGCTTTCCCTCCCCCTCCAAAAAAAATTAAGCCCAAAACATGCAAAATTTGGTGCATTTTTGGACGACTGACAGAACTCCACAACAGATAAAGATATTCAAAGTCGGACAAGTATCTGATCGATCGTGATTTCTTTTGCATTCGTCATCTTTGGTCCACTAATTACAGAATCCAGCAGTAAAATCATACCCACATAAATTGACTTTTTGGGAGACCATAATATGACCCATAGGGGGTGGTAGGCCCTTAAATTTTTACCTGCACTAGAGAATGGCCGAGGGTCAGGGGTATCGCATACATTTTTTAAAAGGGGGTTAGAAATTGGCCTAAAATTTAGCACAGCGTGCTTATAACTTTTTTGCATAGGAGTAGTAGCCCCACAAAACTTTACCACATGATGTGCCAGTGCTAAGGCATTTGGGTTTGGGCCACTTGGCTTTCCGTGAGGGGAACTGCAACCCTCTTAATTTCCTCCACCCAGTCGGACTTACAGCACTGGGGGGAGACTCCTGCCCCAAATTTCTAGTTGATTTTCTGATTTTTTGGCATTCCAGCACTTGGTTGGAAATTTGAATCCTTCAGTCAGACAATAACATCAACATTAGAAACTTGCTTTCTGGCTTTTTTTACTTTTGTTTGGTTTCAAGTAGTTTTAGTTCTTTCGGTTTGTATGCCAGATTAAGAACCAGCACAAATAAATTGTGAATGGTTTGTTTTATTACTTCTATAATGTTGCTGTGAACAGTCAGCAGGTAACTGAGTTTTAATAGTGATCGTGTAATGCGTGTGAAATCGCAACATCATTTGATGTGCTGAACGATCGTCTTTGCCATTCTTTGCCAAGGATGCCGTGTACTGGGTGGTCGAGATAACAAGTACAACATGATGCTTTGTGCAGATCAAGCAGTTGGACAGTCTGAGAAATGATTAGCATCACGCCGGCTCAAGTGTTAAAGTGCAGTGATAAACGTGGGCTAATCACTTCCAAATCTGTCTCTGATCGCTTGATCTCTGTCAAGCTTATTCAGTCTACCTTTTGTGCACCGTTTTTGATCGATATTCATTAAAAATCATACAGTGTGTTTGCAGGAGCAGTATATATTTGTCTACGACGCCCTGCTGGAGGCGCTGAAAGCCGGTAAAACGGTGATCAGTTGTTCTGTCTTCAGAGCAGAGTTTGACCAACTGTCTGTAGTCGACGCCGCTTCTGGCAAGTCAAAACTACAACAGCAATATGAGGCGAGTTTTGTCTTCATAGCTTTTTTTACAAGTTTATTCAACTGCCTGCATCTAAGATTTCCACATTTTGGTGAGATTCTTCCAGTCTCGGTCTGCTGTTGTGCAGTCACTGCTGTAACTTGACTATACACGATAACAATTATGGTATAGTTGCATATGACTGGAACGAATAAAATTTGATAAAATTGGAATGAGTCAAATCGTTGGCTATATTAAAATACACTGAGAATAGCTGTCAGCACCATACTTTGCAGCCAGTTGACTGCATCATCGTCATCAGGCATCCAGCTGCTAACTCTGGCATCGGATAAAACTGTGTGTGTTTTGTTCTATTTAACGGTGCACCGGCGGAATGGTTGCCAACGCACATGTGACAACGCTAAATAAGTCTGATTTCACATCCTAAAGGCAGCAGGTGGATGTGAAAATTTGGCTTTGGTTGTTTGTTCATCGTTCTTTGCATTTGGTAGAGGATTCAGTTCTGGCATCAGTTTTGCAGCAACAAATGATTTTTATGGTGGATGGTAGGGTTGAAAATTGTACAGTTGTTGTCATTAGATTTGGTATTTTCGGCCAGAAAGAGTTGGCAAAACGATGCCACCTTGGTAGTTCACTGGTGGATAAAACAACAGCACAAAGATGTATGTTGGAAGTTGACCAGTGAATAAAACAACGCAGGGATACTGCTGTTGTGTGTCTGCTGTAGCTGCTGGAGATGATGTCGTACAAGTCCCAACCGGAAGATTACACTCTGGGCTCTCAGCCGGAAAACAAGGACAAGAACAGAGCTCCTGGCATCTTGCCAGGTCTCAGTGCAGCCATTCCATTATGTCTGACTAATATGCCTAGTATCTGCACAGCGCACTCGATCATAGCTAAAATTAAATTGGCAAAGGCATCAAACGCAATGCTCTCACCAACTCTCCACTTTTTCGTTTTTCAGTCAGGCCACAGGTGACGCCACATCAGTAAGTAAGAGAATAACTACTAATCATTTATGGTTGGTGTTGGCTGAGCAGATGAAATTTGCTGGCTATCGTTGACGCATTGATGACACATATTTATTATATTGTCGCTAGTTTTTCTGCTAACTTTCAACAGTTGGCAATTTTTATTGAGACTGTTGATGAGATTTGCGTAATTTTTGAGGATGTCGTCACATTTTGTAGATGATACTTGTGCTAAATGGTGTGCCAATTGTCATTTGTTCAGCTGATCGCCATCGTCCGTATCTAATGACGCGTGTCCAGGGAACAAATGACTACATCAATGCCGTCTTTGTCGATGTCTGTACTTCTGTTCTCTTGCATTGCTAATGTCTTATTTATTAACTGTCAGTAGTTTGTATCATGGCTGTAGTTCTAGTAATTAATAAACTAATTAGTTGTGACCACCTTGTATTGTTGAGAAAGTTTGCATCAATTGTTTGTTGTCTTGTCTGAGCAGTGCTGTAGCAACTTTATGGAGCTTTTCGTTATGTGTTGCATTGCATTTTTGTTTTGTTTATTTCTTTTTTTATGTGAACATTGATGTTTAAAACAATTACGATTGGCTTTTTAATTGATTGAATGATGAAATGATTAACTGCCTGGTGTGCTAAGGGTTACCGAGCGAGCAACGCGTACATCTTGACACAGATGCCTCTTCCGCACACTGTCATTGATCTCTGGCGGATGATCTATGAACACAAGTGTGGCACCATTGTCATGCTCAACCCGTTCGATGAAACCGATACGGTAACGCTTTCAGTCGGAAATCTAATGTTGTACATTGCACGGATGTATAGTCAAAACATATTTGATGATGTGCTAACGTGTTTGGTGTGCTGAAAAGCATCTCTTTTCTGTGTCTTTGTCAGGGTTGGAAAAAACAAGGTTTTTTTCCAAAAAAGCTTAGTCTGGTGGGTTTTAGTGGGTGTATCCTAGCTTAGAGTAGTGATTGAGTTATGCAACCTATGTCGTTGCAGACAATGGGTCAATATTGGCCTGAGGAGAATGAGGAATGCGAATGTGGTCCGTTCGTCATCGAAGCTATGTCTGTTGATCGCCAAGTCCCTGACGTCATTCTGCGTGAACTCAAGTTGACCTACCAGCCAACGGTTTGCCTGTTTTCAGTCGATTTACAGAGTGGTCCAAAAAACTAGACCTGTTTGTTTACATAAAGGGTGACACGTGAAAGGTGAAACATTCGTTTTACTTTCAGTGTTCAGATGTTTTATTTCACATCTTGCTGGACAATGATTAGATTTGTACAAAGTTTTCATGGAACATTTGAGATTAATTATTTATTCCACCAATGTCAGAGCTATGTATTTGTTTCTATCAGTGATTTAATTCTGACGTCATGTTTATAATTATGTTTGTAAGTACTGGATTTTTTGCCATTGAAGCACACAGATTGTTTGAATTAGTTAGCGACTGCCTTTGATCTCATGAGCAGATCCTTTGTGTCGGTGGTTGTGTTTACCAAACTTGTGCAGTCAGTGTCGTGGCTTTTGGATGTTTCAGTCTCCGCAGCTGGTGAAGAAGAAGGAACAGCAGCCTCTGATGGTAAACCAGTTCCAGTTCACTGGTTGGACCAAGAACACGTCGATACCAGCCTCCCATGGTAGTCTCATGACTCTGCTGGAGATGGTTGAGAGATCGCAGATCAAAACCGGCAACCACGCCGTCGTCATTCACTGCATGTATGTTCAACGTGCTTTGAGTTAATTTCTAATAACTTTTATTCAATTAGCAGTTAAGTGAAAAATGATTGTAATGGTATTCGTAACGGTGACTAGTAATAATTTAATTAGTAATTTAACGAGGGCCAAAGTAGTTTGGTACTAGGAATTGTTATCGTAAGCATATTACTTTGCGTGGAGCGAAAAAGGGTTTTCACTTGTACTGTTGCATTAGGCCTTAGTTATAATTGGCTTGGATGATAAATAAATGTGCGGGACTGGAAGTGAAGTGAAGATTATGCAGTGAGTGCACTGGTTCAGGAATGGGCTTGCTGAGCTGTACATGGTGTATGTAAAAAGCTGTTCAGTTTATATACAGTGTGATAACAGTAAACTACACATAATATATCGGCTGGTCCACACAAACAGCCACCCACGTGGCACACAGACATAGGCTGGTCTACGGTTCCGGTTGGATTCTGTTCTGTGCTCTGTGTGGTGTCTTGTGGTAGTGTATCATTCATTTGTGTATGTTCTTCTGTTTGTAACGCTGAGCTGCGTATGGAAACGATGACACTTAGACCTGAGACAGTTGGACTGCGCAGTCCCGCAGTCCCCCCCCCCGCTGTATCTACAGTATTTTGTGCTCTGTTCTGCGTATGTGGTTTGATATAGGGACGGCCTGCGACAGAGCGGTCTATTTGTGACAGTGAGCTGTATCTGGGAACGGTTGAAAGATGAACATGAAGTGGACGTGTTCCAAACTACAAAACAGCTGCGTTTTCATCGCCCGGAGCTTATCGTCAATCTGGTCGGTGCATCGGATCTCATTTGTTAGTTTAACTATTTGTAGCAGGTTACCCTTAATGTTGTTGTAAGAAAATTATAAACGTATCAGTACTAGGCCAATGATGAGTGGTGAATTAGTGATAATTTGTCACATTGTAACTTTGTGCTAATATTTCAGAAAGCTTGGATTGCAGTTTGGCATTAACTTGACCATACTTTTCTCCGATTAACGTCAATACGCTCACCTATCAGTCTGTCGCATAGAAAGCATACAACACAGCATGCTGCCTTGTTGTGCAGAATAGTGGTGCTGTGTTCTTATAAAAAATTAAAAAGAATGTTAAAGGAATCTGTAGTTGGTAGATGATATCCCGTCTCAGAGCCGTGGAATGTCACTTGCTGTAGAGATCAGATACATTCCGTGCCTTAATCCTAGAAGGATGGAAGGCTGAGTTGATTATTGGGTTGGTTATACACCGAGATGCTTCACTTTTCTACAGAAAGTCACCCATCCAATTAACTGACTCTGACTGTTTTATGCCAGCTTATATACCATTTTTTGTATGACATAGAAGACAGTGTTCTGTATGATGGCGGATTTGTTGCAGGACCAGTATCGTTTCTGCTACGAACTGGTTCAGTCGTACTTAGACGAGTTTGCAACATACGCCAACTTCCGATGAACATACGCCATCGTCTAGCCACCGTCGTTGTCAGCTGACGTGTACGCTGTGCAGACCATTCATTGTACACGTGTGTCTGTGCGTGGTCCCTTGCGTGGGTCTTTGCTGACTAAGACTGCATCACATATCGGTTGAAATTCAAATCTACTCGGACCACTGGAAGTGACACGACGGTCGGCCGCTGTCAGGAAAAGGCATTTAATTGACCAAAAGTCGGGTAATGTCCAGGAATTTTTAAAGAAATATTGTCGGGGAAACGTGTATTGCTGACTTCATTTTTGGGGCAGCACCAGTATTTATTGCGCGGACAGCTCATTTTTGGTCCATTTCATTGTTGTCTTTTCATAATTATACTCTGTTTGTAAGCACGATGTGGGAAATTGTAGTTTGGTTTATAGTGCCGTGAAGTGTCAGGGAAATTTTTGCAGTGTGAACAGTGTCTGAAAAGCGGTTGATAATTGTGCAGTTTGCTGTGACATGGCCGCTGTGTGTTTATGTGTGTAAATACGTGTCAATTACAAGTGTTCTGTGCTATAAGACGAGGATTATGGTTGATAATGCTGTGTCAATATCCTGCACCATTTATTGTTTAGTCACTGCATTACTTTGTATTGCCATGGCACTTGCTTGAGTTTTTATTACTAATTGTTTTCTGATGCTGCGCTGCTTTATTTCAGACTGGACGCTGTTGCAATGTTGTGTGATAAACTGATCCGTTCGGTGGTCTCTGGTTTACTTGAAATTGTTGCATAAATAGTTCCAGCTTTTTGTGTTTTATTGCAGATTTGTGGAGTTGCAAGATATGCAAATAGTTGTTGAAATGTTATATTTTGTTTTGCAAGTATTTTTTCGGATTGTAAAATTAGTGATGTCAAGACATCGTTCATAACGTGTCTCTGTAATGACTTTTGTTCAGTGTTTTTCGTCATTATTGAAAATATTTGTTCACCATAATATGATGGTAATCAGCTGTTTCAATTGGCACAGGGTTTTCTTTTCCAAGAAAGCCAACTATGTATAAAATGGTGATGCGTTGTACAGTAGGGAGATAGATAATAGTTGATTGAAGTCACGTGAACATTTAGATCAGTTGGATATAATGTCAAAGAGGGTGACTGGGAGTGTTCTGTGAGATTCAGTCTAGATCTAGAATCTTTCTGCTGTTTTTGCTGTCCAGTTTTTATTCGTTTAACTGACAAATGTTAATTGATTTGTTGATGGCATGTCGTTTCTGTATGTCAGCTCAAAGTCATTAACTGATAACTGAACGTCATCGTGATTATTATATATTTTCGTTGGTCTGTAATCGGCTGCAGTGTTGAGGCACTTATACGTATGGAGTGCCTCTGTTGCCGATCTGCTAAACTCAGGGAGGGCACATGTTGCATTCACAACCAGGACGCTGATGGGTCGGTTGATGCAGTTTGACCAAACTTTTACCACTAATGGACTTTGGGCCACGGATGAAGGCGTCAAATTTTTGGATCATAGGGTCAAGGGTCAACATCACGTTGGGGTCAAACATGCCCCAAAATGCACTTTTTGGCCTTTTAGTTGTCACATGTTGGCAGCCAGCATTAACAGTGTCTCGACCAAAGTCAGCCATGTTTATGTACACAACTAATACAGGTCAGGTCACACTGTTGAGGTCAGGTCAACGGGGTTCTCAAAAACTTCATGCATGCGAAGTTCGCGAACAAGTTTTCCGATTTGCTAGCATGGCGGACTTTGGACGAAGCGATATCATAACGACACTATAACGGCACACGCACGCAAGCCTGAGACCAGCTATACTGAGAGCAGGTTTCAGACGAGATAGCGTAATGGACTTTCGGTTGGCACTGATTCATACTCAGTCGGTTGACTACTGTGTAGGTCGTCATCCTTGTTTATGAGATATTGCACAGAATATCATCGTCTTGTACACATTTTTCACGTTTCTCCAACCATTTGATTACTTGTGCAAACATGTTTCCGTTTCTGTGCTCTTGGCTTATGTATTTATTGGTAGTGGCATGGAAATTTTTTCACAGCTTTTTTACAAGCTAACGTACGTGGTAGGGAAGCCAACCCCGGGCATAAATTTCATCCCCGGGGAAACGGGGACGAAAAATGTTCATCCCCAGGGCCCAGGGGATCCCCGGGGACGAACTGTATGCTAATGTGCTTCGCCTGTTGTGCGGGCTGATCGGTTCTGGAGGCCAGGCCGCCCAGGCGGCTGGCCTGCAGAGCTGATTAGCCTACACGGAAGGCTAAAAATTTAATTCTTTAAAAGTACTGTCTGCCAAGTTTCTAAATCTGCAAACGTTTAAGCAACTCTGAGCTCAATGTAACTGATGAAAAATAGTCTGTACTGTAGGCCTAAGTTAGCAGTTATTCTCTTCGGCTGCTCGCCATGAAGCACTAGCCTAAAAGTCTGTATATGAGGCTGGTTTCCAGTGTCCTGACAGTGACAGTGTTTCAGCTACCCGTTCACTTAAAGATATTGGTTTTTATGTTTCCAGTTTTTGCATAACACAAACACAGTGACATGTGGCATAATCAAGGCCTACTAACGGCTGGAGATAGACCAGGACAACCTGCGTATGAAATTTTCAGCATTAAACGTAGATTTTAGCAGTTCAAGTCCCGACCCCCTAGGTTCAAATAGGCCGGCGCAGGCGGGCATCAAAGACAGCTACCCCCCTAAAAAGTGATTATTTTACCGCAATGCTTTCGCGCGTCTCGTGAGCTTTGCTCAAATTACTTGTTCTTTGTGTTATAACAACACATCAGACCTATGCATTCAACTGGTCTGGCCAAACCGTTTATTTTTCTCCACTCGTTTTTCAAATGAGTTCTGTTATTACTGTGTCCCTGAAATGTGTCTTTGTTGCTTTGTCTGAATGGTTGGCTAATAGAGTGAATCTGCCAAAGTCTTTCATTTTCATTGTATTTTGTAGCTTGCCTTCTGATTTTATTTCCACCCCCCGTCCTCCAATAGGCAGCATTGTGAGATTGATGTCTGGAGGATAACAGATAACAGGATTACAACTGCCATTAGTCTTACATAATTATGCACAATCACAATGGTGAGTTTCTACAGTTTTAGGTGTAGGTGATTTCTGTGTTTTATGTTTCATATTAGGGTTTTCTGTAAAGATTAAACTTCTTATTCCATTATTATGCATGTGTACGTGCATTTTGCCGGGAAAGGCCGTCTCTGAAATGACCAGTACTGTATCAGGTGGGACGTTAAGCCCTACACACTCACTCACCCCCTAATGTCTGGAGAATGGCATCAGCTTTGGCCCTTACACTTCTAATGTGCGGGTCTCTTTTGCTGCTTTATATGCCATGTCTGCAAGAATTTCATCTGAACCATTTGGCAGTTTGATTATAACTGTTTTTTGTTCATTATTTTTGTACATTTGTATATTATATTTTTCCGGAATTTTTTCTGTGAAAGTTCCTGTTTGTTGCAGGGATTGTATATTGTTGTAACCAAAGCTTTAGATTGTTTGTCAGTTGATAGTTTGTGTGGTGCCGATGTTGATATTAGTCTGCTGCATCGGTGTTGTTAGCTATAACGGGTTTTTTGTGTCTAATGCGTTGAGTCTTGAACTGACATCATTCTGCAATCAAGAATTGTGTGAACGTGACCGTTTGTGCTGCAGTCTCTTGTGCATTTTTGATGCTTTCGTTGTCATGTTTTTTTCAGGGGTGTACCATATTTCAAAATTTGAGAAGAGGGACCCAAGTGTCCAGGAATGTTTGAACATAATGTGTCTCTCAGCAAACTACATTGGTTTGCCAAATTTTACATTTGTCATTTGTCAGTATTGCATAACAAGCGGGGAAAACTAGGTGCAACAGTGTTCCCTTAAATACACCCCTGTTTTTGCCCTGTAAATCTTAGCGAATTGTCTTGCTGTCATCTGCTGATTTGTCATGTGATTTGTGCATCTGTCCTGCTGTGCGTATGCATTGCAGTTTTATCGAGTTTGGATGATATATGTGTGTATTTATTTGGCGATTGAACTTCAGCACGTGTGGCGCCGATAACACCCACCGGTCTGCAGCCTTCTGTTGTGAATATGATTGTCCTGCAAAAAGCATGTCTTAAAACACCAACAGTTTTTGTTTATACTTAATCAGTGAATATCTGCTGTTTGTGATAGTGATTACCTTAATTTTTTTAGAGCATGGTGGATGGCTGTTTATATTTGACTTGAGGCTACTTAGGCATCTTAACTGCATGTCCCATAAAGGCTGCAATTTGTAGCTGTTCCTATAATTCCATAACACTGCAAATGGCAAACATTTTTTTTGTTTTCTTCTTGTTGCAATTTTGTACATAACTTATTGTGCAATAACCAGTGACGTCATGGGCGCACTGACAGTTACAAATTTCCAACAGATAAAATATGGGTGTTCGCAATTTCAATTTTACTTTTAAGTCCCAAATTAAGTATTTTGAGATTTTCATGTTTTTCAACATGCTAAAATTTAAGGGAAGGCATTTGGCCCACGTCAAGACGCCACTGGCATTAATTTTTAGTGTGTACATAGTTAAGTGAATTCTGTAAATATCTACTCTGTAGAACTAGCCGTTGTCCCGTGTGTATTGTTTTTAATAATATTTATATTTCATGGTTTTCTGTCTGGTTCCCATTACTGACTTGCATACTGATTGTTGAATGTAAGCGTTTTGTATGTGTAGTCATGTTTTGTGGTACTTTGCTATTTATTTTTTTTTATATGTAGAGTCATTAATTTGTTGTATTAACAGGATGATGGCTTTGACAGTGGCTACTTTATAGTGGCACATGTTGGTCTCGTTGTGTTGGTAAATGATGTCACCAGACAAGGAATGAATGCAGTCGATATGCTGAAACTGTTAGTATTCAAAAGCTGACACTCTTGATATGGGATATCCATTGCCGCTGGAACAGAAATGGATATCATAGAATTTTCTGCAACCACTCTTTATTGCATACTTATTGTTGAGTGTGCCAATGAAAGATTTTCTGAATATTGGTCGGTATCTGATGCAGTCATGCAACAAAAACTTGGGACTGTTGGACTGACTTTTTTGACTTTTATTACCTACAGTTGATTGTAATAATTGGTGTCTCTGTCTATTACGGTTGTCTTTTTGTACTAACACATTACTGTAGAGACCAGGCGTGCTGATTACTGTCTCTGCATGAAAAAACTGTTTTGGCATATATTTCGTTGTTTCTGTTCACCCTGGATGTTTGCAGGCTACCAGTGTTTGAACGACAGAAAGGGCGTCTTGCCAGTAAAAGTTATGCCACAGTAATTGTGAACCGTTGATATTTTTTGTGGACTAGCCTAAGCTGAAGTATTCTAATCTGCAGTAATTCTGTTTCATTATTACATGTTTGTACCCATTGGTGGTGGTCTGGCTCAGTTGGTAGCATCGTTGATTGCATCAACAAAGTTAATCAACACCAGACCCGGTTAGTACTTGGATGGTTGACCATCCCAGTATGTAACCAGCCACCCAGGTCAACTCAGCCTGGCCATCCCTCCGTGGCTAAGCGCAATGAGTACCAGCGAAAGCTGGGACGTAAATAGGCACACCTCGCGATGCACTGGCCCCGTATCCATGGTCTCGCAGTGTAAACTGGTGTCTGGCTGAAGGCCTTAGGAAACGGAAATCAGGCTTGCGAAAGACTACTTTTTTACATGCATTGCCTGGAAAGGCCATCAGCAAAAATTTCAAAATTACCTACTGGGTATTATGTGTTGAGTAGGACATTAAACCTTTACTCACTCACTCAGTGAAAAAAATGTGTCCGTTAAATCAAAATCATGAGAGAATCTGTATCGTATGTGTTTTCTGTGTAGTGCTGTGTTCATGTTTTTTTCTACTTTGTTGTGAAGATGGGCAGCATTTTACTGATGTAAGAGAATGGCATTTAGCATATTGGCATGCACATTAAAGTCGCCTTTTACAGTGTAGCGATAGATTAACGGTACTGATAATACGAGTAGCCTACCGAGACTGTTTTTGTTCGTTTACTTGTAACTGCTGTTAAACAGAATTGCTATGCTAGTCATTTTGTTTCTTTGCTGTTTTGCATTATATATGTAGCCAATGCAACACATAGTTTCTTGAATCTGACTACAAAATATAATGTCATTGACTTGTCACTTGTGTCCATTGTAGTCTTGTACTTGTGTGAATTAACTTGATATTTGACGTCTTGCATTCTGTGTAATCATACTGTAGTGTAATGTGCTAGCCATCTGGTTAACTGTGTTCTACGAAATTTATCACAAAGAATTAGCAATAACAAAACACTGTGTCCTCCTTCCCCCCCCCCAAAAAAAACCAACATTTTTGACTGTAACTTGGATACCAATTATCAGATTTTGATAATTTTCGGTTGGAATATTCCTGATACAACTTGCAATCAAATGACCATTCAGTTTCCCACCTTATCTTATCAATTCTGTCCGTCCGTCCGTCTGTTCGTCTGTCCGTCACACGGGTGGATCAGTCAAAAACGGTGCAAGCTAGAATCGCTAAATCTTCGCCGTCAGCTGCCTGGAAGACTCTAGTTTCAGGAACCGTAAAGCTTTTCCATAAATTCAAAGGGGGGTTACCTCGAACGAAAGCTCTAAGTGAGACGTAGGAAAAAATTTTCGCTGTATCTCAATAACGGTGCGAGACAGGGTCTAGGTTACTGTTAATCACTAATAGGAAGTCGTATACTGGCTCTCGATTGGCGCCAAATTCAATGACTGCAGAGCCGGCGGGGGGGGGCTCACATGCTCAGGGGTCTCATGCTATGTATGAAAAATATTCTAGTATTTTTTTAAAATATATTCAAAATCAAAATATAAAATAAGTAGGCCTAAACATGTGGAAAGTTTACCCAAAATAGACAAGCCTATTACTTTTCATAAATGTGCAGTAATCCGTGACGTACTGCGGCCTATTAAACTTCATTTTTTTGCAATAACAACACAAATTGTATGTGATTTTTGCGTTTCAATTTTTTGGAAAACTGGGCAAATTTGTGGCTTCCATTAAACTTTTAAAAGCCACAAGTGTTTGAGCTTCAGGGGCGCGCCCCCTGACTAGAGGCCCTGCCCCAGACCCCCGTTATATGGGCCTCACGGTTGTATTTTTTTTCGGGGGGGGGCTCCAACTCTCTGGCGCCAGCACTGACCTTGAATGACCTTGAAGTTGAACGCCAGAATAGGGGAGTTTATGGATTTTTTGGCGATTTTGGGCCGCGAGATACATTTCAAGAGCGAATTGCTCCGAAATCAATTGAGATAGACGTGGACGTGAAGTTTTCAGCATTGAACGTAGATTTCGTTGATCCAAGTCTCGATTTTCTACGTTCAAGGAAACCTGCGTACGAGGGCATCAAAGAGCGGTACCCCCTGTAAAAGTTTTTTGCCGTTGTTGGCCAGTCCTTAGTAAAAACGGTTGCAGATCACCATGGGCAATTGGGCATGCTGCCTATCACAAGAAGCACTAATGACGAGCTTTTTAGTCATATCAAGATCGACGACTTTGAAAGACCCCGAACTTTCAAAATAAGGGGTTTTATTGATTTTTGCGATCTTCGGCTTTCGCACGTCTCGTGAGCATTAGCTCAGATTTTTGGTTTATCAAATGCGATATGATTGCTTAATTAACATAATGCATAAAAACGCATTTTGTTTACATTTTTGGCATTTTGGTCGACATTTCACCCAGTTGTCCATTTTTCAACTGCTTGCAGTAAAATTGCTTGAAGTGTTGGCCCATTATGCGAACACAAGCATTGTCAAGCAAGGAGACGCTTTCTCCATTCATTGACAGCAGTATCGATAAAGTTCTGCTCCAGACCAATGCAGGCTCTACCAGTCGTTTCTTGACTTTGCAAACATTCCTAAACTTTATCTGGTAGACACACGGCTGCATGACAGTCAAACCTTGTAATGGATCTGCTGTCGTGGCTCACAGATTAGGATAGATGGAATTTATTGACGTTTTTTCATTTATTTTAACACATTATGCTTGGTCTGCTTTCCCCAGGTAGTGCAAAAGCAGACGTTGGATAAAGTGGAAACTAAAACACTTATTTAATAGCTAGTTGTGTTAGAAATATTTCTGCCGAAAATTATTAAAATCTGCTGATCTTTGTTTAAGTTACGATTGATAATGTTGGGATTTTTCAGGTTTTCTGTTTATTTGAACACATATTGCGTTTGATCTGCTTTCCTACTCGTGCTCGTTTCATAAATACACTGGCCATTGATTTTAGGTAGGGACAGTAGTAACAAAGAAATTGATTTGTAGCGTAAGTATAATAAAACGAGCACTATCGCATTTCCGATAGATAAAATAAGCGTGATAACGGTTAACCAATGAAAAGTATTGAATGTATTGAAGGAGTTCTCATTTTGTGCATTTTTGATCATTTTTATCCAAATTAAGTGACTCAAACTCGCGTACAAATTCTCATCTTTATGGGAAATATTAATAGCTTGGGTAAAGTCAAATTTATACTCAGCTTCATTGGCCAAAATGTGTCAATATTCTGGCTTCTCTAGTTCCAAAAGAGGTAATTTGGCAGTTATAGATTTGTTAAGTTCAATAGCAGCGTTAGCGTCCGCAAGAATGTCGTTACCGTCAAAATAATGTCTCAAACAGGTAAATTAATTTGGTAAGTAACGTTATGTACTTCAATAATGGAACCTTCTTCACCACAACTTTCTGTGCCGTAGAAAACTGCCGATAGACCATAGACAGTAGCCTCACATGGAATTTGATAGATGTTTTGATCATTTTTAAACGTTATAGGCTAGTCCTATTATTCATCGTACGCTAGCACGCTGCTTTCTATAGATTGTAAGACTGGTCACATCATTTAGCAATAATTTGTTGGCATTTATACGAAAAATTTCTTTGAGTAAATCTCCGAAGACAATATGGTACTTACAATAAGTTTTAATGCGATCCAAGTTCAAACCAAATAGAGCTATAGCACAGCTTGGTTGATTAGACATATATAATTTATGCACCGAACTATAAATATCCAAAAATTCTCTTAGACCACCCTCATCTATTTGAGGTAAATCCGAATAATACGTGGCAATTAAAAATATGGCTTTCTAAAATGATAAGCTATGTATTGATTGGAGTGCTAAGAATGTTGTAATAAGCTTCACCATCGGCTGCTTTTAATGGAAAACGATTTATTTTCCAAGTAGTTAATGGAATACGTAATTTTGTAAGAGTTATTGGTGCGTGAATAACAATAAACAGAATTTGCTTATCCGATTTTGTATGCACTACTCCACCTATTTCTCCATGATTGTAATAAAAATTTGGGTCAGTGTGAATCAACTGCATATCAGGGGTGGTCGTTCTTATAATATAGGACGTATTTTCTATGGCCTGTTTTAGCATTGCTTTGGTTACTAGTGATGTGACAAACGATTATTATTTAATTCTTGTATCGCCATATAGAGAGCTTCCGTTTCTTGCATGTGTCGTATGACCTAGTGAACTTCTTTAATGTATCACAATTTTGTTACTTACTTAGTGTTTTGATTACATCAGTAGGCGCCGAAAGTAAACGTTTTGGAACTGATAATTTCATTTTGTCGAATAGGTAACTTGACTAGTTGATCATATTCAGTAGTTATAATGTCAAGGAGTTTTTGACCTTTGGGACGACGTTAAATGTTTTACTAACGTTATCGTATCGTTTGATAATCACAGCAGAGATGTGCGGACGCGTCTGCGGCACGCGAAGATTATAATTCACAGCAGATACCGTATAACTTCTAATAATAACCCCCGGCGTAACAGCAAAACTATCGACCACAACTCTTGCATTTGACGCAGTTAAGGTCAACAGTATTGCAGCTGCTTAAAATTATGGATGAATGGACCTATAATCTAGACCGGGGAGTACAGATTGATGTTATTTATACTGATTTCGAGAAGGCTTTCGATAAAGTTCCACATCAAGGTCTTATTAGTAAGCTGAAGGCATATAATTTTAATAGCGAATTGTTACGTTGGATTCAAGACTTCTTGTGTAATCGAAAACAACGGATTGTAGTTAGTGGAAATTACTCAGATTGGTACAGAGTACAAAGTGGAATTCCGCAGGGCAGTATTCTGGGACCATTCTTATTTTTAATATACATAAATGATTTAACAAGTGTAACTCAGGACACAGA
>Ga0209671_1001171_pt1 | contig 21053 bp, 9 predicted proteins | sample WorMetHERISLAND2_2_FD_187401 | JGI IMG/M metagenome (GOLD analysis project Ga0209671, IMG submission 187401) | Marine gutless worms symbiont microbial communities from Max Planck institute for Marine Microbiology, Germany - Olavius geniculatus... | ecosystem: Host-associated > Annelida >... | reverse complement strand
GTATTAGTATTAGTAACTATGTAAAATACACTAACTGTTTACCTCATCTAATTTATGTCAATGCACAACCTCGACTGCAAATATCATACCATTATTTTGTATAAGTGTATCTGTCTAACTTAAAATCTCTTGCACACATCAAAAAATTGGCCGAGAAAGCTCTAAGAAATAAGATTATTAAGAAATAAATCTAACTATAGCCTAGTCCTTTTTCTGACTACAACTTAGGTTACGTTACGAGCTAAGCACAAAGCAGGCGAGTCAACCTGTTACTGAGATATTTGTTGTAGTTAAAGACTTGAATCTCAATCTGCTCGTCGTAGTCGATAGGTCGTGACACCGGCCACCGAAATGTCTGCACAGACAATGCATGCTTAAGATCATAATATTATCAGTTTATCATTAATGCTAATTAATTAATAATTAATTAATTTATCATTTATTATTAATTAAGTCGCCTCATATCACACTGAAAACCTTTAACCTGTAAGCCTAGTATCTGTAGTTATCCTAAAATTTGGCCAACGCAAAAGTACAAAGTGTGTTTAACGTGCTTCAATTTTGCGCATGTTTTCAAGATAAAAAAAGTGCCCAAACGTTTAATTATCGTAACAACTGCTTCATCATAGCAAGAACAAAAGAATCGTGGATGCGAACCCAATATCCTCTGAAAACTATACGACAATCGTTTTTAAATAAGCAATGGTCTGCATGCAGTCTATGTATATCCAATTGTCATGGGTGCAGAACTGCAGATGTAAATCGAATGTTCTGTCAGGACTGACAACGCCTGTTGCTGTTGATTCTGTTCTGGAGGGAATTGACAGCGCAGCTTTAGAATGATTAGCATCATCGGACTGTTTTCTGCGATCGTGGTGCCTTCTGGGCCTACATGTCTACGTCTTTTCTTTGTTGCTTTCTAGAAGTTGCTGTCAGCGAAAAAAAATCTTTAGGCCTAGCAAAATAATAACTCGTAGCTTAGCGTAGTTCTTACCTCATCGAAGAGGGCGTTGACTTCGGCGTTCTCGACAACCTTCGTGTAGTGCGACACGCCTGCAACGCAACAGACCGAATTACGTAATTCAGTAGTTGTAATAAATGTTCATAAACGTTTTTTTATAATAACGCGTTTTTATTTTGCCAACATGTTTTTTTCTGCCTAACATTTATTACAGTTTACCTGTATGTTTAATCCGCTGCGACATGTGTCGCATAGAATCCTTCAATGTCATCCTGCATACAAATACTGGCCCGGATTACCGCTGGTCTGGGAGAAGTCTAACCTTTCCTGAAAATCGCAGCCAAATTTGCCTATAATTTTTTTTGTGTAATTTTGCTAACAAACGAACAAATCAACAGATAGAAGCCGGGTATTATGCACATAACCTCCTTGACGGAGGTAACAAGAAAAGCCCTGCTAACGCAAACGGGAACGCGCAACAGCGGTGCATGTTTAAAAGCCCAGTAAAACAACGTCTAAGTCAGTCGACAAAGGGCGCCAGACGACCGTCGGCAAATTATCTATAGAGTTTTACTTGTACTCACCAGAGGGTGCTACATGTCTCGCTCAGCCAACGCCGTATCGGCTGAAAATTGCAAATTCCCCCCTCTCATTTAGCGCCCTCGTTCAGGGTGACTCCCTTCGAATTTTTGAAAAAGCTTGACAGCTTCTAAAACGAGAGTCTTCCAGGCAGTCGACAGTACAGATTTGGTGATCCTAGCTTGCACTGTTTTTGACTGATTCACCCATGTGACAAAAGGACAGACAGACGGACAGAATTGCGATGGCTAAGACGCGCTACAGCAGTAGCTGCTGTTGCGCGTAATAATGAAGATTATTTGCGTGGAGGAGACAACGAGCGCGTTAAACCGCGTCTAGTTTGATGTTGCATTCTGCCGAAACCGGCAGCGCTATAAAATACGTTGACGCCCACGTTCCGAGCACTCGGAGGTGAGGTGAGGCTGCTAAATGTTTTATCACGCTGCGGGATGTACTCACTCGTACCAACGAACAGTTAATAGGCCTAATACGACGACGCCGAGCCATGGCGTGTCTTCGTTAGCCTTCCGGTCAACAGGCGCCGCTGCCGCCGCGAGTCATAAATTATGAAACAAAGCGATGTCAGTGGTCACCAGTTCGACAGCGGACCGCATCTGATATAAAATGAGTTCAAACTATAAACTCGGAACCTGTTCCGCACGACTTCTGAGTGACTCGATGAAAAAGATAACCGAAAAACTGTTCAGTGTTGGCATAACATTCACAACAATATTCTGAATTTCATACAGTGCTCAAAATTCAAAACTATACGTCTACCGAGTGTGCTGTCAGCATGGTGCACGCGTTTATAAAAAAAACAACAACAATTAACAAAGCAGATATCATGAGTTTCTCTTTTCTTCTACTTGTAGGCTTACTCTGTTCTTCTTGTGAATACAATTTGTGCATATACAATATCTCACGGCATAGTGTGCTAGAATTATAGCCTGCAGTTGGCGTGCATCCACCTATGACCCTATGACCTTCAGACTTTGTCACGTAGCCTACACGTGTTGTTTTTGAACTTACGCCTATAATTCGCGCAGCATAATATTCCCAACTCAACATATACAGCGAATTCATAGCTGGATATGAGCTATTATGCGTACGAGCGTATACAAAGGTTAATAACACGGTTCGGTCACAGGTGACGGTGATGTCGTTAATTGGCATTATTATCAATTTACACAGTAGGAGCAGCAGCAGCAGCGTCTGACGTATCAGCATCAAGCGTGCTGTGGGCTAAACGGCGTTGTCTTGTGTATTCTGTGCATGGCGTGCCTCCCCATTGCATTTATGATCGATATCTAATGAATTCCTGGACTCGCGCCGGGAGACTGACAGTAGGGATACATATAGCTCCAGACACCGAAGGCTGACCGTACATTGGGCGTCAGTCAGTTACTGTTGAGCGCTGAGCTGGTGTCACATTAATAATGTCTCTCATTATTAAACTATCGCCGACCCCATGAAAAAGTCCCATTATAGGATCGCTCCCCCAGAAAAGTCTCCCCGGCGACAATCTACCGGTAAAAATCGGCCCCCTCCCGGACAAATTTTTACTGGTAAATTGTCGCCGGGGATACTTTTCTTGGGTGGAATTCTATGTCCGGCTATATACGAACTTAGGTCGAAGCAACCAGCCTGGTTTATTGAGTTGTCGTGGAACTGTATGCTACGAATCGTGGCGCTGTAATCTGACGTAAAACGGCGCCGCAAAGACAATAATAACGCAACACAGCTCCTATATGCCGCTACGGCTATCAGACATTATGATCGATACACGTACAGGCCTATAAACTTCCGTCACCATTTTGTTACTACTCATTCCTCGGCCGCACCAGTATAATATGCAGCTTATCTCTACCGCAGTATTCTGTAGCCTATCTGGGTCGATCATTGGCAGATGCAGTCATGTATGACCAGACGAAAGCCGACGTAAGAAATAAGTGTGCTAGATGTTTATTCAACACCCAGTTATCCGACCACAGACCGCAGTTTAACACAGAGAGAACTGAAAAAACTGGGCCCACGAGCTAATGCCGGTTTATTAGTTCAACGGGTTATATGCGACAGCCCATCTAGCTGCAGTTATTGGACAGCGCGCGACCGATATCGACCGAAATAATGATACCGCGAACGTGCAATAAAATGCGTGAGTCAGCACACATGCGCGCACACACTCGCAAGGTTTGGCAGATATGTGGGAGTAATTTGGACGCAATTTTATGCATTTTATTAGACGGGACGATGACAATAATTCGCATTATGGCAGTGTGGTTCATGTGACATCTAACAGAGCTCTATCCGCGTCCCGGTAAAGCAATAACATTATGATGTCGGCCTTGAGGCATGTCGTGCGTTGCATAATACTATCTCGAGCTACAGCGACGTTTCCTATAAGCCACGTGCACTGTCATCGTATCTGTTACGCTGTTCGCCAACATCAGTCTGCATGCATGGAAGACGGTATTATCATGTTGTCCGCAGCATTAGGCCTACCATTGGTTAACTCCGACAAAGTCGACAAAACTAACATTACACAGAGCGGGTACATTTTTTAAGTATATACATAACTGTCTTGACGTACTCAACGTTTATCTTCATCTTTTTTTAGCATTGATCAAATGACCGTGCTATGACGACAGTGCCGTAAATATTTTCTTCAGCTTTTTACTATGCCTATATATTGTCTGATCGATAATGTATTTGGTTCACTATAGGCGACATGTTCAGCGAACAAAGTGCACAACTCTTGACCGCAGTGGATTTATGCAATTTACAAATGTTTTCTACTAGCCTACCCGAAAAGCTGTAATCACGGCCCTATAACTTATGAGCGAGCGTACATCAAAAGCCATGTACGTTGAAGACGTTTTGAAGAAATACACGTAGGCCACTTGTCGTATACGTCGAAAAATGCTGGCTTTTAGCTTAACATTGCGTTCATGAAATTGAAATCAATTTTTTAACAAGCATGCCAATGACTTCATGTTTTTCGTGCACTTTATAAAACCTTCGTATAGGATGCAATAAAAAAAACTTGGTAAAGATACAAATTTTACGGACAGCGAATAAATCCCATTAAAATAAATAATAACAGCAATCGAGCCAACTTTGCGCGACTGCAGAACAAAGTCTACGTAATGCGAAGCCATCATGTACAGCAAATGCGTAATGTGCAGTCAGTTTGTGTCGTCTCTGGCCATTTATTTGGCAGAAAAAATTATGACAGATGTTTTCATTTAGTTTTTGATGCAGCAAAAGAACTGACATGGCGAGCAGTGCAAGTCAAGTAAATACAATATTTATAATGCAAAATGTCAGCCAGTGCCCGGAACTGAGGCAACGACAAGATGAATCCGGCTAGACGTCACAGCCGTCATCGGTCATCCAGAGCATATTGGGCCTGCAGATGACATGAACAATTGTACAAAATATCCAGCTTCAGAGCAGAGTGAAGACGGATCAATCGGCGCGTGCAAAGTGTCCGATCAGCAGCTTTGAGACACTGCCTACTGTCCAAGCAGTCATAGACATCTAGAGATTTGACGCTAATGCATCTACAAATGGCACCATTTTTGGCCCACCCTGTAGATGATTTTAAAGGTCTGTCTATGGTCGAGTCTAGCGAGACACTGGATCGGCAGCTGCGGATCGTTATAAATTATTGCCAGTCAGCAAGTCGGACATGTTCTCCGTTTCACGTGGCATTGTCATCTTTTGCCCAGTATAGACATGCGTTGTTTTTGCTTTGTCGCTGTTCTGGTATTTTAGTTTAAATGCACCATCCAACGGCAAATGCCAGTATATTATTTTAAACATACAGACTGGCGGTACATCGTAAGAAACTCTGGATTGGATTCCTTCAGCAAAGAGAGAGAGAAAAAAGAGTGAAGGAAACTAGAAACGTCAGTCACAGTCGACGACGACAACGAATGTTGTCGTTGATCTGGCTGGCTCGTGCTGTCCTCATTATGCTGGTCGTGATAGACACAATGCGCTCAAACAATTGAGACGCTTTGGGTGTCGGCGGTCAGATCGATAAACGTGCCGGTGATATTTACATATTGTTCGCCGTGCACCGGTGGACGGCGGTGCCAGCAGCGTACATAGCACGCGTGGATCAATGAGCTAACGTTGGATAATTCGCTACCGCCTATCGTATTAGTCCTCGGCCCCACTGCACGTCATTCGTGGAAGCCCGCGCCGCAAACATGATTTGCAAGAGTCAGACACATCAGCATCCTTTTGCTGTCGACTTGAGTTGCAGCTGAATCAACTGGAAGAATCCACAAATCGTTCGTAGTTAAATTGCTTTGCGTACAAAATGACAATAAGGACGAGAAATGACGACAAATTGCTCCTACACACAAACACACACACACCCTAATACGTCGCCCGTGCTCAGCAGTCTGCAGCGTGCAAATTTCAGTTTATTCCGATGCCATTTCGTTTCGTTCAGTCGCTCTAAAATGTCAGCTGTAGTTGTTATGATGTTGCGTATTGGACAACTCACGTATTCCGTATCGCATGTTGAGCATATTACGAAATTGGAAATGCTTATTTTTTGTTCTTGCCAGTGTGGCGGTAACGGCATTGTAGTGAAGCCCAGACTCCGCTACTTTAAACTGTTTTGGATTTGTTCTACAGGATGCATTTTAACTAATCCGTGACAAATAGAACGTTTGCAGCAAATTCACAACAACGAGATGCACGACACAAGTCGCTGATCTACAACCAATCCACATCCTTCCAACGTGTCAAGATGTACATAGCTTGTTGTACGATTTGTTGCCCGTCAAATCCACCATGACTAATCGAAGTAGTGGAATTTGAGGTAAAGTCACCACATGCTTAACGCCTCGTCGTCTAACGTGACAGAGACACTCAAACGTACTGTGGGCTGTTTGCCGTGAAATAATTGCGTGGTTAATGACTCTATTATACGACATTGCATTGATGATGACGCCGGCTATTATAACAGTCGATGCCACTTTACGTTGTCGTTATATCCAGACCACATTTATGTATCGTTCACAACTATGCTTATGATAGCAGTAGTTATTTGCGATCTATCACAGATAATATCACTAATGACCGCTAATGACATTCAAACTCACTTCAGTTACTGCAAACCTGTCTCAGCTAAATATAATAGGCTCGACTGCCAAATAAAAATAGACAGTACGATAGAGTAACATGCTGTTTCTTTAAAGTAACTAAATTTCTTTAAAAAATTAAGCTTTAGACGATTTCACATAATTTTTCTCTTATGTAATTTTATACTATCTTTACTGCACTGCTGTTCGCGTAAAAAATTTCTTCAGCAAATCGCTAAACTACACAGTCGCCATAATTATATCATTGTGCAAATATATCGTCAGTTCGGAAAGAAAAAAGGCAACGGATTGAGGTTTATTCTAATGTTTTTGTTAATTGTCTCTCAGGCATTATTGTGTGTTAATTCTGTTTTATTATCTGCACTGCCACTTGCTGACGAAATAAAAATTATAATATAGTAATAGCAGTCGTTAACGGAACTTGGTTGTTCGTCTATCCTACGCATCTTGATTTTTTTAACCATCATCTCATTTCTACGTTAGGCCTACTGTTAATTAGTTGTTTGGTTATTATATCTGTGTGAATTTAGAGAATAAACTCCCTCTTCCTCTCTTACTGTTCTCCTCTTCCCCCTCTTTATACATTAGAATTGTTTGTTTCTTGCACATGAGGTGGTATCGATAATGATAATGGTATTATGCGAAATGGCAATGCGGGAATGTGCGATGGTTTGATGACGTGCAAAAATTGCACATCACGTGACTTTGTCGGATGTCTGTACATACGTGCTGCAAGTCGGACGACCGCTCAGATAATATTTACGAGACGTCTTTATAGCGATTTGGTCGATCGCTCGCCTGTAGACGGCTAAGAGCAGCAGCAGTTTATGGCACGAAGGCAATGGAGGCTATTCTTATCGCTGCTTGCACCGGCCGCCGGCCGGTCGGCTCGACAACGATCGAAGAAGAAGCGCTAATACCTAATTAGTTTGTAGTCGTTTGTCTTGGTCTCGACTGTGCGCGGGTGAGTCCCGCACGCACGTTCGATCGTCTCCAGTTGTACGGCGGGAAATTTGCAACATGAAAAACAACAAAACATATCTTGTTTTTCTAACTACTCGGTCTGTGTAACCACACTACCGTGTAAAATCTTGCCGGCATGTTCGATCGTCTCATCGTGTTGGAGGTTGAGATCGGGGTGATGAAGTGACACGTAATTCGCATTTGCATTCACATTCAGACGGCCAATGCCCCATTATAGGATCACCCCCTCCTCAGAAAAGTTCCCCCTTCGGCCGACAATTTACCGGCAAAAATCCGCCCCGCCCGGTGGCCGCCCGGGCGGGACGAATTTTTACCGGTAAATTGTCGGCCGGGGGAACTTTTCTAGGGGACGATCCTATAATGGAAAGATTTATTTATGGGGCCGGAGATATTTTTAATAAGGTAGAGACGTATGAAATCCGTGATTATCTCTTCCCTGGCGAATTTTTCATGGGGAGACATTTTAATGTGACTCTGGCCGAGAGTCTTGTAGTCTTCACACGTCACGACCATTTCACTCCTCCGACGATGCAAAAGACGATATTTAATTAGCGCCGACCGCCGTTGCTGCTGCTGCTGCTACTGATGTTGACAGATGTTGCTGACATCTTCTCGTGCGCCGTCTCATCGCATCTCAGGCCGATATTAAAGTCAAAAAACGCGCGTCGAAAGCGTAGAAGATGACGACTAGAAATGCGAAGACTCGATCGCTCAGAACCAATGTATGTTGGACGGATACCCGCAGATCTCTCTCCGGTTTGGGTGAACGCGACATGAAAATTGATGTTATGTCGTTGAACAGATAGCTAGACGAACTGGTGTCACAGATATAAGCGACATACTGTCATAGGAAACGGACTGCGCGATGCTTTTACTGATGTTTACAATCGTGCTACCGAATGACGTCATCGTCACACGTCACTCTGCTGATATATAAGTAACCGCGTTGGTCTTGGGCGATGTATTTCACCCAAAGTTCGGGAACGTTTTCTACGACTAGGTCGCCGATGTCGAGTATCCGAGTAGCGAGGCACGAATATGACAGATAAACAAGAGGAGTGTTCTTTTATTCAATAAAAAACTTACAGGAAAAATTAATGCCTTTCTGAAACGAGCATACCGATATAACTATACCTAATAGCAAAATTCTGGAGGTCATTAGTTTACACAATAATGCAAGTAAGAATCTTTTCTGTTATACGCAAAGGTCTTTAGTATACTATTTGTTGAAACCCCACATGATCAAAAGCTAAGAATTCGTGGTCATGAGTTTGTTTTTCCTCAATGTCAGTCTAATATTTCCAAGATTTCATTCTCGACAGATGTCTGTTCAGAATTGACGTAGACTCAGCATATAAAACCACCCATGTAGGCTACATCTAACGCGCTTAGCCTATAGTTAGCCTACACCGAAGAGATTAGTCGGCTCAGTTAATGTCTAAATGGCAAATGGCAATCCTCTATTCTGTGTTTGTCAGAATTCTTCAGCAGAGTGAGTCACGAAATATCAGGTGTAGTGGGCTTGGCAGTTAATTCTGACCGGCGCGAATGCGTGACCTCAGAGTGAGAGATGTGACGAGACTACCAATGAACCTCTATATGTAACATCGCAATCTGCAACAGGACAGCGCGCCATCACGTGACGCGCATGCGTGAGTCTTACAGGGTGTTCACACGATCCGGCAGACGTCCAGCATTAGCACGTGTATTTTGAATACATTTGCTGGAAGTTTGCTGGACGTTTGATGGATCGTGTAAACGCCCCCATTATATACGAGAGAGAATACTCATTTCATTCACTATACTTGTTTTTTGGACGCATTGTGCGTTCTGACTGTCTTTACGTCGTCTCTCCCTCCGTCTGTCGGTCTGTCACATACGGGCTTGTAACTCGAAAACGATAAAAAAAACTTTTAAACAAAATCAGTGTAAGCGTTTTCTGTGCAATGGGTGTGCTACGTTTCAGTGCAAAAAATAACATAAGCATCTAGTGCATCTCAAGAACATTCGTAAGATATGAAAACGTGTGCAAACTGCACGTTCATGTGCGCATAGTTATTGCTGAGTGCGGTGGGTAATAATGCAATACGATGAAGCTATTATGATTCCGAACCTGTATCTGGACCGTGGTCAGTGATAATGCGGCGACTGCGACACGTATAAAGCCGATAAACACGGACAGACGGACAGACAAACAGGCGAAAGGTCACGACGCTATAGAGCGCCATGAATATTGTAGCGGGATGAAACCAGCCAAAGCACAAGCTGCCTGGACTACAAGTATCCAGAAGTCCATGGACTATAGCCGTGTGACAAGCCACGCTGTCTGCTGCTAGAAGACTTGCAACTGCTATAATGGCTGCTGCCACGGTATCTAAGCACGGTCGAAATGCCAAAGTTCAAACCTCATAGGACTATACTCTTTCAGTGAAAAACTGCATCCTTTTAATAGTACGACAAATGTCCTCTATCAGCCATTTTGACAATTTTTGTCTGACGTACGCTGAAGTAAATTTGAAGCAAAAAACACACGACTTGCATACCCGGTTTGTGTAATCGCACTACCTTGTAAAATATTGCTTATGACTTTATAAGTTTATTGACGTTCGTTGTTACACGCTGTTTTACATAGTTGCTCGTGAAAACGAATCTATGCCAATATTGCTGTCAAAATTTCACAATTGTTTTGGAAAAAAATCGTATCTGCCGGTTACACGGATATAGTTGACGTTGCAATAGAAGGCCATTGCTATGGTATACGAGCAAATAACGTTTTGACCGTATGACGCAAACACTATGCTTTCAAGCAGTGCCCAATAGCGACATGGACTGTTATGCGGAACTGAATCATTGATGATCATTCGCCAGTAGCGTGACTCCAAGCTTGTGTAAAGGTCGTACGCAATGGTCGTGAGCGGCTTTTCTGTCACGTGCCAAAACCTGTGTAGCGGAAACTCTACCCTAAGTAAAGATTTTTCACATCGGCGTACGATTTAATTTCAGTGAAGCTAAAGTTACTTTTACAAAGTAGTGCAGTTGCGTTAAAGGTGCTTATGTACGCATTTTCCTACGGCCGATTTTCTTCAGTGACTTGACAAAAATTGCAAAATCGGTTAGCACAGTAGAGTTACAGTATTGCGGTGACGGGATGGTGGCATTAGTGTAGCGCCTCCTACAAAACCCTGAACGGCAGCGCTTAACAGACAAAAACACTAAACTCAACAGTAGACTATAACGAATCCATAACAAAACCCGAAAAAAACAATTATTTCTAAATTCTTACGTTCAAGGGCCACATTAAATACAAAAAGTGTTAAGCTAATGTTTGAAAATCATGTAGGCCCCTTATGTTGCAGTGTGATAAAAAACATCAGCAGGTAGATGGTTCTAGGCTTGCAGATAATGCGCTATGCCAGTTACTTACTTACTTGCGCACGACGAGACAAGGACGACTATCGTATACTGTATGTGTAGACGGAGCACGTTGCCGGTTGTAGTTGTCTGCATGTGCGGTGAAGCCCTCGAAACCGACCCAACTATTCACGCAAAGCGCTCGGCTGACATGCGCATAGACTGCGGCGTAGCGACGTCGCTTTGGTCACTAATCACTGGACTGCAGCAGCAGCAGCAGCAGCGGTGGCGCCGGGGGTCAGGTAATAGCTGCACGGTCACTCAGAGACAGACAGACAAAGAGACGGAGACAGAGGTGAGATATATGTCGACCCCACGTTCACTTGCCATTTAATCGTTCGACCTCAGACCATCATCAACAGCGAGCAGCCTGCATTATACCCCGTTTACAGGATCGAGCAAACGTCGAGCAAATGTATTCAAAATATCCGTGCTAAATGCTCGACGTCTGCTCGACGTCTAATGCTAATTAGGAGGGCCAGCGGTTGTGATTGGAAGGCGTATATAACACATGATCAGCTGTGGGCTAAACCTAGGCCTACATTTAAGCCAGGGGCGGGGTTCCATCAGGCCTGCTTGCAGAGATGGGCGGACTGCGGAGTGCTGACCCGTCCGTCTGCAGACGCAAATCCACAGGATTTTGTGCGGACGCGAACTGACGCATTTCCTGTTAGTGTCTCATGACGAGTGTTTTTTTTCTAATAACTGCTAACAGACTGGAAAACATGTTTAATTTTTGTCTTGCTTAGCAAAATGTTTTACAAAGCCATTTACTGCAGTTATTTACTTATTTGTCACTTACTGACTAATGGGTACCTCATGTACTAAAGACTAGGCGTATTCAGTGCGGACGCGGACTAACAGCGGATCCAATACATTTCTCCTGTTGCGGACGCGGACGGACGCTGATCCTCAAAGTCAAAATCCGCGGACTGATGCGGACTCAAAATTTCGAGATCCGCACATCTCTGCCTGTTCGACGTTTGCTCGATGTTTGCTCGATCGTGTAAACGGGTTATTAGGCCTACTACTACATGGACTACACGAATCTGAAGCCGCTGTGAGTGACCGGCAATGTCGTACAGACGTAGCACCAGCCCGTCCCGGTGTCAAAGACCGGTGTCACACTAAAATGTTTCGTATTAGAAAAATCCGCCTAAGAAGAAATAATCAGGGCATTAATATGTCATCGCCGGCCCCAAGAAAAAGTCTTTCTCCGTTATAGGATCGTCCCGATTTTTGTCGGTAAATTGTCGCCGGGGTAACTTTTCTGGGGGCGATCCTGTAGTGGGACACCGGCAGACGGTGCGAGTGGTATAGTATTAAGCCGTATGTAGCATCATCCACGCTAGCGACATCCTAATCGCAGCTGCTGCTGCTGAAGGCACGAACAGATCGCATCCACGCGATGCTGTAGTGCCCCCAAGTCTCACAGACCGCCGCCGACAGGGGGTCGGCCTGAACGCCTCAGATCATGCAAATCACAGAATATAACTGGCCACGTCATCGGCTCAGCACCTACGGCCGTCGGGCGTTTTCTGTTGCTGGACCAACTGTCTGGAACTCACTTCCTGATGACCTACGTGATCCGGAATGTTCTGGAAACATTTTCAGACAGTCGCTAAAAACGTTTTTGTTTTCACAGTACTAATGTGTTCAGCGCATTAGAGGTTTTGACGACAATGCGCTATATAAATTTACATTTGACATTTGACATTTGGGCTATTTCTGTGACCTGACAGCTGATCTGCAGTTTTGATGCAGACCAGCAGAAACGTAGGCTACTGAGCAAAACAACGCACAATCTGAGTTTGGCGGTTAAAAACGGCCAAAACGCAAGGATGAAGACGGTCGCCGCGTCAGCTGCGTTTGTTGCTTTACGTCCGTTGTGTGCATTGCGTTGTAGTGATGGAAACCTCGCTTAATTCGGCCGAGTTGCCGCCATGTGTGTGGGATTTAATGGAGTAGACCTAGCTATTAATCCCAAATCGCCACAAAGTGCGGCTGCTTATTATTCGGTGAAGTCTCGTGAAGTGACCGCACGGGGAGACATCTGTTGGCGTTGGTGGTGCTAGTTTGTCAGTCCAGTCACGACGTCGGGTCATAGAATAGATAAGCAAGCCTTGTAGTCAGTCGCCTGTCCCAACTGAACCATCGATCACCGGTCACGGCCGCCAGGCGGCGCCAGCACTACGGCCATTGGCCAATGAATAAGATGATTTCGCAATATTATGTACATCAGTTTCCGGCCAGTAATAGCTGGATACAATCATACAGATATAGTTACTGAAAATAAACTTTAATAGCAATTATCTACACAAATGCCTGCGTATACGTACGCTGATTCGAATAGTGTCAAAGGTTTTCTATTGACATATTTTTTCTTTGGGTCCCCTTTCAATCAATTTGCATACTTCTTGCCATACATTTGTACCATTTTCGCAAGCGATCGCAAGCATGCGAATTATGAAAAACGTTTTTAATCTTTTGATATGAGTGATTTTAGAAAAAAGTTGTGTAAAATTTTAATAACTGCAAGTTAAGTTAACAATGCAAGTTAAGATCTTGAACAATAAAGTACTGTGAAAGCACAACATGCTATGAAAGATGCTGTGCAAACAGCCCAAAGGCTGTAAAAGTGCAGTTAATGCGCTTATGAATATTGTTAAAATACGTGAGTATGTCTCCGATAGAAGAATGTCGTCAAATATTTGCACAGTTGTCATCACGATATCGGCCATCTCCATTTCGGCGACGTGACGTGCTGCGCATGTGAAATAGTAAAATAAGAATTAGAAAATGCGATACGGAGTTTCTTCTATACTAAACGTTGACTAATTTTCAAATGTATTTTTGCCATCATATTTTTTCACCGAACAGATATCGTACACGTCGCTTGTGACAGAGAGCTCGCCGGCCCACCATAGCGCACAGTCAACATTGTGACGGTCTGCGCTGCTGCTGCTGCTGCTGCGGCCGCAAGAGTTCACAAAGTTCGCGTGATTGTCGCTGTTCTCTTCACGACGAACCAATCAACTGCTATGGCATTCAACAACCACGCCATAGCTCAGTGAAGCCACAATATTAGGTAGCTCACTCAGTCATAAGCCGTCTGCTGGCGAGCTGTGACAACTAGGCATCATCGCAAGCCGTGACTGCTGTATAGTTACACAGGCTGAACAAAAACCTCATTTCAGCGCACGGCGTACATACAGCCGTTACTGAGAAATATGAACGCCAAGGGTGTGTCGCCAGACTGCTACTATCCTACAATACAATCAGTAAGATCATCATCACATCAGCTTTCGTGCGTCGACTTCACATCACAGACACCCCCGCCGGAAACACCGCAAATGCCATCAGGCAGACATGCAGGGTACCGGCCCGCTATTCCGAAAGTCCACTGCGCAGATACGCGCCGCAGTGCTAGGTTAGGGTTACGGTTAAGGTTAGTGTTGGTGGTAATAGTGGATCTTCGGAATAGCGGACCCAAATTGCGTGTAGTAGTGAGCAAGTGAATAAGAAAGTAATTCATACAGCGCGTTAATTAACTGTGGTGGATAAACTCGAACGCGGCTTGCTAGTAGAACGAGCGTCAAGAAATGTTCGAGATGGTGTCTAAAAATAGACAAAGTGTTTGTGTGCTTTTCCTAAAACGGAAGCTCGTCGTGGTGAGCAGATGGCCCGGCTTGTCGACTAGTGGGCCTGGGCTAGGCTATTGCAGAGTCCGTGAGCCAAAAATGACTGCCGTCGCGACGCACGACAGCAGCGTACGTCAGCTGCAGTCGACACGACCGCTCTCGCGTTGTATCCGTCATACTGCTCCCGCTGCTGCTGAGTGCTTGTGTGTCCTGTGTCACGAAAGAACGGTCTCTCACAGCGCATACACCATCACCCGACACAGCCGATCACAGGTTGTCAGCATGTCCAGTGCCCGCGGATCAGATGCGACACCAGAGATTGTGCGACCTCGTCGTCGTCGACGTTCTTGCTGCTGCTGCGGCTGCACACCAGTACTCAGTCATCGCGCTGCTCACGCCGATATCATTTATTTCTTTCACACCTAGTCCAGACCAGCTCAGTCCAGCCCGCTAGAGTCTATACATCGGTCTGACATTCTACTGGCAGCAGCAGCAGCACAGACCGGAGGGTGTCCGGTCTTTAGCCGCTGAATAATTGACCGCGCAATCTGTTTTAATGCTGTTGGAAGCTGGCGAGGGGACAGGACAGCGCTCACGCCAGACAGGCGACACCCACACACACTGCTGGAGCCTGGAACACGACCAGATACAGGTTTTGGGACGATCCGTGCACCTTCGTTGATGCTGCATTAGGACTGTTCCGATCTAATTCCGTGCTGTTCCGCGAAATAGCAGAAACAAAAATACATTGCATGTTTACGAGTGATGGCTTGCTTTTCGTCACATACGTCGGCAGTGATGCTTTCTGCACAGGCACGGTTAGTTTACTTTGCACTTCTGATCATCTGTTGGCTGCATAAATCAATCAATAAAACAGCATTCGTGCATGGCATTTACTTGCTTGTCCTCTCCGCGCCCAGTGCACGAAACGTCGTAATGCAGCCATCAAAGGGACTGCACAAATCGTCCCATAATCCAGCTTCAGGAGGACGTATGACAACCAGGCCTCGAGGAGGCGAGATAGGCGCATTAATTTTGCATGCATCCCCTGCAGAGTGACTGACGTACCCGACATCCCGCCGTTATCCCGCGGATACAATATACACGTACTAGTCACTACTGCAACAGAATGATCACAACGACCCCAACAATGCTGTTGTCACACGCGCTCACACGGTTATGGCTCGATTTCCATTTATCTCTTGACATATTTCGTCCTCCAATATATCTTTCACCACACTGTCTGCAGTGTTACAGCTGCTCCTGATCTCACTGCGGTCAAGCGTGACGATTGAAACGCGTTTCGCGTCTGTTTATTACACGCACGTCCTAGGCAAAACACACCGTCGATCAGTCATAAAACAAAAAAGTTTATTAGGCTATGCTTCATTATACTTCGTTTACACAATCAAGTTGGCTCGACGAGCTGCTATATGTTAGCTGGACGAGCCAGCTCGATGTTTGCTCGATGTTTGCTCGATCGTGTACTCGCACGATACACTCTTGATCATGATGAAACGGATACACACTTCGACTTGCTGTGGATTTTGCAACGAATCCACACGTTCAGTCAGTGAACAAATAAATTTATTAACATCGCGTAACGCATCATGACACCGAAAGTAGAAAAAATGCAGCGCAAATGTCAGAAAAACGCTAACGCAAACGAAGTTTGCACTAACAAGTTGTGCGACAAGTCTACACAAGCAAGCCCAGCTGTCGCTACGATATGGACGCGCTACATGCTACACAGTTCCTGTTGCAGTACTGACCGTTAAGGTCATCCAAAGTCGATGATTTTCAACTCATCTGAAAGGGCGTATGCGATTTCCTATTAGTAATCACTAATCAATAGCCACCTGGGCTCTATATCGCACCGTTTAGCTGCAATACATCAGTTACAAACAGACAGACGGACAGACACACGACAATTCGTACCATAAATGCATACAGCAATACAGCATTGTTGTAGCGCGTCAAAAAAAATCAAAACCTAGAACGGACGCAGTACATCTTCGCTTAGCTTGTTGTACGACTTCTGCAGCAAGTCCACAGAAGTCGAAATAGTGCAGCAAATAAACACAGCGAGGCCAAAAAGCTCCACAAAGTCTTTCATCATAGTTTTAATGGGTCTCATTTCCCAACTCTTGTATTTTTTCACATTTACAGCAAATAAATAAACGATTTTGCATTACTTTCAAATCGAGTGACTATCGCATAAAGTTGTGCTGAGCAGCACGGACTACGGACCTAGCGAATAATACAAAGTTCTTTCTCAGATTTCAGAATAGTATATTGAAAATATTATTAACAGATTTTTAGATTGCGAATTAAAATCACATATAAATCAGTCAGCGATTCGTATATCAATTTTGCAGCCAACAGCTAAACTAAAACACTAAAATGCCACGCTAAAAACACAGTCTAATGCAATTACATGAAATTAGTCGAACAATATGGTAAAAAATCTCTCACATTCAGATGTTGATGTCCTCGGCATTTCAGAAAAGTTTTTTTTCGGTGATATAAACTGTGCGAGACTGTTGTCATATTTACCTCGGAAAGTGAGCCTGGCGATGCGGTCGGCTTTTCCGCGCAGCTTCTCGACGTGACACAGATGCAGCGTCAGCGCCATGGCAACGAAGAGTGACGTCACGATGACGTCAGAGTCACATGACCACCACCACTAGCATATGTCGTTGCTGCCAGTTGGTTCCGATGACTGCTGTGACAGAGGAACTAAGCACGCATCACGACTCGATAGCAGCAGCAGCAGTAGCAGCAGCAGCAGTGGGGTTGCAGCACGCTGTATATCAGCGACTGCGAATGCGGCGCCGGGGCTCAGCGCTCACTGCTCACACAGATTATGTGACGATTCGCGCTGTCCCTCTGATGGATGTATTAGGACGATTCGTGCACTGGCGCGGGGTGAAATGAACAGAATGTGCCATGCGCAAATGCTTTTTTATTGGCTCATTCTTGTAGCTAAAAAGTAGGCCTGCAAAACCTTAGAACTCACTGACGAAACCCAAGTTATACACATAGACCTACAATATAAACAGGGTAGGCCAAACAAACCGGACCTGTTTGAGCGTTGATAACTCAGCGATGGTTAGCGGCAAAAAGACGTGTGATACGTCAAAAGTTTCAGAATGCTGTAAAGAATAAACGACACATTTGCATAGTAAAGCATTTAAATATTCTTTTCCTAATTTGCATAAATATTTGTCACCCCCGAAATTCTGTCAAATTTGACTGTCACACATGGATTTAACATGAATATTTGAGCTTTTATAACTCAGCGATGTTTATTGCTGGAAAGGCGGGTAATACGCCAAAAGTTTCAAAATTTTGTAAAGAAGTGTACAACTTGCATGTTACAGCATTTAAATATTCTTTGCCTGATTTGCACAAATCTGCCCCACCCTTAGAATGATGCTGTATTGGCAGTAACACGTAGATTCAAGTTGATTTTCATTCAGCATACTCGTACAGTAAAATATCAACAATTATTAGCAGATACGTTAAGTTTAGATGAAATTCGACATAGTTGCCCAGCTTTTGCATGTATAACCGTCATCAGTTCTTTTAGGCAGCTGATCGATCGCTGGAGTCAATGTGTTCAGGATCAGCTGAGCCCAGCATTTGATTAGCACAAGTTTTAGCTGGTCAGTTACTGAAATTTTGTGACCATGCTACTTATTGCAATGCCCCAAAACTGAATAATTCACAGAACTTAAATCTGGACTTTTTGACAGTAAGTTTTTGAGTTCAACTAACTTGGGCACATCGGAGTGCAGGCAAATGTAATGAAGATTTATGAAAATTAGGCAAAAAATATTTAAATAATTTGCTATGCAAGGTCGGCCCTTTTTTTTTACAACATTCTAAAACTTTTGACACATCACGCGCCTTTCTACATGTAACCGTCGTTGAGATATCAACGCTCAAACAGGTCCGGTTTTTTAACCCATCCTGTGTATTTTTTTTATTTTGCCTATTTCGCAAAAGGCGGTATAAGATCATTCCGAGTGACATTTGTGCTTTTCGTGTTTTTTGATTGTTTTTAATTTGTTCTTCTACCATCGTGGTAATTAAAGATTAGCATAAGATTGGAACATAAACCAGGTGCATGGATCGTCTCTATGCCTTGTACGCGGATACACGCCTGACGCAGCACCGGCGCCCCGCTTGCTGACACTAGTGCTATGTGCTCGTCGTCAGTCCCACCAGCCGACACGACAGACCGTTGCTGGTGCTGCTGCTGCTGCTGTTAATGGACGCTCGCCACCTCACACCATTCTCTCATGATCTGCGCCGCAGACAGACGTCAAATGTAGGTGTACACTTCTGCTTCAGAGGCTGGCGGGACTGCGCGATGCACAGAGCTAACCTCTCAGGCACTCTCTTGCTCACATAGCCTTCAGGGACTGCCAAAACGTGACGCACTTTTTCGGTAGTCGAGTCTCGTCTGTTTTGTTTCAAAAATTGTTCGATACATTACGTTTGCAATTTCTGTTTACTTGCGTATCATTTTCATCAAATGGCATCGTTCTTCGTCTGCCGATATCAGCAAATTTCTGTTTTTTTTTTTAAATGCGAATGGTCTGTAATTTCGTCATAATGGTTGGATTAGCTAACGATAAACGCCATTTGATTCACAATCTGTTAGCCTTGTAAAGATGTTTTCGTGAAAATGTTTTCGAAAAAAACGAGCACATTCGAACTGTTAAACCGTTCATCGGTATAACTATTTGGCGTTTATAGGCATTATAGGCTACTGATGTAATTGAAAAGATATCATTTCTGGCCCACCCAGTAAAGAGTTTCTCCCCTTACAAAAACGGAAGTAATTCGCTTCTGGCTTGCGCAGGCATCGCGCAAAATAAGAAGCTATAAATTATTCACGTTTGCTGGCGTCGTGGACGAAAGTCGCTGCGCTGCTGCTTGATTCAAGGTGTGTAGAGTAGTGTAGCAGCAACAGACTTGGTCGCTGATCAAAATTCTCACTCGTTTATTATTTCGTGATCTCTCGGCCTTATCCACAGCAGCGGAATGCACAGAAACCACGGCCTTAAAACTAGAAGGCGCTTGTAAGAGTGCATATCTCCGCCAAGTGAACTAATTTAAACATTACGACGACTACTACTACCAGAAATCTTTTCAATTTCATCTTTTTAATTACGTCAGTAGCCTATAATGCCTATAAACGCCAAATAGTTATACTAATGAACGTTAGAATAACACCTACAACAACAGCTAAAGATAATGGGGTCACAACCTTGATCTTTCGGGGTCATGTGACGTGATCGGTCACGTGACCATTTGACTCGAGGTGGTCGATTTCCTATGGGTGGTTCATTGTGACCATGCGTCTATCTGGCACCGTTATAGAGATATGGCGCCTCAAAGTACATGTACACAGACACACACATACACACAAACACCGACAGAACGACCAATCTCTTAATCTCCTCCAATGTTTACTTTGTTCACTTGGCGGAGATAACGAGTAAAGATGATGCCGCTACGTGCACTTTTAGCTCTGGGTGGGTTTTCGTGTTTAAAAAGTTAGAAAAATTTGAAGTTAATATAGTTCTTTGCGGGTACCCATCTTATCACTTCGTTATACCGGTAGGCTACATGAAACTGTTGAGCCATTGGGTAGGTACACCACAGTCTGTGTGCCTGCGAAACAAGTCACACAGTGGCCAAAATACTTAGACTTACTTTTCGCTCAGATAACAGATAAGATTAGCACCTGCTACATCATCTCGTTCCTTCTGAGCGCAAGCAGCACTACAGTTTTCGTTGTCGCGCAAAAACCTTGTTATGAGAAAACTGATGGGCATAGGCATATGCATGCTTATCAACCACCAAGGTTTACTAATCTGCTGCTTTTGTTGCTTACATATGGAACAAGCCTTACATACCAACTTGCATGGTTTGCTTAGATGATGTCAGTTTATTCATTCGAGGGTCCCGATTTTGTTGACTAGGCCCGTACAAAGTTCTACTTTAATAGTTAGGCCTATCTAAGCGTTGGCCTATATTTTTGTCAGAACGGTTGTAATTGTTATCTTATAGGGTGTTTACACGATCGAGCAAACATCGAGCAAACGTCGAGCTGGCTCAAGCAGGCCTATTGGAAGCGCCCCCTGGCTCAAGTGTAGGCATAGGTTTGGGCTCTTAGCCCACAGCTGATCACAGGCTGCGCGGTAGCGCCAGCCCTGTTGTAAGTCACGTGTTATATAGGCCTTCCAATTACAACCCGCCCGCCCTCCTAATTAGCATGCTAATTAGCCCTACTATAGAACGTCGAGCTAGCTGCTCGATGTTTGCTCGATCGTGTAA
>Ga0209671_1001170_pt1 | contig 21053 bp, 11 predicted proteins | sample WorMetHERISLAND2_2_FD_187401 | JGI IMG/M metagenome (GOLD analysis project Ga0209671, IMG submission 187401) | Marine gutless worms symbiont microbial communities from Max Planck institute for Marine Microbiology, Germany - Olavius geniculatus... | ecosystem: Host-associated > Annelida >... | reverse complement strand
CTTACACCACCAAGCCACACATTTTGTCCACTTGAGTATGTAGTGCGAGCCTATAACAGACCATATCACTAGCCAAGAGGGCATCAACATTAAACTTAAGGCATATCATCCAAGTCCAACTTTTAAAGAACATATCATTCTACAGTACAAAACAGTGAAAAGTTCTCAAGTTTCTGTAAATGTGTTTTGTCATGCATAACCTTCAGCATGAAACGATCTTCCTCAAACTGTTACTTCCGACTTAACTATAATGACTAGTACATTTGAAAACAGACTCAAATCTGCTCTGTGCAGTCATGCCTCCCTGCAGTGGCACATAACATATGCACACTTGTGTTTCTTCACTGTTAACATGTTTAAAATGCATAATAAATAAAATAAATCAATAGAAATGCCACCTGAGAGACATTAGATGCTGTATGCCCTCGTCGCTGTGAACTCGTCTGGATACAAGATTCTGTAACTGGGCAATCAGTGCCATTGCATCACACAAGAGTCTTTCTGCAGTGAGAGATGACTGTGAGACTGAGGCTTGATGCTGACTAGCTTCCTGCTCATAAACACTGCACACACACAACCAACTAAAAGGCGCTCGTGAGAGTGCATATCTCTGCCAAGTGAAGTGATGTAAATACAAGGAAAGGGGAGGGAGAAAAAAGAGCCGCTTCGCTGCAGGAGAGGGAAGGAAATCTAATAGTCGGCGTTGCTGCTTGCGCTATTGGTGCAATGACGTCATTGCTATTAATAGTCATCACGTACACAAACAAACACACAAACACACGGAACGACAGACAGAATGACCAATCTCTTAATCTCCTACAATGTTCACTATTTTCACTTGGTGGAAATAATGATCCATTAACATGCATTAAGCAGGGGGCGTGAGCAGTAAAAGATGTGTTTAGGTTGTTATAGAAAAACCATCTCAGAGCTATGTACAGAGGATCTACCACCTGCCATATGGAATCAGACATTACCTGCCATGCAAGTGACCCAACACAGGTGAATGTGCCTCACCTTAACCAGAGCCAAGCAGGCTGATATAGATTTATCTACCCCAAATGGATGTGATGCTAAGTTGATATAATAGACAAACATTATGTGGTTTAATTTTATTACTGTCACTGAAAATTAGCCTGTCATTAATAAGCACTAAGCTGAAAAGTCTTTAATTTTACCACAGCATATGGCAATTTGCGTCGATTTCATTACCATAATAATTAGCTTCATCAATATTGAGAGAAAAATTACACCACAAAACAAACTATCCAAGACCAACAATTACAGAACTTACTAATGATAGTAAGAGTCATCAACATATCCAAGTCCATCGTATGCTACCCGAGGGGAGCCGTACACATAACCATCAGACATTGGCATTTGTGATGCACCACTAACCGGCGGGTAGTCAGTATAATACAAATGTGGCGACGCAGAATGCCGCTGGTAATAATGAGAGGGATATACAGCAGAATGAAACTGCGCTGGCTCCATAGAGCCTTGATGCTGCAAAGATGAAAATGATTCCGATTCACTGCCGGAATGCCAGCGAGCACGACGTCCACCGTGGACCGACCGGTAACCTCGACCATGAGATGACGTAGCTGCCTGCGGTGCGGAAGATCGAGCCATATCACGGGAAGTGTCTGTTGTCACGACACCAACAGGAAGGTGAATAATTCCACCAACTCGGCCAGAATCCGATCGCTGTTGTCGACTATTTTCCTCTCGTTTGCTTTTTGAATCCTTCAAGCTACCATCAGACTGCTGTTTGTCTGTGATCTGCGCAGAATTTTTCTGGTCTCTGGTTTCTGCAGTTCTCTGCTCAGATTCATTTGTGACAGCAGCTAAATGTTGTTTCTCGCTCGGATCTTTCTGGTGGCACAAATGCGAATACCTTACTGTCCTAGCTTTCACTGAGCGATGATCATCGGCATCGTAATTCATGCCTAGCCTGTAAACAGGAGATTCTCGACCTTCAGCAGATGGGAAAGCTGCAGTGACAACCTTTTCAAGCTCCATGGATTCAAAACTAACTGCTTTAACAGTGGGATAAGAGTTCTGTTTGCTGTTAGTTAATTTTTCCTCAGCTGCTGAGTTGCCGACACTGTGCACTATTTCAGTATTTTGCACTTGTTTCTTCCTAGCACCTCGACGATGTTTAGCACGCTGTCTGCGTGATTTTTGTGCCCGTGTATCTGCGGCTGAATCGGCGGCAGCTCTGAAATCATCATGACATTCCTCATCACTCCAATCATGGTCAGACGGAGGTGGTAAATCTCCCCAACTCAGTCCATCAAAGTTGTACTCTTCAAATTCACCATCAAAGTCAAAATCAAGTTTCTCGGAACGAACAATGTCATTCGATTTACCTCTTCTGTCATTTTCTACCTTTGTTGAAGCTAAAGATGAATGAATACATCCTGTTGATTCCTGCTTTGGTTCACTGTTTTGGGACTTGGGTGCTTGCTTTGATACTTTCTGTTTCACGTCATTGGGCATATGTTTACTGCTATCCCTGTATTCAGTGGTTTTATTGGCAGAAAAGGACAAATCATCAAAACAATGAGACAATGAAGCTGCTGCGGAAGACTTCTGGGACTTTGAATAGCAACGTTTTGCACTTGATGTCGATTCCAATTTATGAGGTTCTAAATCGTCAAAACAGTCCGAGCTTCTTCCGACACTGGGTGCCCGAACGGCAGAAGACTGAGGAAATCTTGCTCCAGCAGACTTTCTAGATTCTGCAGCATCTTTCGTCCAATCAGAAGCAGACTCCGTCTCAAATGATGGTGTGGTATTATCACGTGGCTTAACACTTACAGTACCTGATACTGTACTTCCAGAGTGATCCTGCTGTGCTGACTGTTTTGGTTTAGGCACGTAGAGCTGAATATCAGGACGCTTTGCCTGCCTCTGCTTCCGATTGGCTTTCGACTGCTTTTCAGCACACTTCAAGTCACTTGTCAACTCACAAACACCACCTGCAGGTTCAGTCTTACTGGAGGACTTTTTACAGGTCATCGATTTCACATTATGCTGAGATGATGCTGACTTATTTGATGCTGTGCAGTCTGAGCGGCTACCTTTGTCATTTGTTGAACTAACTGTATTTTTATCGACAGTCTGAATTAGATCACTGTCTGCATTTGTGCATTGAGATGACACACATGAACCTAATGAAACAGTGCTAGAAGATGTTTCATTACTGAGACGACTTTGTCCGGGAATATATATGGAGCGTTCAGGACGAGATTTCTTGTGCCTCTCTGCAGCTCTTCTGCCTGCTTACAACACAACACAAAGCTTCCGATAAATGCATTAGGTATATAAAATTAACATCAAAACATATCGTATTACTGTCGTATTACCTACCTGACTGAGTAATAGTTAAGAACACTACAGCTAAGTCTGTGCAGGATATAAAACACTTCCAGCTGCATGCACTTAGTGTACTGCACGAATGAATAATATTTGGTGGGCTAACTATTTCTGAAAATTGAGTAAAATGACCAATTAATTATTACAATAATTCAAACACTTTTATGAGTTAGACTGTATTTTTACGACAGGAGATGACATAGTGTAAGTTTGTGTTAAGTTAAACCTTTTGAAGTAGCAAAGAAATCTTGAGGCATGTCCGGCAACTTAGCCGCTGCGAGTGGCTGACAGCTGCTAAGCTACTGGACACTCGGCTATGGCAAGCCGCTACGAGCACATTGCAGCATAAAAATTTTATGCTACGTTACAGTTTAGCCCAACATCCGGGCTTCTGAATGTAACAGTTTTTAGATGAAAGTTAAAAAATCACCTATCTAAATGTGCCACCGAACAGTATAAAACAACATTAATGCAAAATCGTTCTCTTAATTACTATTTCTACTTGAAACTCGCCTCTTACAAGCAGCAACAACCATTTTAGTGGACAAATTGATGTGTCACGTTCGTCTCCGCTAGCCGCTAACGTAGATTGTTGTCTGACGAAAAGTCGTAGTGGCTAGCACAGCAGCTCTCAGCGGCTAAGTTACCGGACGCGCCTTTGGTCTCGGTCTTGATCTTTACAAAAAGTCTTGTTTACATTACCAATAACCACGCAAGTTGACAAGATTGTGAAAACACATTGTCATTCTGAGAACAACTACATTAACACCAACAATTCACACATACCACCCAAAGCTTCTTCGCCATTGCTTCTATCAGCCATATCTTTCAGTTGTTTATAAGTTAACTTTACAACATTATTTTCATCGCAAGCCATAACTGGGACGCAGAATAGCTAACCTTACGTCACTCGAGTGAAAGTAAACAACACTAACGTAACGTATGAGTATTTGATGTCTCATTGAGCAGTCTGCATCTCAAATTCTCAGTAAAACAGCTAAGTAGAGATGTGTTTGCAGCCAGGGCTCTCTTGGACCGCATGTAGTGGCAACGGAATATTCCAGCACTCCTAGTCCCCATATCCTCAGGTAGCGAGGGCAGGGCAGACAGCAAAGGCATTCTCACCTTAACCGTAACCTCTGGCCACACCTATGCAATAACATAATTGTTGCACCAGCGTTCGGAGTTAAGCCCTAAAACTATATAACAGAATAAGCTTGCACTGATAATGATAACCCAACGGGCCATTTAGATTGAGTGGTTGGTTGGGAAAACTTTGTATGCGAGAGGCAGTGCATGCATTAATGTACGAGTTCATTTGCAACTGAATGGCGATACTGATACCATAAGTTGTGAGTTGTAGGTCAACATAGAAGTTTTAGAACATCTAGATTTTGTATCGAGATAAGTGAAAAGTCACACAAAAATACACTGTGTACATAACTAGAGAGTACCATATACATATTGAACTAAGAAACAGACAAACCAAATATAAACCAATTTTCTAATTACCACACTCATTGCCCCAGCAAGGCCAATATTATACAGAAATTAAACACATGTTGAATCAACATGTTGCCTTAAAATTTCTAAATATCCACAAGCAGTTCACTCACAAAAAGAGAGCAGAGACTCATTTATTACGCCATTGTCGACGCTTAAAATCTCACTTAAGCAAAACTAACACAAAGTTCATGATGTGTACACCTGTAGCCAAGATTGATGGGTTTGTTCAACCCCTCCCCTATGATCCCGTTAGCCGGAACCATGGCCAGAACCAAAAAAAACGTTGCACAGAAATAGCGAACAATGTTACCACTAGACCTAGATGCAATTTTTGAGCTGAAAATGCAAAAGAAATATTTGCAAAAACCCCACCAAAGAAAGCTTACCCCTGACTCCCTAGGCAGATTAATGGAAGGCCATTTCATGGAGATGGGAGTAAAGTCAAACCCTCCTTTGGAATAGTCTGGCTAAAAGCCTGACATGAAATTGCTACAGTCCACAAAATTTTCGATAACAAGAATGCAAAGCCCGGCAATGGCTTGCACACTGCACAAGATTTTGTCAATAAATCATATCCACAGTTAACCATAAAACAGCCACAAAAGAAAAAAAACAGAAAACATATCGATGTACAAAGTACAAAAAAATACAAAACACCATTCCACTGAGCATCAGCATAGTTTGCTGAAGCAGCTACATACAGAAATTATACAAGACTGTACAATAAATTAACTAAAATACAGTCAGAGACCGCAGACCTCCGCCAACGCCATGTTGTTCGCCAGGTGGCATTACCATATTCGGTTTGGCAGCGGTTTCCCCTATGCCCCATTTAACGCAATGTTAACAAAAATTTCAAAGTAATACAGAATCCAGGATTCCTTCCGGATCACCCCCAAAATTGAATCACTTGTAGTTTTTGCCATTCCCAACATTCCCTGAAAATTTCAGAAAGATCCTTCCATAACTTTTTGAGTTATCTTGGTAACAGACAGACAGACAAACTCTGGCAAAAACATAACCTCCTTGGTGGAGGTAATTAAGATTAGTAAAATTTAATCAACACAATATGCCACCATAACAACATATACGGCAATTACAGTACTGATAAGAAACGGCTCTGAAGCTGGCTGTGCACTAGGGCATGAAACATGGTGAGTTCAGATAGATGATTAATTTATGCAATAAAACAAGTCACAGTACTGTCAATAAAAGTGCCAATATTAAAGCATTAATGGGCTGAAAAAAATATGGGGTACACCCTCTGCATTGGACTAGGAAGTCTGGGAAAGACAGTACTGTAAACTCCTAAAGCAGCCAGGCCCATCAAGAGGGGAGAGGACAGGGGGTAAGTTACCCCAAGCCCTGCAACGTTTGGGAGCCCCACTGTCGCTCAAAATATAAAGTACATCAGAATGCACCATTTTAGAAAAAAAAATTCAAAACTTTTCTCCCCAGAGGGGCCCTGCAACAATATTTCCCCAGGCCCCACCGTGGTTCTCGATGTAACCGCCAGCAGGGTCTGGAACTAGCCTTGATGGAAAACTAGTCTTGGTGCATTTTGGGTTTGAAAAACACATCTGATGCAGAGCAGATTGGTACTTCTGCAACACTTTCAATCTCACAAATGCACCATTTACTGTCACTGTAAGAACAAGAACTGTCAGTACCCCCAGAAACAGTACAGTAAACTATGACACCATAACCAGCACTAACAAGAAAATAATCATAAAATGTCAGATTGTTAATAAATGCAGAAATGTATTCTTTAAGAACATAAAATGACATAAAATTAAAAGCACAAAAAATGACTAAAATACAGTCCACAAATTTCACACAACAAGTAGAGCATAGTGCAGGTCCATAACTAAACTTAAAGAAATAGGAATTATAAATATTAAATATGGACAAAATATACACAGGTCACAGCTGTATGACTTATAGTTATAATAACACTAGACGATCACTGGATTATAAAGAGTCCAAACTCGAATCCAATTTTTAACAATTTGTGGACAAAAGTACACAGAACTAACATTATCATAATATATGTAAAAAAAAACTTACCAGTTTAAAAATGTGTGTAAAGACGATGTGATGATATTAATCCTCTAAAACAGGAAAAATCATTTGGGTAACTCTAGAGGGGGCTATGTACACTGTGTCTCAAAAAACATCTCCGACATTTTCGACTGTAACTTGAAAAGCAATTATCAGATTTTGATAATTTTTGGTACGAATATTCCTGACACAACTTGCCATAAAATGACCATTCAGTTTCCCACCTCACCCAATGTTTGTTTCTGCACTACCTGGGGAAGACACAACCAGCATAATATCACTTTTTTATCCAATGCGATATGATTGCTTAATTAACATAACGCGTAAAAACACATATTGTTCACATTTCTGACACTTTGGCTAACATTTCATCCATCTGTCCATTTTTCAACTGCCTGCAGTAAAATTGCTTGAAGTGTTGGCCCACTATGTGAACATATAGTCAAGGAGACGCTTTCTCCATTCATTGACAGCAGTATCGATAAAGTTCTGCTCTAAACCAGTCCAGCCTGTACCAGTGGTTTCTTGACTTCACAAACATTCCTAAACTTCATCTGGTAGACACTGCTGCATGACAGTCAAACCTTGTAATAGACCGGCTCTTGGGGCCCACAGATTAGGATAAACAGAATTTATCGATGTTTTTTTCATTCATTTTAACACATATTATGCTTCATCTGATTTCCCCAGGTAGTGCAAAAGCAGACGTTGAATGAGGTAGAAACTAAAACACTTATTTAATAGCCAGTGGTGTCAAAAATATTTCTGCCAAAAATTATTAAAATCTGCTAATCTTTCTTGAAGTTACGATCGATAATGTCGGGATCTTTTTTTAAAATTTTTCTGTTTATTTCAAACCATATTTCGCTTGATCTGATTTCCCTAGGTAGTGCAGAAGCATACATTGGGTAAGCTGGGAAACTGAATGGTCATTTGATGGCAAGTTGTGTCAGGAATATTCGTATCAAAAATTATCAAAATCTGATAATTGGTTTTTTAGTTACAGTCAAAAATGTTTTTGAGACATAGTGTATAATGTATATGGCATCCTTACAAGGTGAGTCTAGTTAGTATTCACTAAAATAGTCTAAAGCCGATCAAGTATTTTGGGTTGGCTGAGGGTCAAAGTTTGCCTTCTCCCATAGACTTTGAAAGTCATACAACACTCACATTATCGCGTGAGGTGAGATGTTTCCACTCAGAGAAAGGCTCAGTGAAATCGTCTCATTTTTTGGCAAAGTTAGACCAAATACTAACTCAGCAAATTGGCTCAGTAAAATTCTAAGTCAGAAAGTAAAGTCACTCTATCTTGCACACAACCAAAGTTATGACACTTTGAAGAATTTTAAAATTTTCCCCATAGGCTTTGAAAGTCATCCTTACAACACTCACACTATCGTATGAGGTGTGATGTTTTTATCGAATTTTTGGAATAAATAAGTCAAAAATTAAATTTTTATTTTTTAACCTTAAAAAGGCACTTCCTTGCGCAGAACCACATCATTTGACATATTAAGCTTCAAAATCAGTCCAACAGACTCGCCGGTAGGCGAGTAGAAAAACCAAAAAAGTTAAGTAAATTTCGAACAAAGGGGTGTATATTTCACCTATATGGGAGCAAAAACCACTAGGTGGATTGAACCCAAATGCTTTTGGTGGTAGGCGTCCATGATATAATCACGCCAATCAAATTTAGCGACGACCGGTTCAAGGGTTTTGGGTTGACTGAGGGTCAAAGTTCAAAGTTTGCCTTTTCCCAGACTTTGAAAGTCGTCCTTACAACAGGGTAAAGGTAAAGGTCAGAATATAGCTTTTAAGGAGCGAACCCCTCACAGAACTACGGAGCATTACTTGTGAGGTGTGATTATGTTAGAGAGATTCAACCTCAGAATTTACATGTTGAACTAAAAATAATTAATAACAAATATACAACTGCAACAAAAATAATAGCTTGTGCTTATTTACAAATAATGCTGGCCATAATTACTATGCACATTAATATTAACTTCCAGACTCAATCTGCTGCTGACAATTATGATAATGGTCACAATGAACAAACACAAAATCACAAATAACAATAATATTGCTGTAGGTTTGCCCAAGCACCACAGATTATCAGCTGCTATCAACTGCAGCTCAGATCCAAAGATTGTTCGTTCAGTGATCGTTGATCAGTCTACAGCACCGCTGACCACTAAGTCCAAGTTGGACTATTTCTGTGACCCAGGGACAAATTCAAAGGAGGTGGGAGCCCTCCCCCATTGGCTGGATGCATCTTAAAACAATTGAAAATTTTGCGCAAAAATGCATCATTTTCCACAGAATTTTAAACAATTTCATGGGAAGGGGCCACAGCTCCCTCTCTAGACCACACCCCTTTAGCCTTCCACCCCCGCTATTCCAAACTTCTGGATCCACCACTACTGTGGACCGAGCTGATCTGTCGTGCCACGAACTGATTTCGAGTCACTAAACATAAGCAATTTCTGTGACCTGCAGTTGGTCTGCTGTGATCTGCAGTGTTTAAGCAGACCATTTACTGTCGAAGCTATCTGGCAGAGATGGTTAACGGGAATGCTTCAACTAACACTAAAGTGCAAGATAAAGTAACTGTCACACCAACAAAGGGCAGCAATGAAATGTAACAACAGAATAGTTTTCTACACCACCTGCTAAACAGCATTCCAATAAAAAATATGACTCCAACAACTTTTCATAACCAGGGCCACAGTTTTAATTTCTCAGAATTCTATTCCGAGCTATTTTCACAAATTCCATAAATCACAGTAACCTCCCATACATAATCCAATACAAAGTAGATGTCAGACAATTGACAAAGTCAGCCAACTTCTGCGGGCATGGTTTAGTCACCCAAAAAAAACTGACCAACAAAATCATTAAACCATGACCTACGACTGATTTTATTGTTTGCAACTTCGTACGATATCAGCTAGCTACATAAATACACAACAGCAGAATAGAAACTAAAAAAATGATAGTTGTGATGTTTTTCTGCATCTAATGAATAAAAATAAACATTACAGAGTAATAAACAAATCGTCCACTGCAAACAATCACCATGGTAACAAAAACAAAATCTGTTGTCCGATACCCAAAAAGCTTTTAAATAGTCAAGAACAGAAAATCTTTTATGTTGGAAGATAAAATTGAACAGTTTGATCAGATGACAATTTTGTTGGCTTTCTCTACAGGAAGACAAGATTGGCCAACTTTATCAATAGTCTGACATCGGCTTAATGCAGTCGACTGACGGCTGAGTCAATGTGATGTGGTGCCAACTTTGTCCACGAATGTGTGACATCCGGGGGACAACATCGCTCATTACTTCGTACCAGGTCCAGAATGTGCTGAACAATCAGATCTATCGCAACTGCAAACAAAAAAACCAGACCCATTGTTAAATGCAGAATCTACACCATGACCCACAAAACATCTCCGACATTATCAACTGTAACTTGAAAAAGGAGTGGGCAATTTTAATGATTTTTGGTACAAGTATTGCTGACCCATCTGGCCATAAAATGACCTTTCAATTTCCTACCTCACCCAATGTCTGCTTCTGCAGTTACGCTTCTGCAGAAGAAACAGAATCTCAATTAAAATGAACAAAAAACGTCAAAAATGCTCAATTTACCTGCATTATCAGCACCACGTGGAATGATAATGTCAGCACACTGCTTCGTCTGTGAGAACACAAACTTACAATTTGACCACACAGTTTAAATTCCAACAATAACTAACCGGTTTCTGTTCAACCAGCCTAGAACTGATCTAGGTCAAGCAGGGACCCAAAAGAGAACTTGCTGGGATTACTGGAGCACATTTTATGGACCAAATGCGATATCAATCAATCGAATATCAATGAGGAGTTTTTAAAGTGGCCTAAATAGTACCAACTATATACCTTATGTCTAGACAACAACACTACAGCACTAAAGTATAAATGACAATTAATACATGGTTTTGACACATTAACACATTGCAAATATTGGCAAAATTGTGCAAGGACCAGATGAATGGGTGACCAGGTGGGAAAGTAAACCATCTCGGTATAAACCAGATACCAGGTTCAACTCAACCTTCTACTCTCCAATCCACTAAATGGCAAAACAGGTATCAGCTTTCGAACTAAGTACTCGCAAATGGTAGATATAACACAACAGCTGCCTATTTTGTAACTAATCCAAATAAGCAATACAAACTCAGTTCATCGAATCGGCCTAAATTATAACATTATGCATGCTGTCTAGTGACACTGACTTCACAACCTAGGTTACTTCATCCCCTGTTTATCACATGCACATCTCAGCCTCTCAGGCAAAACACAAGTTACACAACGTTCATCAGTTGTAAAATAACCACGTTTCAGTATGGTCTACAGTTCATTAAATGCCTCGTTACACTTACATATGGTGCTTGAGACCGTGATGAAAGGTATACATACTAACTATTAAGACCCAATGGTGCTGACGAGGAGTAAATTAAGCATAGGTTTCAACATGGTCTACAGTGTATTAAGCGACACATGCAATGACACATAATACACCGCAAACCTTGTTGAAACTTATGATTATTTCCTGACTGTGATCGACAGTGAGTTCTGCCTGAGACTGGGTGCTGTACGCAGACCCAAGCTGTGTTTCAGTCATTATGCATAAGTGGAGTAAGACTATGAGCAATTATAACACTCTAGACAGTGTAAAGAGAGACAGAGAACAAAAGTACAAGGTGGGCCAAAAAAAATGACCCAACTTGTCAGAACTTTGTCAAATCTTCACCAAATTTGCTAATTTTTTTCACATGGATAGCCAAGACAATAGAATTATGTGAAATACACTCATTGTCCACATCACCTAATTTATGTTAATGCACTACTGCGTGAAACACAGATGATCCAAATTGTTGCATAATGCTGCGTTGTTGTGCCGTAAGAGTTCAAACAAACTTAATTTAGCACACAATAAACTAAAATGTGATTTATTTAACAGAATTATAAGTTTGTGTAACAACTTGCTTCCAAATTATTAGAATTTAGAGAGTGTACACAACGGTTTAGACGTGATGCCATGGCTGATAATGGCACTAACGATCAACTGATCAATATCACAGCATTCATTCATGGATTAGATGTGTTTTTAGCTCAAAAGTCAGCTATTTTGTTGTGTGCTATTTTCGGCGTAAAACATTTAATACCACCAAATTAATAAAATCATGTGGCACTCTCTGTTAAATTGATAATGAAAAAAATGAGCAATCTCATGCAGATAATCACCACGTAATGAAACAACTTGGCGTATCTGTGTTTTACACGGTAGTGCATTGACATAAATTAGGTGAGGTAAACAATGAGTGTACCTTACATAATTCTATAGTCTTCACTATCTGTGTGCCAAACATTAGCAAATTTGGTGCAGATTTTATGCAGATCTGACAAAAACAAGTTGAGTCATTTTTTGTAGGTCACGACTCATGAAATAATTATAGTAATAATCTCGTAATAACAGTGAGAGAAGATGTAACTAACAGGCAGACAAAACTCCTCGAAGGCAGGTTTGACATAGGTGATGTACTGGTGGAGAATCTGCTCCAGCTGACGTCCTCGCTCCTTTAAGTCCCTCTGCACTGCACATACACACCACCAGCACAAAGCTTAACAAGAAATTTGAGCTAATGCTTATGAGACACGTGAAAGCCTATAGCACTTCCTGTTCACAAACTGTCAGTCACCGTGGGCCATCACGGCAGCACGTTTTCTACGTCATTTCCGTAGATCGTCGACATCAAAGGTAAATTTGACGAAACGCTGGGTGCCAATATTACTGTCAAAGTTATCAGAAAATTCTGCACTTTCAGGAAAATGGATAAAATGTATATGTTAATTTTGGTGTCCACAGACCTTTAAATGCAATTCACTAGACATGGAAGCCTCAATCAGACAAAGTTGTTACATACGAACAGTGGAGCAATCAGGCACATGAGCAGTAATATGATGGCAACAGTAACTGTGTATAGCTCATCATGGAAACCCAACTCAGATCTACGAAAGTTCACAAAAGGATCATAAAGTGTCACCTGACACAGGAAATCACAGTAACACACCAAGCCTTAACCCAGACAAGCAAACTGATACTCGGTTTACCTTAAAGGTCCATGGACGCCAAAATTAACATATATATTTTATCCATTTTCCTAAAAGTGCAGAATTTTATGATAACTTTGACAGTAATATCGGCGCCCGGCATTATGTCAGCACCAAAAAATTTACCTTTGAAGTCGACGATCTACGAAAACGACGTAGAAAATGCGCCGCCATGATGGTCTGCGGTGACGTCATGAGTTTAGCCTATAGACGTCATGAATATTAATGGCCTAGCCTAGAATGATGATGTCGTTGGCTAGGCCATTAATATTCATGATCTATATGGGCTAGGGTCATGACGTCAGTGCAGGCACTGATAGATTAGAATATTTCGCATAACGTAACGTAATGCCGCATTTTGTTTGAATTGACGCGTTAATTTCATATATTTATGAAGCTCAAATCGACATATTATATATGCGAGGTTAAATGTCTAATTTAAATCTACAGAAATTGCGCGAGTTAGACCATGACCATGGACCGTTAAACTGGTTAAAACTGGTTTAAATTTCTTATGTACAACCTCGCCTGCATTAATCACATGGTAAAATGGTAATGAGATGGGCGCAGCCCAAGTGACCAACAGATGAAAGTGCATTCCAAAACAAAATCAAATCCTGTAATTTTTGTATCAATTTAATCTGATCCTTATTTACATGTTCATATGGGAAATTTCAGCATTTTGAAAATAAGTAAATGACATGTAGTGGCCACAACAACATACCTCGTCGGGCTAGCCTCATGTCTGCGTCCATGTCAACAAACAGTTTTAAATCAAACATGTCCCGCATTTCCTTGAAATAGAAAACAAGAATTCCCTCGAACAAAATTACGTCTGCTGGTGAGACTGTTCTGCCCGGCTTTGAGTACCTGTTACAGTAACATAACTGAATAAAATCACTAGGTAACAAAAAACAAGTTACAGTAACCAAGTAAGCAAATTTGTATTGTGCAAAATGTCCATGAAAAAATCCACAAAATCTGAGGTGAAAGGAGTGAGGAGAAGATTAAAATAGCTGAACAGCTACATTGTAGAAAAATGTTTTGAGGTGGCAACAAAAACAACACATGGAAGGAAAATTGCAAATATCTATAGTAAAGATGACAAATTAATGCATTAACTTAAGGCATTAAAGTGACAATAAATTAACATGCATTAAAATGATTAATGCACGCTAAAAAAATTAAAACACATACATAAATTTACTAAATTCTGCGAAATAGGAGTTCCAATATTCCATTAAACTGTGATTATTTGACGATCGAATAATATTCAAGTAATTAGAAATGGTTTCGTTGCCATTCCATCACTACTGTTACAGTCCCTGTGACAGAAGCACGACTTCGTGGACTTCATTCCTATCACCCTCTTGACGTAGTCCACCTACAATATCAGCAAAACTGATGATGCGTTATTAACTTGTTAACGCATGAATTAAAAAAATTAATGCAATGTGTTAACGTGTTGAAAAAATTAACGATTCAACAGCTCTAATCTACATCTGAAGGATATTCAAAAGCATGCTTGTATGTTATACTCGTGTTTTCTTTTGCCTGGAAACATTTTCGTAACAATGATATATAAATTCACAGACTTACGGACTATGACTGACGAAATCATATTCGGACACTGTTACTGTATGTCCATCTTTAATACTCTTCACTGTGTCCATCATTCGTTTCTCATCAAATGCATCTACAATATAGCAGCAGCATGAATGCTAAATACTCAAATACTTCATGTAAAAAACACGAGGGCCATACAGTGGTGCTGATCGCCATTTCTTTAGCCCTCAGCCAGACACCAGTTTAGAATGCAAGTGTGAGACCACAGATATGTGGTTAGTGTGTCATGCCGTGTGCCTGTTTATGTCCCAGCTTTTACTTGCACTTATTGCAGTTACCCACAAAGGGATGGCCAGGCTGAGTTGACCTGTGTGGCTGGTTATTTACTAGGATGGTTTACCTGCCCGCCAACAGTCAACCATCTAAGTACTAACCAGGCTCAGCATCGACTGAATTCGTTGCTGCAACCTGTCCCCAATGACGTTATGAACTAAGCCAAACCGCCCCCACAAATTCTCTGCACTGGAATAATAAGAGAAATGCACCAAGCTGAGTTTGTGTGGCTGTATGCTGTGGTAGTCTTATAGTTAAAGTGATATGTATTAGGATATGTACAATGATTAAACTTGAAAAATTGCACAAATTTGATGGCCCAAGAATTCAGTATAATAGCTTTTCGGGCCGCAAACTGCAGATGATCTTATAAACCTCTATATGCATCAACAAACAGCAAAACTGCACAAAAAGCAAAATGTGACATAACAAATGAAGTATTTATGAGCAATCAGAACATTTGCTCAGTTGTGGACTCACAATGCTGAAAATGGGACTGAAAGTCAAATGGCAAAATACTACAGTGTAAAATTAAATCATGTGCACTTCAGATGCTACCTGGATGGTCGAAGTTGAACTCTCCCTTGACAGCGAGCTGCTTCTGCCGGGCATCCAGCTCCCTGTAGAAGCAGTCCTGAGTGATGACCTCAACATGGCAGTTTCTGTCGAGAGCACTGACAATCTTCTCACAGACTTGCGACTAAAACACGCCACGCCAAACAGTGGGCGACTTCAGTTTTTGACTTGACTTTCGCTGAGCCTAAACTTCGGTCTAAGTACCTACTTAAGTCAAAAAGTGAAGCTATTTCGCTGAGACTTTTGCTGAGCCTAAACTTACCTACTTAGACCGAAGTTTGGATTCAGCGAAAGTTGAGCCGAACTAACCTGGCTAAAGTCGGTTCGATTTGCATGGAAGAGATAGCTTTAGCCCTTAACTTTCGCTGAGCCTGAATCCACTTCAACTTTTGACTTTAGCTGAGCGAAAACATGGCGAACATTTACAGTCCTATGCATACGGATAGTTTAGTAAATTAAAGCAGCCTGGTACCAAAAATAAACGCCATAATAAATATGCAATGACATCAGATGTTACGTAATTAGGCCCTATGTCATTTGCGTGCGCGGCGCAATTAAATAAGCAAGTCCAAGCGTAAATGGTTGATTAATTTCCTGTTAGGTTTACGTGTTTTTCCGCCATTTTTAATCGTTTTGGTCTAAGTCAGTAGACTTAGACCAAAGTTTAGTTAAACTGTGGTCTAAGTACAGACTTTAGCGTTCAGCTTTAGCTTTCGCTCAGCAAAAAGGCTCAGCGAAAGTCTAAGTCAAAAAATGAAGTCGCCCACTGTCAGGCTGCGTTCACATAGATACGAGTCCGGGTTCAGTCTACGAGTGAATGCTTTGCAAATGAAACAACAATATTTCACTAGATCGCTAATAATTTTACTACTCGTGCAGCGCCTCGCCAGCAGTGAACAATTCAACAACGAAGCATGTTCCGATGTCATTATGCATCATAGCATAAACTAGTGCTATTTACGTGTAGTTTAATCCACGGGTAACCAATACTCGTACGAAAGTAAACGGCCGCTACTGGAATACATGCAAGCTCATGCTTACTGCAACCCGTATATGGGTACCCAAACTCGGGCAGACGTGAATGCAGACTAAGCATATCGGCAATCGTCACAATCACAGTGACGTTAACAGGGCTGCCAAATTATCATATTAGTAATGTGGATGATAATCCTTCTCTTCCCATGCATATAGTGACTGCATGCCATTAAAATTTATAATCCCTGGATCCCTTTTCAGGATTAGGCCTGGATCTGAGCCAAGTGCCTCAGATTCGGCCACTGGCTGACATTGTGCACTTTAAATATGCACATACTTACTTACTTACTTACTTACTTAGATTTGGTCGTTATTTTGGTATACCCATTAGACTTATTTCATGCATAGGATATAGCAGGCCCCTATAAAACCGTATATCTGAACTGTAAGGAATGAGTTGACAGTTAAAATAGACTTTAGCACGTATGAAATACTTTTATTTACTACATGGCTGGATTAATTATTTGTATCATCTAACACTAAAAAAGTACACATTTAATGAATTTTTGTAATTCCGATTGTTATCGGGATTAGCAGAAATGGCCAGGATCCCAGATTGCAATGCCAATGCCTCCATTCTCTTCTCTCCCTTTCTTTCTTTCCCTGTTTGCTGCCTGCCCCCCTCCCATGACTCCCACTCTCCCCTTCTCTTTCTTTTCTCCCTTCCCTTCACCTTTTCTGCCATTCTCCTACCGTCTGTTAGAAGTCAGATCCTTTAAATCCAGCTAGGTGGTCCAGAGTGCTATGAAATCAGCACATATAATAATCAATTAATTCAAACAATCAAAACACATTTAGATAAACACATTTAAATATAGTGCGAATTAGAGACATCAAGCAGTTTCTTCATGTTTTAGAATGAATAAGAATCTTTCATTGATTTTCATTTAAAACATTTCAATGATTTCAGTTCCTCTTGGTCTATGTGCAAGATTAAAGTTACAGCTTGTCTGTCAGTTCTTTTAGTATTGTATCCTACTGTATTGTTATCTCAGATGACGACTTTACCTTTTTGAAGAAGTGGATCATCTCAAAGTCATGCTTGTGTCGCGACATCTTGGCTTTGACCTCAGAGTAGGCATCAATGACGATAGCCAGGAACATGTTGAGAAGAATGAAAAAAATGAAGAAAACATAAAGGACAAAGTACGCAGGACCAAGGATGCAGTTTGCCCGCTGCAACTCAGCAAACTGGAAATCGCCCAGCAGAATACGCAGCTGGGAAAACCTGCCACAATTACAGCATTTCACAGGATTAGGCTGCATTCGCACAGACACGAGTACGAGTATGTGTCCGGGTTTCGACTTACGGCTCACAGAAGTGGCACTCATATGAGTAAAACGTTCACGGTCACTTGTATAAGCACATAACTAAACGCGCATCGGCCATATTGAATGAAATCGAATTGAAGAAATGCTTCGGGAATAAACAACAATATTTTATCACATCGCTAATAATTTTACCAACCGCACACCTCTAACGATGAATAATTTTACAATGACGTAAGTTCTGACGTCAAATATGCACCACAGCTTTTGTACATTACATTATTGTTATTTACGGGTAGTTTACTTCGCACAGGTTAAATAAAAACATGACCTGCACAGAAACTACTCGTACAAGTGAAATTTACTGGTAACCCATACTCGTATGTATGTGAATGGCCTCACTGAAATATACGCAAACTCATGTTTGCTGGAACTCGTATACGTGATACCCGTACAGTGCCGGACTCAAACTCATGTTTATGCAAATGCAGCCTTATACTGTATTATTTATTTCACTGTATTACAAAAACAGTAATACAGTCTAATACTATAGATGAACATTTAGCCTTTACAAGTTATTACTATAACCACCAATCCTCACAGCAGAAATGACATGGTTGACAAGACTGTGGCAGGTATCGAGAAGTAACAAGATGAGGAAAGAGATGGTATGGGACACTCTACACCAGAAAAAGACATTGGTTGACAGAATAGCACAACAAAGACTGTAGTGAATCAGGCATGTTTCAAAGACGGAACGTGAGTCCAAAGCCCCCGAGGTTCAAGAAGGCTTGCTCATGTGGGCATCAAAGAGCAGTACCCCCTAAAATGGTTATCACTGTTGGCTTGTTCAGAGTGAAAATAGTTGGAGATAGACAGAGACTTGCCGCACAGCGTAACAAGAACTGCTGATGGGCTTTTAAGGGGTATCAACATTAATGACCTTAAACGACCTTGTACTCCCCAAATAGAGGGTTTTAATGATTTTCAGCTGTGGTGCACACTTCAAGAGGGAATTGCGAGATGGATGAAGAGAAATTCTCTTACCAAACCAACTAAACGACATGACTGAGTGAGCATAATATAGCAGTACTCACAGTGCAAGGCTGAAGGCGCTGAAAGACTCGACCTGAGAGCCAAAGGCGAGGTAGGCAAACTGTGCAAACGAGCAGAAGATCACGAGAAACATGAGACTAAAGCACAGCAGATCTTTAGCACAGCACGACATAGTCGCTGACAGCTGCGTCATTGTCCGGTTGAAATTCGTGAACTTGAACAACTACAACAACATCAACTACCAGTATAATATGTGCTAAAAACAACGAAAACTACCAATGCCAATGCCAAAAAAGCAGCAAGTTCATGTAAAACTAGAGCTATAGCCAATTTTGCCTCACATTTCGTTGCTATGGCAACAAGGATCGGACAAAGGTAATACAAGGAAAGGGGAAGGAAAATGGGAGGGCCACTTCGCAACAAAGGCTAAAGGGAAGGAAAAGTAACAACAGATGGACAGACGGACGGACAGACAGAAAAAGTGATTACTTAATCTCCACCAATGTTCACTATTTTCACTTTGGCAAAAATAACTAAGACTAAACAAACAGTCCAAAGGCAATGCTAAAGCTAAAACTAAACTAAACAGTCAAGCCTTACTGAAGGCTAAATACTGTCCGTGGACCATGATTGTGAAAAATTCTATGAATCCAGAGCACAAGAAGAATTATGTATGCGAAATTCTGCCAAATACAACCATCCCTGAAAATTTCAGGCAAATCCCTCCTGCTAGCAAACTTTTGTGCCCTATCTTGCAATGATGAAAAATCTGAAAACCTGGCCCTGTGACCTTCACCTTTGATAAAAATAAAGATATCCCATACTCAATAACGAGCATAGGGTCCAAAGCTGATCCCGATCAAAGGCAGTCAGCCACAGGTGACATAGTCAAAAACCTGGTGGTAGGCAGCCAGTACTTTCCACCAGGCCCACGGTTACCTTCTCAGCCAGACAGCATCACCGCCCTTTGACCGGTACCAAATTACACTGCTTAGTGACAGAAACACATGTGTGTGAACAACTTGCCCAGGGTTGTTACCTGACAGTGCCCTGACTCGGGAGTCGATCCTGGGACCTCTCGGTTACCAGTCTGGCCCGCTACCATTACACTATCAAGCCACTATTTCACCTTTGATACTAGTACTTAATAAGGTTCTAGAGTTTGTTGGGGTACATGTGCATGCAAACATTCATCAAGTTGAGTGCAGCGGTTCATGAGTTATCGTGTCAACAAAAAAACAAGAAATTTGAGCTAATGCTCACGGGACGCGTGAAAGCCTATAGCAGTTCCTGTTCACAAACTGTCAATCTATCTCCAGTCATTCCATCACAATTCATTCTTGGAGTCTGCGCTGCAGCCGAAGATCACAAAAATTAACTATAGAAGGCACTCATGAAAGTGCATATCTCCGCCAAGTAAAGTAATTTAAATATTAACTACTACAACTAATACATCTACAACGAGGAAAGGGGAAGGAGAAGGAAGGGCCGCTTTGCAGCAAGGGAAAAGGAGGCAAAGGTAATAACCAGCATTGCTGTTTACGCTGTTGGTGCAATGACGTCATTGCTATTATGAGTCACCATGTACACAGAAGGAAAGATGGAACGACGGACAGAATGAGCAAAAACAGTATATCCACCAGTGTTCACTACGTTTACTTGGCAGAGACAATAAAACCCCTTATATTGGAAGTTCAGGGTCTTTCAAAGTCATCAACGTTAATACGACTAAAAAATTTGTCACTAGTGCTTGCTGTGATGAGCAGCATGCCCATGGTGATCTGGAACTGTTTTCATGAAAAACTGAAGAACAAAAGTAAAATAACGACTTTCAAGGGAGTACCGCTCTTTGATGCTCTCGTGTGCAGGTTTACTTGAACCTAGATAATCGAGACTTAGGCGGTCAAAATCTACGTTCAATGCTGAAAATTTCCTATGCAGCTTGTCCATGTCTATCTCAATTGATTTCGGTGCAATTCGCTCTTGAATTGTGACTTGCAGCCCGAAATTAGCAAAAAATGCATAAAAACCCCTATTTCGGCCTTCAAGGTCATCCAAGGTCATTGATTTTGGTGCCAATCGAAAGCCAGTATACAACTTTCTATAGTGA
>Ga0209671_1001169_pt1 | contig 21054 bp, 14 predicted proteins | sample WorMetHERISLAND2_2_FD_187401 | JGI IMG/M metagenome (GOLD analysis project Ga0209671, IMG submission 187401) | Marine gutless worms symbiont microbial communities from Max Planck institute for Marine Microbiology, Germany - Olavius geniculatus... | ecosystem: Host-associated > Annelida >... | reverse complement strand
GTTTATACACTTGTTAATGGCAACATTTAAGGACTTGCACATCGAAAACAGCAAAAATTACAAAAGGTGATATTATTCAGCAGCACATTGACACACAGTCAGTGTGATGCGGGTAATATCGCCTTTTGTAATTTTTGCTGTTTTCGATGTGCAAGTCCTTAAATGTTGCCATTAACAAGTGTATAAACTAATGTTTTGTACGTTTATCCTTATAAGAAAGTCGATATCACATGACCTGTAAACATACCCGAAGGCCTGACAGATCCTCAATGTTTCCTGCACATTTCAGAGATGACAACTTGTTGTTATGAGCAAGCAGTGCCTGTGAAACAAAGTACATACATAACAATCCAACAGTTCAAGACAACAATTTCTGGCATCTGTTTAACTGCCCACGTTTCTAACGCTACTCCATTAGCTACTCCGTGTCAGGCAGGGTTCCCTTTACAAATTGTTGCAATCTGACAAAAAGTGATATGTGTCCTTCAAGTCACAAAAACAGCAGTGTTAAAGAACCAAAAAGATACCAATGACCTAAAATAAAACATTAATTTTTAAAATAAAATAGCAACAACCAAAGAAACACCAACATGGTAACAGGCCCTTTTCAGCAGTGAACATTAATATAAGTTTGGTCATGAATATAATATAATATGTTTGGTCATGAAATACCATGCTGGGTAATATAAAAGAATATATAATTTAACAATATTATTGACAATAACAGTTTTTTCCTCATCCAGAACCTCTATTTTCGACAACATAACTACAGGTACGGGTACCATAAATTCCAAAACTGCTGTCAAAAAAAGATTTTACAATATTAAGCATGCTGTAAATAGCTTGCACAAAATGTCCGATACTGCTGAATGTAGATTTTTATCATGCTGATCAGACAGTACTAAGAACCAATTTGTCCTAGAGATTTTACCTCTTTCTGCAGAACTTTACATAATGAGTATACACCAGAAGGTATCTGCAGCAGAATAACATTAAAATACTTTCACTTCATCAAGTAACTCATCAAAGTCACCAGTATATGTACCCTGTCTGGGAAAAAAAGTATGCTGTATTTTCTGCATAAATGTAATTGCAAATCAACTTTATCATCATAAAAAAACTTTGCAAATTGTAAATCAATCACAAAGTTCATCATTATTTTTTCATTTGGCACAATTTTTACATTCAACCATATAGTCTTCATCTTCCATAATTAATTTAACCAACAGCCTTGATCCAAATTTATCAAATGACATGTTATGTAATATAGAAACAATTTAGCATAGCACCAGCCATTGCCACAATGTCAGTTGTGAATCAGAAGTGCTGTGTTGGCACTGACCTGTCCTAGGTGTGGTAGGCTAAGGCAAACAGTTCAGCTTTCAGCCTTGAGTTAAGTGCTAAAATTACTTGCTGATCTGGTATTTGCAGAACTTACCTCTGTCAGCTCACATGACGAAATGTCAAAGACTGGATCTGGGCATTCTCTTGCCTAAAAGACAATAGCACAACAAAAATCCAGCTATAAATCAGTTAAAACAACCGATCCATTCAACTGCCTCTTCTTCTGCTACGATACGTGTCAAGGCCAAACTGATGATACTGACATTAAATACAAGTGCTGTAGAATAAGTTGTACTGACTGCTATGTACTCAATTCCAAACCAAACAATATGAAAATGCAAACATTAAAGCACTGCATACTATTACAACTGAATACACTGTGACAAATAATTATGTCACCAAAGAGAAACAAAATAAAATCAAGCCTTAAAACTCATCTGCTGAAGCAATTAATCGGTCGATCAGTCAAAACACATTTATATAGCACTATTTCATGGACAAATCAAAGCAGTCTAATATGCATTTCTCTTTACAAAAGCAGATATCTATGTACACTGCCATAAGTATCCGAATACGAACCAAGTACAGCTGATGCTGTAAACGCTTCTTTGCATCAGTTGACTGTTTGCCAAACTGAGGCATTATGAAGATGATCGACTCAAAGACTACAGCTAATAGTTGCAAAAATGTCACTACAAAGATGACTTTCTTTTAGCAGACTTAGCACCGCTAAGGTTTGGCACACTGCAGCTGAAACAGTACCCGCTAATCTGGAAACACAAATCATCAATCTTTGATCGATCTTTGATCAATCAAATGCTTTAATACAGCAGCTGACGGAGTGCAAACAAAAAACTCAGCATATTACAAACCGATAAAAACAGCAGCAGAATATGATGTAAATTCAGTAAATCTTTAAATGATAAGCAAGCAAAAAGTTACAGTGCACTGCACTCACAAGCTGCACCGATCAAATTTTTTGACAAAAATCAATATTTGCTCAACATTGTGCACTGTCTAAATGGTGCCAATATTCCCTGACATACCACAGTAGTATTATGTCATCTAAGAATGCATATCTTGGGTGGTTCTTTGGGTGGCAGGCTTTCATAATAGGCCTAAAGGTTGACATGGTTTGAAACTGAAATATCAGCTGACGAGATTACTCAGTACTCGAAACTGTTCTAACCAAAACAGCATCAACTATTTCTAGAGTTAGTTTTTTGCTCATAATTAATAACAGCAACGTGAGCATACACAACTATTTGCTTACATGCCGTCGGTATGCGTGTGCGATCTGCACACACTAAATAACACTTTTTGACTATATGGACCATGTGTGCACATGGTGAATATAACGCCGTGTCTGGAGAGCCGACAGTCAGCCCTCGTACTAGAGGGCCGACAGTCGCCCACGTACACTGTCGTAAGAGACTGCCAACGGCAGGCAGTATGATACTGCAGCTGCAGACAGGCGCCCTCACAGCAGCTAGCCACTGATGAGATCAACCTTAGCAAGGTACAATGCCAAGGTATCATGCCTTCATACCAGTTGGCCAGTCAAGCCTGGCAGCACTAGATTCAAATTCATAACCAATTTGGCAACCTTAATTTGGGTGTACATCTGTGGCTACATAATTGTATGAAATATCCTTAAATTTGCATGCTAAAAATTTAATAGCTAACAAAACTGAATAAGCTGCAATAACTAACCATAACCACAACTCTAGCACTAATCCTAACTCCAACCCTAGTCTTAAACCCTAATCTATCATAAGGTAAACACTAACCCTAAACACTAGCGCCACCTATCTAATCCACGCCTAATGCTGGTGGCTGCTGCTGTCGGCTCTCTATGCTGCGTACACAGGGCCGACTGTCGGCTTTCTAGGATGCAGCCTAGAGAGCCGACTGTCGGCTCTCTAGACACTTCGTAAATATAATCATCGGTTTGGTATTGTAATACGTTCGAGAACATTGAGACCTGTGTCTGACTGAATGTTGAGCACACAGACACGGATCAGTTACATTATCCTACCATTTAATCATCATTGTTCATTATGCCAGCATGGCAGGAAATCACAATATAAAAACACACACAAACATGCAATCATGCTGTTGTGAATATCAACTTTACGAACTCGTTAATTACGTAAAAAATCATTTTAAAAATAGTAAAAATTACAAAGATAAATAGGTCCCATATTGTTGATATTCATTGACTAAAACCACTGTGACAAAATGGCATAATTGCTTTATCTGCTCGGATACGCTGCAGGACCAATACAATAATTCTAGCGGTAGATCGGCGATCTTGCTGTTAGCACTGGAAAATTGCTAGAGGTAGGTCGGGTAGGCACATTATTAGGTACATGGTAGAACTTATGTTCCTGGTAGTCATAGGACCATGCCACGACACTGTCATGTATTTAATCAGGCTTATTCAGTATTATATCAAGGTCAGTGCTAGGGGTAGATTGGCGATCTCGCACTAGTGAGCAGAAAATCACTAGTGGTAGATCGCCACTTTATCTAATTACATCTATCACATTATTAATGCAAGAATGCAGCCATATTTCTTTACTGCATTACCAGGACTGTGGTTGGGACTGAAATATCAGTCACTTTGTTATCAATTACCAAATTTATTCAAAAACAATATATTTTAAAGTCTGTGTTACAAAGAAACAGATATGGCTTGAGATGGACTCTGATATAATACTCAATAAGCCTGATTTAAATACATGACAGTGTCGTGGCATGGTCCTATGACTACCAGAAACATAAGTTTTACCATGTACCTAATAATGTGCCTACCTGATCTACCTCTAGCAATTTTCCAGTGCTAACAGCAAGATCGCCGATCTACCACTAGAATTATTGATAATTAAATTAGTTTGAAACATGCATAACAACACTAATTCTACCTATTTCAGTCACTTCTGAAGCAATCTGGGGTGGCGGAGCTAATGTAAATTTTTACCAAAAGCGAATCACCAGATGTGCGGATGTTACGTCAGCATTAGGGATAGAGCTAAGATTAGGGTTAAATATAGGGTTAGGAATAGGGCTAGGGAGTGGTTATTGGTTAAGCTGATAATTTACAGTTTAATTACAGTGTTACCTGTTGTGACATCCACATACCTGCTAAAACAAAAGATCCGACGCATGATATAAAGCCTGACAGAAAGGAGTTGAACGGGAATGTGCCAACCAGACAGCAGTATACGAACTGTACGATGCCACTCAACAGAATGTATAGCAAATATGCGTCGATCATTTTCAGTTTCTTCGACGTCGACTGCACGTAATCGTCGTAAAATCTGTGCAAAACGCTGTAAATGGTTTCAGGCATGTTTATCTTTAGCTAAAAAACACTTAAAACTTCAAAAAGTAAACAGTAAACACACGACGACGTGTTATGATAATTAAATATTCTACGCTGGTCGAACGCTGAAAATAGTGCTGCACCAAGTACTCGATTACTCAAACAGATATTAGAATGGAAGATTCGTTTGCCCTAAAGTACTCGCGCAAAAAGTTATTTTTGCAAAAAAAACATATTATACCTTTATGGGCCAACTGTTAAGCTGAAGCTTAACGATATATTCTGCTTATGCTTGAATACGCTGCAGAACCAATACTGGTGTTGACGCAGCGGGTTGTCTTGTGTCTGTCCGTCTGTCTGTAACGAATGTATTGTGGCTAAACGGTGCGAGACAGGGCCTAGGTGGCTTTTGATTACTAATAGAAAATCGCATATTGCCTTTCACATGACACGAAAATCATTGAATTTTGAAGACCGTGAAAGTCAGTATGCGTTATCGTGGCTAAAAGGTACATCATATATCAGAAATGGTAACAGATAGAGAGCAAAGGTTCCTATTAAGCACGAACAGAAAATCGCATAAGCACCTTCAAATGACACGAAAGTCGTTTGCTGCCCTTCCAACACCTATGTATGGTAGACCCTCCCTAGCGACAGCGAGGCTTGTTGTTAAATGCACGTTTTGAAGTTTAGAAAAATGAAGTGCATAAAATGTTCTCTGGTCTAATTAATCACCAATCATGTGAATAAGTTGTTAATTGCTCAAATTAGTTAAAATTTAATTATCAAAATAATTGTCATCAGCATTACATATTACAATAAATTTCACTAGTACTGAACAACTGATATGATTACATGTATTTGTCATGTTGACAAATTATTCAGTACATATTAGTGATTTTTTGTACTTTTAGAAACTGACTAATAAAGTAATCGTAGATAAGCATCCCCGACATTTTCGACTGTAACTTGAAAAGCAATTATCAGATTTTGATAATTTTTGGTACGATTCCTGACACAATTTTCCATCAAAAGACCGTAACCAGCCGGTGTATTACAAGGTTTGACTGTCATGCAGCAGTGTGTCTACCAGATGGAAGTTTAGGAATGTTTGTGAAGTCAAAAAGCAACTGGTAGAGCCTGGATTGGTCTGGAGCAGAACATTATCGATACTGCTGTCAATGAATAGAGAAAGCATCTCCTTGTTCTTGTTCGCATAGTGTTCGTTATGTTAATTAAGAAATCATATCGCATTGGATAAAAAGTGATATTTCGCTGATTGTGTTTTCCCCAGGTAGTGCATTAACAAACGTCGGGTGAAGTGGGAAACTAAATGATCATTTGATGGCAAGTTGTGTCAGGAATATCCCATCAAAAATTATCGAAATCTGACAACAGGTTTTTAAGTTACAGTCGAAAATGTCGGGGATGCTTTTTTGCGACACAGTGTAGAACTGGTTTAAATGCTTTTTTGCTGCATGAATATAGATCAATTTTAAAGTTACCATTTTACTGCAACTGCCAAACAATTTAAACTGCACATGAAATAACATTATAGTACCATAAATTATTAACAACAATTGGTTTAATTAGTTAGTTTTAATTACACTTTTTTGTCTATCACCAAGATGCAAACACAGCTTCTGCCTACTTAGCATGTGGCTGAATACACTAGTTTAGCAGATAACGCAGCAAAATATAATTGTTTAATTATCACCGTCATCATCATCATCATCATGCAATATTGCAATACATTATACTAGCTAATGCTACTTACTAAAGCCAGTACACAAAAACTGTTCTATCAGCTGTGATATGAATATTCAGTAGCTAGATATGAATATTCAATAGCTGCAACACATATGCATGATAACGCTAATGGACGCCAGCCAATCAACGCTGGCAGCCGGCCAACGATAACGATTATTGCAACTGTACAATTAATTCCTGTCAATGATCCATCACTACGACACACAACAAATCACCAGTGATTGCAATGCTGGGGTTACACAACCATTTCAGGGATTATGAAATTCCCAATCCCAGGATTTTGTTCATTTAGTCATTTAGTAGCCCATAATCGTGCATTCCATGCATAAGATGCAGAAGGCCCCTATCAGTAGGCATGTCCGAACTGTATAGACTGAATATCACTATCAAAATGTAACATACAGTGCAAAGCAAGGACTGAAATATTTCATTAGACTCGTAGAATTGCTATTATATCACTTAATAATCAAAAAGTACTAAATAACTATGTAATCCCAAAATTCTGAAAATTGGGATTGGCAATAACAGCAAAAAATCCCGAGATTCGGTATCCCAAAATTGCAATCAGTACAAATTACATAATCACATGTCATTCACCAACGAACGGCGACTCGTCACAGTTAACAACACGACAACGAAATAACCACATACATGGCAAAAATTTTTCACAGATCAGTTCGCACCAAACAAGCGGCTAAATCATAATTATCATCACTCCTGGTGAAATGTTACAAAAAATGCAAACTTGAAAAAAATGAAAAAAAATCAAAAAAGTATGACAGAATTAAACCCGAATCCGTTGATGTACAGGGTGGGCCAAAAAACTGGACATGTTTGAGCGTTGATAACTCAGCGATGGTTAGTGGTAGAAAGACGTGCAATACGTCAAAAGTTTCAAAATGGTGTAAAGAATGAATGACAAATTTGCATAGTAAAGCATTTTTAAAAGCATATTAGTATTACAAGCATATTACTAAATGCAAATATTAGCATATTTGCATTTAGTAAAGCATATTCTTTGCCTAATTTGCATAAATATTTGTCACCCCCAAAATTCTGCCAAATTTGACTGTAACACATGGATTTGACATGGACATTTGAGCTTTTATAACTTAGCAATGTTTATTGATGGAAAGGCGCGTAATATGCCTGTGCAGGCTAGCAAGCAGGTATAAAAACGAAGCATGCAAGTCTGCCAATCTCTGTTTGACACTCTGATTTGCGAACATTTTATTCACGACACACACGTTGAGTTTAGATGAAATTCAACATAAGCAGTTGCCCAGCTTTTGCATTCATAACCGTTATCAGTCCTTTTAAACAGCTGATCGATCGCTGAAGTCAATGTGTTCAGAATCAGCTGAGCCCAGCATTCGATTAACACACGTTTTAGCTGGTCAGTTACTGAGATTTTGTGACCGTGCTATCTGTTGCAATGCCCCACACTGGATAATTCACAGAATTTAAATCTGGACTTATTGGCAGTGAGTCTTTGAGTTCAATGAACTCGGGCACATGAGAGTTCAAGCAAATGCCTAATTTCTGGGGTAATGAAGATTAGGCAAATTAGGCAAAAAATATTTAAATGCTTTGCTATGCAAGTTCGGCCCTTTTTGTCTACGGCATTCTAAAACTTCTGACATATAACACGCCTTTCTACAGGTAACCATCGCTGAGTTATCAACGCTCAAACAGGTGCGTTTTTTTGGCCCACCCTGTATACTGAACACTGTCTGACATTAAAAGCATCAAAGTTACAGCTACCACTGCTACTACTATTACACTAGGCAACAGCCATGTGGCATCAGAAATGATGATAAGTGTTTTAGACTAATTTGATCTTACTGAATTGGAATATGGCATCCGTTTTGTTGTATCATGTCAGATTTCTCAGATCCGTGGGAAAATCGACTTTTACGGTTTATCGCCAAAATTGGGCCTCTTTAACCACATTTCTCAGCTGTCACAGGAAACAGTTTGATCTTACAGATGATGTTTGAACTGTCAAAAGTTCAATTAGTTTTTCTGTGTCTATTGATTGCCTAGCACAACACTCAGTCTCATTTTTTCACGCACCAGCTCTCAAACTGATCCAGAAAACTAGAGAAAAAGAGTATGACTCTCGGTAAAGCGTGGCTGAAGAGAATCAGCTTTGCCTAAAAGAAAATCAAAACATTTTGCATCAAGATCAGCAATGGAACATACACTACAGTGTATGTTGCAGCGTGATGTCACAGTGACCTCACTCAGGCATGGTCACAAAAAATCTGCAGCTTACTTTGAGAAGGTTCAGGATCTTTCCTACTATACAGACATCGCCAGGTTAACGAAACAGCTGAATGGTTTTATGACCCTCATGTGGCGTCTGTCTTTTCAATGACAGTGAAAAAAGCACGCTTAAAGCTGTCCTGGTGCACAATGACAAGTTCATGAAGTTGTGGCTATACTTGAAAAAAATATACTAGCATTTTATAGGGCCTCAACATGGTCCATTGTAATTGATATACAATAAAAATCCAAGTCTGAATTTAAATTTGCAGCCAAAAAACACTTTTTCCCATTTTCTGTCACATTTTTCACAAACTCTACTGTATCACAGGAAGCTGACATGATAGAAGAATAAAAATGAGGTCAGATTTGAATTCAGTGACTCAAACTTAGCCAAAAAGAGGTCAAATAGTTTATGATGCCAGACAAAAGTAAAAATTTGTAATGCAGTGTTACTATTACTTTCCATTTCAATACTCCTCCAGATTTTGGTGATCACAGAACAAGGTAGCTGACTGTCACTGGACTTTCTGTCAGCCAATCAACAGCTTTGTTTACATCATTAACATATGCATAAACATCAGAAAAACTACACCCACTGATGTTGTGCAGAGGACTGTTGATCTAAGGTCATTACAAACAGCAGTCATCTCGGGGGTAAAACAGTTTCTTAATCAATTAATTTTGAATCAAAATTTCTAGACATTTCGTGTTCAAGTGACAAAAATGGGCAAAGAAACCCGACAGACAAAGAACTAAATGTATGCATGTCTAGAAACTGTGCAAATATTTGCACCTCATAGATTATTAATAGGCACAATAAAAAATGAGAAACCATAAAAACAGTTGCAATGCCAGCACAGCAACGCCTAGGCGAAAAAAATCCCCAACGATTGTCCAGAAAAATCCCCAAAACGCAAGTATTGATGCATACAGCAGCACTATAGCAGATAATGCACACACGATAAAATGAAAATAAAATCGTGTGATAATAAGGCAATATTGAGTATAAAATACACTGAAAATCAACTAATATCAACAAATACATCGATAGTTAAAAATAAGCTTCAATGATAACAAAGTAAAATGTAGGGCCAGAGATAATACCAGGTAAAAGCAATAATTAGGCTGGAGATACGCTGATCCCACAGTCTAGGCAGTCATCCCAAAGATTAAACCAACAGTAACATTACTTTCAACCAGGCCCATAATTACATTCCCAGCGTGTATAAAATCATGGTGTTTGGTGACAGAGGCACATAGATGTGAACAACTTCCGCAGAATTGTTAACTGACAGCAAACCCGGTGAGAGCTAAACCTTAACCAGTAAAGCCCAAATTCCATTACGCCAACTTTCACTGAAACTTTCCCGCGAGGAAAGTCGCGGGCACATATCATGAAAGTTGCAGAAACAAGCGGTGACAAATCATGAAATCATGAAGTTTCGGTGAAAGTCGCGAACACAAATCAGGAAAGTCATGGACATAAACCATCTCATGTCGAGATGTTTGCGACAAAGTCCGTGACAAGTCCGCGACAAACCCATTTGTGTCGCTCAAATGGAACTTTGTCCGTTACAATGCACGGCGAAAGTTGGCGACAATGTTGCGGACACAAATCACGAAAGTCCGCGACACAAATCCTGAAAGTCGGCGACGTGATTTGTGTTGCAAACTTTTATGATTTGTGTCCGCGACAAAGTCTGCAAAGTTGGCATAATGGAATTTGGGCTTAAACCACCACACCACCATGAGAACGAAAAACTCACACATCACAGAATTTACTTATTTTTTGCTACAAATCATCATATAAACTAGAGCTGCACCGATAACAGCACTGCCATAAATCAGTGCATGTCTAATACAAACTACAGAAATCTCAATATTTGTTCGTTGAAACAACTAAGCACTGGTTAACAAATGACAAAAGTAGGAAAAAAATTTACCCCCAGTTTTCCAGGTTTTTCCAAAACCATAAGCTTACTTTTCCATATGTCATCACAACAAAAAGTAATTGCAACAATGGTAATCAGCAGAGTTCGAGGTGGCGCCCCGACGGAAATGTATTTTACAACATTTTTGCCCACATCTGGTCACAGTATTTTGTTTCTCCTGTGGTTGTACAGAGTCCCCTCGTAATTCCCCAAGTTTTCCAGGTTCTGAGAATTTCCTGAGCATTCCAGGTTTTCCAGGCAAGTAGTCTTACAATTCAGTGCTACACAAAAAAGCACTTCAAATTGTTGTGAAAGTTTTCACTTATAAGTAGACAAAATGCCAAATATGATCAAAAGCAATGAACAATTTAGAAAGTAAATGCAAAATAAAACTAAAATGCAATGAGCATTATCAGCACATGATCAACACTTTACATTTACACAAAAACAAACAATTAGAAACTTCATCGCCTGCTATACATATTCTATGCTCTGAGACTTCAGTAACTTTCTGCGGTATAATATAAACTCTATGCTGTATTAATAAAATGTCGGCCAGTAAGCACTAGGCTTTACAGCAGAACAAAGACTATAAAACAATGTAAACGTCAGCAATTACATTAAATATTACAAAATGGATCGATGCGCGTGAATCGGACAAAAGATCACTTTTTATGATATTTACATTACAACAACAACTCGTTAAAATTAAATGAGCAGCAGACTAATCGATGCTGCCACTATCTTACCAGCATAAAAATCAACAAACTAAACATAGATATAACTCAAGATCAGTCACGCAGCGCACAAACGAGATATGTATTCTTTGTAAGCTGTACAGGATAATTCTGGCAAATGCGCAATAAACTAATAACATGCTATTGAAAAATACGCTAAACATGGATATAAATTTGCTGACGAGCAAACACATACGTACACTAAACATAATGGCTCATTAGCATTATGATTTATGCATATAAATGACTCATTAGTATGCTGATTTATGCCTATAAAAGAGCTGTTTAAAAAATTCCAATACAACTCTTAAAGTCAGTACTCTGTAAATTGAATCCAAAATTTAAAAAAAATCACGACAACAGTGAAAAATGTATTGTGTAAAAGTTGCGCCGCTGCACATATTTGCACAAAATTTGTCAATTTCACTGCAAACACACTTAGGTGATCAAAGATCAGCTGATCCAGGGACACAAAATTCGTAAAATGTCCCCAATATGTTGCAGCTACCCTTACGGCTTTCTGGGGCACCTCTAGCAACTAAAGACGAATCATGGTCAGCATATGCATGCTACCATTCGCCATCATCATTAGCGTTAAACGGCCGCTGTCCAATCACGTAATGAAACATTTACACCGCCCAATCATGCGACAGCAGTGATTGCCACTGTCCAATCGTAGGACAGCAGTGATTATCGTCGTCCAATCACATTCTAGCACTGTGTTTGTTGCCAGTCAATCAGACCCAAGAATCGATGTCACTGGATCGTCCGGTGTCCAACTGAACATCCCCATACTGATTTGGTTTTTGCACTCTGGCATAAACCGGTTCAGCACCAGACGGCTGAACACACACACACACAAACAGACATACACCATGGGCCATAAAAATAGCACTATAAGAATGGAAATCTCGTTGTTAAGCTTTTTTCTTGAAAATCTCGTGTGAACGGGATAAACATTTAACTAGCCACGGAAATTGAGATTGGGCAATAGCAACTGAATACAGTCTCCACGGAGATGAGAGTGACTCGGTTTCCCACGTTGATTAGTAACCATCGTCGGCTATAATCTTGCAAAATCTACCGTTCTTAGCTGAATGTAAGTACTATACGTACAGTATGCATAACATGGTTGAAATACAGGGTGGGCCATAAAAACGCTGCACCTTCCTTTTGTCCATATCTTCGCCAATTAATGACCGATTTTCAAAATTCTTCTCCTGACACATTCTGCGAACAATTTGCAATAATGTGCTTATTACATATCCCACTACCACCGTAAATGTGTCTCTACACTACCTTGTGAAATATGCATGTGAAATAATAATAACAAACAAACAATTTGGTAAAATGGAAAAAAACACTTCAGATGAACATTGCGGGGAATGATCCGTATAACACTACACTGCATGGGTCTAACACAGTCTAGTGTCATACGGATCATTCATCGCAATGTTGGTATGAAGTGTTTTTTTCATTTACTGAAATGTTTGTTATTATCGTTAGGTTTTCTTACATTTATGTTTCACAAGGTAGTGTAAAGATGCATTTATGGTGTGGTGGAATATATAATAATCACATTATTGCAAATTGTCGGCTGAGTGTGCCAGTGAAAAAATTTTAAAATCGGTCAATAACTGGTAAAGTATATGGACAAAAGTAAAGTGCTGCGTATTTTATGACCCATGGTGTACGAGGGTCGTTCGATAAATAAGTTACAAAACAGCGTCATTCTGTTAGTTTTGCAAATATTAAAAATCCAAAATATACGTTTTGTAGGGAATTTAATTCTAAGCAGCAGATGTGAGTTTTATGATGATGACATCACTGTGATGTAATTTATAAACAGTAAATGTACAAAACATCAGTTTATACACTTGTTAACGGCGACATGCAATGACTGACACATCGAAAACAGCAAAAATCATAAAAAGGTGACATCACTCACCAACACATCGCCTAACTGTCAACATACGGACAGAAAGACACAGATTGCTCATGCTCAATACATGCTTTACTATCAAGTGACAGCAGTTATAGACAAATAAGAATTTAAAAAGTGACTCGTTGTGATTATGATATGGTTTTGACCTGTGAGCAGAACTGCTGAAGCCCTCACAAAGACCACAAAAGTATGCAAGGAAGGTGACTTTGGAGTCACCATGATAATGTCAAAAGATGCCAATTTATGTGCATTCATGCACTCAATAATTATCTAAAAATTCGAGTCCACCTTTCAAGCACAGCATAGTGAGTAGCAAGTGACATCAAAATTCTGACCCCCCCTGCCTTCCACAGTAGAAACATGAAAAATTAACCCTGCCATAGTGGCCAACGTGTTGGACAAGAAGTTCAAAACACAAGGCAGAGAATGAAAGAAGAACGCTAAAATACTAACATGAGGAGCACCGGCACTGTTGTAATCTCTGCGCTCAGCATCCCAGATATGTATAGCCATAGGGTCGGCGCCAGCACCATAGGATCTATCGACAGGTTCACGCACCGACACAGGGTCAGCCGTCGGTCGGCCGTATCTGTCCACAGCGTCTCTACGAATTAACTCCTCCGAGGAATTTCCCGCAATCATTGCCGAGTTCCCCGGGTTCATCTGCGAGTCGTAGCTCATGTCTGGGTACCTGAAATATATCCGTCACACGAAATGCCGCAATGTTCCCCAAATGCAGTAAAAGCATATGTGTGCCAACTCTAGTTAGATTTTCTCCAATTTGCAACAGCAATCATGACCCAACGATAAACTGCTAGAATATCATTTAAACAATAAAATCTTTTTCACTCGATAGGGACACAAAGACTAACAAACATACAAAGAGAATAAGACACACACGGACAAAGACGGACAGACATCCGAAACAAACACGAGAGACAGACAGACAGAGAGTCAGATAAATGCACTGTCAAAATACATAGCAGACACAACACACATTTAGCAAAGAAACACCCAGGAATAAAATATAACAGAAGTGTCGTACAAATTCATGAAATTACGTGACAGTTATTTATGTGTAATCAATGGTGAAGCAAAGACGTGATACATAAGTTGCTGAACAAGGAGAAGTTGTCCTACCAACTTTCTTATATCTATGACATTTGTTTATCACAGTGACATCTACTGGCAAACAGAAATGATTTCAAAAGGGCAAAAAATAGCTTCTAATTTCCTATATAAATTACTGTTGCACAGTATGAGTTTAGTCAAAAACGTATAAAAAGTATGTGTATAAAACCTGTCCACTGGTCCACCAGTGTTGTCCAAATATTCCTGCGAAAAACCCCGCTGTTGGTCCATCATTCCGAAATCCCGACCATCATCGTAACCACGAGCCTCGGGCGCATAACCGCGGCCACCAGAGCGGTCGTCTAGCGGATAACCATGCTCGTCAAGGATATAACGATGCTCGCGGTCATGTGGGAATTCCTGGAGTGAGTTGTCGAGGTAGCCAGGGGGTTTCCCATTGGGTTGGCGGCCTCTAGTGTCATAGAGTGGAGGTTGCGAGACATAGGACATCTCAACGTAACGGCTCGGCATCTCACGCGGCTACAAACCATGCATAAACTACTGTCAGTAACACTAAAAAAATAAAACGTGCCATGCCCCTCGAGGGCATAGGCGGGGTGCTCATCTCTCTTTTCATGGCCGTTAAGCTGTAGGTGGATAGACCACTGAGTCTGTGACACATGGCCAGTGACGCCAGACCGACGGCTACCTTCCCAACAACAGAGCGTCACCGCTTTTCGGCCGGTATTAAATTATACCGTTCAGTAGACAGACGCTCCTGTGTGTAAACAACTTGCCCAGGGTTGTTACCTGGCAGTGCCCCAGCTCGGAATCGAACCTGTAACCTCATGGTTACAAGTTTGGCACGCTACCATTTACACCAGCTAGCACACATCATAAGATAAACACAAGGTAAATTAAAACAGTCAGCATTGCCCTCTCAGGGAACTGTGACCTAAGAGGTCAGTGCTCATCTCTGTTAAACACAGCTCCTTCATGCCACACCTCTCCCATTCTACCATTGGCGACCGCACCTTTCCAGCGACTGCTGCATCGGTCTGGAACAGTTTGCCGGAGTCAGTCCGGTCATAGCCGTCGTTACAAGTTTTCTGCAGCAGACTGAAAACCGAACTTTTTCCCTGGTCTTACAGCCATGATTAAAAAATATCTCATTGCACCGACTACTATTACGTAACTTCACTGTTTAGACTTATTGTTACGTGTCCTTGTAGTTTTAGGACTTAACGCCACGCTAAAGTTAATTCGTCCTTCATCATCATCATCATCATCATCATCATCATACGCTGCTGTTACCTTCCCTGTGGTTAGGCCAGTACCAAATTATACTGCTTGGTGACAGAGGCATGTGTGTAACAACTTGCCCAGGGTTGTTACCTGGCAGTGAAGCAACTAGGAGTTGAACCAGTGATCTCATGATCACTAATACAACAAGCCAACCTAACCGTTAAACTAACAAGCCAAATATAACCATAATGACAGAAATTTCCAAGATTCACCTGACCATTTACTAGACATACATCCCAATTACATTTCAACCAAACAACATAACATTCACCACAGCCACACCGCAATAGAGTCGCTGTTCTATGAAAGAACTACAGTAGAGAAAAATTAATTAGCAGTTAATTTCTGCAGCCCAACAAAATTATATAAATAAACAATGAACTCGTTTTTCAGCTAAAAGTAGGTAACACTAATACAAATAGACAAACAGGCAAAGTCAGAAAAATGCACCGTCAGAATGCACAGCACACAAATATTTAATAAAAATGCCCAAAGTACGATGAAATAGTGGTTCGCGACATGTCAGCTTAGCTATCTCTTAGTTTCAGACAGTGTGACCATGTGCTATGGTTGGTATGGTGGTACCATACGGTGTCTGCATCTTCAAACGAATATATCTCAGTATAGTAAAAGATATCACAAGCAACAGACAAGAGGAAGAAAGAGAAAAATACCGATTGCTGTGGAGGCCGATGATGTGTATCTGCAACCAAACAATCGATAACACAATGCAAACAGACTCATTATGATAATTTATGCAAGATACGTGCGAACGTAACCATTACTCTATCAACCTATCAAGCAATCAACGATATACTTCTAACGAGCTTGTGCGTTGCTAATCCACGACAATTAGGAACTGTTTCATTAAATAACAGCTTGGCTGCAATCTGAAATGCAAATGTTGACTGCGAGTTCCGACCCCCTTTCCATGGAGAGGCTGGCAGAGCCTGTCTAACACAGAAGACAGACAGACGAAGAGAGAAAATCCTAGTCATACATGGTGTGACTGATAGACACCTTTGACAATGTGTAGCTGTATAGAGTATGTGAGTGACCAGCAGGACTAGACACACAAAACAAACCCAGACAGATACTACAAGACAGAAAATGATACCACGGTATGAAAAAGGCTAATGTATTCATTGATCAATATAGAGAGTGCCTGAGTGACCAAGACAGACAGACAGACAGACAGATTCAATGACAGACAGAATCAATGATACCATGGTAAGGAGGAAACCGTCATAGACATCTAAATCAACATGTAGACTGTAGAGTGCTCGAGTAACCGTAGGGTCATCCGTAAAGGACGTCCACACTGAGGGGGAGGGGCCAAGCCGGATGCGGACAAAAGCAGACAAGGGAAAGGGGGTTTCACAGCAGCCCGCATCAGCAACAGTGCAGATCGAACAGACGTAACTGACACCAGTTGTACCATGGCCCCAGCACTGAGGAAGTCCCGAGTGCTGAGACTGCAGATGAGCAAGATGAGACTTCCCTCCCCTACCATGACACAGCAATAGTGTCACAATTACATGGACATGATAGCAGGCCAGTATCCTCCGCGTCCAGGTGCAGATGTCCGCAGAAGGGAAAGGAAGGGGTTGGGCCAATGCGAACAAAAGTGGATGGGGAGGGGGTCAATTTTGGCTGATATTTTGCAAACGTCTTTTATGGATAACCCCACAGACAGACAGACAGACGGACAGAGACAGAGCCAGAGACATACCGTGGTAGGGCGGAGGTTGGTGGACACCTCGGTCAATGTGTAGAGTGCTTGAGTGACCCGCTGGACCACTTTGGGTCTGGCGTGGACGGTTGATTGTATTCTCAGCCGATGACGGCAACGACTTACTGAAAACGTAGACATACATTATTCATTTATGAATGAATGAACATTTATTACGCGACCATCCTGATAATTAGCCACATTATGGAGTCATGCTCAGCTCTCTGACCGTATGTGCTCTTTACTTGAAATATTAATGCATAGGTAGACCAAAATTTGTATAAACTTTCAGAATGAAATCAACATACCCATTTTCAGCTCAGGGTTAAAAACTGGGGTGCCCACAATGTCAACACTGGGCCAACATCTCAGCATGTTACCTTAAAAATAAAAACAAAAAAAAATAAGACAGCTGCAACTAGACAGCAGTGACAATACAAGCCAGAGATGCATTCAGACAATCACATTATCACAACGATTATTTTTAGGCTTCTCGAAAAATTAGCTATGGCAAGCAAAATCGAATGACCATCAATTCGAGCAGTCAATTGAAACAAAAAAACTGTCGTGCAACAAAATTAAATTGAAACACTGCAACAAAACTGAAAAAAAACACCTTCTTGGTAATCCACTGAATGATGAATGATTATTATTATCGTTTTTTACTATTAACTGAATGACAGATCTTGAGGCATTTACTTACCCTGAACCACTAGCAAAGTCAACCTGTCTAAAACCTCGACTTCTGTAGTCGTTGTGCAACTCTGTGAAGCGCCACATCTTCTGTAGCAGCTGTACCATTCCACATATGCACACCCAGACTCGTTCACTGCATTATATGCTATATAAATATAACAGCTTTTCTCACGATATCTGTAGTCCAAAGTCATAGTTCAGGTAATGTTTTCCGCGATAAACATATCCATTATGCCAAATAATTCTACAACCACGTGAGACAGCAAACTCCAGCTATCACAAAGCCACAAGGGGAGAAAGAGAAAATGTTTTACCTTCTACTAACCAACAATAGCTATGCCAACCAGACTATATGAAAAGCAACAGGTAATGTGCCAAGAGAACAGATATTAACTATGTCACATAAACGTTTTGTTTTGTTATGGCTAGTAAAGAAGGCAAAGGGTGCTATACCCCACAAGGGGCATCAGTGGGGTGCTCATCTCCCTTTCCATGGCCACAGAGTCCAAGCAATAGGTAAAGAGACCACCTGTGATGCATGGCCAGTAAGAAGCCAGACCTACGGTTACATTCGCAGCCGCAGAGCGTCACCACCCTTTGAACAGAGAACAGAGGCACATGTGTGTGAACAACTTGCCCAGGGTTGTTACCTGGCAGTACACGGGGTCGGAGTTGAACCAGTGACCTCGCGATCACCAGTCCAGCATGCTACCGTTACAAGCTACACAGTGAATAGTGCAATTGTATTAATCACTGAAACTGCGCAATTGCCACAGATGGGCAAGAGACCTTTCAAGCCAAGACCAAGACAATGAGCAGTACGTCTTGAAATGGAGACACATTTGTAATGTTTTTTTGTGAGACTTATCACAAATTTCCAAAACTCTATTTTTTCTCTTTTGAAACACCTAGTTCAACCGTCAGAAGTCACCTGAGTGGCAAACTTGACGACTTTTTCACTGTACGTGCCGGCGGGCGAGCGCGTTATGTACACTAGACGTTCTATGCCACCTTGATTCATCAGTTCACTACATACAGACAATAAACACATGGTCAATGACATACAATGCGTCAAAACCGTCAAGTCATGCAAGGTCACACATTGAACAGATTAGCGAAAGACAGCCAAATTCACTTCTTTACTTCCTTAGAATAAGAAGAAAAATAAATGTTGATAACAACAACAACAACAATCACAACTATTACTACTACCAGTTTATCAGTGGCTCATCCCCCAAATCTAGAATCAAAATTGGTTTTGAGTTCCCCCTTATGTTCCAATCCTTCCCGCTCAATCTGGGCAGAGCATAGCCGCCGAATGGTTTGCGGTGCATTCTGAGCTAAAAACAGCACTTCTGATGACAGCAATTTTGCATACATCTTTAACAAAACCCCCCGCCCCCTATTTTTCACCAGGCATAGGGATAAAAACTTCTCACTACTCCAATTCTACACTGTATATATGGCACCATACACCAGTGGATTAAAAATTATTACTTACGACAATATCATCTGCTTTTGTTTACGAACATCAGAAATGTATGTAAAACTAAACATAACTTAATTTTTGTGTAAAAATTATTAAAATTTGTTTCAAAAGGTGACTTTTTTGCATATGTATAATAGTGATTTTAGTGATTTTTGAAAATTTGTTTTACATGGTAGTGTAGCGACACAGTTAAAGTGTGATAGGATATTTAACAACTGCTTTATTGCTAACTGTCCTCTGTATGTGCCAGTGAAAGAATTTTGAAAATCGGTTAATATTTGGCAAAGATATGAAAAATCACAAAGTGGGACGTTTTTTTGGGACACAGTGTACTACAACATCCATTACTACAACTACAATGATAACAGAGCAACTAAAACTATTACTGCATGTAGCACAACAACTACAACAACTACAACATCTACAACTACAAGTGGCTGTGTAGTGTGTACCGTGCGTGAGTGGAGTTGGTCTTGATGATCTCATAAAGTGCAGATTCCACTGCAGCAATTGTCTCATCACTCAACATCAGCTCTGAAGACTGACGCATGGGGGAAGGAAGTTTATCCACGAGTCGAGACAAGGCGTACTTCCCTGCAGAATACAGCCATTGGAGTTCATACACCAACGGCCTTGACCTTGACCTTGATTCATCCGGCATCAACTTGGACACATTAGAGCTGCGTTTTGGATGGTCTAACAACCATGAACAAGTTTAGCGCGATACGGATAATTAGATACTCTATGCCAAAGCACGAAAAACAAATTTACTAGTATATTGGATCAATACAACAAAACAAAACTCTTTCGAATTTTCCTTCTGCCGTGCAGTCAAACAGAAATTGAAACTATTAGCTAAAAGTATTAAAACTATCAAAAGTATTATTATCATCAGCACATTTGTAATATATTTATCCATGGCGCACTAAACTTGTTCATGGTTGTCAGGCCATCCAAAACGCAGCTTAGGCCGCACTTCGATGCCATCCTTGTCTGTCAAGAGCTGAGACCTCTGCTTCTCCCAGGTACCCCCATCTTTTGTCGAGGTCTTCGTTGACTGTGCTAGCATCTAGTGTGCTCCTCCAGTTTGCTCTTGACCGACCTGGTCCTCTCTTGTATTCTAGTACCAGCCAGTACACTACTAGCAGCTGTGGTATGCAGTAGTGGTCCATATGAACAACATACCCAAGCCAGCGAAATTGTCTTTTTCTCAGTCTGCTGTCCATGGTTTTTTTTGTCCAGTTCTGACCCTGACCTCTACATTTGTCATCATGTCTTTCCAGGAGATGTCCAGTACGCTCCTCTGTCATCTGTGATGTGCAGCATCCAGTCTTCTCAACAGCCACAGTCTGAAAACTTCTTCAGCTAGATCTCACAAAGATTTCCTATCATAGGAAATACTTTTGAAAGTGCACTCTGTGCAAAAATCTAAAGA
>Ga0209671_1001168_pt1 | contig 21056 bp, 4 predicted proteins | sample WorMetHERISLAND2_2_FD_187401 | JGI IMG/M metagenome (GOLD analysis project Ga0209671, IMG submission 187401) | Marine gutless worms symbiont microbial communities from Max Planck institute for Marine Microbiology, Germany - Olavius geniculatus... | ecosystem: Host-associated > Annelida >... | reverse complement strand
ATAATGACATAGTTACATAAAACTCATTCGTAACTAAGCTTATGGCTTAGGAAGGTCTTGGAAAAATTTGTATGAAATTGCAGTTTTATAAATTAGTCCCTAGGCCACAATTTTTTTATCACTCTGATGCTAACATTGCTGATTGTGTAGAGCGTTGATTCATGGAAGATGCCGGAAGTGACTCTTACCACACCGGAAGCAATTGATGTACGTTTTCGCAATTTATACTGTAAATTTTTTTTATATCTGCTGGAAAATAGGTTATGTTTTTACCTCTGTTACTCTGTCTAAATTCTGAACAGGTTTTAGCGATTGTTTTGCATGGGAGAGATTGCAAGCCGTAAAAGAAATTCTTTCTAGAACACATATCTGGGTCTGTACATATTGTTTGTCAGTGCATATGGATAGAGAGGTTGATGAACTTTGAGGCGCTGAATGATTGGCCAGGGCCTCCCAAAAGTACATTGAGTTCTTGAGCTCCAAATTTAACACTGTAATTATCGCTCAAGTGCTCATGTTGTGGGGTTGCAAAAATCTGGTTTTTTTTTTGAAAAAAAACTTAACGTGATGTGGGGTTTTGTTCGGTTTCCAGTTTTTTAGTTAAACTGGTTTTTGTAAAAAGACCCGTCTTGATAGGTTTTACGATTTGCACCATTTTTCAGTTATTAAGTTGAGCACTGCGTAAAACCTTAGCGGAAAAGTCTGTTGGTTGATTCAGGTGAGTTTTTGTTTGCATCCCACAACATAGAATGTACCAATATTGGCACATTTGTAGGCTTTAATGTTTAAAACAAAACTTATCCATAATGAAACATTCATTATTAGTGTAATAAGAAACTGAAATTGGATTATGTTTGGGGTTGCTTTTTAGCGTTTTTTTGGTGTCTGCCTGATTATGTCTCAACCCTGTCATACTGTATGTTACAGGTGCAGAAGTATGCGCGGCCGCTGACCCGCCAACAGCTGACCGGCGACAGCAGCCCGGTGGTCATCGAGGAATACACGTTTGAGACTGAACGTCGCGATGGCCGGGTCAACATGTCACGGCTTGTCATAATGCAGCGACTCAGCGATGAATCTTACCTCGGCACCCTCTATGTCGACCGGGATTTCAAGGACTCCGATCAGAAGGGAAACGCCTGCCGGTCTGTTCTAGTTACGGACAGTAGCACTACTAGGCAGTGTTACATGTCTTGTTCGTCTGTCTCTCCACCGTCTCATGTGGGCTTCAGACTCTGAAGTCAAACACCAAAGGGCACTGAAAGACCAAAATCGGAGTGAACGTTTTCAAGGGAAGGTGTAACTGGCATGCCAATTTTTAGGTTATATGGCTCAGTCGGAGGGTTTCATAATATGTCAGCATTGTGCTTACATATTTTTTAGTAATTATTGTTCCTCATGTTTGTGTTTGCCGTATAGTTCTTTTGGTTGGAGTTGTGAATATCTCAAATGCAATCTATAATGCCTATGCTACAATGTTGCTGTTTTAGGCATTCTGGAATACTTAAAAGTTCTGTTGCTACTGCATTTTTACGCACGATAGCAGAGTGCTTTGCACGTTTTAGCCATGGTTGGGGCATTTGTCTTGTCTGTCTGTCCGTCTGTCTGTCACATTCTGGGTGTGTATCAAAATGGTGCAGGATAGGATGACAGAATCTTTGCCGGGTTGTCCCAAGGACTCTGATTTATCGTGACAAAATTTTATGCTTTTGGGTGAGGGGATTCCCCTCAAATGAGGGCATCAAAAAGGGGTACCTTTCTAAAAAGATGTTATTTTGCTGCTATTGGCTTGTATAGTGTGAAAATGGTTGCAGATAGGTACAGACATGCCGCTCATCATAACAAGCACTGGTTGCTTGTCACAAATCATGCTTCAAATGTGTGCTGCAGCCAAAAATTGCGAAAAAATTCACTCAAAATCTCTATTTAGGAGGTTCCATTCATCATCGATGTTGATAAATCTAAAAAGCCAGGCTTTTTAGATTTATCAACATCGATGATGAATGGAATTTTTCGCAATTTTTGGCTGCAGCACACGTTTGAAACATGATTTGTGACAAAATGGCTGGAGATAGACCAAGACAACCTGTGTATGAAATTTTCAGCATTAAACATAGATTTTAGCAGTCCAAGTGCCAATCACCTAGGTTCAAGGAGGCCTGCACACACAGGCGTCAAAGAGGAGTACTCCCTTAAAAAGTGGTTGCAGATAGACACAGACATACTGTCTATCATAACAAGCACTAGTGACGAGCTTTCTAATGGTGTCAACATTGATGACATTGAATGACCTTGAACCCCAAAAATGTGGGTTTTTAATGATTAAGGTTGTGGCACACATTTCAAGAGTGAATTGCACCGAAATGGCTGTAGATATACCTGGACAACCTGCATATTAAATTTTTTGCATTAATAACATGCATGAGGCCTCAAATTTGTGTACTTCTCCAAGATACATTATTATTTTATTGCATGCTGCACACAATTGCCTAGATGACAAGACCGCTGTTATAGCGCGTCACACGAGCTTTACTGAAATTACTTGTATTTCTTTGATGTCTTTGGTATTTCACTTTTTATGACTGTGTGTGGCATTTAGTTTTAGTATCTAATTATTAGGCAACTGTTTTGGAATTTTTTGCTTTTATTTATTCAACACATAAAAATTTTGTTCACTTCAGGTATAAATATTTGTTGTTTCTGTAGGTTTCATCTTGGCACAAAGACTAATGTTGATAAGTATGGAACATTGTTGATCTTTCTGTCTGCATTTGTTGAATTTCATATTGTTTCAATGGTTTTTGGTTAATTTTATTTTTGCCGATATGCTAGTTCTCAATAACAAACTTTTAAGAATTATCCCCCTAAGCTATGTAATGTGATTTGTTTACTGATTTAATGACTTTAGAAGTCTGTCAATTTTTTTGTGATTTTGGTAATGAAATACATATTTTTCATTTTATGACCATTTGTGAAATTTCTGTCAAAAATTTGGTTGATTTAATAGTTGATTACGTGGGTTGCATCTCTTTTTTATGCATTTTTACCTGTTGTGCATTATTTTTCGTAACACTTTTGTTGGCTTTGGAAATTTTGCTCATTCTGATGTGCACTTTGTATAGGTTGGCTGCGTCCATTTTAAGCAAATGATAGATTGATTGATAGAGTGTGTATCGTACTGCTCAGATATGTGCGTCAGTTCCGAGAGATATTCACGGAGGAAGGTCGTCGGCAGGTGAAAATCACTCATCAGATACCTGGACGAGCTCCGGTCATTACCTATACACAGGTATGCAACACGGCGGCTGTGACGACGACCAGGACTACTGCTACCAGCGCCGCTATGCAGCCTGCCGCCGCTGTTGCTGCTAAGGTATACAACTGCGTCTGATTTTAAATCATATTATACTTTTAATATCTGGCCAGCATTGCATTCTTTTCATTAAGCTGAGGTTAGATGTTGAACAAAAAACACCTTTGGAACTGTTTTTACAATAATTATGCGTTGTATTGTATCTTATATGTAGCATAGCTCGAACATAGGAGGTGATGAAATATGTGAAATAGAACACAAAGATGTTTTTGCAGCCGCAACTGTCTACTGTTGGGACAGTTTGTCCAGCAAAACGTTTTTGGTGTAACCATGTCCAAAAGTTTTGGAAAATGCTATATTTTTTATATAACCAATACTTGTGTGCATGTTCCTACTTGAACATATTTCTGAATCATTCATTTTCGTACACTGACAGCAGTTTAGAAAGTTATTCGCTGGTTTGAATCATCATTTTTCTCTCATACAAACTGTAACTCTCTGCAGCCATTTTTTCATATCTGACCAACGTTAGATCTGCATTTGAAATTGCCTGTGAACTTTGCATTTTGGTTGAAGTTTGTTTTTCTGGTGTTTTCCAGGCATCCGTTGCTGTGACTGATGCACAGATGGCGCCACATATTCGTCTGGCGGTCACAGTAAACCCGTCTGCATCAATCAGTACAAGGCCAGAGCTCATCTCACCAACTAATGGTTTGTGTCATGCCAGAAGCGATCAAAGATCCAAAATTTTGCATGTCTAGGTTGGAACCAAACTTTTCACCAAAGTGGCAAATACAACAGGCATTATCATCTCATCAGCCTCTACACTCTACTCATAGTTAGTGCTTTCAGTGCTTTCTTATTTTTCCAACCCAACCTAATACACGGAGAAGAAATGCAAATTGCATGGACGTTTTTTTTTGAGAAAACAGCAATTACTCAGATGGTAAAAACGGCCTGAAATCATCATAATTTTTCTGTATTTATCTGCTAAAAAGTTCCTGCATCAAGACAATGCTCAAATTACTTGTTCATTACAGAATGAACTATACCTAGCAAATGTGTATGTTGTTTATTAATAAACTGTAAAACAGCATTTGAAACACTGGAAAAAAATCCAGAAATGCATAATTTGGGGTTTTCCTTTTGATTTTTTCGAAATGTCATCAATACAGGTAGGATGTTTTGCTATTTGTTCCACACAGTCTTATAGCTGCATTGTTGTGAGTGTGTGCGAATCAGCTGGGTATGGTGGAATGCGGTTGACAGCCCAGCAGCAGCAGCAGCTGATGATATGCCAGCAGAAATCAATCTCATCTCATCAGCCTCTACACTCTACTCATAGTTAGTGCTTTCAGTGCTTTCTTATCCTTCCAACCCAACCTAATACACGGAGAAGAAATGCAAATTGCATGGACGTTTTTTTTGAGAAAACAGCAATTACTCAGACGGTAAAAACGGCCTGAAATCATCATAATTTTTCTTGCTACAGATATTTATGGTGAAATGTTGATGGCAGGATATAGGCACATCATAATATTGTAAAGCCGATTTAGGGATTTAGGGGCAGTTTGCCAACTCACTTGCTATCATCATTGTTACTGTTCATTATTTAAACTTGTTCTGTGTTGTGTTAGTTACTCAGTGTATGTTGTTGATTTGTTGCAGTGGGCAATTTGCCGGTACGAGGTATAGTGGCTACACAGTCGATGGCTGTCATCGGTGGTGGTCGTAAGCTGGTTCCCAACCTACCACAACAGCAGTCGCTAGCCATGGTGTCATCACACATGGAACAGCCGTCAAACTTGGCTGAACTTTTGCTCGGTATAACACTTCCGTGGAAGTGGCTGTGTCGCTAGGGTGGTTAAGCAAAGAACAACACGTACTCACTCAGATTGCTAGAGCTTAGCGTCAAACATGTTTTGTTGCTGTTATTTTTAAGGGGCATGTCATGATTTCTGATGTCAACTAAAACTAGGCTTTAGAACATTTTACAATGGATAGAAACAGTTCATCTAGCATTAGAAGTGGTCAGTGGATGTGAGACAGTGCCATCTGTGTGTTCCTTTTATCATTAATTTTTGTGTTTTTGTATTGGATTAAAAAACCGGTTTTGTTACATTCCTACATTTATCCTAAATCGAACCTGATGTCGTGAAAATTTATACTATATTATCTTGGCGTGAAATTTCCCATGCATGACATAAATCTGCAATATGTGTGATGTGGTCATGTATTCAGATGTGTCAGGTAACCCAGTGTTACCGGCAGGTCAGCAGATCATGTGGAATGCCGCAGCGAACATCCAGCCTCAGCACAAACCGCCGACCATTTCGTCACCAATGATCAGTCCCGTGCTGGCTCCGCCCACGGTCAACATGGCCGACCTTGCCGGCCTACCACCGAACGTCAACATTCAGAACCTTGTGCCACCGATCCAGCAACGATCGGTTGCAGCACATCTTACTCAGGTTGATTGAGTTGCGTAATGCATTAGACAGTAGTGTAGGAACATAATTAAGGTGTGGTGTGATTTTGCCGACCTCTCATCAAATGTCAACATTCAGAACCTTGTGCTAGAGATGCAGCAATGACCCATTACAGCGCATCTTACACAGGTTGTGACTAGCCTATGAGCTGTACTGTATAATGCTTCACAAGGTAGTGTAGCATCAAAGTTGCTGTGGTGGGGATCTGTAAGGCATAAAAATACACACCATAATTTTATAGATCGTAACTTGAAGGTGAATTATTAGATTTTAATAATTTTTGGTACGAGTATTCCTGATACAACAGGCCATCAAAGGAGACAACTCAAGTCCCCCTCACCCAACATATGCTACTGAACTACCTGGGGAAATTTGAACACATGAAATAGGTATCGAAATGAAGAAATACGTTAAAAACATCCGTGCCGTTGATTGTAACTTGGGAGTAGGATAATGAGTTGCACAACTCAACAGTTGAATAAACTGTCAGCTAAAATGCTAGAAATCTGGACGCAAAGGTGTTAAGTGTGTGTTATTTTAAACAAAAAATCATATTGCATTGAAGAAAATTGTGTATTATTTTGTTATTCTATTTTCTCTAGGTAGTGCAGAAACAGACATTTGGAGAGGTGGGAACATAAATAATGATTTGATGGCCAGTTGTGTCTGGAATACTTGTACCAAAATCATTAAAATGTGTTCATCCATATTTAAGCAATGATAATTAAATTTTGGTGTGTTGTTGATGCCTCACAGTGTATAACATTTTGGTAGCCTTCTGCCTAATGAGTATTCAGAACCTCATTCAGATCCAGTAATGGTGCAGCTAACGCAGGTTTATTCGGTCAATAAATTATCTGCAGGAAAATATGTTAAAAGATAGTGTAGCAACATATTTATTGTGTGATGGGATTTTAGTGTTTATTTTAAATTTTTTGCTGGGCATATTATGGGAAAGAAATTTTTAGAATACATCAATAATTTGGTGAAGATGTGGACATAAGTGTGCTGACATGTTGCTATTTGGTGAATATGTTTGTAGTTTCTACTATACAGTCTGTACAGTGTACGTAGCTCATACAATGATGTTTCAGGGTTCGCAGCGACAGTTTGCTGCCATGGTAACAACAACAGCAGCAGCTGCAGCTTTCACCAGTCTACACTCACCAAGTTAGTTCTATTTGTGGTCTTCTTGTCACATTATAGTTTTATCTCTGTGTTCTGACAAATTTATAAAATGTGTGTAAATCACGAGCGCTTTCCAGATTAAATCCTGTAACGATTTGTTCATTCTGGCAGCATTGAACATTCAGTTCATAAGACGGCAGCAGCAGTTGCCGAATGAGATGACATTCATTTGGCTTTAAAGAATTAGATGACATTCATTTAAAGATTATAATTTGGTAAACGTATGTACACAGCTTTTTTAGGTACGTTTACAGTAAGTTGAGTTTAGTTGACTTCATTTATTTTCGTTGAACGCACTTTCAGAAATTATTTCAAGACTTATTGCATTTTGTTGTGTGTTATCTAGCATCTATCCTGCCTAGTCCGACGTCGCACCACGTGGCATCGATCGTGAGCCAGAGTCATCCTGTCTTGCCGGCGTCAAATGTCGCTGCAGTCCAAGGGCTTCAGATGTCTTCTACTTCAGCACGACCACTTCGAGTCTCCACTCCAACGGCCGTCATTCTGCCACATGTATGCGCTGCAATGTTTTACTCAACTGTGTAGACGTTTCAACAGGTCTAGAGTGTATACATGGGGATTGATAATTACAGGAACCCTTGGTTTTTATTGAATAACTCCCTGAAACATTGGCCAATTTTGATAATTTTTGGCATGCAACATTACGAAGAAGCTTGACATAAATGACTGTAGTTTAGCCCACCTCATCTTAATACTGTCGCTGCACTACCTTGTGAGATGCAGAAGTCGTAGTTTGGCCATCTACAACAATGAATTCATACTCTGAGCGCATGCGTCGGCTCAGAAAATCATTGAGACTACAAAATCATTGAAAATTTGTTAAGTGTATAACAATTATAAAATTTATTTTAATATCGTATGTCGAACTACTAAAATGATGCATCAACAGCGAGTGAGCTACTCTGCGTCGCGCGTTATTGAACGTGCTGTTGGTGAGTGGTGTCAACGTCTACCACTTGCGTTCTTGCTAGAAGAAGACATTTTGAGCACATGCTGTAATACAGATAATGTGATGTGACACGTGTGACTTTTTGACATATAACAACTGTTACTCGCGTTTGTCCCTATTCAGTTAATCATTTCTGAGCCGACACATGTGTTACTCAGTATGAATTTGCTGTTGTAAATGGCCAAACTATGACTTCTGCATTTCACAAGGTAGTGTAGCAACATTATTATGGTGAGGTGGGTTAAACTACAGTCATTCGCATCAAGTTTCTTAATAATGTTGCATGCCAAAAATTATCAAAATTGGCCAGTGTTTCACGGAGTGATTCTATAAAAACCAAGGGTTCCCATAATTATGAATCACTGTGTAAAGTGAGTGTGAAGACTAACGAGGCATAATAAACTGTAGACCACATTGAAACTTGATTATTTCGTGACTGTGATTGATGGTGTATTTTGTGTGGACTCTGCGGAGCCACGCATTACAAACAGACATGAGATGCATTTTAGCCATCGCTCTTGACTGTAAAGACTATGGGCAGTTATAACACTACATACTACACCGTCTCAAAAAACTGTGAGATTTTTTTGAATAACTCCGTGAAACATTGGCTGATTTTGATAATTTTTGGCGTACAAAATCACGAAACAACCTTACGTCAACAACTGCTGTTTTGGCCACTGCACATTAATAGTGTTGCTACACTACCTTGTGAAATGTAGAAGTCAGAGTTCAGCTGTTTACAGCAATGAATTTGTGCTGGATAGCGCATGCATTGGCTCAGAAAATCACTGAGACCACAAAGTCTTTGAAAATCTGTAGTTCGTTTAACAGTTAATGTATTCATTTTAAGATTGTACGTCGATGAAGTGAAATGACACATCAACAGCGAATGGGTCGCTCTGGACCAGCAGTTACTCAACGACGTAAACATGCTGTTGGCGAGTGACATCAACATCCACCACTTGCGTTCGTGCTGGAGGAGGACATTTTGAGCACATGCTGTAATAAAGATGATGTGATGTGACTTTTTGAGAGATAATAACTGTTACTGGTGTTTGTTCCTATTCGGTTAATCATTTCTGAGTCTTTGCATGTGCTACCTAGTATGAATTCATTGTCGTAAATGGCCAAGCAACTTCTGAATTTCACAAGGTAGTGTACCAACAGTATTAGAGTGAGGTGGCCAAAACTATAGTAATTTTCGTCAAGTTGTTTCTTGATTTTGTTTGCCAAAGTTTATCAAAATCAGCTTAATGTTTCGCAGAGTTATTCAAAAAATAAAAGTGACACATTTTTTGAGGCACGGTGTAGACACTGGTCGAAATAGTTTACGAAATAATAGTACAATTATCAATGCTACTTAACTAACACTATAAGTATTATATCCTGCTTTGTACTTCTTGCTTGTTGCTCTGGTGCTGGGTCATTAGTACACCTGAACTGAATATTCGGTTCATGTTTGTATTTGGCCAAATTCCGGCTGTATTCAAACATTTACAATCATGTGAGAATTTGAATAGTTTGAAAGTAAATACTGCACAATCGTGCATCTCTGATATTTGTTGACTTGCATCCAGAAACTGCCATCATCAGCACCGTGGTTTCACTCTACCGAACACAATCTAAGTTATTTTTTTACTGCAGTAAAGTTGTGTAAAAACTTTGTGTCTCGTGATGATGGTCAGTGAATAGTGTGATTGCATGACTGCACTGATTTGTGATGTTATGATCACTAAATTTCTTTGTATATCAGCAGTAAATTTTGAGTTGTTTATTCAGCATTCATGTTCATCTTCAGCCACTGACAGCATTTGAAAGACTGGGAAAACACCACATATGTGGCGACGTGCAAGATGAAATGGGTCATTTGCGAAACTTAAAAAAGACTTTTTTACATGTTGGCAGCACCTTAGAACTAAGAAACATGGAGCCATTGGTGGCTGGGTGGCTAACAGTTTTGTCACCGTCACCTTGCATGCAGACAGGTAAGTCATCTCGGGGTCAACTCAAACTGATCTCTTGGGAGTGGGTAAACCGAGTACTGGCCTGTCTGGCTGAGGTTAAGTTGAGGCACATTTACCTGTGTCAAGTGGCAGGTGATGTGATCTTATGATGTCATCCCATATAGCTCTTAGGATTTTTGTAAGAAGTGAATGATTTAGCCATATTATGCATTTGTTCGTTTTTACAGCAACAGCAGCAGATGTTGAGTGCAGGTCGTGCTCAGTTGGTTCGTGGTTCTCTTCACTCTGATCTCAGTGTCTCCGCCACAGCACCAGGTCACTCCGCAGCTCTCTTGCTTAGGCGCCTACCAGACACTCACTTGTCAGAGATAGCTAGTTTTCGTTACAAAACAAAAACTGGGAAAATCACATTTAGGGAGATGTTTAGAAAAGAATGCAGCTGTTATAGGAAAAAATTAAGCATAATTAAGTAGCAGACTTTGGAGGATCTTCCGAAATTTGTAAAAAGTTTATTTTGTGGTGAAGTTTGGATATTCTCTTTGACCACTTTGTTGCTGTTGGTTGGGTGTCTGACAGGTGGGACACCCAGCCTGTAAAAATCTGGGCATGATTCACAGAAGTTTATTAGTTATGACTTACGACAGTCTTACTGTACGAAAAAAATGTTATTTGCCAAGAGTTGAAAGAGCAATCCCCAAAAACTCATGCTTAACTGAGTTTGTTTTGTAACTTAGGGAGAATCTAGGAAAATTGCTGGAAGATGTTGTGAATCAGGCCTTTACTGTAACAATCCCAGAGGTTCTCCTTCAGGGACTTAAACTAGCATGGATGAGCTGCAGATAAGAAACGTTTGTGCCGTTGCCTTCTTCATAATGTCAGCATGGGTCAGTGAACCGAAACATAGGGTCTTTTGTTGCATATCATATTGTCAGTTTGTTTACTATTGCTACATTTAGCGGTAAACAGAAATCGTTCTTGCAGTGTTTGGAAAAAAGATTAACAACTTAAAGATCCATGGCCATGGTCAAACTCACTTGTGAAATTTTTGTAGACCTCAATTAGACATTTCACCTGGCATATATACTATGTTGATTTATGCTTTATATATATATATATATATGAAGTTAATGTCTGAATATACCGAAAAACGGCGTTTCGTTACGTTATGCTGAAAAATCTGATCTTGGCATGTTGCCAGAAATGACGTCAGCGGTTGAACACAGTCAGTGTTTACCAATTAATTTTAATATTTTAATGACAAAAAATACTGTGTCGCATGACAACTGCAGCAGTACGTAGGTAGAAAATATGATTTTATAGTGCTTATGTTTCTATGTGTATTTTACATTGACGATGTGTTTAACCAGTGACGTCATCAGTCTGTCAACATGGCGGTTCGTTTTCTGCAAATTTTTCGTAGATTTCAAATGTGAGCTTCTTCGTGTTGACATAACGCTGGTCGGTGATATTACTATCAAAATTATCAGAAAATTATGCTGTTTTAGGAAAATGGATAAATACGAAGGTTGTAATTGATTTGATTTGATCTTACAGCGTACCAGTGTTACAAATAAAACATGCACGTGCGACGTGTGTGTGATGTTAAGAAAATTGCTGGGAGGCTTCATAAGTTGGGCCCCTGCTGCAACAGTCCTAGAGGTTCCCTCACAACTAACATGAATGAACGATATGTAGCAAACATTTGTGTGTGACGCTATGTAGGTGGCAGCATGGCTCCTCTCGGCCTGTCGTCTTCGCCGATGATGCACCAATACCGTATCCAGCAGCAGCAGGCGCAGCAGATGGTCCTCCAGTCTCAGCCTCCGCAACAGCCACAACAACATCCACAGTTGAGCATCATTTCTCCGTCCCAACAGCAGCAGCAGGGGCGTGGCACACAGCAGCAGATGCAGGCTGGGCCGGGCTTCCAGCTTCAGCTACACCACGGCGGCATGAGGGTCATACGACCACTGCAGCCACGACATATGCCTCTCCCGAGACGACCATAGAGTTGGCTAAACACCACAGAGATATGCGTCTACCTTTATGACCACAGAGTGGGCCAAACAGCATAGAGATACTAGAACACCACAGGCCCGACACAACATCATAGCAGAGGCATGAGAGTCGTACCACCACTGCAGCCATGACATATGCGACTATGGAGAAGACCATAGAACGGGCTGAACACCATAGAGATAACAACCAACAGCATGACGTATGCCTCTCTGAAGATCATGGAGATGGCAGGGCAACATATGGCCAACACACCACGGCAGAAAGAGCGTTGACTTATGCATCTGCTGAGAAGACCACAGAGATAGCAGAACGCCATAGGGATGGCACAACCCCCGTGGCAGCACCAGCTACGGGGTTAAGGGGCCGAAGCCTCCCCCAAATGATGGCAAAGCTTTGCAGATTTCCTCGGCTGTGTCAGAACCAGTTAGAGTTGACGATAAACACAAACTAATAGGCTTACGGTTTTGAAAGCTGCTAGTTCATGGTCATAGTTGACTTTTGTGATGCAGACTAGAAGTTGCAGTGTATTTTCTGAAGACTGTAGGTTGTATTTTGCTCATACTGGTTATGCTGTTTTTTAGACAAACTTACTTCTTTAGACAAAATGATTAGCCCACTGCTTTGTGTGAGTTGGCAATGTTGTATGAACTGCATGCCAAATTATTCTCAGGGCTTGGGCCAACACGCATTTTGTAAAAATTCTGTATCATATTTTAGTAACTCCCATCAGATTCGATTAAGCCATCCTCATTCCCCACCCTGTCAACGCCTGTGGCATCACCACCATTCAGGAATGTGTGTGTGCTTGAATAAATAAGACAAGGCAGTATGGCTGCCGGAAACTTAAATTGATATTGTGTGTCATCTGTTATTCTGGAAAGTTGTATGTGAATAATTAGAAATATCCTGTTTCATATTACATACATCATAGTGATAGTTAATTTATGGCATAATAATTATGCTGTGACATGCATTTGTGTCAAATTCAATGTTTTTAATGTCTCTTTTGACAAGTTATTAAAAGAAATAGTTTGTGTGTATTATTGTTACATCAGCTGTTAATTGTGTAGTTTTTACTGTTTTGTGGTTATTGCACATTGCATTTGTTGAATCACAAAGACCATTATTTATAGAAATAAGTTGAATTTTTAATAGAATATGATCAAGAGATGTAGAGATTTATGCTGTTGGAAAAATAATTTGTTATTAATGACTAATGCATAATTTGCATCATTATAATGCAAGATTTGCATCATTGTTCAGATCAAAAATTGAATGTTTCATTTATATCTGTTTTGCCTTGTATTAAATACCGTAGTATTTGACGTTGTTTTTGTGCTTTGTGTCATGTTTGAGAAAGAAGAGTGTTTACGTAGTATATCAGTCTATTTCAATAAGAAGCGACTACTGAGTGTTTTATGAACTAAATGTTATGAAATAGCATCACAGTGATGCAACATAGATTTTAGCTTTGTCATAACAATTTGTCTAAAACAGAATTTGGTAGACATGCATTTTCTGATTTGTTTTATTGTCCTTAAAATGTTCGTTCCTGTGGTAAATGGGGTCTACTTTTAATCATTCAATAAACTTAAACTTACGCTGACTAAGAACAAAATATTCATGTAAGAACACGGCATCTTGGCCAAAACACTGCATTTCAGCAAAATCATGGCATTTGATAAAAAAATCACGGTTTCCATGATTTTCATGTTTCCGAGATTTTCTACTGTCCCTACCTTTGACCCTGACACCCAAGTTTTATGAATTATGTACATGACTATAGTTTATTACAGACTTTACTTCATCAGCAAGGGACAGTACAATGAAAAAAACGAACAGACAATAACTAGTAGCAGTGTTGTTAACAAGGACTTGACCTTCAAGGCCAAGGACTCAAAATTTGTCCTCGAGGACACACCAAGGCCAAGGACAACAACACTGACTAGTAGAGACAGTAAAGATGCATGCAACAAATCACAAGACAATGAAATAGGCCTGAATGAATGCAGCTCTTTGGTTTTGAGTGTACTTTGTAAAGTACGTAAATGTAAGTAAGTAAAACCAGAATTTATATAGCGCATAACACCAAAATTAACCTCTATATATATTGACTGGTTGACATTCGTGCAGTTTTGCAGTTTGCTTGAGAAATTTTACCCAACAAATAATAACAGGCTTATCTAAAGACATAGAATCAGAAAGTGCATTGATATCACAGATGAAATGTACATTATTACCGTACTATACATATTGAACATAATGAGAAACAAGCAGCACATTGCCAAACAGTGCATATGAGCAACTGATAAGCATATTCTGTAGCACTTTAATCTTAGGTAGACAAAATAATTTCAGTCTTGTTTTAGACAGATATGTTTAATTTCACTGCTGGGTTTTAATGTACAAAGATCGGGCATAAACTTATTACAGAAGAAGGACATCCAATACAACAATCTCCCCGTCATAGTTTTCTATAAATGATAGCACAGTGTATTAATCTAAAGAGCTGTTATAGCTAAATTTTGTATAATGAACAGCTGATATACTAGGTTTGTGAGTCTCTTCAGCTGCATTCTTCAGACAGTGTAAATGCTATTTCCTATCAAGTAGTTTACCATGTGTATCCGTCTTCTTCCCTTTGTTATCTTCCCTAATGGCCCTTCTTCCCTGAAATATACCCCTAACTTGTACTGCTGACAGGCTGGATGTCCTTCCTGACAATCATTAATCAACAAAATCAAAACCCTGAAAGTAACAGCAACAAAACAATTAATGAACCACTAAGCAACAAATCACTTGAGCAGCAATATGCCACTCTGTTAACAATACTGCCAAACGGGTTAACGTTTCTGTAGCGATCAGTAAGTGTTTTTGACTGCACAAAATACCCAGGGGCATATTTCGACAATCATAAGCAACGAGGGTGCTTATTTGAGATGTACATTTTAGAAATATTAAGAACTGGTAAATGTACTAAATACTGCTACAATATTTTCAAATAAGCGCTCATAAACACAAGTTCACTTGATCATATTAGACACAGAAATACTGCTAAAATTATTTGCTCTCAGTATCAGGTAGTTACTGTTTGCAGACATGTAATAATTTAAACCGCCTTAGTATAACCATCCACTGTTTGACTAAGCCTTCCATTCCTTTTGGACACGTAAATCGAATACCAGCATGTCTGGTTGGAGTTAGGGCTGGATGTATTCACCTGCGTCAGGTAGCGGCATGATCAATCATTGCAGGTGACACTCAGTAGCTCTGACCTGGGTTCACACAAACAGCTACAGACACCTTCGTCAAATAATCATTTTAACCTTTAAACAAATTACGTTAATGTCAGCTGTCGGTGAGCTCTTGTCGTAGCCAATCCGGTTCTCCCAGGCCAAGCTTTGCCAGCAGCTCTGACAGCATGATGTTCGGTTTGCGATAGAAAGACTTGAGTAAAGTTGTGGACTTTCCGTCCATCGGTGGATAATTCCGGCCCTTGCCACTACCGAGGCACTTGATACTGTTAGTCCTACTGTTCGTGTTGCTGTGCTGCTGCAGGACCTGGCAGTAGAAACCTTTGCGTGGATTGTACCTCAGTAACTGGCTATAGTCTATGACTGTTTGAACGCCAAGAAACTTCTGAACTTGATGCATTGTGGCAACTGGATTAGACCGTAACATCTCTCCATCCACTATATACAGCTGCGAGATGTCGTAGTAGTCCAGCCATCGCTGTAGATGGTGTGCGTAAAGGCCGGGATTAACACAATGTCTCCTCAGCTCCCTCAGTGACTTCGGCGCTTGACTAGATGCGTTGACTACGTCGAAGAACGAGTGACTTAGTGCAGTGCGGTCATTATGTGAACGCATGTGTTGGTACCACGAGTACGCTCTCTGTGCCGGATGCAGCAGGATACAGATCAGTTTGACCCGAGGTAACAGAGCCGAGACCCTACTGGGGGCTGGCTCACTGTTAAAGTACGCTGCACTCTTTTCGAACAACAGACTCCCATTCAACACTGCCGCTGGGAAATGATCCAGATACCAGTCCAACCCCCGCACATAGTTGTCATTGCTGTTGAAAAACTGCACCTCCTCGAAGGTGGTCTCACTCAGTCGGTTGCTGAGGATGGAAGGGTGCATCGCCAGGAAAGTGTACAATGCCGTTGTTCCTGTCTTCTGTGGCCCAATCACAAGGAAATCTGGAAGACGGTTGCAGCTTTTCTTCTCAGACCAGATCTCAAGATGACGCCGATCATCACATGGATTACTCCAGACTGGGTCGGTCTCGTCCGGGTAAAGCTGGAAGTAGTAGTTGGCAAGTTCCAGCGGTGGTCGTGTCTTCAGTTTTAGGTTTGTCCAGCAGCTGATGAATTTCACAACTGACTCGAATGTGTACAGAGCCAGACGATCGTTGCCGAAGTTTGTCATGTGCGTCATGAACACTGATACACGATTGTAGAGAATGGTCTGAAACAGCTCTCCGCCATAGATGCTGTGATCCAGGCGCTGACGACCTCCAGGAAACTTATCAAAGAACATGGTATGAGTAAACAGCATGCACGTCTGCCTCGGTAGCACCATGATACCATCGTGTATGAAACCTCGTCGGTATCGTGCTGGTCTCAGGTGTGGATATTCCTCCGTACTGGTAACCTGTACACCCCAGACCTGTCTCCAGGCCTTGTATAACTCACTGTGTACTGGGTATACCCCGGCGTGATGTGGTGCCACTGCATAGCTGTTGTTAACTGAAATGCCATGTAAGTGAGCGAAATCCTGGTTATGTAACATGTCGTCCATGATAGCTGAAAGACTAGAGAAGTGATGTGCCTTTGTATGCGAATAACTGTGACCGAACCACCAGAACTGATCACGATTGGCAATAAGTGCATCATCGCCCTCGTTCTCTTGCTCTGATCCATGATGAAAAAATTTCCCGGAAAAACCAAGATTGAAATGAAAACCTTCAACATAATTCTGCAGTTGAGTTTGTGTTTCAACCATTGCTTTAACATCTTCCTCAGTCATTCGAACTCCGGTACGTCCCACAAATATGTCATCAACATCAACTAGTATAAACCTGTCCAGCATCTGGATAAGCTGTCCATGTGACAGAAAAGATAAGGCATCAAAGAACAAAACTCGGTGGAGCCAGAACTCGAATCCAGAGCCAAAGTAAATTCGACGAACACCATCATACAAACCACGATCCAGCAGGACTGGCGTGACTTCGGAGTCAACCTGGAAAATTTCTGTAGAAAGTTTGTTGTTATCATTCGGGACAGAATGACCAAGTCTTGCACGAGCGACTGCCTGATAAGTGCTGTGGTTGCCGACAAACACTGTCCAACTGCTGCCTGGAATGCGGCCGCTGAAAGTCTTGTCAGTGCGTGCAATTCTAGCCACTTGGGTCTCGGAGCTGACACTGTAGTCAGTCAGTGACAGCTTGGAATGTATGAACAACGGAAAGTCTTTCACCTGTGCATCATAAAGCATATCATCGGGCTGAGCGAATGCCACAATACCGACCTCATAGTCTCTGCAGTATTTATCTAGCAGCTGCCTGTTCCAACTGTCTAGACCGAGATATGTCTCTAGACGCTCAAACACTATGACAGCAAACCGACCACGATCGGCACGGGTTAGAGATGGTAGGACCTTTCCCTCACTGACCAGTGACGTCACCTGCAGTCGGTGTTTGTATCGAACTGATTCCAGCATGGTGACAACTGTCTGTGCAAGTCGCGTGTATGATGTCTCGACTACAACCAATGCACGAGGATCGGTCTTATGAACTTTACTGCTTCCCTGTTGACTACTATGATCGTTAGTTGCCTGATGATGACCTCTATCGCTTGTACATAACAAGTCCGGTGTGGCGGGTGTTGGTAGTGACCTCTGTGTTGACACCGAGGCTGTACTCCTCACTGAGATAAAGTAGGTAAGGACAATAAACGACAGAGTACAGAAGCCAATGGCCAGAAAAAATATCCGCATCAGTGAAGCATGACGACAGAGTGAATGATGACAGCCGGCCATTGTGAACAAAAAGTCTGGTCACTTGGTTGCACGCGTCAACCTCACATCCACAAAACTGCTACCTACAAATGAAAAAACTGACATATAGTGAAAGTGAAACATTAACATGACCAAAGTTGCCTGGTTTAATATACCATAGAGTGAGAGGAGACAAAATATGCAAGATTCTTCATGATATCTATGATCTGTCACAGTTAAACTATCGCTTACTAGTAGCTCAAGTACTAAGACAAATACTGTCAAAATAGAAAATCAAAGATGGCTCATGATTTCCGAAATATTCTCTTACATGCAAGATAACTAATGTCAAGATAACTAATGTCTGAAACAGCTACAACTACAACTGTTACTGCACCATCAGTTATTTCTTTTAAAAATGAAATGGACAAATACCTGAGAAATAAAGATATAATGTATAACTAAAATCGAGATATAAATGGCAGTATTTGCTACATTATTTTCTGCCCGTGATGGTTGGATGAGAAAAGAAAACTGCAAGCACGCTATTTTCCATCCATGCGAATTGAAACAAATGTGCAGCCATAAACTCTGTGAGCACCTATAATAGGTCAATGACTTCATGCATTAATTAATTATTGAGGAAATATTATGTACTATGTATACTGAAAGCCAAAGCATTCACACACATTTAGAATGAAATATATTTGCTAAGAAATAAATAAAAATAAAACACAAAGTTAAATTTGCTGTTATTGGTCCACATGGACGTGTGCATGTAGTTCCATCCATAGTGGATGGAAAATAGCACCAGATTTGCTAAATGACCACTACAGGATGATTTTCAGATGTTAAATTATTACTGAAATTTTCAGTAGTTATACAAATTTAAATAAACATCGCTAGATGATGCAAAAATGATGAAACCAGCATGCCACACTCCTAGAAACCAACATAAAATGCCACATGCCAATGCTAAGATGCGGGCTACATGCTAAATGCCAGGGGTGCAATGGGCGCATATGTCAGACACTGGGCAACATAACCAAAACGAGATCCACAATTGTACATTACTTATGTTGTCGATGCCTGAAATTCATTCACACCACTCGTTTTCAAATTCTTCACTAGCTAAGCTTACAATCATTACCAGTATATGTATCCTGCACTCTTCTAATAGTGTCCTGCAGTTTTTTGCACAGCTAAATTATTATTAACGAGATATACCTGCTATAATGTGGCAGTATAATGCGCTAAAATTGAAGACAACCTACAGTTTTATTGTTTTCAGCGCTTTTTAGTGGTCATTCACAGGGTAACTGAAACTTTTGTACCCGAGAACTTTCATTCCCTGGAATGAAAGTTCCATAGGTGGAACTTTCGTTCCCTGAAACAATCATCCCACTTTCGTTCCTGGGAACTTTCGTTCCCAACATCAAAATTAACATGGAACTTTCGTTCCCTAACATTGATAGATACTGTACACGATTTTTTTGACACGCTTACAGCTATGCTGCAGGCATCTATGGTACCACTGTCATCCATCTGTTGTCCGTCCATCTGTCTGTGCATAACAGGTGTATTGTGAATAAGTGTTGGATTATAAAGGAAAACTTTTTGCATGGATAATTAGTCCCGTGTTAAGGCTTTCTGCATACAAAATTCCGGGGATGCAGTGCAAAGGAATGATTTTCAAATTTGGAGTTGAATGGACAGGCGAAGGCAAAATGTGCATTTTTTTCAACGGAAAACTAGCCATATCTCGCCCTTTCAGATAAGATGAAAATTGACCTTAGACGACTTTGAAGGTCAGCACTGCAACAGGGACTGTGGTAACTGGAACTTTCATTCCCACGTACTTTCGTTCCCTGGAACTCTCGTTCCCAGGAACTCCCATTCCCTAGAACTTTCGCTCCCCTGAGCAAAAATGAGGTGGAACTTTCGCTCCTTACTCAGAGTTAACATTATAGGCCTACACACTTAATGCATAATAGAAGCAGCTGAAATCAAAGGATGCCAGCATGTGGTGTAAATGCTCAACATCCAAAACAAGAAAGCCCGGCTGTCGCTAGGGAAGACGTGCTACAGCTAACCTAAATGTTTTCCAAAAGACTAAAAATGGGTTTAAGGTTTAAAGAAAAAACTAAATTTTAAAATAATGGTAAAAACTTGATAAAAAATATAATTTAAGAAAAATTTTTTAAAGATTTGAAAAAATTTAGGAACTTAATAAATTTCAGATAAAATAATTAATAAAATAATGTGCTAAAACTTGCCATCTTTCACTACACTGAAGCTGTATGGGTACAAAGATACGAACAAGCCACAACGCCTTAATGCCATTAGTTTATCAATTAAATAATCATAATTCGCATTGGGGAGTGAAACCACGTTACTTTGGCTACGGGAGCAAAAGTTCCAGGGAATGAATGTTCATGGGAGTGAAAGTTCCACGCCACTTTCACTCCCGGGAACGAAAGTTCCAGGGTGCGAGAGTTCCATCCATGGAACTTTCGTTCCTGGGAGTGAATGTACATAATTTGGAACTGTATAGGCTATAGTGCATCTTCCCCAGCAACAGCTAAGCTTCCTTATTATTATTATTATTATTATATCCTGCCGAAACACTAGCCATATACATCTAGTGAGGGGCGCAAAATTAAAGCTTTTTTGCTGTATTATAAGCCCTATATAACGGGTTTGATAATTATCAATGTCGGAACGAAAGTTTCATGCTAATTTTGATGTTGGGATCAAAAGTTTCAGGGAACGAAAGTTCCAGGAATCATTTCACAGTATCCTGTGTCCTGCGATTTTTAAGCATATTCTACGGCGCTGCTTACATGAGTCAGCGGGTATGCTGCATTGCCGTATAAAATCACTTCATGCAGTTAACATCTCGCTCAATAAGATGTTCCTTTTGATAGCCGGCAGCGCAGCCCAACATCGGGTTAAATGTATTTATTGCTATTGTTTACTAAAAATACAAATGTAAATAAATAAAGCATAAAATATATAACAATACGAGTCTCGAAATTAAAATTAGAGATGGGTCAATATATCAAAATTTCGTTTCAATTAAATATAATTTGTAAAAAAATATCAATAGC
>Ga0209671_1001167_pt1 | contig 21065 bp, 14 predicted proteins | sample WorMetHERISLAND2_2_FD_187401 | JGI IMG/M metagenome (GOLD analysis project Ga0209671, IMG submission 187401) | Marine gutless worms symbiont microbial communities from Max Planck institute for Marine Microbiology, Germany - Olavius geniculatus... | ecosystem: Host-associated > Annelida >... | reverse complement strand
TCATTGATGACAGTAATAAACATGCAAAACCTCAGCTCCAGACTTATGTAATGTGAAAACACTACTAATTTTAAATAGCCAATTAAATATCAAATGTGACTTAGATTGATATAGATTTTTGTTTATGCCTCATTTATGGTTTTTGTTGGGCAGCAGTGTTCTGTCTTTTTTTTAATTTCCAAAAAGTCAAATTCAGGTTTTTTTTACGTTTTGTAGCATGTCTGTAACAGTTTGCTGTGTATAACAAATTTTGCTTGGCAGTTAATGGAATCCGTTGAAAATGCATGAATTTATATTCAGATTGTTCAGTTTTTCATGCCTTTTTTCATGAGCAGTTGTTTTTCCGGTCACTGATCGATTGGTATCAGATTGCACAGAATGTCATTATTATGTTCACGTATTTGAAAGTTGAAATGTTATTTATGCAAACACACTCTTCATAGTGGTTTTTAGCAGTTTCATCCTTGTTATCAAGTCTGTTGTCATGCTGTTGTGTGTTCAGTTTGCCGTTGTTTTTTACAATCCATTCGGTCACAACGTATCAACGTGGGTTCGACTCCCTGTGTCCGCCAGTTTGTATGCAGTCACCGACTCCATACTGCATCCGGTCGCTGCTCAGGTCTCCAGCTCACTGCTTTGTTTTATGAGTTATGAGTATTTTCTTATGTTGCTTGATTTATAAGAATTATGCTTGTCCAGTAAAGGTGAATTGAGATTGGACAAATATCGATCATTTAGTATGCCAAAAGATAGAAGATGCAGATTATACGTAAACACGTAAGACAATAGTAGCAGTTAATATTAAATGTTCGCAGAGAAGAACATCTAAATGTGGATGAGTGGTTTCAGTTTGAAATATGTTAAGATAGTGCAGAAATTTTTGGAACTGAAAGCTTGTTGATTAGGATGTGCAACTTTTGGTCAAACTTTTCAGGCACAAAATGTCTTGTTTCACAATTGAAAAGAAGTCCGTTCACGATATTACTGAGCTCCATCATTTAATTCATAGCAGACAAAGTTACAAACATAAAATCAACAACGCAGTGCATGTGGTCTGATAAAGGACACAAAGGGCAAGCTTCTAATATGTGCCCTGAAAAAAAAATAAGAAAAATAAGCAATACATAGAACAGTTACAAATAAAGCTAATACCTAACACAATCAAACTATAGGCAGTTCAAGCTTCATAAGCAAAGATTTAAAAATGTCTATTGTTGGGGCTGTCACAACAGTTTCAGGCAGAGAGTTCCAAACTGCTCTGAGGATTTGTGCGTTATCGGTAATGAAGGAGAAAAACTTAAAATCTTGCAAGATAAGTTTTGAAGTTGTTATTTGGACCTGCTTGACTGTCATTGATTTGTGTTTTGGACATTTAGATAGTGCCACTGTATGAAGCAACTTTGAATCTGCCTGATCATAAGGGGAGCGCTGCTACCGGCAGTCTGGTGTTTTCAGCCAGAGTTCCTGCACTTGGATTCACCACCTACTTTGTGGAGGAGACACAAGTTGCTGGAAAAGGTAATAGTGAGTGCTGGTGGTTTTCGTGTCTGCAGATGAAGTTTTGAACAAATAACATTTTTAGGATGGCCATTGGATGTAATCTGTTTCATTCTGCTTCATCAGTTATGCTTCACACTGGTTATTTTTAGTGATTTTTGAGACCTGGTAGGTGATGGCAGTTATATTATTTTGTGGCTTTTTTCACTATTTGTGCACTGCATCTGCCAGTAGATGTCTTACCTTAATGTCTATCTCGTTATCTGTTTTTGCTGTCTTAAACTTTGCAGACTTCACTGCACATTGATAAGGCCAATTATTTTCAATTGTTTGTAGATAAAAGTGAATATGAACCATGAAGGGTTAGTTTATGAAGTGTTTTTTGTATGATGTTGTTAGGAACTGCGAAGCCGTCATTGGTAAGAAGTCATCAACAACTTACAGCAGACGTTGTCATTCGCAACCAGGTTGTACACTGCTGGCTATAAGAAGTTAATAAATACAGTGTGTCTCAAAAAATGTGCAGGGTTTTTTGTCAGAACTTTGTCAAATTTTTACCAACTTTTTGCTATTTTTGTACCAGAAATTATCAGTTAATGGAAATTTGATGAAGCTCCGACAGCTTTTTGAGACATAGTGTAGATCACATTTATATGAGGATATTGTATGGTTAGATTTGTTGTTTGGCTGGTTTTGTATTTAACTACAATTGTAGCTTTTGGCCAGTGTGGCCAGTTTTTGTTGCAGGTTATGGCAGGTTACTCATGCCATTCTTGTTCTGCTATTATGTTTGCTCATCAAGAAATATATAAGCAGGAGGTGGTTACATTTTAAAGCTTTTTGTTTTTAACTTTACCGTGTATGTTTGCTGCATGTGTGTTTATGCTGTCTTTGATATGATCAAGGATGGTGATGATGACACGTTTTTGTTTTTTTACAATCATACAAGTAAAACTGACATGACTTGCCATGAACAGCTCTCAATGTCATGACCTATTGACACTGTAGAAGCCTGATTCTTGTTATTATTATTTTTTATTGTTAAGTGACTTGTTGTCTTGTAATGTGGCTTGGTAGTTTATGGGCAGCATGTTGGACTAATGATTGCAAGGTCGCTGGTTTGACTCTTGGCAAGTGCACTACCAAATAACAACCCTGGGCAAGTTGTTTACACACATGTGCCTCTGTCATCAAGCAGCATAATTTGGTACCGGCTGAACAGCAGTATATGGAAAGTCCGACCCTTCTGTCATATAACTGAGCTGTATTTTCATTCGCTGCTTGCTCAGGGTCGTTAAAATGGAGATGAGCACCGACCCCTTACTCAAACAGTGCTGTGAGAGTGCATGTTGACTGTGATTTTATTTTTTAACTTGTTGTCTGTTATTACTGTAGCATCTGGTCATTACTTTTGATGGAGCCTGTGGACTGATGAAAACCGTGGCCAACATTGAGAAGCAGATTACAGTTGATGTTACACAGTCCCTTCTCTACTACTTCTCTTACCCACTGGACACAGACGATTGGCCACCATCCGGTGCCTATGTCTTCCGCCCAGCAAACTTTACAGCATATCCGCTTGAAGACACTGTTCACATCAGTGTTGCTCAGGTACACAGGTTTGAATCGTGCAAAAATGACTACTAGTCTGCAAAACTGGGAAGTGTCAAGAATTTAACTGCTGTCTACGTAGGGAGGTGGGATTTTAACAGTTTCTGGAGAGTGTTCACCTTGTTTTGTTACCGCAGGCTGTGAAAAGTTGTGGAATTCAACTTGCAACTTGCAGGCGCTGAAAAGAACTCGGAAGTTTAATGACAACCCAGTAGGCTCTGTGGTGTGCGGCTACTAGCGCCGTATGCCCATCGTGGCACACAGACGCGCTGTGTGCAACTAAGGCCTTGCATCACAAGTCAATAGAAGGATTGCTGTGCAAGGCTGTAGTACTATATAGCAGACTTGGCATTACTGTGAATAGTACTTTTCAGTAGATGTACCAGTTCTGGTTCACACGTTAATTGGAACATTACATTTGCCATCGTTTACTGCTACTTTGTTGGTTTGCAATTTGAGCAGCATGTTTGGTACTTTCACCGCAATAAGCCACCGTAACACCGTAGAAAAATAGTTCTGAAAGAGATGAAATTTAGTCATAGTGGTCAGGAAAAGCCATAAAATTTGCTTTTCAACTGTTGTCATTTAGATTGAAGATTTATGAAGTTTTCATTTTGACTCATTTACCTCGGTGCATTCAACTTGTGCACACATGTAGTCGGTTGTGCTGATGATATTGCGTGCACACAGGGTCCTCAGGTGCAGGAGGTTCGGCAGAAATTTGGCAGCTGGGGCAGTCAGATTGTCCGGCTCTACAATGACTCGAGATATGTTGAACTGGAGTGGACTGTTGGACCTATTCCAAACGAGTTTGTATTTTTCACTGGTTCACAGAGCTTGCTGAGTTATTTGCTCTTCCGAACTTTGATGTTGTTGGTTGAGTATTCAACCAGCTTCTGGAGTTCTTTGAAGTCTACTTGGAGTCACTCCAGAAAAAAAATTGGTTGTTTAAAAGATCAGCTAATGTGGTGAGTGTATGTATTGACCATCTGTTTGTTGTTATTATAGCTGTACTGGGAAGAGGCACTAGTTTGAACATTGCGTGGGTTACGGATAGGGTTTGTGTTAGGTTTAGGAATAGAGATATAGTGCATCCTTGGCTATGGCAACGCATAGCAATGGCAGACCAGAGCACCAAATTCAGCTAGTGCCTCTTCAGTCTAGTAACTGATCAACCCAAAATGTCTTAATAAAAGAGTGTGTCAACATGTGAATAGGTATGTGTGTGATATTCAGTATTTTTTTTCAAAAGTGTGTTGTGGCTTATTATAATATTTTTTTGTTTTTTAACATTGTTTCGTGCATAACGACGTGTTATATGATGTGTAGTGATGACACTGGTCGTGAGGTGATCAGTCGGTTCTCAACTTCACTGCAGACGAACTCGACGTTTTACACTGACTCCAATGGACGAGAGATTCTGCAGAGAATGTACATATTGATTTTGTCAGAATTATTGCATTTCGATGTTTGTGAATGGCTTGGTTTGTATTTGTTGGGCGATAGGTACGGTAAGGTTTATGAAATGTTCTGCTTCACAGTCTCACTCAGAATAACTGCATAAACATTGCGCATCTAAATTCTGAACAAATCAAAAAGTCCCGGGATTTCATGCAATGTTCTCATTAAATGGAGGTGGTATGTGTATGTATGAAATCCCTGGGCCTAATTTACAGACGTTTCTAGGAATTTTCCTGGAATTTTTTAAAGATTTTTCTTCAAAGTTTTTCATGAAGTCCCAGCTTAGTTAGGCATACTTTTTGTAAGTTTTTTCTTCTTAGGATTTTAAAGTTTGATTTTTCCCGAGTTTTTTTGTAAGTTTGACTTATGAGCTTCTGCAAATCATGTGTGGTATTCATATTGGAATTTCGTAACTCGAACACCTTAAGCTAATGCTGATTGTTTATATCCAGGGTGGGCCAGAAAAAAACATGGCACTTTACTTTTGTCTATATCTTCACGAATTATCGATCAATTTTCAAAATTCTTTCACTGGCACACTCTGCACACAATTTGCAATAACATGATTATTATATATTTCTCCACACTGTAAATGCGTCTCTACACTACCTTGTGAAATATCAATGAAATATGCATATATAACGATAATGACAAACAAACATTTTGGCAAAATTGAAAAAAAAACACTTCAGTCCAATATTGCAGTGAATGGTGAATGGTCCGTATGACGCTAAACTGTGTGGGTCTAACACAGTCTAGTGTCATACAGTTCATTCACCACATTGTTGGTCTGAAGTGTTTTTCTCATTTACCTAAATTTTTGTTATTATCGTTGGTTTTTGCTTACATTTTTATTTCACAAGGTAGTGTAGAAACGCATTTACCTTATGGTGGAATTTATAATAATCTCATTATTGCAAATTGTCTGCAGAGTGTGACAGTGAAAGAATTTTGAAAATTGGTCAATAATTGGGAAAGATATGGACAGAAGTAAAGTGGCACGTTTTTTTATGGCCCACGGTGTATGTAGTCGTGATTATCGTTCGACGTGGCAGTTGAATCAGACTGAACCAGTCGCCGGCAACTATTATCCTGTCAACAGCCGCATCTACATTCAGGTTATTTGTTTCTCAATGCTCCAGTTTCTTCATGTAATAATTTGTAAAAAAATATTTCCTGTAAAAATCTCACTTCTTTAGCTGTCATCTTGCTGCTGGCTTAGTGGTAAGTATGAGAATGTGGTGTTATACAAATCAATATATTGTTATTGTTATTATTTTTGGTAATAAGGACCCCAGCAGGCCAAGCTCAAGGGTTAGAGTGGAAGCTAAAGACATGTTTGGATATCTTTGGATAATCAATGCAGAACGAATTGTGCAAAAGTGCCGAGTTAAAATGTTGGATAGTCAGAGATGCGCTGGAATAAAAGCAAGGCCTCTTTGTCATCGCCAGAATCAGTGCTTATTCTCTGAGCAAGATTGATGTTGTAGTTGTTGTAGTTGTTGTCGTTGTTGTTGTATTGATCGTCATTGTTGTAGTTGTTGTTGTAAACTGACATCGCGTGCTGTGCCATTGATAGGACAAGGCAAAGAACATCCAGCTGACCGTGCTTACAGATCGGTCCCAGGGTGGCGCCAGCATCCGTGATGGAGAGATAGAACTCATGGTCTGTATTTTATGTCCTCGCTGTTGTGTGCATAATGTGCATAGACACATGCACTCTTCAGACAGCAAGAAGTGTATGTTATCTGTAGAAAATCTTGCCGGTTGAGTTTCCACATTCCTGGTGGCATAACAGTGAGAGATAAGGCTAATGATCTATTTCCTCAGGTCTTTGCAAACTAACGATTATTTAAGCGGCTAATCACTAAAAATGTTCTTTGATCAATACGACTTTGATTATTTAATATTTCGCTGAAAGTTGTGTCGCTGATGACTGCCATCTGAACTCATCTCAATCACGTGTTGCTCTAGTTAACGGGAACGATTTTTAGTCTGTTTACAACACTGGGTAAAATGAACAATTGCTAACCATTTATTGGTGCATTTGTGAGAATCGTTAGCCAAATAAAACTCATAAACATGAACATGCATTTTTTGTGGCAATTACAACTGTTCACTTTTAGACAATATTAATCATGATTTTGTTAAACATTATTTTTGTAAACCTGGATTATCATTATCATAACAGAAGTAATCATTGACGTCATAGCCAGGAGAGGGGAAGTGGGATGCCTGAATTTGAGTCTGTCGGAAATCGCTTCCAAAAGTACAAAATTTGGGTCTGGCGATTTTCATTACGGAGGACGTTTGGGTGAGATTATGAGCACTCGTATTTTCTCTGTCGGAAAGTTGTAGCTGTGTGTCGGAAAATTGCAACTTTCTATTTTCCCATTTTTTCAGCTGACAACGCATCTGGAAGTAATGCTAGTGATGTATGGCACAGGTAAATTGTCATCTGTTGGGGGATGAGGTTATGCTCACTATACTCCTTACCTTACCTTACCTTACCTCCGGGGTGGACAGGCTCTTACACCTGCCCAGCGCTGAGGCCGTATCAGCTCAGCGCAATGCACGTCCCCGAATGTAACCAGAAGGTTACAGGTAGCGGCCATAAAGCTGTAACGGCTGTGAAGCCGTAAGTAGACGGCTATAAAGCCGTAATCGGCTGTGAAGCCGAAAACCAGCACAAGAGCAATGGTAACATGTAGCAATCTGCCTACAAAAGTTTGGTCAGCGCTTAGTTGCTCCTCGCCTCCAGATTTTAGAAATCTTTCGGGTCATCGGTGCTAAGCCCCACCACCACGGCAAGGTGGCTGACCTCGGTGGGGATGCTCACTATACTATATACTGTATAATAAATTACAGGTGCATCGTCGTCTGGTGGCAGATGATGGTTTGGGTGTAACTGAACCTCTCAATGAGACTGGACCTGATGGCCGTGGACTCATTGTTAGAGGTAGGCTATTTATTTAGTTTCATTTAGTGACATTTGATTACTGCTATTGTCATAATTTATACCATATATCGGGTAATTTTGTGTAAGTTAGTAATATGATAATGATGAGATAGGATTTGATGGCCGGGTACTGAGTAGCAGAGGTGTGCTAGCATTTGGTTTCATTTGTTACTGCTACTGTTGTATTTTATACTGTATAATTGTATACAATTGTATAATAATAATGAGATGGGATCTGATGACTAAGGACTGAATTTTCAGAGGTAGGTGGTCAGCAGTTGATGAATGCCTTATCATATATTTTATCTCATCATATTTTTATCTTAATCTATGTTATGTTACATCTTATATTTTGACTTTGATATTGATTATTTTTATTGTTATTGTAATTTGCTAGGTGTTGTTATTATCTTAGCCGAAAAAGCACACAATGTGATCATCTGATTCTGTCTGTCTGCAAGATTTCTCAGCAAGTTATGAACTGGTTATGATAATTTTTGAGGGGTTAGGCATAGCCCATGGAGCAGCTGATTAGATTTCAATGTGACGATTTACTTTGTCTAGTTTCAGGATTATTTCGAAGAATATGACTAACTTTTTCCTCATTTTGGGAGCGTGCTGTTCAGAATCATTTGTCAAGTTGTATCATTATTTATTGCACCCTGTCTTATCTGGAGCAATAGTGGAAAATGGATTTTTAATTGAAAATCAAAAGACAAGAGAAGTATAGCTTAGCATAATGCAGCTTTATCTTGTGTTTTGTCACTCGTCTTTGACAGTGATATCGAATCTGCATGTACAGTATATGTTAACTTACAAGTCTGTTTTGATCATAGCATTTCTGCTACAGACTATTGATCGTTGATGGAGAGTTGTGTGGTCATTTGCAGGTAAGCATTACCTGTACGTGGACAGTATTGCGGCATCTGTCCAGCTACACAGGGAAGCGGCACAGATACTCTACATGGCTCCTTCCATTGCATTCACGCTACTTCAGACCAGTGCCAAGAATTACTCCACTGTCTTTCACACACTGGTACTGCAACTGCAACTAGATCGTTCTTCATCGCAGTTCTTTTTGTTCTTTAGTGCTTCGACATTGTTAGAGGTCAAAAGGTTAAAGGTGGTTATAGCTTTTTTGTGGGAAACCCATCGCAGAGCTATAAAGCAGTTGCCACTTGACACAGGTGAGCACTGAGCACTCTTTTCCATATCCTGCCAAGCATGTGGGAGTGATGGAAGCCTGAGGTCGACCTTGCTGTTCGTTATATACTGAGATGGTTTACCTGTTCACAGACAGTCGCCCATCCTAATAGTAATGACCTGACAGAGAGTTGAACCCATGATCTGTCGATTATAAGTCAGACGTTTTGTTGCTTCTAGAAAGAAACATCAAACGATCACAGTCTAAGGATTGCCAGCTGTGTTTGTTGTGCAAAAAACTGTAGCAGTGTTATTTGTCGTGGTACAGTGGTCAGGCTTGAAGCATGCTCTTCCGGCCAATGTTCATTTGTTGACACTGGAACAGTGGGACTCTGGCACCATTCTGCTGAGGCTTGAACACTTCTATGCCAGAGATGAAGACCCAATGCTGTCCAAGCCAGCCATAGTTCAGCTAAAGGTATGTGTGAAGTTTTGCTATTTATGAATTTCGGTCACTAGCTTGCCCATTACTGGTGGATCTGGCGGTAGTTTTTAACTGACTAGTGTTTAAATAATTTTCATTTGTCATTTTTAATCACATTGCAGTGGTTTGCTGCTGCCTTTTCTCTGTTGACTGCAAAAGTACGAAAATTTAGAAGTTTTATTGAATGAACTATGTAACACTTTCCAACCTTCAGTTGCCAAACTGTGTTCACATTTTTGCAACCACTGTTGCCTTTTTTGAAAAGATGTTGTCCATTCGCCACAAGATGTTGCCAGCGTGAATAAATTGTCGTAGATATGACGTAGTTACTGTACCAGCCAAGGGAGTTTATTCAGAACTTTGTTATCATTACTGGTTTGTTGGTGTACTCTATGCATTATTACGGGCATGCTGTGAATTCTGCGCTGCAGTGTCTTGTGTTCAGGTAGTTTTAGTGTTATTATCATTGTGCTGTGTATGGCAGGATATGTTTGTACCATTCACCATCGACTCTGTGGTCGAGTTGACTCTGGGAGCCAATCAGAAGCTTGCTGATGCTAAGCGTCTTCAGTGGAATGTCAAAGACTTCGGCCTCACAGCTGCAGGTTTGTCGGTTATTTCATGTTATTAGTTTTAATCTTATTAGCATCTTAATTTGTTATTTGTTGTCAGCAAGGGGAGATTTAAGGGAGGGAGGGATCCTGACCGCCCTCTAATTTGTTCATTGCTAGAGCTTCCAGTTTATGTATCAAAATATAAATATACAGAGATACAAATTTGTTACATTACAGCTATGGAATAACTAAGTTCGAACGTTATCGCACAATTGCTGTAAGTTACTGCTGTAAACACACATCAACAAAATTAAAATATAATGTTCTGGCACAAAACTACGTCGACAATGAGTAGTTTATTCTATGAGAAAGCTGATGTGCATCGGCTGTAAAACTGTTTGACTGTGATACCATAACACTTTAGGAAGGTATTTGTTCAACGTATCGAAAGTTCCACCTGGTACTGCCAGTATGCGTTTTCTTTTTGTGTCTTCTTTCTTACCCAAACCTGGAAAATGGCCAAATATTATTATTATTAGTAGCAGCAGCAGCAGTACTGTCATAGCATTGTAAGTTTGTGGTGATCGTTTTGGTTATGGTAGTGCTACATGGATTGTTATTGTAGACATGAGTTCATTTGTTACTCCAGTCGATCAGTCGACACTGGAGATTGTCTTGAAACCGATGCAGATTCGTACATTCCAAGTCAAGCTCAAGTGACGCACTTCCGTGCGATGGGTGAAACTCGGCGTCAGTGTCTTAAACCTTGAGATTCACCGACGATTTTGATCTTATGCTATTCAGAAGAAGATTTGTCTATGCACATATCAATGTTGATGTCCATTATGCAGTGTCATGCTGATGTTAACATATTTTTTATTTTACTATATATTTCAGCACTCACAGTTGATCTATCTCCGAAGATAGTTAAGTTGTTAGAGACGGGTCTAGGTGGCAGTGCACTACAGTACTATGTGGAAAAAAGATGAATAAACTTTTAATACCACACGTATTTATTAAATTTTTTTATCAGAACGTTTTTTTCATTGTTTTATAAGACATAATTATTGCTTCAGACATTTTATTGAATTTCACATTTGAACATTACTGTACGCCGTTATTTTGCGTCAGGGTTGTTCAAGTCTGACAGTAAAACACAGTGGCATAGACAAAGCTGGGGCAGCCCCCAGTCCTTCAGACAAGACAAGCACACGTTTAAATTGCACTAAATTTGGTCAGTTAATTTTCAGGGAAGTAATTCATATTCTAAAGATATGATGCACCAAATTTGATTTCAGCTGAGTCTCCGCCCTAGACCCCACTGGAGGAGCTCACAGCGCTCCATGAAACCCCTAGTTGTATTTCAGGGGTCCTACTTCTAAGAAGAGGGAGCGAAAGGGAGGAAAGGGGAAGGAAGGGGAGGAGTAAAGGGAAGGGAGGGGAGGCAGACGGAGTAGGAGGGAAGGGGAAGGGGTCGAGGCCCCCAATTCACATTTCTGTCGACGCCACTGGTGGAACATTTTAGGAGAAAAATTGTCAAGAGTGTTATAACGTTTTTAATGTTGGATTTGTTGATCGTTATTTCAGATGATGTCATTGTCAGCATAACGCTGTCTTGTTTACATGACTGTTTTCGTTACTTGTTCATTCTAACAACACTAGCTTTAATTTTATTTGTATGTTAATTGATTGCTTAGTTACTGTTCTCACTGGCTGATTCAGGATGAAGGTGACCTCCCTTCACCGTGTAAGGGTACATGCTATTTTCAGAGATGTTTTGCCTAACCGATCTCTGTTTCTGTCCATGAACCATACTTACCTGTACTGTGTCGGGTGGGACGTCAAACCTTACACACTCACTCAGTCACCCCCACTGGGGCAACGCTGTTTACTATGGGCCAAAATCCGCTTACCTTTTCATATCCTGAGTCAGCCACGTTTACTATTTTGTTGTACGGTACCCGTGACACAATCTGTGACGCACTTTTTTTTGTATATAATGTGTTTTTGTGTTCTGTTATCAAGTGCGTTCGTTGCCTTACATTCCTTTCATCTGTTGTCTGACAGTGAGTTAGTCAATCAATCACTCAATCATTTTTTTCACTTGAGTTGATCGACAGGACAGCGATTACAGATTGCGTGTATTTCTGAGACCAGCAGTTTTAATATACAAACAAAATGCTGCGGAAACAAAACTGATGAGTTGAAATACGTACGATAAAAGTGTCGTCAAAGTGAAAATCGCGGTTTCACGTATCGTGCGAGAACCGGGGGTTCATGAGTTTTTGGAAGCCCTGAGTGGGGCCACACAAAATTAAGCAAGATAAATAATAAGCCTGCTAGTACTAGCCTATTCTGTGAACATCAGTTCTTTATTGTTGAGTCCGCTTTTTTTGCTCGCTCCGCCAAATTGTACCTCTATCATCCGGCCCGTGAAGCAGCAGACATCTCACCTGTCGTTTTGAACACATTGCTGTGCGCTAATTGTAATGGGATGATAGATGCTTTAACTTGGTTTTATCGTGTTGTCTTATTTGTATGTTTTTTTTTCTTTTAGGGTTCGTGTAAGAGGCTCTTGCAGCCCTTTGTGCCCTTGTTGAAGCTCTTTCATTATGTTAGATATTTGTTCACAGGAAGCCAATTTACTTGATTTCACATTTAATACTGTAAAATCCATGGCGATGCGAATTGGCCTGCAGTATAAATATAGTTGTATGCCACTGGTATTAAATGGTTCAGAACTTGCTTATGTAGAGCAGATTAAGTACTTGGGCATTATACTCTGATCAGCGAGATCATTTAAATGTTTGCTGGATAGTGCGAAATGAAGTTTTGTCGTTTTTTTAATGCTGTGTACTTTAGGGCTAAGAATGCTGGTGCGGAGCTTGTTTGTGTACAGCTGATGAAGTCGCTGTGTTTACCTGTGTTATTGTATGCAGTTGAAGTTTTGCCTCTTACAAAGTCTGAGATAGCTATGTTGAACCATGTGCTCGACAGAGCTGTATATAGAATTTTTGGCTGTTCTAGTGCAGAGAACACTAAGTTTATCAGAACAGTTATTGATCTGCCGAGTGTTGAATTATGCATTGCTCGTAGGCTTCACAAGTTTGTTTAGAAGTATGCTGTGACATACACATGGTCTTCTCTGTTTTCTTTTTAATATTGTCTTTTAACTTAGGTTTTTTTAGTATTTAGCTTCTGCATTTTATTGTACTTTTTTATTGTATGCTGCATCTTATTGCGATTAAAGATTATTATTATTTATTTTGTCAATGCCTTTGTATTTGCTTGACTAAATAAATGATTTGATTTGACGCTCGTGATGAAATGACACACTTGTATAGTACACGCAGGGTTTTCGATAGCATGAGAGGTCATGTGTTCAAACTTGACGGCTGCAACCTGATGGCCCCCAAGTTATTGTATTGGCTGTGAGAGTTATGGCAAATAAACTTCTCTGTCTCTCTCATTCTGTCTCTCTACTGTTGAACCAAAGCCCCTCAGAGGCTCAGAGCCTTGCTACGACACTAAAGAGACTTAAATAAAACAACACATGCTGCTATTAAGCAATAAAAGAAAAACACGTGCGAAACAAACTAAGTCTTATAGACTATCGTGACGTAGGCCTACACAGGAATACATGCAGGCCTGTGAGTGTATCTTCACGTAACGAAGAATTGAGCATACGAATACTAAGTTAGTTTTGTATCCTGATTTTTTTTTACATTATTTCTACAATGTCAATTATTGTTTTCTAACAGAAACATTTGCTTTGATTTTGATTTTTTTACTTAGCAGACCATAGCAGCTGATGACTGATTGAACATAAGACAAAGCCAGCGAGTATGTAGTAATGTACCAGCAACAGCAACTTGTCACAGACGCTTAATTGGCTAATAACTTGTGAACGAAATGCGTTATAGCTTCGGAGAAATTATGACCACAATATTGCAGCACTAAAGCAATGGATATTTTAATGCGAAAGGTCACAGGCCAAGGTCAAAATGTCAACGCACTGCTTCAGTCTGTGTCATCAGAGCTGCGGAATGCCAGCACGTGCATGGGCGATTCATCGACCGTTTATTGGATCTCTGAATCTCATCAACTTTCGTACGGGTTACTTTATGTCTGGTTCCTTGCAGCAGGCTAAGGCCCAAACTCCAGTTGCTTAGATTTGTTGGTCGTGGAAAATCTACGGCAAACCCGTAACAAGTTCTACAACAAATAGGCCTAACCATTGAAAGTCGAATGCTTACAAAAATGCACAACATCTTGACATGTCATGCATGACGCTGTACAGCTTGTTCGATTTTTTGCCCAACAGTAAGTTCACAACAGATCGAATCAGTAGAGATTGGACCTATAATCCGGCTTCTTGTCAGCTTTTAAGCAGCAGATAATTTTTTTCTCGGCATATCGCATTCAGCACTGGTTTGACGAAATTAGCCTACAAAGCCTCGGTCCAGCAATCTCGTGAGAATAGGTTATCAACTGCTGATTTTTGCAAACGTTTGAAACGACAACTCGGTGCAGAAAATGGAGTTAGGCTAAAGGCTTGAATACACATTTGAAGTGTTTTTCCGCACACGATGCAACTGGTGTAGCAAATAACTGTAACTGAGGAAATGTGCACAAAGGCGCGTTTTAGTGATTTGGTCAGAATGCTTAGCTTTCGATTTCCGAAAAAGTCTTATAGTTTGTCTCCGATGAGGTGCAGAGGTTGAGATAAAAATTCAAATTTTAAGAAATACATTTTAGATAATAATTTCAAATAATAGATGCCTTAAGTTTTTGATGAAGTCTTTCGTAACACTGTAATCTAGCCCTAAACTGTCTTAAATGACGCCGGCGGAAAAATTGCCCGCGGAAAATGATAATCACCAATTGAAATTGAAATAATCCCACTGTTTGTCAAACAACAACTTTCTGGTTTTAATAGGCTAGTCTTTTGAAGACTGTTTTGTCATACACGAAACAATTGGGAGCATAGTCTCAAGCCCGATAGACCTAATTAGTTACGCCAACTTATTAGACGTGTTGTAGGTCTACACTAATAAGGTTGTGTACGCTCTCCTTAACACGACCGCGAAGCTAATAAGTGAATAGAGCCAATATAAACCTTCAGTAACCGGCAATTTTCTCTGAGCTACATTTATGTTTATATCTATAGGAGCACGCCACTTTTACTGGCTTCGTTTGCATAATGATGAAAAAAAATCTACGGCTACCAGGTCGTTATTAAACAAACGAATTCGATGGAATAGAATAGACACGGTACAGTTCGATCGATAAACGAGACCTACGTAGTGAGCGTTTATTTTTTCTCTGATTGCATCTGAATCATTTCTGTATTTTTAACCGACCGTACTTAAGTAACGGTCGAGCTATTGGTACGGTTGTCGTTCGTCTGTCTCTCTCTCTCTCTCCGTCTGTCGTCCGTAAAATATGTATTGTGGGCCTTGTGGCTACGCGTTAGGTCGGGGAGAAAAACTTTTACAGGAATAATAATATTTGTCTTGTGTTTTAAATCTAGGCATGCAAAATTGCATCGATTTAGTGCAAGTTGAACATTTTCATATTCGGGGTTGAATGGACGGGTGGGGTAGAAAAAATGTGCGTTTTCCAACGGCCTAGAAACAAACGTATGAGCTGAATATACACTGTAGCCGGAACAGCCCGCGGTCACACGGCCGTATCCGACGATCCGACTTCATGCGTGTCGCCAAGCGCCAGTCACCCAACTCACCAAGAATTAATCTGCGTTGCTGTAATCGAAAAGCCGCCGGCCATTGTGATCGCAAAAGCAAGCAGTTAGGGGTCGTGCACCGAACTTGATTTGTGGGGGCTGTCAGGGTTAAGTGTACTCCAGTTGTAGTTTTTTTAACGAACCGTAAACCGCAGTAAGTATTATGATCTATGCTATATAAGCCTACGCTCTTTCTTTGACATGCTCGAAATAAGCCGGTTGATCCACTGCGAACAGTTTTCGTTTGTTTCGATATTAATATTTAAATTTTGAGCACACGTATTTTATAACGCTACGTACTCTTCTAACTCTGGAGTCGAGGTGTCTGCCCGTTATTCCGAAAGTTCCCTATTTTAAGAGCGCTGTGGTTGGGGTACAATGGTACATGGGCGGCGCCAGAAGGGAAGGAGGGGGCAGCTGCACCCCGTACCTTTGTACTCACGACACATTATGACGTCAGCCGTACGTCACGACTAGCAAAAATATTTAATCGACTGCCATTTTTGTTGAAATATCTTGAATTAGTATTTCAGCTACAAGTAGTAAAAATTTCGCGTAAATTGATTGTCATTTGAATGAATTATGAAAGAAAGAAATAGGGGTCCATTTTTATGAAACACCGTGTAAATCAGCGGCAAAAATGTGCAAAAAATGTTAGGGGCCCATTTTTCATCAGCACATAGGCCCTATTTATTGATTTCTGCTGGTATTTTTAACCGCAATCTCTCGACTGCAAACACAACGCTATTCATCGTCCCATCACCTGCAATTTTCACCGCGCGATGCACTTACTGCAAAAAGCGGTATTGCCGCCCTAAGTTGTCTGTCTGTCCGTTCGTCGGTAACGATGACGCATGACGTATCGTTGCCACATAAATTGGACGATAATTACACGAATTTAGCTCAGGGTCTTTGCTTCTCGGAGCTCCAACATCGGAACCTATACTCAGGAAAAAAATTCTGAAATCTCTGTTGGAATAGAGCGCCCGCGGCGTAAGCTTAATTCAGTTACTGTTTGATCGTCAGCGTAAAGTGTGACGTCACTCCGAGGCAACATTTTCAGACAAATGTTGATACATCGCACGGCGTTCGCTACAACAGTAGGACGCTTTTATTGCTATTAGTGGGACTGTGCTCCTACGTATTCGCCTCTGATATGCGCCTTGGAGGAACAATACAGAGAACACGTGGGGTGGGTGGGTGCGTAAGTATGGGCGAAAATCAGGCAGGCAAAAAGATGGCTATGCACCGATTCATCTGATAGTGGACCGCGCTGGTCAAGTGATTGCGCAAACTGATGACCGTTAGTTACAGAGACGCTTGAGTATTTTTTCAACCAAAGAACACGCCTGTGTGGCCTATAACAATAGTAATGTAATGAACCCACATTTTGCTATTTTTGTACTAAAAACGTATAAGAAATATGATATAATAACGCAAACTCCACTACTTAGATTTGTTGTATGTTGTGGAACATTAACTGTTCAGACTATAGCTTTTTTACTATATATTGCACACGATTTGATTTTATCTGCCCATTACAAGCATGCGATGAAGAAGATGATGATAAAGCTCTACCGCATTTTGTAGATTTGTCGGAAGCTTTCGATTTCTACACATCGTGTTCTACAACAAATCCGCAACAGATCGGAGTAAGTGGAGTTTAAATTTATAAGTTACACATCATCGTTATCTTCATTTTCCAGAAGGCAGCTTCTGAATTATTCTTTTTTGCATTTATTGTTCATAGTTCTTCATTTCTACAGGTTATCTCCACAGGAAAATTATGTTTTCATAGCCGTTTTTTGCGTTTGTCTGTCTGTCTGCAAAGCATTTTAGTCAGCTGGTGTTAAGCAGAATCCGGATACAAAAATTAAAAACATTTTGACACTCGTTAATAAATTTATCATATGTGCTCTGTTGATGTGTCCCTAACTTGATGAAATTTAATAACTACCGTACGCCGTTTGAGTTTTGACTTGCACCCGGTACGACGCACATTGCATCGCACAATCCAAAATCGAGACTTTTGTTTTAAATGTTTGCAGCGCGCACCGTTCCCCAAACAATCGTCTCTCAATTACGCGTCACAATGTACCAAAAATTCGTTAGTGCATGCTTTAAAATTAATTCCGTTTCGCGAATGCTGCTGTTATTTTCACGGAGCAATTTTTTAGCTACACAATGATTCAAAAAACATGGACGCAGCTTTTTGTGTCACTTTGGCAAACATGGAACGATTTGATAAGTCTTTTACTCTTTCATTCTACATGGGAAAATAATGGAAAAAGCGGTTGTATAATCTAACGAATCACACCTCACACGGTAGTGTGAGTGTTCTAAGGACGACCTTCAAAGTCTATGGGAAAAGGCAAACTTTGACCCTCAACCAACCAAAAACCCCTGAACCGATCGTCACCAAATTTGAATGGCGTGATTACGTCGTGGATCCCTACCACCAGAAAAATTTGGGCTCAATCCGTCCAGGGGTTTTTGCTCCTTATATAGGTGAAATATACACCCCTCCTGTTCGAAATTTACTACACTTTTTTGATTCTTGAACTCGCCTACAGGCGAGTCCGTTAGACCGATTTTTACGCTTAATACGTCAAATGACGCGGTTCTGCGCAAAGAAGTGCGTTGAGTGCAAGATAGAGTCGTAATTTTCAATTCTGGAATATGGTTTTTGGGATCGGCCTAATTCACGGTGACATTTATATTTACTCCCGGTTGACCCCCGTTGCCATGGCAACGAAATTTGGGACAAAATTGGCTATAACTGGGCTTGCGTAAAAAATTTTTGCGAGATTTTTTGCGCCTATAGGGGGGGGGTTTCGGGATGGACCATCAAATGCTGCCTATTGCATTTTCCTCGACCGACCCTCGTTGCCACGGCAACGAAATTTGGGACATAATTGGCTCTAACTCGGCTTGCGTAAGAGAAAAAATAACATCAAATGAAGAAGGCTTTAGACTATGTTAGTGATTACCAACTAAAGTCAGCTTGTAAGGACGCCATAATAAGGTTACCCAAATGATTTTTGCTGTTTTAGAGGACTGATATCATCACATCGTCTTTACACACCGTTGTAAACTAGTAAGTTTTTTTTTACATATATTGTAGTTAACATTAGATTAGATATGGGCTAAATGTACGTTTTAGTTGTTACCGGTTAACTTAATGCACTTAATACAATTGAGGTTCTTACACCTAATTAGGCCTATTCGGCCAAACTTTGGCCCATCTCTGAAAACTATTAACTATTAATAAGTAACAATCACTAATCTGTACTGAAAATTAGTCGTTGCAGTAGTTTAACTACTTAAACAATAAGCCTACTTAAAAACAGAAAATTGATGTCCGTCACTGGCAGTATAGACTTAAGCCATCAAAAGATTTTTCGTTCAGATACACTTGAGAGCAATTCCAGTCCTTACCATGGAAATCGATTTGACGACTTACTGCGGAAGCTGTCGATAGCTGGCAGATGGTTTATTCAGTGATGATATGAACCGGAAATTCGGCGCATACAGACGGATAATTGCGCGACCACTCGTGCTCGAGGCGATGATTTACCCAAGTCCAAGTCAATCTCGGAGATGCCAAATCCATCTATACCAAGGCTTATTTCTAGCCACCAGTTCAAGTCTTTCCCACGAACTCGTATACAGCTTAGCTTTGATTTTACGCCGAGTCGCGTTTTGGAATTAACTCATCCGCAGCCGTTTTCCAGATAGGATATACTGTTTCGTGCAAGAATCCACGCCAAATTCAACGGCCTAGTCAGTAGGAGTGAGTATACCGTTTGAAGTTTCCCAAAACGATAAATAAGTAAAACGTAGAACCAAAGTAAACGTTGACTCATCCGATTAATGTTTCAATCTGCGCAATTTTTAAAAATTAATTTTTATTTCTTATAGGCCTGCTTAATTTTTTTTTGTAAATCTTATTGTCACTTTTGACCATACTCAATTAAAAACATGTTAAGTTATGACATTTTCTGCTGTAACGATTATTTGGGTGAATTAACTTTTAAACAGATTAAGCGAAAGAGAAAAAAAAGAAAGATAAAACCAAGGCAGTAGAAGAGGAAAAAAGGAAATAGAAGGGAAGAGGATATTAAACCCTTATTGCAAAATCTTACGAACGTAAAGCGAAAAAGTGGGGGGTACGATTAGGGTAATGATTACGTCTTATGCGCCTGTATTGATGTGGGGTTGTGAAAGCGTTGCGAGCACTGAGCTTGTCTTGAAGAAGTTTCTTCCGCCGATAAACAACTGCAAATTTAAATAAACGGCTCATAAAATGCTACGTTTGTAGACCTGAACCGTTTAGTCGGGATGTAGTTGACAGCCTCGCGATCCCGCATATCCATTCCTATCTCTACGTATCCGGATTCCAGAATGGAGGAATAGAGATAAAAGCCCCCCCCCAAAAAAAAGTGTCCCCAAACGTCATCTATATTTTCCTTTGCCGAAAAGCCTTTTCCCTACGAAGAGTTTTCATTTTGTAGATTTTTGTTAGAGTTTTTGGAGAATGGCTAAAAAAAGCCTGCGGATATCTGCTTTAACCTATCGGGCAAGGGGTCACTTTTGGTCAGCTTTTTATTTTTATGAATTGAAAGAAAACTGCCTTTGAAAATTGGAATTTCGGGAGACAAGGATTTTGCACGATTTTGGCGAAACGCGTATTGCACGCAGTGCTCCTTGTGCCGGACCAGAATAGAATATTGTAACTACAGCATACAGTTATAACAATCGACCAAAGAACTTAGTACTTAATTATTATTACTGATGCGAAGTTTTATTTCGTGCGTGTTTTAGAGCCTTGATGTACTAATATGAACGAAGTACCCGTATGACAGATAAGCACCGGACTGCACCAAAGTCAATTTCATTTGCACTCATGTGATTGTAGGCATCTGTATAGGAGAACAGGCATGTCGAATACCAGATATTGGATGCACAGATATAAATTGCGTAGCCTTTTGAATGTACCCAGAATATTCGTTGGTGCCCTGCCTATCTTCATGATGTTTTATAGTTCTGCAAGCTTACTATGCATTAGAATGAACGATGGTTAGCCTATTGGAAGATCATATCGCTGAAAGCGAATGGAACAACAGCAGCAACACGTTGCATATATATTATTCCTATCTCTGCCGTTGACCGTTGTGTCTGGAGTGGTATAATGAGTCGATAACTCTTCGGGTGCAATCAGCCAACCGAACAACACATTGTGGGCGTAGGTGTACACGACCGACCGTCGGCGAGTAAAATTATGTGTTTATTAACTGTCGGAGGAGTGTAAGTTCGTTTAAAGATCATATGCAACGGTTTTGTACTTATCGTACTCCAAACAGCGGTTTTGCATGTACACAATAATCTGAATACAAGCTTGCTTGTCTCAACTGGTGCTGTCCCTTGTTACTCTGCTTCGATGGTGAATTTTATCTGGTTCACTGATGAAAAATTTTCATCGTATCAGCAATAAGCAACACGGGAGCATAAAGTCAGGCGCTTTGCGATTCAAAAACTCAACCAACTTGCAAGCAATGTGTGCTGGTGCACTGTCATGCTGGAAGGTCCAAAAGTCAAGCTATCCTTACA
>Ga0209671_1001166_pt1 | contig 21070 bp, 17 predicted proteins | sample WorMetHERISLAND2_2_FD_187401 | JGI IMG/M metagenome (GOLD analysis project Ga0209671, IMG submission 187401) | Marine gutless worms symbiont microbial communities from Max Planck institute for Marine Microbiology, Germany - Olavius geniculatus... | ecosystem: Host-associated > Annelida >... | reverse complement strand
GCTTAGGATTTTAATTTGAAATTATACAGCTTTATTTAGTGAAATCTTCTAGCTGCCAAATAAAATTTGATTTTGTTAAAAAATCACGAAATTTTTAACATGACCGCCTACCGATTTTCAGCACTAAAATGTTCAAGCGAAAAATGCTATTTAATTTTCAAAAACCCGGTTACCATGTTACCGCCGATGACATCACAGTGACGTTTTGATAAACAGTGATTTATTTTGTTTATAAATTATCACTTAATAATCGTTCTTTTAAAGCAATCGCCGGCTGCCCAACGGGTTCATCTTTCAGCAAGTTGACGCGCCAGCACACACAGTGCATGCAGCGCACGGAATAGGCTGCGAGCCAACTGTCCAGATTTCATCACAAAAAACCAGTGGCCGCCAAATTGGCCAAATATAAACCCAATTGACTATCACGTATAGGGTGCAATGTTGGAGAATTAAAACAAAGCTGAAAACAAGCGCCAAACTCAAGGAAGCGCTTCAAGTTATCTGGAGCAACCTACCACAAGGACCGATCGACAAGACTGTGAAAGACTTCTCAAATTAAGTGACTGAAAGCTTGTGTTGGAGCTTGGAGCTGGCGGTGGACACTTCAAACATTCACAGTGACAATGGAATTCTGGTATCTGGTCATTAGTTAACTGTGTTGTTTCAGCGATGTTACTGACTTGGTATTGTAGCTTGAACATTTTTAATGCTAAAAAATGTTTAAAGGTTTATAACTTCGTCGTTTTTCAACAGAATCCAATTTTACTCGGCAGTTAGATGTAGAAGGTTTCGCTAAAAAGCTGCAAAATTTCAAACTGAAATTCCAAACAGTTGCTGAGGAAACAGCGAAAAACTGTAGGGGGCTACTTTTTTGCCGCACCCTGTCTATATGAAAGATAAAGATGAATCCAGACATCATTTTCTTGATCCCGAGATCCCCGATTAAAAAATTTGCACATCTGCAATCCATTTTTTGGGAATTAGGCTTACAGATTTCTCAGTATCTAGTACCCCTATAATAGTTCTACTAGACTTATTTCATCTGCACCGCAAGAATATTTTTTCAAAAACAGCAGTTAAGACACTGTATGGCTCACCATGTAAAGGATAACAAACACCCGAGCGACGGGATATCGACGAAGAAAGACACCAAGCCGAACGCTGTAACACACCAACATTCCATAAAGGAAAGCGAAGAAAATACAAAGCCCTTCCCGAGGCCCATGTGGCAGCGCTATCTCCATTTTCTTAGCCATCAGCCATCCACCAGTTTACAGTGAGCGGTGACCATGGATACGAAGGTAGTGCATCGCGTGGTGTGCCTGTTTACATTCCAGCTTTCACTGGTACTCACTGCACCTCTCCACACAGTGATGGCCAGGCTGAGTTGACCTGGGTGGCTAGTTACATACTGAGATGGTTTGCCCGTCTGCTGATGGTCACCCACCCAATACTAACTGGGTCCGGCCCATATACTGCTGTTACGTTCCCAGCAGTTAGGCCAATGCCAAACTACACTGCTCGTAGACAAAGGCACATGCAAGTGAACAACAACAGCCAGGAGTAGAACCAGTGACCTCATGATCATTTCTCCGACACATTATCATTACACAACTAAGCCAGCCACATCAAGCCAGTTATGTAAACAACCCAAAGACCAATCACCAGCACTGGCACAGTTCCCCATGTTCCCAATTGCACACAGGCTAACAGAACATAATTGATATATAGCAGTAAAATGGTAACTTATTTGTTCATTCATTCATTTAACAGAAAAATGCACAATCTAAAAATATGCCATTAGTGTGCAGTCTTCCCAGGCAGGATTTTATCCCGAATAATTCACCACATTTCCCTGGCTTTGGTTCCATTCCCTGACAGCCGTCAAACTCCTTGGCATTTCCACATTTTCTGAAAAAAAGTCGCCATAAATCAAGTAAGAAAGCAAGTAAGTTAACGTTTACAGTGTGCCTAAACGCCAGCTGAGTTAAACTTGTTAACTATACCTAAATTAAATACTTGTCCGCAGACAGTCACCCATCCAAGTAGTAGCCACTCACCATCAAGTGGCTACTTGATGGTGAGTGACCAGACCAAACACTGAACCTATGACCTCTCAATCATAAGTTCAACACACTACCGCTAAGCCACCAAACCACGGTAACACGTTCATTAATGTACCTAAACTTGTCGATAACATTTGCGGCCATCTTCATGCGGCGCGCAACTCGACCATCGAATGGCGATTCACTCATGAAATCAGGAAGTCGTTGCCGGGCTGCAAAATACACAAATCACTTCCAAGAATAGTTAACACAGTTAACCAACTATGCTGACAAGTCAATAAGGCCACAATACAACATATAGTGACTTTACTTTATGACTAAGGTATACAAAAATGAATCAAAATGAATCAATTAGTTTGGATTAATTTTCTGAAAACAAATGATCTAAAAAATTTTAACTGGCAGCAGCCCTAGAATTTACACAGCATACCGACCTTCATCAGTGTCAGCAATGGTGACAGTTGTTGATGAAGCCCGCAGTGCAGAGGCCTCTGCTTCGCGATACTGCTTCTACAGCAGAACAAAACAAAACCCAGTGGATTTTTTGGGGTAAACCCATCCAAAAAACCCATCAAAAACCCACCCTAGGCTTTGTCCTATTTTAGTTTCTTGTCACACCAATAATGAAATATTTAATTATGGCTATGTATTTGAAACACTTAAACCTACAAATTTGAAAATATTGCCATATTTTAGTCGTGAGAAGCAAACAGAAACTCATATAAATCAACCAACTGAAAACAAGCAAAAATACCAACACCCATCAACTTCGGCCTTTTTACAAAAAAACCTACAAAATCCAAAAAAAAAATCTGAAACACGAAGAAAGCCAATAAAGCCAAAAAACCCAAAGGGTTGGATTTTATAAAAAAACAGGTTTTATGCAACCCTGTCAACCAAGTAATAATAACAGCAACAGCTACGACAATCTTTATGGTGCTGTCATCGTAGCAGTGAACTGCCACTGCTAGGGTTCACCCGGTTCATTTAGTCAGAGCAGCACGAGCGCCAGGCAGCTGCCGACCTTCGGACCAGGCCGATCGATCAGAACCTCAGATCCACCTGAACTGACAACTACAGAACTACACTCAGCTATTACTACTCAGCCCGAAAGCTCACACTCATTTTACCATCCCATGAAGGGTAGAAGGCTGAGTCAAGCCAGATCAGCCAGTGGATGAGAAACTCCACAGCCAGTGATAGTACAATAATAGTATTAATAATAAACTAAAACAACCAAAAAATAACATTCCATGCGGGCATTCCAGCTAAAAAACCAAGTAAACTCATCTCCCTACTCAAAGTTTCTATCATCGCCTGTTTCAGTATCATAGTCTTCAATGCACAGCGATAATAATAACAAGAAGCTCAGCTGTTGCTAGGATAGCCAACTGTACTGGTTGTCAGTGACTTTCAAGGTCATCCAAGGCCCTATCGCACACTGTTTAGCCACAATACATCCGCAACAAACGGACTAATGACAGACAGACAGACTACAACCATACCATAAGCTTGACTGCTGCGTAAGTTTGGTCGACTAATAATATTGATAATAAACAAAAACAGCAATAAAAAAGGAACAAATAAAAATAATAATGACCTCCACACGTTCCAGCTGAAGTCCAAGTGAACTCTTCTCTGTACTGAGAGCTTCTATCGTCGCCTGCTTCTGTATCAGGGTCTCCGTCAGAGAGTGAAGCCGGTTCTCAAGCTCCTCTTGACTCGATGCATTCAACGTCTTTGTTGTAAGCTGAAACACACAGTCACAGCATTATGATGACATATATGTGGCCATTCAGTGCACTGAGTATGTGGTGGGCAAAGACCTATGTAAAAGAGTAAAGTCTGTTCTCCAGCTCTTCCTGACTTGATGCATTCAGTGTCTTTGTTGTCAGCTGAGACACACAGTACTTACAACATTGTGAAATGTATGCAGCCATCCATTGGCACATGGTGTGTGGTGGGCAAAGGAATACATCAAACAGCATAATCTGTTTGCCAGCACCTCTTGACTGCATGCATTAAAGGTCTTCGACATAAAGCACAACACACAAGCCCATCAGGATTGCAAAAACCCAGGTTCTGCGGTGTTTCTGTGGTGATTATACTGGCAGTCTAAGTAACTTACTAAGTAACTGACCTGATTCCGGAGACGATTAATTTCGCTGTCTCTATCCTGAAGTCGCGACTGAAATATAGTCTTCTGTTTTATCAGTTCTTCGTGCACATAATGAAGTTCCTGCATTCTCAAAACACGCAAGATACAGCCACACTTAATCATAACAAATGTCATGTTTAAGAAAAAATCTACACATTATTAATTACGATTCACCTACTCGACTGTAAAGTTACAAATCTGAGCTACAGGACAAACAGACAGAAAACTTTATGTGTTTGCGTGTGCCATGATGATCGAACTAGCCAATGCATGATAAACTAGGCTTACAAGCACTTTTCACACTGCATAACGATAGACATGCTAACAAATGCCAAAAATGCCTTAGATTTTGAACTATGTTAGAATGCTTAAGTTATTTCAGAGTAGTACAGGTACAAATAATCTGTTTCCGTTTGTCATCATGATACAAGTACAATTACAAGTACAAGTAACCTGTTTCTGTTTGCTAACTTCAATCTCGGCGTCATCTCGTCGTCGTTTTTCGGCCTGGAGTTGATCTTCCAGCGAGCCGATCTGTTCACGAGACGACTCATATTCCTGCTGCAGCTGGTGCTCAACCTCCTGCCCCACACACAATTTTATTACACCAATGACTCCGTTAAAAGGGTTAAAATGGCATAGCTCTCCATGGGAGACCCATCTCGGAGCTGCAGAGCATCACCCGCCATATGGGATCACCTGACACAGATCAACGTGCCCCACCTTAACCCATCCAGACAGGCAAGTACTCAATTTACCTACCCCAGAGGGATGAAGAGCTGAGTTGACCTTGGTGTTGGCTATATGCATGTTAACACATCCATTAAGTGTTACTGTTTGGAAGAAAGTCAAAACATCCATGTTATCAGTATATAGTCATGTTAAATTGTAGACAGTAGTGCTGCCACTATCGACTATTTTACTAGATGATCGACTATTTTCCAAGTTTCATCTAGTTGACTATTAGTCAACTATTTGATATCCATTACTCACAGCAAGTTCCAAGCGGATGCTATCGGTTGCATGTTGAGATGATCGCAGCTCGTCTTGCAAAATGTCTCGCTCCTGTTTTATACTTTCCAGCTCAGAAACAAGCGCCACAGAATCATTAGCAGACTTTCCATCACCGGAGGAAGACGAACTTTCCTTGAGACTCGCTATCAGTTTCTCCTTACTCTGCATACAATGAATGGCATAAGTTTACAACTGACACTAATGAGCCAATACCAACACTGTAAAAAATCTAGTTTTGTCAAAGTCCAATCCAATGGGTTTAATTGGGTTTTTGCATGCAAGATCAGGTATTGCAAGGCGTGCATATCCTATCGCAATTCCACCCATATGTCTGTCTGTCGATACACAGGTCATTAACAGCGCAAGCCACGATCACAAAATCTTCCCTATAGGCTACCACAAAAACTGTAGTTTTGTGAAACAAAATTCGTGCTACTGGGTGAAAGGTTCCCCTCAAATGAAGGCATCAAACAGGGACACCACCACCTATGAAAAATCATTATTCTACCAGTATTGGCTCATCTAGTATAAAAACATTAGCAGGTAGGCACAGACTTGCAGCTTGTCATAACAAGCATTGGTAACAACCTTTCCGGAAGTACCAACATCGATGGCCTTGAATGACCTTGAACCGGCACCTAACCAAACGTGCATAGTTATTTTATTTCACTCCTAAATTAAATTAACAAAAGCTGATCATTGTATTGCACCTGTAGAATGCGTGCTGCTTTCTCCTTATACTCAGTTAGTTCTTGCCTTGACACTTCTGCCTGCTGGCGTGCGGCTTTCAGCTGCGATGAAATGTCCACACTGAATGCTGGAACACTCAACAACACACTTAATAAACACCCTATATGACAAATAACTAACAACAAAAGCCCAGCTAATGCAAAGAGGAACGCGAGACAGAGATGCATACGTGAAGGCCCGGTGCGAACAAAATCTAACCTCACAACGATGTTTCATTTAGACTCGACAGCAGATGATGCCTAGCGCCATATCCAGTGCATGAATTCCAGTACTGGCTAAAAATCACAAATTTTTCCTACCCCCCTCTCATTTAGCGCCCTCGTTGGGGGTGAACCCTTTCAAATTTATGCAAAAGCTTCATGGACCTGAAACTAGAGTCTACCAGGCAGCCGACCGCAAAGATTTGGTGATCCTAGCTTGCACCATTTTTGACTGATACACCCGTGTGATGGACAGACAGATGGACAGAATTGTGGTGGCTGAGATGTGCTACAGCAGTAGCTGCTGTTGCGCACAAAAAGTAAAGTCACCCATTATCGGCATGCTCTATCACAGCTCTGTGAATCTGAGGTCAGTGCTTATCTCCAACTTAGATTGGCCCTGAGCCGCAGACACAGCACGATTATATGGGTGGTAGGCCATGCCTCTTTTATATACCGCCATTACCTTCCCAGTGGTGAAGTCGATACCAATTTGTCCTGCTTGGTGACAGAGGCGCATGTGTGTGAACAACATGCTCAGGGTTGTTACCTGGCAGTGTACCATACGACATTGAATCAGTGACCTTGTGACCAATCATTAATCTGACGTGCAACCGTTACACCACATAGCCACGGCATATGCTCTTCGGGATTTCCAGTGGAACAAGAGATGATACAGCTACAGCCAAAGGCAAATAATCAATTCATAACTTAATGCAAATTTTCAATGACAGCAAAGTACCCAACTTACCTTTTTCTTTTTCAACACTGCGGAGCATTTGAGCAATCTCTGCAGTCATTTTCTGCTTCTCCGAGTCAAATGTGTTTTGATTTTCTGCCGCTTCTTCCTAAAACATGATAATAATAAAAATGATGCAGACTTCACCAAACCCTAACAGGTCTTAATTGCCAACAAATAGATGACAAATAAGCAAAAATAAATGTTAAAATTGGTGAAATAAAATGTTGAATGGATAAACTGCACAGAAATTTCAAAAGTAAAGCTACTCTGCACCTTCAGACAACAGTCACAATTTTTGCAAAGCATGCTTATTTCATGAAGCAATTATGGCCAGAAAAACATTCATCTACAGCGTGCAGCAAAAAATAATCCACTACAAAAACTGCTTTATCTCGGTCAAATAACAATAAATTTTCACAAAAGTTTCAGCAGCTGTAGCTGAAACGACACTGAATTAAAATATTTAGACAGAATTTGGCTGCTGATTGAACATTTTTTGCTATCATGCCATAACACCAATGACAAGCTCATTCATCTCAAACTCTTAGCCAGTGCCATCATAATGCTGTGATGCATTGAAAATGAACTTTCTATGGTTCACTGATGAAAAATTGCTCACTGCATCAGCCATAAACAACTTTGAGAAGTATAAAGTCAGGTGTCTAGCAACCATCTTAAGACATCTGTTTTCCAGTGCGCCATCATGCTGCAGGCATATGAGTCCAAATATTGTTTAATGTTTTGGTTTTTTTGCCAGAGTTCTGGCATCAGTAAAACTGTGATGAATCAGAAAAAAGCACCAACTAAGACAAGTTAACTTATTGCTAACTCATTTGACCAAGTTAAAGCAATTTTTATACTGGACTACCCTTCTGGCTGCACCCTGTAAAACGTAGATCTAATGCACAACTGCAAAAATTGAAAAACAATGGTAACAGAAAATGTTCTAACAATTTTGCTTCATACTGGTTGAAAGTGGAGACACCTGATACAAGTAATCAACTTAGAGACCTTTGTTTTACGATGCTGTTCCGTCTCCAGTCGCAATGAAGCTTCAACGTCGGTCAGTTTTTCCTGCAGAGTGTCAAGAGCTTGAGAGTGAAGGCCGGCCACCGACGAGTGATCATGCAGAATCCTAAACACAAGCACAGACTCAAGTTTGTACAACCAGCTCATTTCCTGGCGGATTTAAAACAGATTAGGCCGATTCCAAAATTAAACGTTTGGTACCGGTTACTTTTTACATGTCTCAGTGCTGCGACCCTACTGGCTTGGCAACCGCCGACAAAACCTGGCTGCAGCAACCTGCAAAGGTACTTCCTCAAAGACCTCATCTAGCTCTGGAAAACTAGATGGGATGCACAAGAAATGATAGCAGAAGCAACAGCACTCTTACAGGTTTCAGCCAACATCAAATGCTGAAGACTGGATGCAAAACCCTAATACAAGCAGTTATTCCAACAAGAAGCCCAGCTGTCATTAGAATAGCCAACCATACTGATTATCAGTGACCTTCAAGGTCATCCAAGGTCAATGATTTTTATGTCACTTGAAAGGCAATAGGCAGCTTCCTATTAGGGATCAATAGCAACTTAAAATATATCTCGCACCGTTTAGCCACAGTACATCCGTGACAGATAGACGACGGATGACAATCATGCCAATACTTGAATAGCTCGACTGTTACTTAAGTACAGTCGGCTAATAATGTAAACAAAATTGAAGAGACCAACCGTAGACAAAGATCGATGCCTATGGAAATGAGTTCCGTACTGACACCCATGACTAACCTACCTGTCTCGTTCTGTCTGCAGGTCTACAATTCGTTGTTTTTCCAGCTCCAGAAGCCGATCAGCTTCATCAAGCCTCATTCTGAGCACATCAAGCTGAGTCTCTTTGGCCGTAAGCATCTCCGATAAGTCGGACTCACGCGATCGTAAGTCACGAGCGATCTGCTCGCTCGTCGACAACTGATGACCCTGTGCCTCTAGCTTCCGCTTCAATCTGCCCACCTCTGCATATAAAAAATGCAAATAAAGATATTCAAAAACAACAAAAAAGCATAAAATTAAAAGAATGTCTAAATTACGGGCCAAATGTTTTTTTTAAAACAGTTAACTCAGTGTTCAACTAGCGACCCTGTGCCTCCACTTCAAACCACTCACCTCTGCACACACGTGAAATATTAAAAATGCACGAAAAAAAATATTCAAAAACAATTCAAAGCGCAAAAGAAGTTTAACAATTAGTAACCAAACCCATTTCAGGTGTGCAAAGGTTATGTCAGTTCAGTGGCTTCTATCCCTCCCAAATCTGAAATCAAAATATGGCTCAAGTGCCCCCCACCCTACTTTCAATGTTTGTCCTTCCTCTTTTTTGTCACCCAATTTTCCCCCCTCACTCCCCATCCCCATCTTGTATCACCTTTTTCTTTACTATATTTCCCTTCCACTTCCCTGCTCTTTTTCTCCTCCCCTTCACGTTCCATCCTCCCCCTTCCCTTTCCTGGGGCCTCACACCCTTAGATGTGCTATACAAATTGACAACCTTTACCTTTTTACTTCGGAAGTGCTGTAACGTTAGGGTAATCAATTAATCATTATTAATTTCTGCAGCGGTAATCTTTATAACAATCTAACTACCAGTATGATATTGGTCGATGTTTCTCCTAAACAAAAATCAAACAGTCTAGTGGACAATCCGTTCACCAAACATCAGCTTTTTAAAGCTATCGCATGTGTTTGTTTTAAAGTCATACGCCCCTAATGATAAGAAAACAGCATTTTATAACTAAATAGTACAAGACTGAGACGTCGAGCCACATACCCAAATAAACCACCAATGGGTTTTACTGGGTAAAACCACCTGAAAACCCACCAAAAGCCCAACACAAACATAATCCAATGTTAGCTGTTTGATCCAATAAAAAATTAAATATTTTACGTCAGCTAAATTTTTAAACATTTTTAAACCAATGAAACTACAACTTTTCGGATACCACGTATTTATTTAGTGCTCACTAGACTAATAACTGAAAATTAAAACCCACAAAACCCCAAAACGCATCAAGTTGGATTTTTTAAAGAACCTGAGTTTAACCAAAAAAAATCCAAAACCCAATAAAAGCCACTAGGTTTGGCACCTTCGTTGGCTGACTGCGTGCGCTGCATGACGGACTGCATTTCCTGGTTGAGAGAAGCGACCTCATTTCTCAGCAGCTGATTCTCAACTTCCACGGCTGACAACTGCTGTTGCAAAGTACCATCTTCGGCACTGCTGTGATAGCCACTAGACTGACCATTGCTGCCATCCGCCACATCCTGCTGAGCTACATAATTATACGCTTTTATTTATTGCATGTATATCATTTACGAGAAACAATCTACATGTACAGCTGCGGCAACTAATGCAATCAATGTTGCATCGAGCAGACAGATTACACGAATGAAATCTGAAAATAGTCCACTATTTCGAGGACAAAAAACTGCGGCCTTTGCCTTGACCTCAAAAACCATTGGTCTAGAATTGGCCTCGAAAACCACTAACCTTAGCCTTGGCCTCAAAGATTATTGGCCCTGGCCCTAAAAATGCAGGCCTATTATGAGTCTATTACAGTTGCCCGACAGCTACCCTGTGATACTAAGTTGAAACCCCTACAGCCCATCATTTCCTCAAATAAGGGTACTGAATGCAGCCCCAATACTTGCACTGAGGACTATTTCCTGCTTATTTACTAAAGACAGCAGACTTCACTCTCATGCTTTCTAAGTAGGTCACGAGATATTGCTAGAACTCCTCAGATGAATGTTTATGTCGCCTTACGAATGTTTTATGATAAAAATATACAAGTTTATTTTGACGGAATTTCACCAAGAAAAGCGTAAGTCCATCAATTTGGACTGAGTATGAGCGTGAGTCTATACAAAGACTGCACCTAAAAGATCGTTAGTGGTGCCGACTTCGGCAACAAACAGCTCCGGGGACGTCTTCTGGCTTTGAGTCAAGGCGGAACTAGATGGACGACCATCGAACTTCAACGACTCGCTGACGGCGCTGGGCGATGAGTTGTTAAGAAAATCAAACAATTCCTCATCATCCCCAGTATCTTTACCATCGCTGCTGCTCGCTGCTGTTGTAACGCTCACAACAGATGGCGATCCTGCCTCGGTCGTGTACTGAAACAACATCGTTCCCCAACAAAAGTCGTATTTATTTATATTACTGAACCATACTCGTTGCACATATAAAGAATAAGAAAAAAGCACCAGCACAAGCAACAATCAGACCGACAGAATACAACATTTTGTAAGATATAATATAAAACTGTCCAATTTAGAACACAACAACGCAGAACCATCAGAAAAGAACAGATCACTAGAACCATCACATAGGTTACCTGACGTAAGGGCAGTGCAGTAAAGTCACTTTCACTTAACCCTCATACCACCACATTGTTTGTGGGTTTTTCACCCCCAGATGCCAAATACTTTTTTGCACATTTTGTTAAGACAAAATGTGCAAAAAAAGACAAAATGTGCAAAAAGTATTTAATAAAAAAAATGATAAAGTTATGTCAGAAATAGCTACATTTTTAACTAAAACATGACAATTGTTTAATACATTGTGTTTCTAATAGAAGGCTAAAATTACAATATGGCCGTAGGATCCATATAGTTAGTACCCGCTGAACACACCAATGTCACACCATCAGTGTCAAACTTTTCTGGCGCCATTACAAATCATTTCAAGTCGACGTGACATAATACTGCACTCAGCAGTTCTCACTCCAGCCTCTCAGAACTCATCTGATCAGACACTCAGACTGTATATTGGTGAACTTGAGGCTGAATGGGTGCATCTGTCCACATGAATACTGGCTGCTGCTGAGACGCTGCCTTAGATCTACTTTTTCTTGCTGGTGGCACTTGTGCGACCTCTTCATCAGAATCTCCAGCAACATCACTTGCTAGTCTTATTTACTCTGCGATTCAGACAATATTGCATCACAATCACTGTCGTCAGCTGATTCAGCGCAGTTCTTATAGACGTCCATGCACATAAACTGTTTTACTGCTACTAGTAGGCCTACTAAGTAGCCTACTGCTGATGCCATTTACAACAAAAAAATGACAATATGAGGTCAGAAAATAAACAAAATAGTCAACGCCGAAAACTCTGTATGCACGCTGCTAAAAGACTGTGAAGTTTGGTTTGGTGCCTGGATGCGATGGCTGCAGCAGCTGGGCGATGTCACTGCTGGACTGCATACATCACTTGCTGCCTTGCCTAGCCCGGCCACAGACCGAGGCAACGTCCTCACATACCTCTGACTAGTTCACTAGAGGGCAGCAGCAATGTGTCTATGTGTGAAACCAACTATAAACAACACCGGCAGTCAATGCCTGTCGACGTATGACCGTGACCGACTACATTCGGTTCCGGTGGCCTGCTGAAATGCAGTGAGAACCGAAAGGGTTCGGTTCCGGCGGCATAAGGATTAAAAATATTACCGTAATGAACAATTGTACAATGGATTGCATGACACAATAGAACACGTACGTAAGCATCAATCTGATAAAAAAAGTGATGTGAATATATATTAACAACAACAATGTAGCAATGTATTAAAAATTGTGTTTATGCAATGCTGACAAATAGTCTGAAGCATACGCAATGACAAAGGCAAACATTCATACCACTGTTTCATCCAGTTTGCTCGGAGTGCTGGAAGATACGTGCACACCACCACGTGGTGGCACTGTGTCGCGTTTGTCGGCAGCAGACGATCCGGCAGCTTTTGCACTCAGGAATGGAGAGTACGTCGTACTAGAGACATTCAGAACTGCTGGTGGAGGCTGCCATTGTGATGACGACGATCCATTCTCCTCCTAGAATGAATGAATAAATAACTTCATTTCAAAACGCATAGATAATTCAGGCTAGAGAAGACAAAAGCAGACAATGTTGACAAGACATAAAGGAAAGCGCTAAACCTTCACTAACAAATGCCCCTAATAAAACTTTTAAAAAACATGCACTGCTAAAAACTGATACCGAAAAGCAAAAAACACAAAACAATTATGAGGATATCAATACAAATACAAAATATAACTCCATTTTATTAATTACTTCAAGAACAACACACACAGTGATTATAAATACATCAATACAGTGCACTTTCTTAAAAGTGCTCTATACCTTTTTCTGAGGTCTGCTAGCCTAGTTCTATGCCGTCCACGTCAAGGCTAATATTTAGGAGGACGAAGTTCTTTGTCTAGAGGTCTGCCTGCAGGACCAGGAAATGTCCTTTATTCACAGAGGTCAGTTTGTGCTTCCAGAGAACAGTAATAAAAGACAAAAAAAATAAAACTGCTAAACTAAAAAATCCAATAGTCAATCAAACCTTGTGAAGGGCTTGGCCTGCAGCCTGGTCAACTTTGTCTAACAGGCTCTCGACATTGCCCGCAATGGCACCTATCCACTTCGACATTTTCAAGCTTCAACAGTCAACAGTTAGCCGTCATTTTATTACAAATATTCTGCCGGTGAAATGTTGCGTCGATCAAGCTGATGACAATAAGAATAAAATTAAATAAAATTAAATAACTAAAACGACTGCTTTTGTTTACATTGACGTGTGAGCGGTAGCGCTAAATACCGAAAACAACCGAATATTAACAGGTACCGGACGTAATGACGTACTGAAAACTACCAGTACGCAAACTTTTATTAATTTTTATTAAAATTAAAATTAAAAACATAAATTATGTATAGTTAAAGTTAAAGTTTTCGCGGCTTTCGGTATTTGATTTACCAAAAATTACCGAAAAACAACCGAGGCGTTTTCGGTTTTTTTCGATAGTTAGTGTCACTTCATGTCAGGGCGGTTTTGCGCATGCGCGGCAATGGCGCTTTGTTTACTTTTTGGAATGTAAACAAACAGAAGCACCACATGTTGAAGTCAGGTAGCATATCTGAAAAATGCGCGTTGTAGGATTAATCAGGTGACAGCACTTTTGTGTTTATACCGTGACGTTAATGTAAACAACTTCTGTTAACTGCTGGTTTGAGCTGACGGTACCGTAATCACGTTTTCGCAAGGGCTAACGGTCATATCGTTCCAATGGGTGGCTCTAAATACCGAAACAATAATTCTAGCGGTAGATCGACGATCTTGCTGTTAGCACTGGAAAATTGTCAGAGGCAGATCGGGTAGACACATTATTGGGAAGATGGTAGAATTTATATGCCTGGAAGACGTAGAAGGTCTACTAAACATACCACGACAACGACACTGTCACGTATTTAAATCAGGCTTATTCAGTATTAATACTGAATTCAGTATTCAGTTAATACTGAATAAGCCTGATTTAAATACGTGACAGTGTCGTTGTCCAACATATCAGAGTTTATCTTGAGCCAAAGCTGTTTTTTGTAACACGGACTTGGAACTATAGTGCTTTTGAATGAATTTTATAAAGCTTGGTAATTGATAACATTTCAGTTCTAACCACAGTCTTAGCAATGCAGTGAAGAAGAAATGTGGCTGCATTCTTACATTAACAACGAGATAAATGTAATTATGTAAATGGCGATCTACCGCTAGTAATTTTCTGCTCTCTAGTGCGAGATCGCCGATCTACCGTACCATCTGACCATACCGAAAACTATCAAAAACGTTTCCAGTTCGCATGTTTAATGCATTTATACACATATTGTCACATACACTTAAGTGTATTATGTTATGGCGAGTGAACCATTTGCAGATGTCATGGCAAGATTGAGTGAACACATAATAGCTGATGTGAAGTATGCTGGCACTGTGTTGTAGTGGTGGGAAGGATAGTTGCTTCAACTTAATGCATTGTGCAGCAGAGGGGCATGAGATTGTGGCCCTTGCAAACCTCAGACCAGCTGATAAAGGTACATTTTCTGTTAATAACTTTTTGTCAAAGTTATTACTTCTGTTTGTTGTATATTGTGGTTGTTATTCAAGTTTTTATTTTTTGTGCTATGATTTATTTATTTTTTCATTTTATATCATAGGATTTCAGTAATTTTTACATGTGAGACCCATGGTCTACAGTGTTCATGTGAATGTGCGGAAGCATAATACACTGTAGACCGTGTTGGAACTTGCTTTTTTTGTGGCCATGATTGACGGTGTGTTCTGTGTGTACACACATGTGATATATAAAATATAAATGTGAGATGCTATCAATCATCATGCTTGAGTGGAGTGAGATTTTGGTCACTTGTAATGCTCCAGACACTTAGAGGACCTAGTGAATCATGAAATAATGAAGTATATGCTCTGTGTACAGATGAGATAGACAGTTACATGTACCAGTCGGTCGGACACAGTGCTATTGACTTGTATGCTGAAGCAATGGGCTTGCCGCTTTATCGGCGAACCATCACAGGATCTGCTCTAGTTACTGACATGGACTATGACAAACATTCCGGTGATGAAGTAGAGGACCTGTTTTTTTTGTTACAAGACGTTCAGGTGCTGCTTTGATTAACTATTACAACCAGGGCCGATCTTGGGCATGTTTGATTGTTTGCCCGAACAGGGTTGTTGACTTGGACCCTTAAAATTCTACAGTAAGATCACTTGCCAATGTGAATGACTTTCATTGTGTGGATTATGGTGCAAAGACTTTGTTATTAGTGATGCTGAGTGAAATCGGGGTTTGTTTTACGAAAGTGCTGAGCCTGGATTGGCTTTCATTTTGCCACTCATGCCAGACCCGTTAGCTGGTTTTAAGAATGCCAAATGCCAGGAAGGGGAGAGGGAAAAGGGAAGGGAAAGGAAAGAGGAGGCAAGCACAGGAATGAGGGGAAGTCAAGGGAAGGGGAGGAGTTGACTAATGCACAGTTGGAACAGGGCCACTGATTGGCTAAGGCTGTCCCTGATTAGAACTGCAAACATGGACTACATTTCCGAAATTCAATGAATCCATATATGGTGCTGTTTGTTAATGTTTTTGGAGTGGATATCTGTGTCTTGATATTTACTGTGAAGTCATCCATCATCGTTATCAAATGTTATAACTGGGCTTTATGCATTCTTCTTATCTGTTTGTCAGTACTTATTGACTGCATTCTGTGTAGTAAATTTTTGTTACTATATATGTTATAAACATCACAATATCAAGTCTTTTTCAGTATTTTTTTTATTTTTTATTGCTCTGAATTTTCTGTGCTTTGTTTGTGATTGAACTGTTTAAATGGTTCTGCATTTTGATTGTTTTGCTAAAGTGGAAATTTGGTGAAATCGACTGTTGTGGTTTTATGTGCTTAGAGTTGACTATCATGTGTTATGAACTTCGATGAGAAATGCATTTCTGGTGGAAATTAATGTTTCTGTTGAAAATTGGTGTGTTGCATTGATGCAGAAAGCTGGCATTGAATTTGATGCTGTGTCTGTTGGTGCGATTTTATCAGACTATCAAAGAATCCGTGTGGAAAATGTGTAAGTCCAAATTCGTGAATCCAAGATGTTTGTTGCACTGCATTCATTGGTGATTTGTGCATTTTGTTAGCAACCATGGTCTTTTGAATTTGACTGAAGTCTTGCGTTGTCTGACCATGCTTTCCCACTTCCACACTGTTCTCTGGAATTCCTGTCAAAGGCCAGTACAGTTGACTCTGCTTACACGGCCTTGGGACTGCTAGCTGACTTGCATGCAAGCGGAGCGTGCATTTTAGCTTATGTGCACTTAGTGCATTGCAGACTTGCTCTCATTTACTATATGCACTGCACTGCAGTTACAACAGGCGGTCATTCACACCACAGAAAACAGTCGCCTCAGCTGATAATGGTCACTCCAGTAGCATCAGTTCACTGAGTTTACACGTCAGCTCTGCCGCCCGCCCGCCCATCGTTGTCTCAATCACTGTAGCCCACATAATACTGGTGTTCGCTAGCTTTCCGTACCCACGTAATCATAGGGTTTAGACGTCGCCACTGGCATCCCAGTGAGAGAAGTGGGTGACTACATCTTGTCTTATGTGCTTTGTGTCAGCCAAGTTGATTATAACCAATGTAAGACTTGTAAGTCATGGCGCTGGGACCAAATGAATGTGTGCTTATATCCAAATTGTGCACATATGGCTGGTGCTTATAAGCAAAGTTGACTTCCAATGACATAACATAAACTCAGACAGGACTAGACGCACGTCGTGCACATAGATGGAGTGTGCTTATAACCGACATGTATATAAGTGGAGCCGACTGTAGTCTTGAGTTGGTGGAAAGTGAAGCCATTTATCTATTGATTGCACTATACTGTGTCTTGAGCTGCCTTCTATTACGAGGGTCATTTCATAAATAAGTTTACAAAATGGCGCCATTACATTAATTCTTAAAATAGGAAAAATTTGAAATATACATTTTGTAGGAAATTTAATACTGAGTTCCAAGTGTGAGTTTTGTTACGATGACGTCACTGTGACGTCATTTATAAACATTAAATAAGGCGACTTTGCCACTGACATGGTCCTGTAACGACCAGCTTGCTATTATGTTTGTTTTGTAGGCAAAACGATTTCATGCAAATCAGATTCACTGTGAAATGCATTCACTGTGAAATATGGTTACAAGTATTTTACAATGCGCGCAGTACACGTTTGGTGTAAGACAATGCTAGATGGGTAAAAATTTGCAGCAGATGCTGAGGTGCTGTCAGTCGTTCTTCAGTGGCATGGACAGCGGCCAGCATCGTTCTTTGCATCGGGCATTCAGAAGTTTCTTGGCAGAAAGCAGAAACGTTTAAAGCAAACTCAGACTATATGTTGAAAAATGAAGCACTAATTTTTAGCGTTTAAAAAGGTGACATTAACTTGTTAACTTTATTCTTTTTTTCTGTGCTGTTTGTCACTTGTGAGACGTGCTACATTACTGGTGGGGAAAATAATACACAAATACACTGTTCTATCACAATAATGACGTTATCATCAAAAAAAACTTTCACATATATTCAGAATTAAATTCCCTACAAAATGTATATTTCGGATTCTTTCTATTTTAAAAATTAGTGGAATGGCGCCATTTTGTATACTTATTTATGGAACGACCCTCGTATTACGAATGCTGCTACTGTACTCGACCAACTTCCAAGACTTTTGTTACACTGATTGAACTTTGTTCAATGTTGTATCTATTGTTTTGGTCATTTTTTGCTACCAGTAATTTTACTCAGTTTGTGGATTAACTTTTATATGATAATTATCATTATCGTCATCATTGTCATTATTATGTTATCATGATTAGTATGATTATTATTGCTGCCGCTGCTGTTGTGTTGTATTTGTCATTGTTGCTATTATTTTTATTTTTTTTAATTGAAAAAACACGGAGGGAGCTTGCTGATGAGTTGACGTAATGAATGTGTGTGCATGCCAGTTGCAGTCGACTTGGGCTCACATCTCTGGCATATCTGTGGCATCGCAACCAAAGGGAATTACTTAAAGAAATGATTGACTGCAAACTGAAGGCAATTGTCATCAAAGTTGCTGCTCTAGGTGCTCCTTTATATTCTACATGGTGGCCCAGAGAAAATGTTGCAGACTTTTACGTCACAGAGTAGCGTGGCTTTTGGCAAAATGTTCAGAAAAAAGATATTGATTACATGACATTGGCAAGTGTTTGAATTCAGCGGTTAAATATTTTTTTTGTTTTGCAGCTGGCATGTGAACTATTCACGAAAACAGTATTAACCTTTACATCTTTAAGGCAGTTGGTAAATTTTGGTGCCATTAACTTTGTGCCATTTTTGGACAGTTCTCAATTTATTAAGAGTTTTACTAGTCATCTAGCATCCTGTTTACTCTTACTGTTCTCTGTCTGTCTGTTAGTTGGCTCGCAAGCTACAAGCTATAGTGACCCTTAAATTCAGGCAGCATGTCTGTGTCAGTCGGTGTCTGTGGCTGTTTGTCTGTCCATGCAGCATGCAGACTATTAGCAGTTGTGCATAGCATGATCGTTGCTGTAGCCGAAAATAGGTTGGCTTATAACTCTCGAGCATGTCTGTCTGTCTATCTGTCTGTGTCTGTATATGTGTAAGAATATTCTAAGCTCGTAAACTACACATATTTTGCATGATGTCTGACTATTTGATTTTTTGGGAGAGCATGGAGAACTATAAAAACTGGAAGTTGTATGGTGTTGACAAGGCCAACGCACTAAGACCAGATCGAGTCTCAATGCTTAAGGTCAAAGCCGACGTCGATGTTGAGGCCTTGAGACCATCTTTTGTCCATGCATGATATTTCATTACATATATAAGCTGTGGGAAGAAATATTAGATCAATGATTGTAGTTTGTAGCCCTGTATTTCACAATTAAATCCAGACATGCATTTGAGATAATCTCTGGATGAAATTTATAGTCATATGCTCTCTTTTGTCCCGATATTATTTGGGTGAATGAACGGCATTACGCCATTTCCTTCACATTTCATCTCGAGCTCAAGGATGAGGTCAAGGCTGAGACTGAGGCAAGAGCTATGCGGCTGACATCGAGGCCGAGGCCAGTTGTTCAAAGCTAAGGCTGAGGCCAGGTGGAGATGTAGGACTATAAAAGCTGAAAGTTTTGAGGTGTTAAGCCCAAATTCCATTATGCCGACTTTGTGACAGTCTGGGACAAGTTCGCGACAAAGTCGCGGACACAAATCATGAAAGTCCATGACACAAATCATGTCGCCGACTTTCATGATTTGTGTCCGCAACTTTGTCGGGAACTTGTTGTGGACTTTGTCGCCGACTTTTCCCGTGCATTGTAATGAATCAAATTCCATTAGAGTGACGCAAACAGGTTTGTCGCAGACTTGTCATGGACTTTGTCGCAAACATCTCGACTTTCCCCGCAAGGAAGTTTTGGTGAAAGTTGGCGTAATAGAATTTGGGCTTTAACAAGGTTAAGGCACTAACTAAGACAGAGGCCAGACTGAGTCCAAATGCTTAAGGTTGTGGCCGAGGCCATGGTTTTAAGGCTGAGGTCGAGGTCAAAATTTTGGCCTTAAGACCACCTTGGCCTTTTAGGCTTATCAACTCTGCTATCTAGCTGTGTGCTTACTACTGATATAGTATTCTATGAATGAAGTTTGAATGAGATATTAAAACATTTACTTAATTTTGTCTGTGTGATATTTTATTGCGTATTTAGCTTTCTTCTGTGGGAAGCAATATTAGATTACTGATTGTAGTTTTTAGCGCTTATTTTAGGATTGGATCCAGACATACATTTGGGAAAATCTTTGGATGAAATTTATAGTCATATGCTAAATATGGTAAGATGATGTCTATGACATATATTTTATGTTTTTATAGTTTACAGTCATGAGTAAGTGTTTGAGTTATTTGGTGATGTACTTTATACGCTTTCATGCGATTGCATGTATCCCACCTTATTTTTTAATTAACGATGATAATAATGGTTAAACTTTGTTATAACTCAGGATGCTAAATGCTGTAAATTGACTAAGTGAAATTGACGGCTGTGCAGAGTGGAAAATTAATAGTCGTATCAAGAATTTGTTTCACTTTTATTATTGCTGTCCGCATTAGCAACGACAATATTGTTTTAGCATACTGACAAAGTTTTTTGCTTTTTTCTGTTCCTCTGTCAAGTGACAACTCATGAACTGCTGCAATTAGCCTGATGAAATTTTGCACAAACCTGTGCCTTGACAACTGCATGAACCCTATAGAATTTTAGGTTTAAAGGTCACGTTCACAGGACTGGATTTTTCGATACTTTTCCATTGCAAGATCAATCAATCAATCGTTCAGTCATTTAATTCATACCAGACAAAGTTACAAACATAAAATCAACAACGCAGTGCATGTGGTCTGATAAAGGACACATAGGGCAAGCCTCTAATATGTGCCCTGTTAAAAAAAAAGAAAAATAGGCAATACATAGAACAAATACAAATAAAACTAATACCTATCACAATCAAACTATAGGCAGTTCAAGCTTCATAAGCAAAAATTTAAAAACGTCTATTGTTGATGCTGTCACAACAGTTTCAGGCAGAGAGTTCCAAACTGCTATAACACGATTACTGAAAAAATTTAAACGAGCATTGACACGACAGTGGTGAAAACTAATCTTATAGCAATGGCCACGTGT
>Ga0209671_1001163_pt1 | contig 21076 bp, 9 predicted proteins | sample WorMetHERISLAND2_2_FD_187401 | JGI IMG/M metagenome (GOLD analysis project Ga0209671, IMG submission 187401) | Marine gutless worms symbiont microbial communities from Max Planck institute for Marine Microbiology, Germany - Olavius geniculatus... | ecosystem: Host-associated > Annelida >... | reverse complement strand
TTTTTTCAGTAATCGAGTTATAGCAGTTTGGAACTCTCTGCCTGAAACTGTTGTGACAGCCCCAACAATAGACATTTTTAAATCTTTGCTTATGAAGCTTGAACTGCCTATAGTTTGATTGTGTTAAGTATTAGCTTTATTTGTATTTGTTCTATGTATTGCCTATTTTTCTTATTTTTTTCAGGGCACATATTAGAGGCTTGCCCTTTTTGTCCTTTATCAGACCACATGCACTGCGTTATTGATTTTATGTTTGTAACTTTGTCTGGCATGAGTTAAATTAAATGATTGATAATGATATTGTATTGAGTAAAAATTAATATTTTGCTTGTTTTATTTTCCCCAGGTAATGCAAAAACAAACGTTTAATGCGACGGGAACATAAATGGTCATTTGATGGCCAGATGTGTCTGAAATATTCGTACTAAAAATTATTAAAATCTGATCATCAATCTTTAAGTTACGATTGATATAATTTTGGTGTGCTTTTTATGCCCCACAGTGTAGTCTATACTCTCAAGCCTTAACAAAAAGCCCAGCTGTCGTTAGGAAAAGCCGACCGTACCACCTACGTCCGAGGCCCAGCGTCTCACAGAGAGAAAGCGATTTGTCAGAGGTGAGACAGTTCCATGCAGGTTATATTAACGGAACGCTGTGTCGAAAGCTACAATGAATGCACACACAATGTCATGGTCATTTTGCCAGGCGATATAAATAGTTAGACTTCCATGCACGTGGTCATCTCGCCAGGTGATATAAATAGATACAGAGTAAATAAACAAGGAAAAATATCGGACACAGGTTTTGCAAATGTTTCTCACAATAAAAACGCGTTGCTCGGGAATTTACGATACAGCATATACAGTTCCTGTTGCGCATACTGACCTTCAAGGTCATTGAAGGTGAATGATCTTCATGTCCTTTGAAAGCCAATATGCGACTTCCTATTATAGGGCCCCTAGTGATCAATAGCAACTTGGGCCTTATCTGGCACCGCGTTAGCCGCAATAGCGTTCCGGCCTTCATTGTCATCCAAGGTCAATGATTTTCATCTAATTTGTTAGGGCGTATGCCACTTCATATTAATGATTAATAATGACCTAAGTTGTGCCTCTCACCGTTTCCGAGATACGACCGCTTATAGCCTTAAAGTTTAAACATTCCATTCAAAATTGCGGCCAAACCGTTGCAGATGGACACATGGTTACTATTGACAGTTTATAGTAAGTCACTACCGCCTTATCCCATGGAACCATCGCCGACCCTCTACGTATTACTGTTCACCCACAATACAACATAATTGGCTTACCATAGTGCGTTATTATTTTTCAAAGTCATCCAAGATCAATGATTTATATTTTGAAAGCAGTATGCGACTTCCCCTAGTGATCAATGTCAACCTAGGCCCTATCTTGCATGACTGTGTGCCCCTCTTATTTTATGCAGAAATAGGCCTAATGCATTTTGTGCAAAATTTTCACTTGATTATAATATGCGCATCCAGCCAATAGTGGGGCTGCACCGCCCCCCCTACCACACCGCTTTTTACTTCCCTGAATCCGCCACTGACAACAGCGAATTCCGTGGACGCATCGTGCAGCGGCAAATTCGTACAGGCATATCGTATGACAAACGTACGTGTGGCTTATTTGTCGCCAGCAGCTGAAACATGCGTGAACGCGCGTTGCCATGAACTTCAGCTGAATCACAAGACAATATGATTGATTGCGGAGAGCTCGTAAGTCAGTCCGGAAGTCTGCCACAACGTCAACAATGGCCTGGCAACGGCTGCCAGTTTTCGAGTTGGGTAGGTCGTAGGTGGTGACGTAATTATTGTTATTTTTTTCGTTAGTTATGGTCAGTGGCGTATTTAGGCGGGGGGCATGGTGCGATGCCCTTCCCCCTTTGGCCCAATTATGAAAAAATTTTTACAGGCGACTTTATATTAAAATGTGCACTTTTTGCCGTTTTCCAGCAAGAATTGCAAAATTTAACAATGTTTGATGGTCTTTTTTCATACCGATACAATATGCGATTAAAGTCGCCATGCGAGATTGCATCTGATATGACGCTGTGATTTTCTGCGTTTTCAAATTTCAGTCAAATTTCAGAAAAAATGGGCAAATTTGCGGCTTTCATTGAACGTTCAAAAGCAAGAAGTGTTTCAGCTTCAGGGGGGCTTCGCCGCCCTGACCTCCCGACCAGGGGCTCCGCCCCCAGACCCCCGTTATAGGCTCGCGCTCTACGCGCTCGCCATGCCCCCCTTGCCAAATCCTAAATACGCCACTGGTTATGGTTATGATTAATGCTAACTTAAATTAATTATTAAATTATTTGTAAGAATTCAATTACAAGATTTTTAGCCGCTCTTGTACTTACATTTTTAATAAGTGATTTAGCGTAACTCGCAAAATTTATTTCAGCACGCGTGCTTATATAGATTGCATAGGCTAACAAAATAACTTACGAGAGCCCTAAAAGCGTTGTATTTGTTGACCTCTTACAACTTTACAACGAATATGATTGAGTCAACATTGAGCTGTCTAACCGAGAACTTACATTTTGAATTATATGCGCCCATATTTGACTTTTTATCCAAAACTCGATCTGACGGTTCTTCCGCCCGAGGTCTAAAATGCGCCGCGGTGACAAATGTTCGGAGAACATACGTCAATGACGATAGGCCTACAAAACTACATGCATGAGATTACGCAGAAACGGTTTTCAAACAAACCCCTCAAAACTGGTTTAGCAATGTGATCATGCTGTGCGACTTCGGACACACTACTACAACGTGTCTCAATAAAAAAATTGCCAATTTTATTTTTAATAACTCCGTAAAACATTGGTTATTTTTGGTAATTTTTGGCACGCGACATTACGAAGACACTTGACGTAAATGACTATAGTTCAGCTTTACTCACATACAGGGGCGGCGCTACAGGGGGGCCTAGGGGAGCACGTGCCCCCTGTCGGGGAAGGTGTGCACCCCCGTCGGGGAATTTAGGGTATTTTCGTCGGGGACAGTGTGACACGACGAAAAAAACTCAGTTCGTAACCCCCTAGACATTGTACAATAGAAATGTCAAATTTAAACGAATTTTATTAAAATTTTGTGCACTTAAATCTAAACAAATTGCTGAAAAGACCACCAAATTTTGTTTAAAATATTATTTCTTAGCGGAGTTATTAATATTGTTGAATATCGATTACATCTATGTTGCCAATATGGCTTTACATAAGTAGGCCTACACTCGCATTTGCGTAACTCCAACAAACAGCATCTGATTTTCTCAGAATTCCACGTCAAAAAAGCATCGTTTCATTAAAATGCCAAATTGCAATTAAATTTGTCAAACCAAACAATAGTTACACTGGCTTTTGTGAGTTGATCCCAAAGCACATCATTCTCAGTGAGGACTGGAGACTCATAATTTTTCGATGCCTTGCCCCAACCACAGCATACATAGGCCTAGGCTACTACTCGTGCATATGCTGGGCCTCAACGCAGCATATATTTCATTTTTACTTATTTATTACCTAAGTGTCACCGTGCCTGGATGACACATCCGGTTATTGGTAAACAATAATGGCGGCTGCGCCTATTGGATTGGATGAAGTTGAGTTATCCAGTTTAAAGGTAATATGTGACTAAGGTCACTTTTAATGGATCGAATGAGTTAATAGTTGCATGCATGTTTGAGTATTTTGTTATTGCGCTTGTGTTGATTAGTTTGAACTTTTTGGCTGTAATAGTGGGTTTCGGTTCTGCTTTGTTGTTAATGAAATTATGTATTTACATTCCTTTTGTATATCGTGTATGACCGTGTAATCCTAAACAGCAAAATAATAAATATAACTACACGGATTTTGCATCTATCTATTATAATACTCTAAACGCTATCACTCGAACATATTCCATTCGGACGATGGTAAAAAACGGATGTGCGGATCTGTATCTGTGGATATGGCAACGGGTAAAAGACGGATGTCGATGCGGAGGACATCCGCATTTTACCCATCGTACTCAGCCACGCCTCTGGACTCTGGAGCGGTGTATAACCGTGCATTAACTTGAGGCCTTTGTGCGCCGGACGTTTGGGTGCCATGCTTTGCGACTAACACGTTATTAAAATTAGTGTACTTTGTATATCGTTCCAATTTAAAATTGTAAGTTGGCAAATCTGGCTTTACAATAGTAACTTCTTGCTGCACTCAGTAGTCATCGTTGTCGTTATCCGTTGTCGTTTGTCATCGCATGATGTCACTGTAGGCTTACAGACTGGTGTTCTCACTGCACGCGTTAACGTGCGGGAACGATCTCAATTGACTGTTCAATAAAGCCCTAATCCAAGCACTATATCTCGCCCTAGAATAGCGGATACATTTGAGATCGTCCATGCGCGTTAAAATGCGCTCATTGAAAACACACCTTATGTCTTCATCGTGCGTTGTCGTGCGTCGTCGTACCCGTCGTGCGTTGTCGTCATCTGTCGTCGACCCACGTCGTCATCGTATATCGTCTCTGCTATACGTCGACGTCACATTTTGTCATGTGTTATTGCGCGTTGTCGTCATTGTATCTTGCCGTTGTACGTTGTCATCGTCAAGTGACAAAGCAGACCATTGTTTTCTGAGTAAATGCCTAGGTGAATTAGTGATTAGGAATTAGGCTACTGTTTAGGCCTTTGCAGAGTGTAGACAGTGAAGAAATTTACAGCGGCAGACTTCAAATGACTGCCACCTACTGAGCGTCCGCTGAGCAGTTAATTACAGAGCGAATGATTGAAAAACTCGACAACTTTCATGACTGGTAATGTACATAACAACTGTTATTCGCACGTCCGTCTTTTACCCACACATTCGCACTTAGCATCCGCAGATTTTATCCGCCTTTTACCCGTTGTTACATCCGCAGATCCGCACATCCGCTTATTACCCATAGCCTTTCCATTCTTTGCAAATTCAGCACCCCTACCCCATTTTAGCAGATATGCTGTTGTGCCTATTTCCTGGTACTTTTATGTTGTAATTTGTGCAATCATTTAAAAAAAAATTATTTCACTTAGTTAATTAATCTTGTGTGAGTAGCATTTGTGAAATTTACATATATGAAAATGCATTAATAGATAGGCAGTAATTCACGATAATACAGTATGCCTGAAAACTGCAGGACACCGCAGGACTCCATAGAAAAACCGCAGGACACAACTTATAATCGCAAAACGATTTTTAGACTTGAAAACAAGACTTAACTTTTCAGTAGTTCAGTAAATTTAAATAAACGCTGGTAAACAATGCAAAAATAACAAAATCAGCACGCTACCAGATGCCTAGAAACAGGGCAAAATGCCACACGCCGACGCTGAGATGCAGGCCACATACCTGGATGCCAAGGGTGCGTACGCCGTAGGTCAGATGTGTGCCAAGACGCTTAAATTTACAATATACATCACTCATGTTGTCAGTGTTTGCACATTTATTCACGCCACTCCGTTCTGTTCTCAAATTCTGCACTGACTAAGCTTACAATCAGTACTTTTACCGGTATGTGTCCTGCGGTTTTCTTGGACATCCTGAAATACCGTATTAGTATCGGCACATAACCACTATAGCGTGGCTATATAATACTCTAAAATTAAAGAAAACTTATAGTTCTGTTTTCAGCACTTTTTAATGGTTATTCAAAGTGTTCTTCGGTGTTCTGTGGTGTCCTGCGGTTTCAGTCATATATGATAATGCAGTTAGCCATCTCTCAGCCAAGTCTACTACAGATGGCTATTAATAAAACATAAACTGATAATTAAACCTATATCATATGCTATTTACTTTGAGCAGGATCCTGCTGGAACGTTTGCCTTGATTGAAGTTGTTGGAAGCGGGACATATGGCCAAGTTTACAAGGTAACCGTCTTTGAATAGTCTCATAGACTGTTGAAACAGTAACTCAGTAAGTTATAAATTCATTGATATACAACCTTTATTTATTGTATTGTTGACGTTTTGGCAACTGCTGCTACCTTCTGAAGAAATTTCCACAACAGTACAATAAGTAAAGATTGTATATCGATGAATTTTTATGACTTATTAAATATATAAGGTCACTGTTTTGGCATCTGGCTGTATTAGACTTTATTTACACTATAGTTAATTCTGGTGATATGCAGTTGTACAGTCCAATGTAGTATCCGTGTCTCTTCATAGTTGGAGCTTACCCAGGGGGTGTTAGGCAGCCCCACATTAAGCTGTCAGGTGTCATTCATGTTAGGTGGCATAGCTCAATTGTTCCAGGCATAAGCAGAGATGTTTACAATTCATCTGTTGCTGGTTCCATATTGTGAAGTGGAAATTGCAGGCAATATCTTATATCACCTCCTAATCATGTGATATTACTTAAGTCATCTTGCTGCTATGGTTGTATGTTATTATAATATGAATCTGATTTTTCTAATTTTGTAGCCTGCAAGCATGAAGTGGTGAAGTGGACTGGATGTTTTAATGCTGTATTGTAGGGCTGTCATGTAAAGACAGGGCAGCTGGCTGCCATAAAAGTTATGAATGTTACTCGGGTATGTAGCTGCTTGTATATGAATATTTTTGTTTGAGCAAGATATTGTTTTGCTAACATTTTCATGTATTTCAACAGCGGTTGATGTTCAACCTGTTACCAGTTGACTGGGAAAAGTTTAAGTCTTGTTGTAGCACTTATGCTAAATTGCTAATTGTGTCTTATTATTGCTACACGATAGCTATATTTGCAGATGCAAGTACAATTTACAGTATAATGTAGTGATAGTATTCTGTGAATACCGATTCAAATATATAACTGTTTGCAAATAGAAAATTGTATTATGCTGTACATTCTAGTTATTTTGTTATTTTATATTTTATAACATTGTTTAAGGTTGCAAAGTATCATTTACTGGTACAATAGTCTGTTTTGTGTATTTTTAAATTAAAAAAATATTTTTGTTGCAGTGGAATGTAGAATGCTACTTTGCTACAGCAATTTAGCTTTGTGTTTTTTATCAGGATGAGGAAGAAGAAATTAAACTGGAAATAAATGTTCTGAAAAAGGTTTGTTGTCCAGTTGTATTTTTGTGTCGACGGATTTGATTAAAAACTTAACTGTGTGGTGTAAGCTACCTGAGATATTATGCATAGCATTCAGAGTTTTTAAAGAAACAATTTTTATAGTTGTAAGCTGCTTTGTGTCTGGTTATGAACAATAGATCTAATAAACATTAGGAGAAGTTTTCCTAATGTTTAAAACATAAAATTGTATTTAAAATTTTAAAAATTGTGTATAAACATTTTGTGTTGTTACGGTTATCGAGATCGGTATTGAAACCGCAGTTTTATAGCAATGTCGAACCCTATCAAAACCGCGGTTTAAGGCTCTCTATTGACAGTTTCGGTTTTTTGGTAAACTGCACAGCTCTAATGTCTGGTGCCGTGAACGTTAGGCCTAGTAGTACGCCGCAGTGATGAGCGACCGCAGCGCGCAGTGACTTTTTTTCGCCGTGACTTTTTCGCCGGCTCCTCTCACACTGCAGGTGTTATCAGCTGTGATCGCCGGAGGCGCTATACCCTGTGTGTGAGGGGGGAGGGTGAGGCTTGAATGAATGGAGGAGTGTGGCTACTAAGAAGGCAGGTGGCTGTTGGCAACTGCCATTGTCACTCAGAGAACTAGTCGGTGTTTGCTAAATACATTCAAACTGTATTTAGTCTACATTTATGCGGCTGTATAGGTTTGCACACTGTGCCGTGAACTCGCCTTCTATGCTCAGCATCCCAATAATCTCCAACATGCTTGAGGGCAGCAGTAATCTCCACAAACAATGTCTTCACTATGGTCATTGTCCTGCGTCTCTCCTTGCTGACCGGCCAACCGCGTCCTCACGTTTCTGCATGTGTCGCCCTCTCTCCCTTCCCCATCTTTTCGTCTGTATCTGTCCCTGGTCTACCGGCCTGTGTAAGCCTACACGATAAACGTCTACAACCCTTGAATATCTTGCGCATTATAAAATTTTGCACGATGGCGAAAACAGATGGAATTGGACCAAGAATACGACGTCCATGGGGCGAAGCATCTTAGTGGGTGAAGTGTTTTGATACGATTCGCTTAGTCTGTGCAGTTTCACGTCATGCTGTTGTCGTCAGCTTAGGATCTAGGCCTATGCTCTTAGGCTACTCTTCGTGCGGCAGTAATACTAAGTACTGAGTAGGCCTTTAGATTTGTAGGAATGTAGGCCCTAGATGCAGACGCGAGTATAACTGAGTCAAACAAACGAGGTTGGCACAAATAATTTTATTTGATGCGATTCAACTTCGCTGCCGACGTGACGACACATTTATCCAGGTGCCTCTACCGTGATTTCCTGATGACTGTCGTCAGCATAACAGTTGAGTATAGTGCATAGAGGGGGTTGTGGTACGACATTCACTGGCATCAGCCGACGTCGACGTCGTGATCAATCAGCGAGAGCGTACAGCAGATGTCACGAGCGTCATTAGATAAGCGCCAATTCGATCCGAATCACGGAATCAGACTTCAGAATTAATGTACAATTAATGTTGAAATACTTCTCCTTCACTAGCACAGTAGCACACCTAACGCGTTCGAGGTTAATATAGTTTAACATAAATTATGATACGTATTTACTTGCTTACTTACTTTGGGCTGAATTCATTTGTGTCAATTTTTATCTGCAGCTGTCACGAATTTTAGTTGGCTCTTTCCTCCGTGTTGTACTTGCAGTTGTTGACGGCGTAGATTATGAATTATATTTCAGATTTTTCACTAATCAAATGTGTTTAAACTTCCATCTTTCAAAATTTTTCTTTGTTTTCTAAGTGCAAAGGTACTAGTGTGCTGTTAGTTTGTTTTGGCGGAGATTAAGTTGGTTTTCAGCTGCGACGTTTAGAATTCACGGCACTGGCAGAAAATCGAAATCGAAACCGGCTGAAACCGCAGTTTTTTCTCCAAACCGAACCGAAACCGATTGACTTTGGCCACTGGGAAACCCTAACAACACTATAAACATTGTATAAAAATTGACTCTATTTTTACAAGTTGGCAGCTTGATTAAATCTATTCTGTCAGGAATTAAGGATACATTTTTACACTTACGTTAAAGTTGTGTTATTTTTCACGAGTAAATCTGAATACAGAGTTAGTTACTATTTTTTCGATAAAAGTTCAATTTTTGTTCATTTTTAGTTTACGATCATATTTACCATTTATAAAAAAATGTAAAACGTGTTAGTTACTTGTTTGTTGTTTATTAAAAAATATAGATAGACATTTATTGCATATATGTGATTGAGAATCAGAGTTTGTTAAAACTGTTGTACAGTATTCTCACCATCGTAACATTGCCACATACTATGGTGCGTTCATCAAGAGAAGTCCGTCTGGCAAAGACGACCAGTTGTGGATTGTCCTTGAATTCTGTGGTGCCGGTTCCATCACTGACCTGATACGGTCGACCAAGGCAAACTCACTGAGGGAAGAATGGATTGCATACCTGAGTCGAGAGATACTGCGGGGCCTGGCTTACCTGCATGCCAATCGAGTTATTCATCGCGACATCAAAGGTCAAAATGTTCTCCTCACCGACAATGCTGAAGTGAAGCTTGGTAAGAAGAACCACTCATAACTTGAGATCATATTGTTGTTAGTATTTTGGTTGATTACAAATATAGCAGAGTTTACTATATAGAAACTTTTGCAGTGCTGAAACAGCTGGATGGTAGCTCTACACAATAAAAGCTAAGTCTAAATAATGTAAAAGGTACCGGTAATCAGAAGTTCAGAACTGAATCTTGATGAAAACCGTATAAAATTAAAATTATAGCTGCTGGATGTGCTGGATTAACAAATTTGTTAATACTAATATTTTTCATCCACTATACTCATAGAAGTCATTCCTTTATTCACGAAGATACTGTAATGTGTGTATATTGGTGTAGTTATGTATGATTTCAGGTGCCACAGAATATCATCATAATAGTCACTCATACTACTTGGCCACCTGTGCCATACAGTGCAGATGTGGTTTTTCTGTTTTGTTCTGTCCACTTATTGTTTGATAAGCGAAACATGTTGTTTGTGAAATGTCTGTAAAATATTTGAAGTTGGGTGAAAGGTAAATCATAGTGTTTGCTGATATCAGTTTATCTGTGACCAGTCATTTCATCACTGGTCGATTCATCACAGGTCGATTCAACACAGTCAGTTCATCACGTTCACGTTTCATCACAAGGTCATTTTATCACTGGTTGATTCATCACAAAAACTGTTATACGAACCTGTAATCGTCTCCAATTTATCGTTCAGTATAAATATATGACAGATGCGATTATTAAAGGGAAAAAATGTCTATGTGATTGTTATAAAGAAAAATCCAAGATAAACTTTAAATTTAAAATCATTTTACACAATTAAAATCATATAAGCGAGTATGCAACAAATGAACAAAATATGCTATAAATGATGCAACAGCCAAATCCAAAATGAATGAAATTAAAATTATCGTCAGGAAATTTTATATGTGATTATTATCAAGAAAATGCCCCAGCTTAACGTTAAAATTAAAATATTAAAATCGTCATTAAAAAATCATTATGCTCAAACAAAATCACACCCGCGAGTATGCAACGAACGAACAAAGTATGCAACAAATGATGCAGCAGCCAAATCCTGAATGTACGATATTAAAATCATCCTAATCAAATAAACTTATACTACTCGAGAAACATTCCGTCAAAAAAAGTCTACATGGATGTTTGGTTGCATAGGATGACTGCGATAGACGAAACAGGTTAGAGCCGTTGCATCAACCGACTGTTTTTCACGCTTTGTGATGAATCGACCTGCGATGAATCGACCTGTGATGAACCGTTTGCGGGATGAATTGACTGTGTTGAAACGACGTGTGATGAATCGACCGGTGATGAAACGATCGAGAATCAGTTAATCAATATATATTTTATGAGTTGGAAGATAAATAAATTTGGTTTATGATAACTGCTCGTACATTTGATGTGAATATCTTTAGATATCTGACATCTGCTGGTACTTGTGTGTGGTGGAATAGATCTGTTTACTAATGGTTTATTGTGAACTATTTTACTGTGTGCAGTTGATTTTGGTGTCAGCGCTCAGCTGGACAAAACAATTGGAAGGCGAAACACATTCATTGGCACTCCATATTGGTATGCTTACCGCTTCTGTGCTGTATTTGTGCTTGATATTTGGGTGGGGGTAAGGTTGAACCCACGACTTGTTGTGCATGAATTACTACACTAACTACTGAGCCACCAAGCCACCCATTGTTTGTAGTCAATCATGTGTTGTTACTGATAAAGATATTGTTTGCCAGTGACAGTTTGCATGTTGTTGTACACTTGTAAGCTTTTTACATGACTCTCAACTACATCTATGGCATGTCATCACTGTGCAGCTAGCTTTTGCTTTTGTAACTCGTTTCGGCTGAAACGAAGTTACTCTACGCTGGGCTCGGTTAGTACTGTGATGGGTGACTGCCTGCAGGCAGGTAAACCGTCTCGATGCAAAGCCTGCCAGCTAGGTCGACTCAGCCTTCTACCCTCCGTGGGATGGCAAAGTGAGTAGTAACTCATTTACATGGGTTACGGAAGGTGGGGACCTTGGTACAGCTGACTGGGGTTGCCTAGCCGGCCGCTGTGCCAGCCTGTGTCTGCAGGCTGCACACAGTGGCCGTGCGGCAGGCGGCTCTGGTTAGTGACGAAAGTGCATTAGAGGCGTGTTTGTGATGATGCGCTATACAAATTGACGACTTTTACCTTTACCTTTATTATTGTACAACACAGCACTCTTTGCCAGAAGAGTCTTGTTTTGTGGCTTAACTAGAAATGTGTTGGCTCTGACCTTTGACCTTTGAGCTAAAAGGTGGCACAGCAGCTATTCCTACCCTGTGATCATTTATATCTATTTGTATTTTTTATGCACCATGTAGTTAGAAGTCTGTAGGCATGACCTGTATGTACTGTTATTATGGCTGGATAATTAAATGAAACTTGATAGTTGTGGCATATTTTCGTATCATCAAATGCAGCTTTGTTGACATTGGTGTAGGATGGCTCCAGAGGTTATTGCCTGCGATGAAAACCCAGACTCTACATATGACTGCAAGGTTAGTTGTTACAAGGTTGAATATGAACATGATGTGTAGCGTACATGTAATGCTAGTGTGCATTTTTGCTGACTTGCTATAGGATTTTTGTTGACTTCATCAGAGTATTAAATGGTAATTATGCGGTTATATGTGCACTGATGCTGTGTGTGTGGTCAAACTGAGCTGATTTCCTGGGTGAGGGATAATGGCTGGGTAATCCATCTGATATTTTTTTTGTTAAACTGCAATAGACTATAAGTTGAGACTTTGTTTTTGGACAGACTGCTAGGTGATTGACGCCCATTATATTACGTTAATGTTTTAATGTATGGGGTCACCAGAAGTTGATGTTTGGTAACACAAGTTGTGTTTGTTGTGCGTGTGATTTCAGTGTGACTTATGGTCAGTAGGCATTACAGCCATGGAGATGGCAGAAGGCAAACCGCGTAAGTTAATGCACATTTTAACATCGGTTTGTTAATAATCTGAGAACTTAGGTTTGACTTGGATATCTGAGAGTGTTTGCATTAATATTATCTGTTAAGATGTGTGCCGATGCTGTATTATGGTTCATAACAGACAGCCAGTTCTAAGTGACTTACCATCATATATGTACCTGGTATTTTATAGTGTGTGCCATTTATAACTGTGTACAAACTTTTGAACTTTTCTTAATTTTCTGCTTTCTTTTGTTATCACAGCTATATTATATGGATGTACATTCCAGCTGTATTTTTCCTTGTACATGTTCAGCTGTAATATGGCGTTAAACTGTTACTACTGCTAACTATTCTGTTAGTAACATAATCATTTAATAGTAATAATCTGTTACTACTAGTAACTATTCTGTTATTAGAAGTGTATGATGTGTCTGTATTTTTGCAGCATTGTGTGAGTTGCATCCAATGAGGGCATTGTTCCTGATCCCACGAAATCCTCCGCCCAGGCTAAGGACGAAAAAATGGTGACTGCATATTAGTTAATGTTTAGTGACATATTTTGATATTTTAAATATCACGTAAGCTAATGTTGCTTGTTTTGTTGATGGATGCTTTGTTGCTGTGACTCATATAACTGCCATTTTTTAAAATAATTTATGTTTGGTTTTGAAGCTGTTTAGTTGTGGTTGTATGTGTAAATGAGTAAATAAGTTGCCTTTAATTGACAAGTTTGCAATCGTGTGTATATTACATGTAAAGGCATAACACCGTTTAGAACAGTACAAAAGCTGCTTATAACTAAAGAGAGCTTTAAAACTTTAGATACAGTTCTTGCTGGTTTTGTGATGGACCACAGTCACACGTGTACTATACTGCTATGTGTGAAACTGTCCATAGGTCAAAGAAGTTTGTCGGTTTCATTGAAGACTGCTTGATAAAAGACTACAAGCAGCGACCGAACACGGAGCAGCTGCTACGACACACATTTCTCAAAGACCAGCTGCCAGAACGGCAGATTCGCATACAGCTTAAAGATCATCTCGATCGACATCGCAAGAATCGACGAGGTGAAGTGTTCGGCATAATGGCGTAGTGATTCTGTGTAACTGCTTGATCATAGAGGTGTTTCACTCAGTCAGTTTAATCGGTCACTCATAGTTGCCAAAGAAGTAAAGCTACTTGAATGGTTATTGGTTAAACCATTTATTAAACCATTTGGCAGAATAAAGAGTGGAGCAGTTAGGCATAAACCATCTGACAGATAACAGTTCGGATTAATGATGTGGTCTTGATGTGACGACTTTCTAAAGATAGAGATCGTGTTTGTTTGTGAACAGATAGTCTGTTACAGAGACTGAGTGTTAATTTTAAGTGAATACTTAGTGTAACTGACTGAATAGCAGAACATACTGTGAATGCCATTGATGATTGAATTAAACTGTAGTAAATTAAATGTAATAGCATCACAGCTGCATTGCTGAAATATTGTAATGATGTGTGTGTAAAACCTGTTTACTTCAATTTACTTCAAAGTGCTTGCTGTCATTGCAGCTGGTCACTTTGTTCATCAGGTAACATCAAATGTGTTCAGTTATTAACAGTGACTCATGGCTGATGACTGATTACAAAGCATTGTTGATCTGTTTTGTGTTGCTGTTAACAGATGGCCACGAGACTGACTATGAATATGAGGGTAGCGATAACGAAGAAGATAAACTGTACAAAGGAGAGCCAAGGTTATATGATATATACAGGGTGGCACAAAAAAAATGTCCCAAAATTTGTGCAACTATAACGGCGCGTATACTTTATAGAGATAAATTTTCTTTTGCGCTTTTGTAGACCAATATGTATTCTTATTTACTGATAAATTTCAGCAAACTCACTGTATGACACTACTGAATGCCACTTAATGACGTAAGGCGAGTTAAAATCCAATTATGTAAAGACAGCATTTCATCACACCGCATCAAAGCAACTCAAAATTTTTGTCCGATTTCTTCAGTTCACATAAATAACATCGCATTCAGCAGATTTAAATCCGGTACATTATTCACTTTGGGATGTTTTGCGAGAACTTATAAGGGAAGGTGTGGACCATTTGCGAACTGTAAAGATCTTCAAAATGTTATCACAGATAGATGTCGACATCAGATAGCCAAAATCAGAAGTGCCACATAACAGTGGTAAAGCATTTAGCCTAAGCATTTAGCAGCGGTGGCAAAGGAGAATGGAGGACCTATTCAGCACATTTTTGTTCATCAGTTGACTAGTGCTTCGGTTACTGTGGCAACGCGAATGATGAACTGCTTGCAAAAATTGCTTTATGTCGTGAGATGCTATTATGTTTGTATCACGGCTAATACAAAAGTGTTTTAGGCGAAAATTCCTACACATATTCGCAGATGTTTGATTGTTACATAGATGCTTTTGCACTGATTCATTTTGACCAATCGGCTGAATAATGCATGCAAATGTTCGGGACGTTTTTTTGCGCCACCCAGTCTTTATAATGATATCTAGTAGTGAGTTTGTTTGGATTTAAGTACTAAATGTGACAACTTGATCAGTTTCCTCTGAGTTTGTATCAACGTGTTATTAGAGTATACTGTTAGCAGCGTTAAGTGCATGCATTTTTGGTTTGCTTTGGCCGCATCTGCAGTTGCTGCAATTTCAAAATGGCTGTATTTTGCCAGGTTGTGTAGCAACACATTTGACATATGTTGGGATCTTTGGTGGTAATTTTATTGCAGGCATTTATTGTAAGTAAGTTTTACTAAGTAAGCAGGTATTGAACATGCAGTGTCATGTGCAAATGCTTATAATAAAACATATGATAAAAACACAGTAACAGAAGGCGAAACAAAACAGGAAAAAATTTACGAAGCTTAAGTGCAACAAAGCATACAATGTATCTAAACATATTTTTGTTGTTATACAGTGCTTGTGCGGTAAAATTTGTATTAAAATCATACTTAATAAAGGGCAGTGCAATGGGTTTGAAGAGGCCACATTTTTCTATGCACGAAAGCAGCTACTGCTTTCTACGCATCTTAGCCATCTCAGTTCTGTCTGTCCATTTGTCTGTCACACGGGTGGATCAGTCCAAAATCATGCAAGCTAAGATCACCGAATCTTTGCCATCAGCTGGCTGAAGACTCTAGTTTCAAGAGCCGTAAAGCTTTTCCATAAATTCAAAGGGGATCACCTCGAACGAGGGCGCTAAATGAGAGGGGGTGGGAAAAAATTGCGATATTGAGCCAATAAGTCGCTGTATCTCAATAACGGTGCGAGATAGGGCCTAGGTTACTATTAATCACTAATAAGAAGTCGTACACTGCCTCTTGATTGCCACCAAAGTCAATGACCTTGGATGACTCTGAACACTGAAATAGGGTTTTTATGGATTTTTTGGCAATTTTTGGGCTGCAAGATACATTTCAGGAACGAATTGTGCCAAAAACAATTGAGACAGACATGGAGCATGAAATTTTCAGCATTGAATGTAGATTTTGATGGTTCAAGTCTTGATTTTCTAGGTTCAAGGAAACCTGCGCACGAGGGCGTCAAAGAGTGGTACTCCTGTAAAAGTCGTTATTTTATCGTTGTTGGCCAGTCTTTCGTGAAAACGATTGCAGATAGGCATGAGCATGCTGCGTAAGTGCCTATCACAACAAGCACTAGTGACGAACTTTTCACTCGTATCAACGTCGATGACTTTGAAAGACCCTGAACTTTCAAAATAATGGGTTTTTATTGGTATTTGCAATCTTCAGCTGCAGCGCACACTCCAAGAATGAACTGCGACGAAATGGCTGGAGATAGACTGACAGTTTGCAAACAGGAACTGCTATAGGCTTTTGCATGTCTCGTGAGCATTAGCTCAAATTTCTTATTAAAAATGTCTATCCATGTAGGTTTTTTGGGTTAAATGCAAGTTTTTTTACAAATACCCAACTTGATATGTTTGGCGGTATCTAAAAATTTGCAAATTTATATGTTTAGAGTTTTGACAACTTAACTGTAACTAAACATTTTGGAATAGGAAACTTAAATTTGATTAAGTTTCAGTAGGTTGTGGGATGGATTTACTGAATAATTTAGTTAGTGTAATAGGAAACTATAATTGGATCAAGTTGGGGGGTTTGGGTGGGTTTACCCAATAAAACCCATTGTGTTGTTTGGATGTGTGTCCTGATGTCCTAACCCTGCAGTGCACTGTATGACAGCTCTGCCGTTGAAGCTCCAAACGAGTCTACACTCCGACAGAACTTTCAGCAGATTCAGGAGGGTGAAAGTCGACAAGTGAATCGTCCAGTGCTGTTGCCTGCGTACAAGGCTGGTGTGGCACAACCAGCTGCCGAGCAGCCCAGAGCCAAGCCTTCACCAGTCCCCCAGCCGCGTGCCGATGTCATTCGCAATGATGTCGCTGAGCAGGACCATCGACGCATAGAGCAAGCGCCACCTCCACAGCCAAAGATGGGCCGACTCATTCGTAAGCTCCTCATGTATCTTATTTCATTTGATCATTGTACATTTTTGTTATATTAATGGGATGCAGTTTTGTGTCTTTCGGAGTGACCACGAACAGGGAAATCAGGGAAATGTCACGGTATTTTACATCTGTCAGGGATTTCAGTCAAAGTCGGAATTATCATGGAAAAAATCTTGTTAGGGAAAATTGCCAAAAAACTTTCCTAAAAATTGCATCAACAGGCTTTTTTTGTATCATTTACTTTGACTTTCTGTTATTTATTTTACGCTGTTTATTGCAGAATGTTGCTCATGTTCTAGTTTCTAGTATCCATATGTAGGTTATATTTTAACTTTGGCACTTATGTATAGTACTTACAAAATGTTCAGGAGTGCCATGATTCATCAGCAAATTATCAGGGAAATTCATAGTGTCTGGATAGTGGTCACTCTAGTCTTTGTTTTAATGCTATAGCTAATCTAGTTGTGCCGAGAGACAAATGGATATTTTTTCCAGCAGTTCTTTCTGCCCTAATCAGAAGCCACTGCTGTGATTCATAAACTGCATCTTACTGTTGGACTTATTTTTATTAGTGCTTGAAATATGTCATAAGCCTAGATTAGTTTATGTAAAGTGCCCTTTCAGTGTGTCTTTGTCATGACTGTGTCACTCACTATAATTAGTGCATTTGCCATTTATGATGGTAATAATAGTAGATATGTCATTTATGTACAGAAATTGCCAGCAGTTCTCCGCCTGCTGAACCTTCAGCACAGCAGTTTGCCAAACGTCCACCTGAAGGCGAAAAACTTATGAAACCTCCAACACAGGTTGATTTTTTATTGTACTTTATTTGAAATGTTTTATAAACACTGTGCCGTATTGACATATATGTGATATATGTATTGGTGGTGATATGGCAGTTGAAAAAGTAGCCAAGTTGCATGGTTTACCCAGGCGAGATTGCATGTGTAATTTGTTATGCAGTGTATTTAAAGATTAATTAATAGCTTCAGAAATTCTAGCACATTTTGGATGGGTTGTGATATTTATCTCCGCCAATGGAACGAAGTGAATTGGAGGAGATTATGAGATTGGTCGATCTGACCGTGTGTGTGTTCGTCTGTCTGTCTGTCTGTGTCTCTGTACACGATTGCACCAACAATGAAAGCAGCAATGCCGACTGTTACATTAACCTCCCTCCTCTGCAGCGAAGCGGCTCTTCCTTCTGCTTCCCCTTTCCTTGTGTTTACATCACTTCTCTTGGCGGAGATATGCACTCTCACGAGTGCCTTCTAGTTTATTCTTTGTTAACGTTGTGTAATTTTCTTACGGTGTTTTTTTTTATTTTGCTGCCATACAAACTCTGGCTGTTCGCTACCTTGTTCATGTTTTAGGTTTGCTTCCTATATTTTTATTGTCTCATAATTGTCTCATATTGTCTCATAATTAGCCACCTAGATTAAATCAGCCAGGTCATTCCTGTATGAGTAGGCGTGATGGGTACATCATCATTCATCATCATTTCTGGCAAGCACCACTAAGAGTGCATAGCACCGAACGTAGACATCAATCTCCAGAGTGGACGGTTCTGAGCCAAGTCAACTGCGTCGTCCATATTAAGGTCGCTGGATTTCAGATCCTGCTGAATGGTTTTCATCCATATAGTACGAGGACGTCCCAGTGGTTCCTCCAGTTTCCTGCGGGGGAAGCTGTTAAGATCTGATTTGCATCTGTTTCATCAGGCATTCGTGCAATGTGTCCGAACAGGGACAGGCGCCTTGACTGGACTATGGCTGAGAGATGGGGTTGCTTGGTTAACCTTCTGACTTCGTAGTTGCACACATGCTGGTGCCAATTGATTCCTAGCAGCATTAATGGGTACAAGTAACAGTTAAATAAACAGGCACATTATGTGATGCATTGCCCAGTATTTGTGATCTTGTAGTAAGCTTGAGCCTGGCTAAAGATTAAGGAAACTGAAGTCAGCACCACCCTGTGAGTTCGGTGGCTTGGGAGGTGTTAACATACGATGGTTTAGTATTATTGTGAAGTGGTTACAATATGTCGGTCATTAATGATGCTGTTGTTGCAGGAGTCTGTGCCTATAGTGGTTCGGCCGGCGTATCATGGAGCAGCTGAAGCTGGTGCCCGACTTCCACTAGTAGAAGACGATGAATCTGACGAGGAAGGAGTTCCAGGACAGGATGGCACTCTTGTTGTCTCTGGCCCGCCTCGACCACTGTGCGTATTGTTTTTATTAGTATTACAGTATTATTAATTAATTTACTCTTGGTAGTAAAGGTTCCCAGGGGTTAAAAATTACTATTAGACCAACTTTGAGACTTTCTGAGTTAGAAGTTATTCCATTTATTGACTTTATTTTCTCCCCCATTTCGAGTGGTAGCAAATGACTACTGATTTTTAACTAACTGATCTGGGGTCAGATTTGTGCTATTTGGCTTTGTTTTTGTGTCACGTGAATCTGAACATGTACACTGTTGCAAAACTGGTACGGGGGATTTGACTGCAGTCCCCTGTTAGGTTAATTTATTAATATTATTCAAGTTGGAAGATTACGTGATACACAGAAATAACAGACAAATTAAAAGAAAAGCAAAATAGCGCAAAACAAACCTGAAGTAAGCTAGTAAAATTGTTAAAAAATGTAAATAGTGATATGACAGGCCCATAATCATGTTATCAGTTTTTTTGATTTACTGTATGCGTAGTCTTTAGTGTAAATGTGCAGTTATTATTTAATTGTTATAATTATTACAACAAAATTTTTAATTAACATGACTTCACAATTTGCAGTTGTGTTTTTATTGTTATTGTGTCTGTCCAAATAAGCCATTTGCTTGTTCATTTTTTGATTTTTCTAGTACAGGTTCCGGATCCGAAAACTGAAAAAAACTAATGTGAATGTTTGCCTGGGTAGAAGTAGCTTGCATGCCAATTTTTGTCTTAAAGTGTCAATAGGTCCAGGTTGCAGTTAGCATTGTGCTGCGCACTATAGGCATACTGCTGCACAATATGTCAGAACTGGGCTTGACATATTTTTCTAATTTACCATTTTAATGTTTTGTGCACAGGCCGTCAGCCTCGGTGCATCAGAAAGCAACCACACCAACTCAGCCAGGTATAAATAACATCATATTGCACTATTTTAGCTTATTACTTTATCCTTTGTTGCTGGATGCTAGTGCAAGTGTTTGCAGTGTTATTTTTTATATGTTTTTGTGTGCATCTGTGCACTAATCTTCAAGTAAGAACATTGCAAACAAACTGTATAATAGATTTCAGCAGTTGGGCTCATCTGCCATTAGGATCTGCTCAATTTCCCACTTGCTTCATGTAGCAACCATGCTACCATTCATAGCTTCATTGAAGCCGCAATTCGACACTTGTTTGACGTCTTAATTCCCAGCGGTGATGGTAAGTTGTGTGAATTGTCTGTGGTTGACAGAAGAGTCACCGCCTCAGCTGCCGCCACCCAGACACCGCAAAGTGCCGCCATCTTTGAGTAATGCTGCTACTCCGCAGGATGGCGATCACGACCGAACCCTCGTTGTCAAGCAGGTGAGTTTGTCATTGTGATAAGAGTGATAACATTGATAATTTCTAATGCACCGTAACATGGTGAAATCATCACAAGGACTAGTGTTTAGTTATGATGCATTGCTGGAATGACTGATCAATGATTAGCTAAATTTAGCTGGCTGATTTTGGCTGCTTAACTATTGACCGATTGGTTTATTGTTTGCAGATTGGCAGAAAACTGGACCAGGTGCTGTATCAGCAAGTTGGTTATGCTATAGGCAACCAACTTTTGAGAGTGCTGTGCTTAACAATTTGGAGACATACATTTGAGTGATTAAGAAAGGAATAAACATCCCATATAACATATCATTGCCCTTTACACACTTTCCTAAACTTGTCAAACACATTAAATAATCAAACACATTAAATAACAAATAACAGTAATATCTATAAACAAA
>Ga0209671_1001162_pt1 | contig 21079 bp, 11 predicted proteins | sample WorMetHERISLAND2_2_FD_187401 | JGI IMG/M metagenome (GOLD analysis project Ga0209671, IMG submission 187401) | Marine gutless worms symbiont microbial communities from Max Planck institute for Marine Microbiology, Germany - Olavius geniculatus... | ecosystem: Host-associated > Annelida >... | reverse complement strand
ATAAGCGCTAATGTTGACCTACCCTAAGTCGACAAAGCGCGTTCGGCGTATGCCAATGCATTTGAGTTCGGGCCACGTGACTTTGATGCCGGGGAAATTCTCTCCCCCCTTCTTTACCCCTCCCCTGAGTTCCTCCAATCGGACTTAGGGCGCCGGGCGGACTCACGTTGGGCTTTGCCCCAAATTTCTAGTTAATGTATAAGTTTGTCCGTATTTGTCTATCTTTAATAAACAGACATAATGATGATAATGATGTTGTTGTGTTGCAGCAACTACCGCAACAACACGTTAGTATCGTTTTTATCATCTTTGTTGATCGATCAGTTATTTTAAACTGTTTGAAATTTCGAATCCTGTGTAACATTCTCAAGTTTGAAAAAGACAAATTTTTACGCGCGAAAGCAGCTACTGCTTTCAGCGCGTATTAGCCATCGCAATAATCTGTTAGTCTGTCCGTCTGTCACACGGGTGGATCAGTCAAAAACGGTGCAAGCTAGGATCACCAAATTTTAACCGTCGGCTGCCTGGAAGACACTAGTTTCAGGAACCGTAAAGCTTTTTCAGAAATTCGAAAGGGGTCACCCTGAACGAGGACGCTAAATGAGAGCGGGTGAGAAAAATTTGCGATTTTTAACCAATAAGTCGCTGTATCTCGATAACGGTGCGAGATAGGGCCTAGGTTAGTATTAATCACTAATAGAAAATCGTACACTGACTTTCGACTGCCACCGAATTCATTAACTTTGGATGACCTTGAACGCCAAAATAGGGGGTTTTATGGATTCTTTGGCAATTTCGGACTGCGACACAACTCTACAACGTTCGCTAGGCGGCGTCACGCAACTACGTGTAACTCGTTATGCGATCCAGATGGCTAGATATAGACTGACAGTTTGCAAACAGGAACTGCTATAGGCTTTCGCGCGTCTTGTGAGCATTAGCTCAAATTTCTTGTTATTAGTGACCAAGGAGCCAGTAACTGTTTGTATTGCCATAGTTTTCTAGCTTGACTCTTTTAACTGTTTTAGGCAACTGTGTTTTATAAAGGGTTTTGAAATTATATAGAGATTTTTTTACACTGTTTTGTTGAACGTTTACTGGTTTACTGTCCGTCAGCTTAACGTTTAGTCGAATGTTTTTGTCAGCTTGCTTGTAGTTTGTTATGTAAACGTTAAACTTAGCCTTACATTTTTGGGCGTTTATAACACATAAACCTTGAAGCACTGTTTTAGTTATTCGATGTGTTTTGAGTGTCAGAATGTTTCAAAATCAGCGTAAAACACCGCAGAAGGAACTTACAGTAATTATTAAATTTGCCCTCGCTAGAAAGACTACCGGAAACAAAAAAGGGAACAACTAAATTAAACTGAAGGAAAGGTACGAGTCTAAGAGGAAAATAACAGAGAGGAAAGGACAAGTTAAACTCGCTACAAAAGCTAAGCGGGCTAAACGTTCATGTCTACATCGTTGCTCATGATCTTGTGATCGGTCTTTCGGGTCTTTCAGTTAAATTAAATAAAAAAAATTACCAGCAATTGCTCACAAAAAATAAACAGTAGTGTACAATATATGCCTGTGATTTAAGATAAAACCTATAGATTTGTCAGAATTTAAAAACAATTTAAATTAGAGACAAAACTCTTGCTCAAAGCGTAACGTTTTTGGTTCCGTTTAGCAGACGCAAGGTTTAATAAATGTTAGTTGTTTTATTATAAAAAAATTGTTTTATCGTAAAAGGTTGAGCTTTGAATAGAAGCTTGTTGTTCATCGTCTGCAGCGGACTGCGCGCCGACGTGGACGCGGCTGCCAGACACGAACTCTGTGAACGGACAGCAGGTGGGCGGCTATAACACGCCAGAAGCGTGCCAGTCGTACTGTGCCGGCGTAGCAGCGTGTGTGGCCGTGGATTTCAACACGGGCGACCGGTCGTGCTGGGTTCATCTGAACGCCGCAGACTTGGACGCGGAGAACGTGTATGACCAGGACGGGACCGACCAATACCGCATTGACCGTACTTGTCGCACCGCCACTACAACGACACCGACCACTGCCACTACAGGTTAGCGCAACTCTCGCAACGCAAGCAACGCAAGCGACAGATGTAACGCGACTGTAACTGACGCAACGACCACTTCTATACTTTAGTTCCGGCTGTTGCGTCAACTGCGTTTGTAGCGTACTTTCGTTCGTTCGCTGCGTACGCAATTGAGTGGAAACTCCCGTTTTAATTGGTTCCGGTGTCTGCTGTCCGGTACAGCGTTGTATACCGGTACTTACTTTGGAGGCGGTACGCCGTGTATACCGGAAGTTCTTGTTGTCACAATGGCGATACGCTGTGCAGCCCTTGCTGGTGATTGTGTGAAAATGACCGTTAAAAAAATTAATTTACGCTGTCCAGCGCTGTAGTATTTCGGATATGCATACCCTTATCATGACGTATCTAATCACTGAGTGCATTTGTATAAGAGTTAAAGTTGAAGTTAGAATAAAGTCACCTTTACAGTAGCGAAGATTTTTACAAAACAAACTACGACGTGGATTAGACAGCGTGCAGTCTACTCGGCGTTGGTAGCCGTAATTTATAGCTGCATTTACATATTTGTTGCTGTCGTTGTCGTTGTTTTCTCTACCATTGTGGTGAATGAAGATCTTGACTGTACGGTGTGCAGCATGTCCGCCGCAGTGGTCGGTACTGACGGACCAGAACTCGTTGGACGGCGTGCTTCAGGCTGACTACGGCACAGAGCAGCTGTGTCGCGACTTCTGTGCTGGACTGGCTGCGTGCGTCGCCGTCGACTTCAACTTCAACGACCGGGAGTGCTGGTCACACACAGACGCCAATAATCTACTGGAAGTTTTTGATCAGCCGGGCACGAACCAGTACCGCATCGACAGAAGCTGCGTCATCACCACTCCAAGTACGTCAAACGAACAGCTAGTGGGCGGGCGTCGTCGCAGCGAGGAGAGGGGCATTGCCGTTCGCGTAAATTTTAGCCTGTCGGAAAATTCTCTTCTTGTCGGGTCACTTTCTTCAAAAAATTATGTGAGTGAAAATGTCTTATTTTCACGAAATTTAGGGACAAAGTTGAAATTTTCAGCACCCGTGAGTGCTTTTGTCGGAAATCTGCACTGTTGTCCATCAGAAAATTGCATCTTCCGTTTTTACTTACTTTTTTTAACCCACGACGCCACTGCGAGCGAGCTGCTTGGGTTTTGAGCGAACAACGTTTCGGTACATTTAACGCGCTTTATAAACTGCTTACTTACTTACTTATTTGTTCGATTTCTCCAACTCGGTTGTTTTTACGACTGCCCTTGCTTTTATGGCACTTGTCAGTGCTGTCGATGGCTCCGCTTGATTTTGAAAATTTGTCAGTAAACTTATTTTTTGACTGATTTATTAATCGGTTGAACGTCAGGTTGCATACAGTGGGCGGCGTTTGAGAACCAGAACTCGATCAACGGTCTGCAGCTGGGCATTCAGTATGGCTCGGTGCAGGCCTGCCAGCAGTACTGCGTCGTGACGCCCAACTGTGTCGCCATCGACTTCAACAACAACGATCTGACGTGCTGGGCTCACGTCGACCCTGATGATCTACTGCCGGAGAACACGTACAATCTGCCGAACGTGACGCAGTACCGAATCAGCAGAACCTGCGAAAACGTCACCACCTCGACCTCTACGTCTACCTCTACCACCCAGTCCACCACTACCGGTACCGGCACTACCACCACAGGTGATCGATTTCGTACTGAATGGAATTTATGAGATAGTGTTTTGCTTTTATACACCGTGGTCCATATAAAAACGTGGCACTTTACTTTCGTGCATATTTCACATGGTAGTGTAGAGACACATTTACGGTGTGGTGGGATGTATAATAATCACATTAAGCCTATTGCAAATTGTTCGCACAGTGTGCCAGTTAAAGAATTTTGAATATCGGTCAATAATTAGCGAGGATATGGACTAAAGTAAAGTGCCGCGTTTGTTTATGAACCACGGTGTAGTAGCAGAAATCTGTGTAGAAAGTGTATGCCAAAAAACAACGTGGACAATAGAAAAAAGTGCAGATTATTGGCGAAGTCTACGCCCTACGGGCGGGAGTTTAGCAAAGTTGGTAAACAGGACCTTTAAATGACCGTCATTCGTTAGATGGCGTCACGAAGCACTACACGCTGCGCTAAACACTATACTTATGGCCGCACGGCAACTCAAGTTACTCAACCCCCTCAGACTGCCCGTGACGAAAGTAAGCGGCAAGGTGGGGGCGCACGTACCCAAGGCCCAAAAACTCAAACGCCGGGTATGACAGACAGATAGACAGACAAACTTTCTGCGCATTATAGTAAGATAAACAGTTTTTTTACGCGCAACAGCATGTGATGTTATAGCGCGTTTTAGCTATCGCAAAGGCGTCAGTCCGTCTGTGTCTGTCCGTCACACTGCTGTATTGTGTCAAAACGTTGCAAGCATATTGCACGCACTTGAGTTCAGTTCTGACACATTATACACGTCTTTAGCCGTTTACGCTGTTCGGCGTGTACGAGTTTAACTAAATAGCGGCTTAAAGCTGACTTTATTTAAACTAAATTTCTCATGGTTTAGGTTCGACAACGTCATCAACGTCGACGACGTCAACGTCGACGACATCAACCACAACAACTACAACAAGTACAACAACGACAACACCCACGACAACTACCCCAGGTGCGTTACTATTATGCGAGCACAGTGTTGATTCATCTGGTTCAATTTGTTCCCTGTCACTTAACTTTCAGGTTTTAAGTTTTTAAATTTGTAGCCTACTTTTGCATGCTTCATGCTTGCGAAAGAAATAGTCGATTTGATGAATTATAAAACTACAAAATATAGTGGCTCTTTGCTTTCAACCAAGCACCCTACCAATCAGTCTGTCAATCAATCAATCAATTACTTTGTTAGCATTTGCATGTATTGATAGGCCGTATTATAGGTCTTCTTTGCCCGTCTGTCTGTCCGTTTGTCTGTCCCGTACGATCTTTCAACCCCGATACATGAAACCGAAAACGTTCTTTAGGGCAGAGTAAACGGTGTGTCAAGTTTGAGCGCAACAGCTCAAAGCTTATGCTGGGCAGCGTTGCGCATCTCTCAAGGCGGTCGGCCGCGTTTTTATGTCCGTAGTGTGTTTAGAGACATTATTGGACTACCCTTTTTAACAGGCCAGATTAACTTGTACACAGATTAAACCCCGTTATAGTTTGGCTTAGCCTTCTAGGCCAGAATATACCCTGGGAACAAACTGTCTTATTAGAAACTGTACTTTTGGTGTAAAAAGTTGGTTAAACCTGAGACCAAAATATGCATGTCTTGTGTAGAGGTTTTTTAAATGTACAGCTGTATTTACACAGCAGGCTTACTCGAGCGTCAAGCTGTTGATTATTATCTGTCCCATTGCTATAGCATAGCGTGGGACAGATTAAAATCACTTGCGTCTGTCTGTCATTCTGTCATTCTGTCAGTCTGTCTGTAAACACTCCTACGGCTGCAATTTTGATTCAATTTTGATGAAATTTTGTACAGTGATTCGGGGCCCGAAGAGTAAGATCGGGTTTGTTTGGGGGTGAAAATCCAGTGACTCCTTTCTTTATTTTATCCCAATTTCTAAAAATTTGCATTACGGCCTATGGAGATTTCAAAGCGGTATAACTCGGTCCTGGTAAAAGATAATTGCGCGTTGTGTTTACCTACCCCCTATTTTCTGGGTCGAGCAATCTAACGGTGTCATTTAAATTTACCCCCTAACGACCCCTATTGCCATAGCAACCATTCAAAAGTTGCCAAATTTTGCATTACAGCCAATGGCGAGCCAAAATTTGCATTACAACCAATGGCGATTTAAAGCGGTATAACTCGGTCCCCGTAAAAGGTAATTTCGCGCTGTTTGCACCTACCCCTCTATTTTCGTGTCCGGACTATCCGATGGTGTCGTTAAATTTTTTTTCTGCCGATCCTTGTTGCCATGGCAACGAATTTTGGGACAGAAATTGACTACAACTCAGCCCCCGTGAAAGATAATTGCGCGCTGTTTGCGCCTACCCCCCTTATACGCAGCTTTGTAGTTTATTTGCTGCTCAGTTTGTGTTGCTTTTTGCGTTTTTATTGTCGTTCCTTTTCTTTTTTCTTTTTTTCTGTACCTCGTGTACGATTAAATAATAAATATAATATATAGCGTGGCAATGGGACAGGTACCTCGTTCCACAGAACGTATTTCTAGTTTCTAAAACATTTTTATTGATTTTTGTAGAAGTGTGACAATTTTTTATTAATTTTTAGGCGAAATCAATCTGGCAGCATAAGCGATTTCGTCCATTCTTACCACGAACCTTTGATTCTCACATATTTTCCTCAGAGTGGTTTGTCTCTCTGTCGTCACATTCGTGTGCCATGCTTAAACAGTTTGTCGTTTTAGATACCATTTTGTATATACAGTTGAAGGGTTTAAAGACCCAGTGTTTTAAATAGTGTCTCTAACCCCTCAGTAAAAAAGGGAGATTTGGAGTTAAACCCCCAGCCAAACATACAATTGCAAATTGTGGCCAAACCGTCAATTCTATGCCGCAAAGTGGCAAATACAAACGCGAAGTTAAGTGGACTTGGCCACTATTGCTAAATTACTTTAGTTAAATTACTTCAGTTTTTGTTATTGATTACTTTTAAAAATTTGCTTCAAAATGTGATAAATATTGCATAAAAGCAGTAAATGTCTGTTTTATAACGGACGTTTTGTTGACTGCAGGAGTGTGTGCCTGGACGTCGTTCGAGAACACTAACATCGCTGGCGGAGTACCTCGGCGTGACCGTACCGTGGCCGACTGTCAGCGCAGCTGCATCAACACCCTGTACTGCGTCGGCATCGACATCGATCCCAACCCGCGCACGTCGTTCTGCTGGTTGACCGTGCTGCCGGCCGCCGGCGGACCCATGCAGCCGTTCAACGGTGTGACGCATTACATCCTCACTCGCAGACCCGGCTGTCCTTACGAGGGTGAGGAGGCAGCTTCACTGCAGTAATTCAGTGGTTAAACGGTGTAGCTTTTTATAGGAAATCCGTCTTAGATCTACGAAGCGTCACCTGCCGTATGCGATTACAACAGTTTACCTGCCAGACTTGTTACAGGTGAACACGCTCCGCCTCAATGGCTTAACCCCAGATCCGACTGTCCGTACGAGAGTGAGAAGGCAACTTAACTGTAGTAATTCCGTGCATAACGAACATGATCATAGTAATCATAGGCGTGAGTGTTACAGTGCCCTGTCCACAGCAATGACAATGACAGTGACTGTTTAGAGTTGCAGAAACAGATGAGTCCTCAGAGTTTTACCGTCACGCAAGGCCCAAGCAGCTCGAAAGTTCCTGACGTTGGGAGGAATCTGGTTCCAGATACATGAACCGGACGGAGAAATCACGCTTCTTGAACTGAATCGATGTTCTCATAACGAGTTGCATTGGTTGTAGAAGAACGAAGCTGGCGGCGTCACATGCAGGCAAAATTCGTTACTGAAGTACGGGGAGGGGGAACACAGTGCATGGGTATAGACCCCATCGGCTTTGTTTTCGCATCTTTTTAATGGAAGTTGACGCTACTTTTTTCATAGGGGCTCGCCGGTGTCATACTGAGAAGTAACTGTGAATAACGCCTTGTTACCAGGAACTGAAACAGTTCTAAACGCCACCAATTATTTTATTGAATTACATCATTGTGAAGTAAACTAGGTAAAGAAAAAGCACAAAATAGTTATTTATTTTATAGTACTGTAGACAAAGCGAATGATGATAATGAGCGCATGTATTGTGATGGATCTCAGGATTGACGCCTGAAACGTCGACGACAACAACCACAACTACAACGCCAAGCACACCGTCAATTCCTACCACTCAAAAACCGCGTACGTATGTTTGGAAAATAACATTATTTTCTGCTGCTCACGCATTTATTATTTCTGCCTTAATAAAAAGTGCGGCTGGCTAGATGACCATTTATTTTTATTGGTGATTGCATTAATTACCTACGTCATCGTGGGCAAGTATTAATGTAATCCGTGTGTATAGGCGAAATGACTTCCAGCGAAATTTGTAGCGTAAACAGGCACATCGTGCGATGCATTAGCCCCGTTTTTGCATGTTCTCGCGGTGTAAGCTCGATACGTGTTGAGAGCTGAAGAAAAGGAAGATCAGAGGAAAGTGTTCTTAGCTCGTTTTAGTTTACTGGTACGTTTTTTAAAATTAGATCTACAGCTAAATTAACTTTAGGTTTTCTGGTAATTCGTACCATAATGAGCGCACTTGTGGATGATGAGGCTGATCGTGTTATGTATTATGTCACGCAGCGTGTTTCATGAAGAAGTTGGTGGATTCGAACAGCGACGGCGGCATGCTGTTGGGTATAATGACCGAGCAGGCGTGTGCCCAACACTGTCTGGACAGGTACCCGGAGTGCAAGGCTGTCGACTACCGGACCAGTGATCAGAGCTGCTACTGGCACAACATGCGCTCCGGCACGCAGTGGAACAACTGCTGCAACCGCTACCTCATCTACTGCGCGCGTACGGTCATTTTCACGATGTTCACTGCAAACCATGTCTCAAAAACATCCCGACATTATGGATTGTAACTTGAAGAAAGAATATCGGATTTTGACTATTTTTGTACCAATATTTTTTTATACAACTGGCCGTCGTACGACCGTTCCAGTTTCCAGTTAATTCGCTCGATGTATGCTTTTGCATTATTTGAAAAAAAACACAAAACACGCCCACAACCTTCACATAGTATGCAAAAAGATAGAGTGGGCATAAAGGCGCATACAGAACGACGTAGCTGCTGAACTGACCGGTTGCTGCTCGCTCATTGGTCAGTTCCGTTCAGTTCAGTTTTTGCGCTTTAACGTAGCGATTCCGTGTAACCCATTGCGGTGCGTATGCGTGCAGACAATTGTACCGACTCGTTCGTGCGGTTCGTGGACCTGACCGCGAGGTCTGCCGGTCAGATTCGCCCGTCTCCGGTCACATCGCTGGACGACTGTCGGACGCTGTGTTTGAGTCGCGACAACTGCGCCGGCTTCAACTGGGTGCGCGACGGCCGCGTCGTCAGCGACAAGTGTCTGCTGTACACGCTCGACGTTGGCGACACGGTCACCATGACAAACTCCGATCTCTACGTCCGTGAACGATGTCAACCGAACATGCTCATCACCTTCGCACCAGGTATGATGCCGAGAACCGTTTACCTTGAGGCAGGCGCATCACGGGGGCAATTGCTTTCCACGAATTTTAGTATGCCGGAAAAATGTCCTCCAAAATACAACATTTACAGTTGGCAATCCAAATTTTGCGGAAGTTTGAGGGTGTAATGTGATTTTGAAAAGCCATAATCTATCTTATCTGTCAAAACTTTGCATCTCTCTGTCGGAAAATGCAATTTTTTTGCCATTTTGTACTTTTATACCCACAATGTCATTGCTGAAAAAACATGTAGTTTGTATTAAATGACATTCAAAGAGCGTACAAAGTTAACCATGTCATACCAATTGTTTCAATATGAAAAGACATACTATGCAGATATAAGTGCGGTTTTTGTTTTTTGCTTAGTTTTATGCAGATTTTATCTATCTTTGTACAGTATCGTTCTTTTGATGCGTTTGTTATATTTCGTGCTGCTTGTGGGCGTGATAAAAAGTGTTTGAGTAATTGGTATTTTTTATCTACACCCTCAAGAGACGTCAGTTTAAATTCAACACCCAATAATTTTTTTATGTTTATATTTTACTTGTTCCTTTCCGTTGCATTTTTTTCGCTGTGCTTTTGTAAAAACCACAGTTTGTCGTTGTTTTGTTGCAGTGCCAATTCCAGTGACGCCACCTCCCGGTACGTTATCAGTCACAAGATTTTTCACGCTTGTTTCGTATAATATAATCGTTAGCATTGATAGCAACTATGAGATACGTGCCTATGTATATATCCAATAGCGTAGGCTAATAACGTTGTCAGTATTCGTTTATGTATTTCAAAATATGTTTGTGTGACATTTTTCAATTTAGGGTAGTAAGCTTAATAATGAATAATTGACAGTTAAGTTTGTAAAAAAACGACTCATTAATTATAACTAAAAAGAGTTAATTTGTAATCGAATACATGTAACGTGTGCTTTTATTTTTTGTACTGTTTTTTCTCTCTCTCTAAAGTATTTACATTTTTTTGTCGAAAGAGATGATATTGTTTTGCAGACAAACTATATAGCTGAGCTGAAGGGTCATGAAAGTGAAACAAATATCCCACCAAAATTCAGCACTAATTTTTTTAGTCGTTTAGATTTACTAACGATCAACGCTTTCGGGTTCGCGCGTTACGAAAATAAGCTTATCGTTAGCAGAGTTATTTAAAAATACAGTTGAAAGAATTCGTTGATGGTTAGTCGAAAGCATGTAAAATAGAGCTTCTGTTTTAGCATAAACACGTTTTTGACCATGTGGTGCCGGAGTACTTTGTTTTCCGAAGCCCTGGTGAGTTGTGTTGGGCTCATGTTATCGTTTCACGATGTACTCAAATTATTCAGATTCTTTGGTGTCTCTACCGCACAGTGACCACTAACTTAAGACCATGTCTTCTCAAAACATGTCAAAGAAAAGCAAGCTGCCGTTGAGGGATTTTTTTATTTGCATACACTGTCGCTTTTTAATATGTCATTTCTTTACTTTTCAGTGTATATCCTTAGCATCCTTTGCAAGAACCAAACTTTCACTGATGTTATATCTGTCTTTCATTGCGTTTGAAATTGCAAACCTGTAGTGTTTTGGTTATGTTCATTTTATTTTTCGGTAGCACATTTTTTTTTATTGCTAAGGGGGGTCTTTGGTTTTCTGATTCTTTGCTTTGCTTTGAATTACAATAAATAGAATTATCGCTTGTTTTGTCGTTGCTGCGTCTGGCGTGCAGGTTACTGCATCCTGGACATAGTTCTGGTGGTGGACACTTCGGGCAGTATTCTCGAGAATCAGCCGCTCAACGTGAGCAACGTCCAGCTGATCAAAGACTTCCTCAACGAACTGGTGATGCCGCCGCTCGAGGTCGGCGCCTACTTCGACCACGTTGGCATGGTGACGTTCCAGTCGTCGGCACGGACTCTGTTTGACCTGAGTCAACGCACGTCTGTGGACTCGCTACGCAATGGATTTAGTCTTCTGCCGACGCCGAACGGCGAGACGAACACGCCAGACGCCATCAACCTCGCTCTGCAGGTGAACCGCCGCTTGATCTTCGTTGTTGTTGAATGCGTCCGTTTTTTTCAGTAGTATGCCGTTTGGTATGCCGCAACCAGGGCTAGAAAAACTTAGGTTTTTAAAGAAAATCTTAGGTTTTAGGTTTTTGCTAAATTTTTAAACGTTTTAAAAGTTTTTTCAGCTCTAATGTCCAATGAACGACGTACACGAAATTAACGATCCAGGAAAAACATCTTACACACCCTCTTATGAGTGAACGACATAATGATCTAATTGACGTGATAACTCAAAAATCACCATTAAAATGTGCAATAAAATATGATACGTAATAGGCTTAAATTTCACAACCAACAAAAAAATTTAACAACCCAAAAAAATTTAACAACCCAAAAAATTGACATTTGATGTTTTTTGGGGTTTAAAAACAAAAAAAATTCAGAAACTAGTATTTTTCGGACTAGTTTTCAGCCTTGGCCGCAACACGCGTCGTTTTCGTCCGTTTGTCCGTTTGTTTGTCGATTTTGTCTATACCGGGTACGTTTCGTCACGGTCTAAGGTGTATTAAGCGAACGAACGATACAACTGGCAAGCAAAAATAGCAGGAATCGAATTTCGACATCAGAAGCAAAGTTTAAAAAACAAATTGGTTGAGGCTTTTGTACTACTCGTGCAATTTTTCATTCATTTATGCTATGTGCATTGCAGTCTTTGTTCGTAGTAATTTCTACTGCTGTGTTACGTTGTCTGCGCAGATGTTGCAGTCGGCGAGTCTTGGAGCCAGGCCGAACGCCAAGAAAGTGATGCTGCTATTAACTGATGCTCAAGTGACTAATCAGTATAAGCACAATTATCAGCCAGTTATTGAGAGGCTTCAGAGGACCGACATTCTTCGTATTGGTCGGTACACCGTTGTCGATTGTCTCTGCAGGGTGCGGCAAAAAAGTAGCCCCTTAATGTTTTTGCTGTTTTCTCAGCAACCGTTTAAAATTTAAATTCGAAATTTAACAACTTTATTTGCTAAAACCTTCTACATCTAACTGCCAAGTAAAATATGATTTCGTTAAAAAAAACGACAAGAGACTTTTTAACATGACCGCCTACCGATTTTTCAGCATTTTAAAATGTTCAAGCCACAACACCTGTTCAGTAACATCGTTAAAACAACACAGTTAACTAATGATCAGATGCCAGAATTTCATTGTTACTGTGAATTTTCGAAGTGTTCACCGCCAGCTCCAAGCTCTGACACAAGCCTCCAGTCGCTTAATTTAAGAATTCTTTCACAGCTTAGTCGATCAGTTCTTGTGGCAGGTTGCCCCAAATAACCTGAAGCGCTTCATTGACTTCGGCGATTGTTTTCAGCTTTGTGTTAAGCTTGCTGTAAGCTTCCATCATTGCACCTACAGGTAATAGTCTACTTGGTGAATTTGGAGGGCACTGGTCCTTTGCGATGAAAGCTGGACAGTGGGCCCACAGCCAGTTCCGTGCGCTGCGCGCTATGTGTTATGGCGCGCCGTTCTGCTGGAAAAACAAACCCAGTGGGCAGCCGGCGATTGCTTTGAAAGAACGATAATTTAGTGATAATTTATAAACAAAATAAATTACTGTTAATCAAGTCGTCACTGTGACGTCATCGGCAGTAACGTGATAGCCGGTGTTTAAAAATTAAATAGCATTTTAGCTTGAATAATGCTGAAAAATCGGTAGGCGGTTATGTTAAAAAGTTTATAACTTTGTCGATTCTGAACAAAAAGTTTATAACTTTGTCGATTCTGAACAAAATCATATTTTGCTTGGCAGTTAGACGTCAATAGTTTTATTAAATAAAGCCGTAAAATTTCAAGTTAAAATTCCAAACGGTTGCTGAAAAAACAGCGAAAAACTTTAGGGGTTTACTTTTTTGCCGCACCTTGTGGTTTCTCAACGCAATTGCTTGGATTTATAAGCGGCTAAACTTACATCATTTAAACACACAGACACGAGCTGAAGCACCTTTTGCACCTGTTCGGATGAAAATAGATTTTTTTCGAGCAAGTTGACTTTTACTGTGTGCTCAGGTCAACTCAGCCTCCCACCCTCGGTGGGTGAGAAATGAGTAGTAGCTTACGCGCTACGGGGTTCAAAAAAGTGTTGTCTTACAGGGGCGGTGATATGTTCGCTGGCTGTACCGTGGTTCCAATTATGTAACTTTGCTGTTGGAATTTTGCATTTATCTGTGGAAAACTGCAACTTTCTCACAAATTTTTGGAATGGAGACGTTGCTGGAGAATATATAAGAAGCCAGCTGTCGATAGGGTGGGCAAACTGTACCATCTATTTCCGCTCATGGAAAGAAAGCGATCTCCCATAGTGACTACAGTCCCACGCACGCTATAGTGTCGCTGCTATATCAAACGGTACAATCTACGCTAGTATACGATGCGGTAATTTGGAACACGGGAATTTGGGACACGTTGCTGCAGGCAGCAACTTTGCATTCAAAATTGCGGCCAAACCGCTGCAGATAAGAGACATGGTTACTATTGACAGCCTATAGAAACTCGTCATCGCCCTATCAAACGGTACCATCGCCGAGCCTCTACGACGTACGGTTTAGCCACAATACATGTGTTACTGAGGACGGCAAACGACGACGACATGCATAAGACAGTTGACACATCGTGTCAAGGACACGACTGAACGGTCGACCAATAAAACCGATGCTAGAAAACTGAGCGTTTTAGCGTTGACTAGCTGCGTTTAACGAGATGATGATGTGTCGTGTTGTCAGCAATCGGAGTAACGCGTCGCATCGATCAGGACCAGCTGTTGGCGTTCGCGTCTGACCGTGGCTACGTGTACAAAGTGCTTAGCTACCAGGACCTGGGAGTAACTATACAGCTAACGCGTAACGCTATACTGGCGCATTGTGGACGCGTCACCGTGTCTTACACCACTCCCGCACGTATGTGTCCCTTTGTTTTTACTACAAAATGGCGCAAAAACTGAAACAGTCACACTTTGTGTGGATTGAGTAATCAGATAGTTTTAGAAGCAGTTAGCTTCCATCATTGCAATAATGGTTGGTCGTGTTGAACGCTGTGTTTGACATGACCGCTCTTTACTGATTACTGAAGGCTGATTATTTCCAAAACTGTCAAGTTTCTTGAGTAAAGCATGCATGTACTACATTTAATGCCTTGTTTTTATCTTAAGATTTTTTACGGCATTATATACATTGTATTATTATTATCATCGGATATATAGTCTAAATGCTGGTTAAATATATCAAATAATCTTGCACTCAAAAGTACAGTGCATTTTGTTGAAAAAAAACTTAGAATACGGTGCGGCTGTTAATAGTATAAATGTTGGTTTAATTTATCACGCGCCAGCTGAATAATTAAAACAGTGGAAAAAATATTTATTTGATAAATACGACATTTGCAATGCCATTTGCACGAAGTTGTATATTAATTTTTAACCAAGTTGTTCTGATGGCAATACTATCTACTTAGTAATTAAGTTTTTCCCACTTGCGGCTTTGACCCGTTTTTGTTAAAATAAATGTGTGAAATTGCATTTACTCATTGGTTGATTAGGTTTCTAACTTTTTTTCACATGGTATCTGACGACACATTTGAGATGTGAGTGGATGTTGAATAATTTTTAATCACAAATTTCCCAGAGTGCGGTAGTGAGAATCTTGAGAATTGATAAATATTTGGTGCAGTTATAACAAATACTCACTCAATGATGCAGCATGTTATGGTTTTTTGTGTTTGATTGACAGAACAAGCAGGAACTACAACGACGCCATCGCGGGGAATAGTCACCACAACTGCTGCACCAACGCCCCCTCCGTCACCAGGTAACCAACCAAACGGTGATTGCTGTATATATCTTTTCGCTGACTATAGGCCTACAAAACTAGTTGCTGATCAGTGGTTATTTTTTTAGCACAGCGAAGGACGTGTAGCATAAAATTTGCAAATAAATACTAAGCTATAACACAGTAGTTATCAAATTGCAGTCTTTATTAGTTCGGTTGTTGTCTATTGGAAAACGTTGCTGCCTTCCTCAAAACCATTTCCGTCCACCGCTAGGCATTGCCATAGCAAACAAATTGTCGTGGATATGAAATATAAATATGGGTTTTAAGTGTGTGAATTTAAGTAGCATAACGGGCACTGGTTTTCCGTGCCGGATTAAGCACTAGGCTAACGAGTTAACCTGCAGTTTAGGTTCCCCAATTTTAAAAAGCCCCGATTCATGCAGAGAGATTGATTGTCACTGAACACTAAAGAAGTGGTTGAGATTTTGTAACTGCTGCCCATGCATTTCGCGCTAGTGTGGTTAAAGTGGGGGACGTTCACCTGTAAGAGATGCTAGGTAGGTAACACTGTGCAATCCCATATGGCAGGTGACGCTCCGTAGCTCTAAGATGGGTTTTTGTAAAGAGCTATACACATCCTTCAACTCTTTTTCTACTCACTCCCGGTTTGCCTTTCAGTGCGTGTTTGAGCGTAAATTTCATATTATTATCGTATCGTGTTTGTGCCGTAGCGTCGCAGGTTGTGTTTAAGTTCGCGCGCAGCAGCCCCTACTCGACAGAGCGAAGTCGCATCCCTCTTCCTGACCAGGTCGTGAATCCAGGACAGCGCTATCGCGACTCGACGTTCGTCTCGTCGGTCAAGGGAATTCATTTCGTCGAAGTCTGCGTCGGAATTCCCGCTCGCAGAACGGCAGTGGTCAGTTCACGTCACTCTGCGTGTATAGGCCTATGTGTAAAAAACTTACCAGTTCACAACTGTGTGTAAGGACGATGTGATGATATAAGTCCTCTAAAACAGCAAAAAATCATTTAGATAACCTTAGATGGGGCTATGCATATAGCGTCCTTACAAGCTGACTATAGTTGGTAATCACTAACATAGTCTAAAGTCTTCTTCATTTGATGTTATTTGTCGTATTGTATGTATCGTATTGTATGTATTGTATGCAAGAGTTTCGCACTACGTAGCCTACTTGCGTGCGTTGCATTGGATGTATAGGCTACTGGGATTTACTGCAGTGTGAATCAAAAAGTCTGTCATAACTTTCCCAAATATTGGTCGATTTTCCAAACTCTTCGACTTGCACATTCTCTGAAAAATTTGCAATATCGGTGGTTACTATTGAAGATGCCGACCTCCACTTTTGCAATACCTCATTTCAGAACGTGATTTATTTAAAAGTAGTTCTGTAGTTCCTTCGTTGCTTTGTCACGGGGGAGAGTCTGTAATGACGGGAGCCAATCTATAATGACATTAGCAGATGGTGATGATAATGATCACAAACGAAGACGATGTTATAGCCGTTTCAGCGAATATCGGTTCAGTGTGTGTGTTCCGTAAAGTGTTTTAAAGCTTTTTAAACCTCAGAATACATTAAAATTAGTTTCTCTCCAAACCTACTAGAAAAACTAATAACTATGAGCACTTTCCGCACCCCGTGTTCAGACTTAAAATTGTCGTCTCAAATTAATTGGTTTGTTTTTCAACATGCATGTACCGTGTGTTAATTGACGGTGCAGGTGAAAATCAACGGCGGTACTCCTCCGGCAGGCTTCTACTGGGGCTCGGACGATCACAATGGAGTGTCTGGGGGCTGCAGGTCGGTCCTGATGTATCTGGTTTCTGGAGTACGGCTCAGTCTTTACCTCCAGCAGGGAGCAACCTTCAGCAACCCCACCAGTCAGCTCACCTCGTTCTCTGTCTTCAGGTTATTATTATTATTAATCACTCAATTCAATCGACTGATCAGTCACCAATCAATCAAGTAAGCAATCAAGTGACTTACTGATTGGTTGAATAATTCATGACTCGATTGATTGATCAATTATCGACAAAATGTATTAGGCGCATTAAATTTTTTCCGAGTATTTGCTATATAAATTTACACTTTACTTACTTACTATATCAATCAGTCAGTCAGTCGAACAGTAAGTGAAACAAGTCAACGTAGATGAATTTGAAATTGAAATCGAATTTGTACAAAAAGTACAGCCCCTCGCATAACAAAACTGGAAAGTTACTGGTAAAGAGTAAAAACTACGGGTTAAAAGCAGCATTGGTAAAAATATTTATAGTAAATCCTAACTTTTCAGAGCTTCCGCGGCGCCTGATGATATGACGATGACGACGACGTTGTTGTAGCGTGGATGATGTGATGGATCGATCCGCAGTGGCGTCAACTCTACTGGCAACCACGTATCAGCCAGCTAACTCGACGCTCATCAGTTACGCCATTCCGTTCCAGAAGTCGGTCATAAGTCCGACCCAGCCGGGCGCGTACAATGCGGCCACGTACAGGTACACCTGTCTTCAGACCGGGCCCCACCTCTTCTCCGTCACCGCCGCAGTGCCAGGTACACGATCACCGGTTCTCAGTCAGCAGGGCCGCCGGAAATTCCCGTTTTGGAAGTGGAAAATTCCCCCTCGTTTTGTGAAAAAAATCCCCGAAATCCCTTTTTCTATAACTCCCAACTATCACACCTATTACATTAGGAGAAGCAGTGCTGTTAGATAAGCGATATCATTTTTATAGGCATATCTGTGAAAAAATGCCCATATTCTTTGTCATTATTGAAATTATTAGTTTTTATATTGTTTTGCTAACATTGAACCCGTCCAAAACAGGGCAACCCACGGAGAATTGTCCGTTTTAAAGGCGAAAAATTTTCTGTTTTAAAAAATCGAAAATTCCCGTTATCTAAAAATTATGCGCCTATTAGTTCTACAGTAGCAAAAAAACTGTTTTTAAAAAGAGTCAAACACACACACATACTCGATCGATCACATTATGGCACATGCGTGTGTAGTTTTTTTCTCACATTTTTTTCACATTATAAATCCTTAAATCACCGGAGTTTAGGTCTAATTTCGGATTTGAGTATTCGAGTATTCGGCATGGCCCTGGTTCTCAGTAGCCATTTTGCGCCTCTTGTTCACAACGTGTGGCCTAGGGCTTAATATGTTTTGATCAATTGGTTGGTTGGTTGATTGGCTAGCTGATTGACTTAAGCAAAATAAAACCGTATAAATAGGCCTACAGCGCACAGTCAAACATTCTGTGGTGTACTCTGCGACAGTAGAGCACTCTTGCATAGCCTTGTATTTGAATTCGCTAGGAAAATATTGTAGCCTATCAATCCCCCTCGAAGTGCTGTTACTGCTGACAGCTGCAAATGCAAAATTTCAATTTGCAATTCCTCAGTAAGTGAGAGATTTGAAGTTTGTGGATTTTCATCAGTCTGAAATTTGGTATTTTTTGAAGAAATTTTTTCCCCGAGTTCAAATTTTATAGAGGAGGCAATTCGACCCTCTGCCACGATGGCAGACAAAGTGACAAAGTGCAGTGATGTTATCAAAGACTTAGTGTTCAGCGGCGCCAAAGTCTAGGCCAAAGCCATGGCGTTCAAGGCCAAGGCCAAGACCACTAATCTATGTCCACGAGGCGCCTCAAGGACACATCACTAATGTGTGGGTTGATTGTACAGCGGGACGGACGGCGCTCGTGTCGCTGGAGAACTTGGACTTCTTCGCGTCGATGATACGTTCACCGGGCGCCTACACGGACTTGACGACGCTCTCACGTAGCTACTTGCTGCAGTGTCGTGCTGGCACTAGGGTTAGAGCGGTGCTGGCGTACGGTCAACTCAGCACCGGACCCGCAGACTACAACCTACTGACGTTCCTTGTGATGCCCTATCGACCGCGATCAGTGACCTCCGCGTCCTGGGCCGTCTATCGGTCTGTGCAGATTCACTTGTTACTTGTACCCCGTTTACACGATTGAGCAAACGTCGAGCAGACATCGAGCAATTGAGCAAACATCGAGCTGGCTCGTCCAGCTAACATAATAGCCAGCCCGTCGAGCTAGCTTGATCGTGTAAACGGGGTATTGAGACTCAAACAAACTCCTGAGCTTATACAGGAAAAAGAGAGAGAGAAAAAGTCAAAGGAAAGCAGAAATGTTTAGGCCTACCTACATTGTATACAGCGTGTCTCGTAAAAACAATTCTTTGCATTATCTTTGCCAATCTGTAACCGATGTTCAAAATTTTTTCACTGATGGATTTTGGGTGACAATTTGTCATAAATCTTCATGTCATTAAACTTCCCGCCATATCTAAAAGATGTGGCTACACTACCCTGTGAAATATTTTTAAAAAAATGCACGAACCGATGCACAGCAACATATGCCGTAAAAAGCAACTTCGTATATGTCTTTTTGTAGCCAAACGGTTTTCGGTGTACCGGTACTTACAAGGCAAACTTCCACATAGGAAAGACACATTAGGTCATGTGAAGTAGGTCTATTGTATCAACTGTCACGTGTCTACAGGTCAACAATCGCAGATGCCAGTTCCCAAGCGATTGATCCGATGACCTTTAACCTGACGAATGTCAACCAGGGCTCGCTGTATAACAGCAACAATGGCATTGTGACGATCTCAACGTCAGGATATTACTACGTCTACATCAGCGCCGGCGCACGACGACAGACGGTCAGTGATTGACATTTCACAAGGTAGTATAGAAACACTTGCTGTGTGGTGAGATCTTAGTGATAGTGTTACTACAAATGTTTTTCCTGATTCCGACAGTGAAAAAATTTTCACAATCGGTTAATATTTGATGAAGTTAAAGCGTACAAAAATGATGCAATTTTTGGGCCACCCTGTACCTATAAACTTCTTTGGCTTAGCTTTTTAAAACTTAATACTCGAGCAAAAGTCAGTCGATTAAAACATTTTATTTGGTTTCTGTGACGCTGTCGAATGATCGACGTGTACTGTTTCACAGACAACCTTCATGACCCTAAAACGGACACGTCAAGGTCAAAAGGTCACGCTGTTCGGCATCTATCGCACAGCTACAAGGGCAGACGGCACGGAGACGCTGGGACACGGTAACAGTCTTCTACTGCAGGCAGGAGATCAGCTGAACGTAGCCGCTGAACGAGGACATTCGATATACTCGGACGCTGACTACCAGATATCGTTCTTTGGCATGCTGCTGTACTCCGTCTAGACATTGCAACTGCATTATATGGCTTTTTCGTTTGTTGTTTTTAGCCAGCTGAATGACCAACCCATAAGTTTGTTTACTGCACATGCCGGCGGGGCTAGGCCTACATATTGTGTGCGACGTCGGCTGTATATTCCATTATGTCGCAATGTGTAGTCAGCTAATTATAATACATACAATTGATTCTGTATTAGCTTGTACGCGCTGGCGCTTGTGGTAACCGATAACAGCTGAATGATACTTAACGATTATTAGTTAATTATATTTAATCACGGGCGTCTGTCATTGCATTTCAGAGCAATGCATAATTGCATTTATTATTGTATACTCGACAGGGTGTGGCTAAGACTTAACTCATGCATCTGATGCGGAAATGTCTACCATGCAGCAGCTTTTCAACAAATGTGAAATTTTTAATCATCAGCCTACTTGCAACTTGTAGTAAAGTATATAAGTCAAGTGTTCAAAATTTCCTACTATCTTACATATGTTGCCAGTCGTTTACAAAAGCTTATAATGGATTTGTGGATTGTTTCAAGGCAAAATTATTATCTCAGATCCTCTTGTCATGCATTTTCAGCTCAGTAAAGTTCATTTCCTGAGCTAGGATTCAATTTAACCAAAGTTTAGAAAGCGACCAAATGTTTTAAATAACATTTGTTGAAACCAGGTCTAAGAGTCCAGTTATGGCAAGCTGCAAAATTCGAACTTAAAAGTGTTACCGCTGCCCCCCTCCCAATTCTAGTCTGGCAGAAACTTTTCTTTTT
>Ga0209671_1001161_pt1 | contig 21089 bp, 12 predicted proteins | sample WorMetHERISLAND2_2_FD_187401 | JGI IMG/M metagenome (GOLD analysis project Ga0209671, IMG submission 187401) | Marine gutless worms symbiont microbial communities from Max Planck institute for Marine Microbiology, Germany - Olavius geniculatus... | ecosystem: Host-associated > Annelida >... | reverse complement strand
GCTGTCGGACGCTCGCTCGCCGCGTTGTATTCATAACCGCACGCCGATCGCGTCCAAATATGCGATTTCGCAGATTACTTTTTCGAATTACTCTCGCTTTGGTGGCCGGGCCTGGGCGGCGCGGGTCGAGTTGGTCGGGAGCTGTCTCCGAGGACGTTTAACGGCGCTTGGACGTCGACTGTAGGCCTAAGTGGCCGACCACTAGGCACTCGCAGATCAGGCGTTGATCGCACCATTGGCTCCCGCCGACCGACCGACATCATGGGCGCGAATGCGGCTTGTTTCACCGCCAAAAGTTTACGGGGGCGATGCGATACGACGCCCACGGGCCATTCGCAGGCGTTTGATTTCCGAATTATTTTTTGTAAACTCAAATTCGTTCGGGACATAATTTTATGGCGCTGTATATAAATGTGCTTTGGTCGATATATTGACTGATGGATTGATTAATGAACCGATTTTTACGCGCGACAGCATGTAATGCTTCGCGCGTCTTAACCATCGTCGAGGCGTCCGTCCGTCCGTCCGTCTGTGCGTCACACCCTTGATATGTATCAAAACGATGCAAGCTAAACTCACAAAATCTTCATTTTGGGCTGCCCAAAGGACTCTAGTTTTTAGCGACAAAATTTCGTGTTTCTGGGTGAGGGGTTCCTTTCAAACGAGGGCGTCAAAGAGGTGTATTTCCCACAAAAGTCGTTATTTTGTCGCTACTGGCTCGTATAGTGTAAAAACGGTTGCAGATAGGCACAGACTTGCTGCATATCATAACTAGCACTGCATAGTGACGGGCTTTTTAGATTTATCAACATCGATGACCCTGAACGGCCATAAACCCCCAAAATGAAGGTTTTTGGTGAATTTCTCGCCATTTTGGGCTGCGACACACATTTTAAAAGTGAATTGCGCCGAAACGGCTGAAGATAGACCAAGTCAACCTGTGTATGAAATTTTCAGCATTAAGCGTAGATTTCAGCAGTGCAACCACCGATCCCCTAAGTTTAAGGAAGCTTGCGCGTGGGCATCAAATAGGGGTACCCCCAAAAAGTGGTTATTTAATCGCTATTGGCTTGTGAAGCGTGAAAACGATTGCAGATAGGTACAGACATGCTGCTTATCATAACAAGCACTATGGGAGGGGTTAGTGTTTTTGCGATTTCCGGATGCGGCGCACACTTTAAGAGTAAATTGCGACGAAATAGGTAGAGATAGATCACTAAGACGAAAGCAATCTGCGAACAGAAACTGCCAAAGGTTGTCGCGCGTCTCATGAGGTTTGCTCAAATTACTTGTTGCATTTAATCTATAGCGTTTGCGTTTCGGCCGTAATGCAAACAGTGGCGTTGTAGCAAAGGGGCAAGGGGAATGGCAATCCCCCATTCTCTTCAATGTCGGGCTGTCGAAAAAATCATTGGAAAATCTTCTTCTTGTCGGAAAATTTTCGCCTAGTTGAAAAACCCCCATTTTGCGAAAATTTAGGGACGAAGTTAAAAACTTTAGCACTTATAATTTTTTTTCTGTCGAAAATTGGCAGTGTCTGTCGAAAAATTAAAGGAAAATACTAAGAGTCGAGTGGGCAGGATGGTAAGGAGCGGGAGAAAAATGGGACAGTTGAAAAAGCGAGTGTCGTAGGTTTTAAAAAGTTGGGGAAAGCGTGGGGCAGAAAATGGCGATTACCCTGACAGACATCTGCAGATTTCCGGCAGATAAATAATGGAATTACAATTTTGTCCATAATTAACGTTTCTCTAAAACGAAAATTTTTACCGCCAAATTTTATGTTTGCGGAAGAAAATTTTTTACAGGCTAAAATTTAAGTGGTAGTGGTAGTGGGCAGGAGTTATAATGCCCCCACACGAAGCCGGACCGGGAAGGCAATTATTGTTCCCTTGTTTTCCTGGCACTGAAGGTCACCCCACCGTTATTTCTAGAAGTCGTGGGCGCCTGGATTGAGAGCGCCGCAAGATGATTCATTCGAGAAGCTATAGAAGCGAGCGAATCGCTCTTGCCTTTCCTTTCGTCGTCGTTGAATAATCAATGCGTGACGAGCACTACCAGCATAGGCGCTCGAGATGACGGCGTGGGACCATTATAGGGCATGCGAGCGCGAGTGACTGAGTGAGGTGAGGTGGATTAAAGGGCATCGACGTGTGCGACGAAAAGTCGCACGCGACAAAAACAGGGCGTGCAATGCGCGATGGCGCTGCCAAACCCTAGTTGACTGACAGCACAGACGCCTGCGCCTCAGGTTCGATTTTTTGATAATATGTTATTGATTGATTGACTGATTGATACGTAACCAGCCCCGATCCGGATTTTTGTGGCATGCGAGGTTTTCTGGTCGCACGTGTAGATACTCCCTTAGAGGAGGCACCGCTCAGGCGTTGAATGCTAACGATTGGCGACGGGATTGACGCGGAGCGATTGGCCAGCAATCGGCGCCGATGATATTCGATGAACGACGCATGATTAACGCTAGCGAGCGCCGCATCCAGGCGGCTCAGGCTCTGTATCAATCATCCCCATCACTCATCTACGTCGACGATCATTTCACTTAGGCCTACAACTTTATAGCACTGTTCGCTAGTGGCTAGTCTCTCCTCCATAGGCCTATTTTCTTAGCGCGCCCATTAAACACATCTAATTTATTACTAGTTCGTGGTTTTCAACGAAATATCGAACACTGCGCTATCTTATAGGGTGTATACACGATCCAGCAAACTTCCAGCAAAGTTCCAGCAAACGTCCAGCAAACATCCAGCTGGCCTGATGCAACCCTGCCCCCTATCAGCCTTTCAGCTGTTTACCCCGCCGCCTATCAGCTGTGGGCTAAGCCGTAGGCGGGCCTAGGCTTAGCCCACAGCTGATAGGCCAACGTGTTATATAGGCTTTCCAATATGCCTATCACCAATATCATTAATGTTTAAATCTGTGGTTACAACCCGCCCGTCCTCCTAATTACCACAGAACTTCCAGCTAGCTGGATGAATGCTGGATCGTGTAAACACCCCATTACTGTATTTACTGCCACATTTGTATTATGTCGGCGCCTTACCGTGTGTGTGTTCAGCGATGTGAAGTCATTACGGCGAATGTTTGCTGACAAGGTGCACGTTTAGGGTGAGATTAAGCTATTGAAGTCTGTTTCGGAAACGAAGCAACCCACAAAATAAACGAAAAAATATTTAAAAAAACAAAAAAAGACATTTTTAATGTCAGTGTAAAAATAACGGCAATTAAAAATATTTATTAAAATAATCAAACTTGTAAATTGTCCATTTCTTAATAAAGTTTCTGACAAGAAATACATTGTTCACACAAATTTAACAAAACAAAAATCCTCATAACAGCACTATAACAGCCTGTTACTACACTTCACTAACTTCTGTCAATGGCAATTACCTACGTCAAAACCAGTAAAAAAGAGGGTAGCGTTTTTTCCTCACGTCTGCAAATGTTTTCAAAAATGTTTTCTCAACTTTTGTTGCAGCTATGGCTGCTACTGCTAAGCAGTTGCCTGGTTTAATTAGATCCATCAAGACGTTGTTTGCAAGTCGGTGCGCGCGTGAGCTTCTGTGTGGGCGGGCGCCATTCGACGACGCTCGAATAAAGATGCATCAGTGAGAGAACAAGGCGTGGTCGCGACGCCAGTGCCCGCGCGACAACTTCACCTCCTCCACCGCGATAAAAAAAGCCCTGCAACAAAACCCCTGATACACAAAATCGTCGTATGGCGCAACAAATCCCCATAAGAGTATGAAGGTTTGTTGAGAGAACGGGGGACAGAAGGTTGTCGTATGGTGGGGTTTGTTTCAGAGCAGTGCCGTAGACCGGGGGGGGGGGCTTCAGCCCTTTAGCCCCCCCCCCCTTCCACCTAAAGGGCCAGAGGGGCCTATGATTTTGGGAGTGAAGAGCATATGTATCTTAAACTGCATTACTTAATTCACGCAATATTCTCTCTGTACCATCGCATTTGCACCCAGTAAATGCGTTTTCTTAGCCCTTCTATAACCAAAATGCGTTAGCGCCCCACAGGACCCCTATAGATGGTAAGGAACGGTCTCTCTATACCTCTTCTCAAGAACCCCACTTTCGCTATCGGCCTTTAGTCTCGATTTTCGGAATTAGGGCATCAGAGGCCGAAATCTGCAACTTCCCCCTTAAAACCTTTTTCACTTTCTCTGCCTGCGCCGTTGACAGGGGGAGTAGTTTGTCGTAGACGGTGCGCTTTAGGTTTTCATCGAGGGAAGTTTTGCCCAGCGGTACTCCGTAGCCCCACGGCGCGGTGTCAGTCAGTTTAATTAGCGTCCCGTGAGTGAGGGTGCTTCGTGACGACACAATTCGACGGACCAGCTGATCGTCCGACGGTCCGTCGCCGGCCTGATCCCAGTACGAACTGGATCGTCTCGCGTCGCGTCGTCGAAGAGAAGAAAATCGCCGGAATTAACGGACCGCTAATTAATTGGATCCTCCGTCGATCGGTCGGTCGGCGGTCAAAGACGAAAGCGTGGCGAGCGCCTAGCGTACACAATGTGATGACGCCTGATGCGCTTACTGATGCTAATAAGGGACGTTTCAACTCCATCCACGCCCGTATCTGCAGTGGTAGGGGGTTAACGGGTTCAATCACCTTCCCTCGAAGTGTTCGAAAATTTCTTTCTTGCTTGACAAATTAACAAGACACAGCCAGTTGCGCTGCACATAAACTATCGACTGAAAATGTTGCCACGAAAATGCGTTTATGAGAGCCGTATAGCCTATAGGCCTACATCAGAATGTGCTCTCCGTTACTCCCTAACCAGATTTTGGAGAGGGAAAATCGTGGGAAATGGACGGAGTAAAAGTGAATGGGATGAAAAAGAAGGAAATGGAAGAGATAGAAGATCAGTCCCTTGGACAAAAATTTTTGTCACGTCCTTGGCTTTATGCTTTTTACAGGGAGACACACATTACCTTATAACAACAAAAATCCAGACAAAAAAACAAACTAGGCCTATGTCAAAAAATGCTCCTTTTGCTAAAAAAAAGCTGATCCAAAAATACAAAATTTGAAGCAAAATACTTCGTTTTGGGAAAATTTAGGAGCAAAATCGAAATTTTGAGCATCCATAATCTTCTTTGTCGGAAATTTGCAATCTTTTGCCTCGCCTAATTTTTTTACACACGACACCGTTTTCACTGTCTGTTTGTATGTGTGTGGTTGTGGTTCGTCGTGTGGTCGGAATTGGGCGCTTAAAATGAGGGACATGATAATGACGGACCAATATGCAGGGCACGAAATAGCAGGACATGACATCGAGATGATGATGCGCGTCTTCGGCGTCTATAACTGAACACCGAAACCGAATAATCACGCAGTTGCTTTAGAAAGACACTTGACATTGCTATTTTTAGTTGCGTTCAGTAATCATACAAGCATTTTGTATTATACTGTAAAATCTACAACTTACTTTGCTGCTGTGACTTGTGTCTTACTTCGAAAAAAATTGCACACCGCACCCTGCATTGTGATTTTATCTATTATCATGTAATAAGATATTTTCTTGTCTGTTAATTTCATATCCGGCATTTTCAGTCAACCTATCGTGATGAGAATGTCTGATCGTTGCGTCGACTGCAGCTAATCAGCGACCGACGACTGACTCGATGTGCCGCCGCCGCGTTGCGCTGAGTTCAATCGCTCGGAAAACTCATCAGTGGCATCGTCCATTGGCTGCAGCCAACCTCCTGGCCTGCCAGAGCACTGTAACCGAGTATCGTGATGCAACCGGGATGTCGATGTCATGTGGTCATCGAAAAACCGATTTGCAGAAGGCTGAACTTGAACTTGATTGATGATGGACTTGGAAGCTCTTTGCTTTAAACGTCCATATCTCTGTTTCTCCAGTGATGGTCGAGTGGTGACTTGAAAAAGTTTACATGTACAGTTGGTGCTTCTACAACTTGCTGCGGCAGACCGTTCCACTGTGCGACGACTCTTTGACTGAAATAATTTTTTTCTGAGTAAAAAGACTAAAAAAGCTTCATGATATGACCTTTAAGCGTGAAGGAGCCTTAAAGTGTTCACTTTTCATTCTGCTTGTCGTTAAGTTTATATAATTAGTTAATTATGCTAAACCGCGGTCGGTAACTGGATAAGTGAGTGTTAAACGAACTTTGTACACCCCAGGCAGTGGTTTATTCCATGCCGGCCTACAACATTTCGTGTATGTTGCCTAACATTGTGGTTTTTCGGTCATAGGCTGTTATCGACGCATAACTGGACACGTCTTTTTGTCGTAACCTGAGCTGTTACGATCCGATGAATTGGTATTGCCTGTTGATCCCCAGTTCGTCAGATAACTGAGCGACGACAGCGAGTCGCTAATAGAGCCACGAAGCGAATCGTCGCGATTAGGATCGATTACGCACACTGCACGCTCGACCGAACTGCGACATCACACCTATCAGCGACTGACTGACTGACCAGAGTCACGGACCACACACGTCGATCTGTACAGCCCACCCACCGACAGCCTCTAGAGCTGAACTTACTCACGACGATCAGTTATCGTTACACGGACAAGCAACTGCATTACGCCCGATGCACTTTGCGATCGCTGCTAATCAGCTCCTACATATCAGACCGCTGTGAGATGAATTCGCAGTGTCAAAAATTGACGCCCTGTTTTCTAAGCGATAGCTGAGCTTCTTACCACGTCAGTGGAAAACTGAAAATGCACTAACCGCGACATCACATTCTAAATGGGTCGTAAAATATAGTCTGCTTTGGAAAATGCTACTGAAAGTAAAAAGCTAAGCGACTTTGTTCCTCACTTATTTCAACGCTGACTAAATTTCACAAGATGGTGCAGCGACGCGTTTGGGTTGTGACGGGAGACTTTAGTGATAACCCGATGGAAATGTGCAGCGGCGGCGTGGGTTAAAAAAAGTTGAAGGAAAACACCGGAGTCTGGAAGTTGCGGGAGATTATTGGCGTCGAAATTTTCACAAAATTGGAAAATTTCGGCTGTAAATTTTGTACTTTTCCGACAGGATAAAATTTACGGTGAAGTGCGATTGCCCCTGCCTCTTTCACCCCTTTCCCCGTCACGACGCTACTGGCTACATAGTGTGTAGTGGGACGCTGTATGGGCCTTGTAGCTTGGGAAGAAGTTTACTTTACTTTAGTTTATTAGTGTGTGTGTGTGTGTGCTGTGATGCTAACTGTTCAGGTAAAAATCTGGTTTCAAAATCGCCGGATGAAGTGGAAACGTGGCAAGAAAGCGTCAATGGAAGCTCGAGCCAAACAGAACGCAGCGGCCGCAGCAAACAGCGACAAATCCAAACCGGAACCGGAAACGCACCGCAAACCGGAAGCGCCGCCGGAACGACATCACGTGACCAACAACAACAACGCTGCGCATGCGCGCAACGCCAACGACTTTCGAGCGGCGGAGACCGGAAGTGGAAAGATGGCGGCCCCGGCTGACTTGTACGTGCGTCGGCCCACGTCCGTGATCGCGTTTTCTGTGCCGGCGGCGCCCGGGGGCAAGATGGCCACGGACGAACAGCGTGCGGCATTCGTCGGCGACCGCAAGACGAGTCTGACTCCGTTCGGCGTTTTATCTCTGAGTTGACATGAATTATGTGTGTATATATCGCGTTTTTGATGACTTCTGATGTAGGCTACAGTTTATTCGTGTACAGAACCTCAGACTCCATACAAAGTGGTCACTGGCGGATCAAGGTGGGTACAATCCGACCGTCCTCCCTCCAGTCACGTGCAGTGGACAGTAGCCTAAGACCACATTCATCTAAGCAGCATGTGAACAAGATGAAAATATTCAAAAAGAACTAAATATTTCAGCAGAAATCCTGCAAATGATTGCTCAAACGTTTTCAGCTTCAAGAGGGCTTTGCCCCCGGACTACCTGACCAGACCTTGTCCTAGGCTACATGGTACATCCCAGACCCCCAGTACAGGCTGGCGTTACCCTCGTTCCAGATTCTAGATCCACCGGCGAGAGTGGCCGAGTAAAAACTAAGCCCAAAAGTGATCGTCATAACTGCATCAAATACATGTGTTGAATTCTCCCACTGATACACTCTGCAGAAAAAAATTACCATATCCCGTCGCATTCCAACTATGTCGCTACACTACCTTGTGAAATCTTGTGAGCGTTAAAGTAAGTGGTAGCAAGGTCGCTAATCTTGTTACTATCGGTTAATTCTGAAGCGGACAAAACTGATCATATTTCATGACTCGTTTACAATATGATGGTTAGTGTATTACAAGTTTACCAGCGATGTGGCTAGTGGAAGAATTTTCCAAATCGATTAATATTTGATGAAGTTATGATGTTGAAAAGTTAGGGTCTTATACTTCTTTTCGACACCCCAGTATGCGATGTCACATGCCAATCAGGTGTATATAGATTTTATCATCGACCTGTGCATAGCATGAATGTGAAAAAAGTGTGACGCTATTTGTACGTAAATGTACTGTTATACCTTACACGTAGGCTTACAAACTAATAGTTTCAGATATTTAACACGGCACATTCTGTGACGCAAAATTATGTAATAACCTATTAGTATTAGAACTAGCGACTTCACAAATGCTATAAAATGTTTTGGATGCAAGCCATGACGACTAGGCCTACTTGTAGAATTTCAGACTAATTAAATAAAATTTGCTATGTGAAAAAAGTTAAATTAGAATCACAATTTAAATTAACATTTCCTGTACTAATTAGACGTGTAACTTGGTACGAATAAGAAACAAACGAAAGATACTGCACCACTGTTTGTTATCACAAACGACTGAACAAATAGGTAAACCCGCACGCTACATTACAGCGGATACAAGCGCAAAGGCAAAACAAAGACTGCATGCAGGAATCAGACTTGAGATAAGCCAGACACAGACTAAAAGTGTGAGTATCACTCATCATAAACAGATCAGTAAAAATTATACAGCTTTTCGATATTTCACAACTGATCGTTACACAAAATACACAGTCACTCATTATTATAGTAAACAGTTTGGGTTAGCTATTCATAAGAGAGTTAATTAACAAAGCAATTAAGCAAGTCATCTGTAACAGTGGACGATATGCAAACAACAAAATAACGTACTGTTCTACGGTAAGTTTAGGCATGGTCAGCACGTTTGACCTAACAGGGGCCCCACAAGCCAAAAGATCTTGGAGAGCAGCCAACCAATTTCTAGCCTGTTGGCTTCTTTGTGGCATGTTCCAACATTTATAAGTTCACGTGGTGCAGCACGAAACTCTCAGGCCTATACAAAACTTCCGAATTTAAAACATCCGTATCTCAAACCAGGCAATAGCAGCATAACTGCTTACAGCTTCAACCCTGAATTCACTGGAGTTTTTGTACTTTAACATCAGAAAGTTTATGTGAGGGCCCCCACAAGGGTGCACATTTTCACCGAACAGCGCCTAACTCGGATTAATTCTGGCCCTGCGGCTGATGGAAAGAACTCAAGAAGGCTAGAAATTCACTCCTTTCCGGTTATCAGATTTGCAGCGTCAACTGTAGAAAACAAATTCTAATACTGCTTTTAAAAACTCAGCTATAAAAAAATACGCCATAACTAAGTAGCCTAGTGTAATAACTGAGATTATGCCAATTACGCCATTATGCCAATTACATTATGCCAATTCACAAGTCCCGCATGAAAATCAAACAGATTTGACTAATCAACAGCTATAAAAATACTCTACAGTTGAACCACGAACCTAACTAACTCAATAATTAACACTGAAAACTATTAGTCAAAGAACATTGTGCAAGTTGATGCATAAAAATGCATACATTCAATTTTTGGCCAATTTCTAAAAGTCAACCTTCAAATGAAGAAAAGTCCACTGCACAAAATTAATAAATGCTAATGTTAATTCCCTCGCTGACCATCAATATACTGAAATAAGGCCTGTACAAGATGTTTTAGTCATTGCATTGATAGCTGAGACGAAACAGTGCATACTGCATACATAATCCAACCGTAAAAAGACAAAAACTATGAGAAATAAATGATAAACATTAGACGCCTGTAAAATGCAAGTACATGAATTCTAGTGACAACAGACAACTTCTGTTGCCCTCCAGACACAAATAACAAACAAAGTTTACGGTAATTCAAAATCACTTGTGCGACGCCAGCAAAAACAGGCTACATTGTGAGTGAGCCATAACCAATTCACTAACTAACTACGGTTCATGCTTCACACAGATCGGGCAATCAAACAGCTTCGGAAACAATTAACCTCTATCACTGCACACAGAGCGATGTAAATGGACTGAAATGACTGGTTTAGTTTCTGACGAACCGACCAGTGGACAACCAACAGTGCATTACAGTACGCACCGTCTGACGGCGTCGGTGGCCTACATGACTACGCTCACGCACGCGTCAACCAATGACCAATAGGCTCGCCCTGCTTGCCCACCGGTCAGTTTGTCAAAAACTAAACCATGTCAGTTCAGTTCAGTTCAGTTCAGTTACTTTGCACTGTATGTGCCTTTAACATGACGATCCTTTTCTGCGACGATCGAGGCGAATTATTTTCGAAACGCTGTCTGATTGTTTGACCTGTATAATGCACGTCTGCTCCACTTATTCATGCACAACCCTGTAATACATACTCCCTACATACACATTGTATAATATACTACGTTATACACATACCTTATCAGGCATACCGTGAGCCACGACTGATTCGCTAACTATGGCACAAGCTTTATGTCGATCAAGCCACTGGGCAGCTTCGGAAAGTGTGAAATGAAGACATCAGAAAGAAGACTGGGGGTTGTGGAAATCAGTGCACATCATTAGTGGAAGAAGACAGACATGTGTTGAGAATGGAGGAATCCAGAATAGCTTATCAGACAATACAGTGGGAACTGAGGGGTACAAGAGAAAGCCGGGATGGCCAAGGAAAAACTGGATGGACATCGTCCAGTCTCGTACCTGGGTAAAAGGCGAAGAATGGGCAACAGACAGAGCAGAATGATATGAACGTGTGGCCCAATGCATCCAATAAGATGCAGGTTCAACTAAGATGCTCACGTAAATATAATGAATGACACACTACACCAATACTGGCTTAACGCTGCAGCAACGGGGAAACACTAACTAGTATACATGATGGCAAACTACCACTACCCAGCAGCATGTGAAGCTCATTGCCATTTTACACTCAGAGATGATTTCACCTAAGAAACTGCTCAGTTTCATCTCAGTTTCATCTTACTACTTGCATTTGAATGCACAAAATATGTTCAATTTATGGAAAATGAGCCTTCTTTGGAGTTGATCATGATTTTGATTTCTTTATCATCAAAATCTTACAATATGTGCTGCACAACTCACACAACCATGAACAATATTAGTATTTAGTAACGTCAAAAACCTCAAATAAATAAACTTCTTCACATGACACGAATGTTACAACCAATTTCAACAAACACCGCACTGAGAGGAATACGCCTTTTCTTTATTCAACAAATGCAGGAACAATTAACAAATAATAATGAAAATTTCTAAAATATGAGCTGGCTTTTTACTCTGACCAGTTATGACTTATAAGCAAGATGTGTTCTTATTAATTTTCCATGAATTGTCAATAACACATCATTCTGCTGTGTCTTCAATTTTGTAAAATTGCACTTTTTCACATAACCGCTTACTCATATTATCACTCACATGGACTAGAATCATTATTATGCATTATTCATGACAATAATATGTAAGGGGAACAACTCAGAACTCTCTCTGCAGTCATTTATGTCTGTCAAACAATTCAACAACACGTTGCAACATACAACCACATGTGGCTTGCCACGGAGCAATATCTCATCGTCACATTGTTAGTAATGTCTAAGGAGCACAGTTATTCATTGGGCCAGTTTGCCAAATTCTGCAAATTTTCCTAATTCTGCTGAGTCCTGTTCATTCAGTAGAATGAAGCCTTCTTGAATTATTCAAAGTACAAAACGTCTGTAACCATGTATATCAAATGTTCAACAATTCTTGATTATACCCTCATTGGTCGAATACTTTTGCATTGCAGTGGAATTCAGTCGACTGCTGAACTAAGTCTGTCAATTTAAGACTATTGGCAGTTTTGTCAAAAACTGTAATAAACTTGGATTTAAATTGGAAAATAAAAGTAATCAGCCACTGACAATTCTGTGAAATTCTGCAAAAATGTAGAACTTCCGGGGAAATCAGCAAATTCTGCAGCTAGACTCAATATTCCGTGGCCTGAGGCAAACTGTGGTCCGTAGTAATGTTATGTCAACAACTACCAGTATGTGACAGAAATGAGCCAAACAATGCAACTCCAACGTTTACATGCTACACAATTCACTGCAACCTACGTACTAATGCTGTACCACATTTGGGTCTGCAAAATTTGGCTGAAGCAGAATTCAACTCCTGTAACTGAAGGCGATTATTCTGCAAACATTAGGCTTAGAGTCAACATTCAGCAACGGAAATACTTTGTCAACACAACAAACAATGACGTCAGCAGCCAGTTGCCAACAAGTAGTAGCCTAAGTGGGAAAAATAAGTCAGCAACAGGGAATATTCGATGAATTTTGCAATAAACAGTATTTGTTGTTAGAATATAGCATAGATTCATTACTATAAGCAAAATTACTGATGTATAACAAAACGACATTCATAAATGAGATAGATTATGCGGAGCTAGTTGTATTATGCGGGATCTGCCCAATTATGCGGAAGGTCACCAATTATGCGCAAAATTATGCACGCGCATAATCACATAATTCCACGATCCCTAGTCTTTTCAGGCAGAATGCACACAAACACATAATAATAAAACAAAGTTTAACCTCTACAATAAAAAAACAGAAAGTTAAACCTTTACAGAAACACAAAACACACAAAAAACGAGCTAAACCTAAAATTGTAAGAACTCCATTACACGCGTGCATACGTAATTAACAATAATGATAGTTCTAATAATCTTCTTGTTATGCTCCAGACAGACATTAATTTCAGAATGCTGTCTATTGGAGGACAGAGGTAGGAAAACTCAGTGCACAACTGCATTTACCATGATCATAGTTGATGTAAGCAATCATCGCTAATCACAAATTAACGAGTTCTACGCAATAGCCCACAACAAAACTGAGTTTCTTCGGAAAATCTTGCACAAATTTGGAATCTGGTCAAAATATGGCTAGGGCAGGATTTGCAAAACAGCCGGATTTCGACGCCAGTCAAAGCCAAATTCCAGTACAACAGCCCTACTAAACGCTCATAATATCACACATTAAGTGGTCTACCTATACTATGTACATGTACACGGGAAATATGCAAGACAGTCGATCGGCAGTGGTTGATTATAACATAAAACCTAAGTCAAAACAACACTTTGCAAATCAATACTACAGGATTTACACACACACTCACATGCATATATGCCACTTTAACAGAGGTTTTTGAGACAAACTAGAGTTAGCTTATTTGTGCCATGCATATCATTGGTCCTTAACACAAATACCCACTCAGAACATACACATTTACCATGAAAATGACCATTATAATGGTCATTTTCCAGGTAGATCTTGGTTAGCCTTCCCCAAGGCCAGTTCTTATCTATAGACAGGTCATCCGACGAATTAGGCTGCTGGGAATTGGGCCTATGGGCGCCATATTGTTTACATGTGAATATTTGCTGAATTAGAAACACATTTTTGGAAATATCTCGAAAACAGTGCATCGGAGCTGAAAAATTCCACAAAAAATGCACTCTGTACCAACCCTGTGCCTTGAAATTCCGGACCGCCCAGTGGTGAAGAAATTTAATAATTAATCCGAACAATGGGTGTGACATCATATAAAGGTTAAAGGTTCAAAGGTGGTGATACAGCTCTTGATGGAAAGCCCATCTCAGAGCTATGGAGCGTCACCTGCCGTATGGGATCACCCGACACAGGTGAACATGTCCTGCCTTAACCCCAGCCAGATAGGCTGGTACTCGATTTACCTACCCTGGAGGGATGGAAAGCTGAGTTGACCTAGGCAGCTGGTTACATACCAAGATGGTTTACCTGCCCGCAGGCAGTCACCCATCGCAGTACCAACCCAGCCCAGCATAGAGTAACTTCATTATCGGATGAAACGCATTACCACTACACCATGCCACCAACCCACATACGCCGTAACTAACTAGCCTAGTGTAATAACTGAGATAGCAACATTATGCCAATTCACTATGCTAAATTATGCCAATTCATTATGCCAAGTCCCGCATAGAAATCAAACAGATTCGACTAATTAACAGTTATAAAAATACTCTACAGCTTAACCACCAACCAAACTAACTCAATAATCTAACAAACATAGCTTCACGTAAAGCAATGCAGCTAAACGCATCATTACACTGTGTCCAAGAAAAAACTAATTCCCTAGACATTGTACAACAAAAATGTCAAATGTGAACTAATCTGAACAAAATTTTGTACGCTCAACTCCAATAAATTGCTGTAATGATCGCCAAATTTCGTTGAAATAATTATTTCTTAGCAAAGTTATTAATTGTTAGATATCAATAACAAAGTATCTTCATTACCAATGTGGCGTTACATAAACGAACTCTTGTACATTTGCATAACTCCAATAAGCAACATCTGATTTTGTCAAAATTCTACACCAACAATGCATCATCTATTGTTAGTCAAGGTGCCAAATTTCAGTTTGATTTGTGAACGGAAACAATAGTTATAGTGGCATTTGTGAGGTCACCCCAAAACGTGAAGTGTCCAGTATTAAGCAACCGTTTGTTCAATGCTGACAGTGTCCACGGCTTACTGAGAAATTCTGCAAAAAATTTTTAGCAGCATACCCTTTTACTTGTCTCTAACAGTTTAACTAAAACACAATTGTCTGCAGAAAATAACGTTTTTATTGTTTACATTGATTACGTCAACAAACGTCCCTTCCAATCGAGCGACTGCAGTAGGCTATGTAACGCCATTCTAGTAACAAAGATATTTTGTAATTGATATTTAGGTATAAATAACTCTGCCAAGAATCAAGTTATTGAATGAAATTTGGCGATCGCTTTAGAAACTAACTGGGGATTAAGTGTACGAAATTTTGTTCTAATTCGTTCAGATTTGACATTTCTACTGTACAAGGTTTAGAGGTTTACTTTTTTCTTTGACACAATGTACGTTGGTGACAGTGCCAGTTGAAGTCTAGTGGGCTGAAAGAGTGAACCAAAGAATAGTTTGCGTGGGTTGTAATAGCCTTTATAGGCCGTAACCTGTTTTAGAAGGTATCAAACTTCCAATCTGAAACAAAAATATATCGTGACAAATTGGCCTGCTGCGGGCTGAAAGTAGATGGCCTGCCAAATTTTGGGCCCAGTCCCACCTATCACATCCCATTTTGTTTACCGGTAATAAAACTAAGGGCCTGACCCACCCAGTGGGCCACCCAGCCTGTGCAGATGTCTAGTCCTGAGTACTCTCATGCGACAAGCCGAAACTAATCTAACGGAACATCACCAAGTTTTCTTTGACAATAACATTTCAGCTACACTGGCGATTAAAGTCATGTCATGCTCATTTAATTTTCACCTGAACTTGTTACACTCACACCAGCCAAGTCTCACCAACTGTCTTTAATCAAACAATTGTTAGTTCACACAGAGTATTAAGTCAATAAACCATATTTGTACAATATTGTAACACAGTTGTGTGTTCGGATACCTGTTTAAAACAATGCATTTTCTGTTGCACAATTGCTTAACCGATATTAAAAGAGACTAGAATGCAGTAGTCATGACAACAACATATACAGAAGAAAACTAAAAAATCTCTCTGCAGTCATTTAATTATGCTTACCCATGATTTCTGAGAGAAAAGAATCTAACAAACATAGTTTCATGTTTTGTACTTCTCTATTATGCTCTCGATATGCCACCCACCGGATAAGACGCCGGTATTCTAAGACTAAACTAGACTTTCTAACATAATAAAAACTTTGACAATTCGGACAGTCCCACAAGGCTCTGTGATGGACGAAAGACTACAGACAATGCCGGATCTAAGATTCTCGTGTAATGTCTCACACATTGTTCTGATGCTCCGGATGGTCCTTCAGACAGTCAATGAAGACTTGCGGTGCCAACTTTCCAATGCACACCTCGTGAATGGCCGTGAAAAGTGGAAACCTGGAAACAATCAAAGCATACAAACAAAAACTAGAAGGCGCTTGTGAGAGTGCATTTCGCTGCCAAGTGAAGTGATGTAAACACAAGGAAATGAAAGAAGAGCTGCTTCGCTGCAGAGGAGGGAGGTTAATGTAACAGCCGGCCTTGCTGCTTGCTCTGCTGGTGCAATGTGAGTCATCGTGTACACAGACACATACACAGAACGAGTGACAGAACAACCAATCTCATAATCTTCAACGTTCACTACGTTCACACTTGGGGAAGATAATTAGCAATGAATTAGTATTAATTCGCATTTATATCTATATTTGAGTTCTTTGAACAAACTGCTAGATTAAAACAGTAATGAATGAGCCACACATATTCATCAAATTACATCATTGAGATTACTTCGTTGGTGTTCTGGCCAAGTTGCTGCCGCCTTCGCCAGAACAACTGTTCACTGCTAGATGTCGGGGTGTCAAAACCTTAAGTTGACACAGAAATGAGTAAGTTCTGACAAAAGCAACAGTAGCTGCCAAAACTTCAATAAACTAGTTCAGAAAGATTGTACTTCGATAAATTTATGCAGTTTATTTTCATTTCAAATTTTACACTAAAATCCCCCCCTGTTCAGCAACTAGACAGATGTCTAAACAAGCCACATAAGGAATAACTTAAAAATGCATGTTTTTAAAAGCAAAACCTGCAGTTTCGTTGGTATTGGAGAGTTAGACTCCGGTTTTTCAAAAGGTCCAGCATATGATTTTTGAGGTTTTCATTAGTTTTAAAGGCCAAGTCGCATCAGTTTACATAACTGTTATAAAAAGCTAATTGGCTTGATCAAATGTTATTTTGTCAACATTTATTTATCTTCCTGTTGCTGATGTTATCTTTATACTGTAAAAATCCAGTTTAAAGTGGACAAATGTGACGAAATGGTGCAGTCACAAACCACTATTAGCGTCAATGCAGCGTTCGAGAGAATTTGACGCTACAAGCATCAATGGAGCATGGTACCGGGCAAAAAAACTTTGCTTGCATTTCGAGAAGTCGCTGTCATACCGAAAGTAGGCCGACTGTATGCCCTTTCCATTGCACCAATCGCCAACAGATTCCAAATTTCACTTCCGAAATGCAAGCGAGTTCCCCAAGCGCGTGCTACATCGACGCTACGGCCAGGTCGTGGTGAGAAACTTTCTCACACGCTGTGATACATGCTATAAACAAAATGCAGTAGATGACGCCATCATTCCGTTAATAATACGCTAATTAATCGAAATAAAAATATCACTTTATATTAATTTCAAAAAAATGTAATGTTGTGCCATCATTCTGTTCGCACATCATTATTTTTATTGAAATTAACGTAAAGCGATGTTTTTATTTCAACTGACTGGTATGTTGTTAATTAGCATTACATTCTACACATATTTAGCCTATATCGTTTTATGTGCGACTTGGCCTTTAAGTTATTAGAAAAAAACCCTGTAAACAGTATCCACATCAAGCGAATATCAAGAAATTAGCAAATTCGTACATATAAAGTTTCACAACCTTAACCACAGTAAAACATTTCATTATTCGTGGAACAAAAAAAATCAATCTGGATTAAGTTTGTGGTGGATTTTTTAGGTAATTTCTAGCTAGGTTCACCCAATATAACCCACTCAGTATTTTGTTACAATATGTGTCGGGCGTCTAAACACTGAACTGCATTAAAGTACAATTTACAAGAAACTAAACAAAAACACTTGCTGCTGTTTTTTCAAAAATGCAAACAACCAATTAACTGTAATTGATCGCTAATTTCTGTCAAGGTAACTGTTAGAAAAAATTTGTCGTCCATTGCTGGCCCTGGTTATAAAATACAGCGGTCATACCTGTCTTCCATTCCTCGCTGCCTAAGAACTAAGTTGATTTCGGCTGCCGTCGGTGGACCTTGAAGCTTCTGACCATTCAGCATCTCAGACTCCAGCTGTTCTAGTGTCTATACAACATGCATACCGACGAATATTTTCCGCCATGGATCAAAAGTGCAGTACTGCTATCAGTGTTTCGGACCGCATTTGCATAACACACTGTATTTAAAACCTTAATACACGGACATGTATAATACCCCATATACACGATCAAGCAAACATCAAGGAAACGTTAAGCAAAAATCAAGCCTTGATGTTTGCTTGACATTTGCTCGATGTTCGGTTGATGATTGCTTCGTGTAGGTTATGCTCTATGCATGCTTCATATTTGCTTGATGTTTGCTTGATCGTGTAAACGGGGTATAAAGCACAGCATACTTGTTTTTGTCTCCTAAATCCTTTCTGCTTACTATGTATAGACAGCGCATCAAGCACACTAGGAATTTCTCAAAATGACAGCGTGCTATATAAATGTTCACTTATTATGATGACAATGATTACTATTATTATTTCAGACAATTTGACTCACGGGCATTAACCGAGTATGGCAATTTCACTGACCAAAAACAACACACTGATACTAAGCCAAACCTCCACAACAAATAAGTAAATATAAACGAACAAAGCTAGAAGAAAAGTACCTTGCCCTTAGGAGCGGTGGCGAATGCTTCGGCAACCTTGCGATTACGACCACTGTAACACGTTGTCACTAGATCAGCCACACCACAGCTCTCTAGGAATGTCTCTATCCGCGTCTCTGCACAACAGCAAACGATACGTACTTTTGTCAGTGAAGTCCACATGCACAAAATGGCAATTCGAAGCAACTACTAAAAGTACCGTATCAGTAAGATAAATTAAACAAGTCCACGACTTACCGAACACGGAGTCAGACGCAAATGCTTACAACAATAAAGTACACTATATAAACCCGACAAAATACAAGACAACAAGATACTGTTCAAACGAACACGGAGTCTCTCCGATGCATCTCGATAGCTAACAGTAAAGTCCAATGCTACTGCATTGCATTGGACAAACAAGCATTGGCTTGAACAAAAAAGTACAAAGCAATAGATGGCTAAGCCTTTTATCTGACAGAGTGTGTGAATGAGTGAGTAAAATTTCACATCCCACTTGACACAGTATAGGTCACTTAGAAGACAGTCCTCTAGACGATCACTTGCACTGGTAAGGACAACAAGAAAAAAATAGCAAAATCAATGAAACCAACATAAAAAAAAACAAAATAAAATAATAAACTACCTACATACACCTGCACACAAACATAATACTACCTAACAAAAGATTCACACATGGCGTCACATGCACAATGTAACTAACACAAAACTAAACAGCCGGTTCAGGTGCCTTTTACGCCACTGAGCCAGGAAATGGAGTGAGTCTATTCTACACCCTTGGACCCACACAGGAGCCATTTGGAAAAAGACCTCATGCCAATCAGCTGCCACTTCCGAAATTGCAAAATTTCAGGGCATACGTTGCAAACTAAGCTAGGCCTGTGTGTACCGAACCTTTGCCTTTTACCGTTTTTGGCGGAAAATGGAAAAGAAAGAGATACGATATACGATGCAAAGTGTACAGCGCAGAACCTGGAAAGAAAAGTTTGGTAAAAGAAACCATCTCCATGAGACCAAGTCGTATGACAGCTGCCTTTGTATTATCACCGTACTTCATACCATCCGTGAAACCAGCTCCCAATGCGACCACGTTCTACATAACCATCAAAACACTCAAACTACAATCACTCAGTGGCATGTTGGCATAATGGTTAATACACTAAACTTATGATTAAAAGGTCACGGGTTCAACTCCCGATCGTGTCATCGCCATACTTCGTCTCATCTGTGAAACCAGTGCCCAATGCGATCAGAACATAGCATGCTGCACAAATTAGTCATTTGCCAGTCTACACAAAAAATGAACGAAGAGACAGTAGTGGTTAAAACAATTAACTTATGATCAACAGGTTACAGGTTCAACTCCTGGTCATGCTACCACCATACTTCATTTAATCTGTGAAACCAGTGACACACGCAACCACATTATATGCAACAACTGAACATACACAAACTAGTCATTTGCCAGCTACCACAGTGAATCCAGAGAAGACTAACTTTGGTAATGTAAGAATTTCTAACTCTAAAGTCTCATCACCTTGACCTTCTTGACCTTGAATTAGGTCATATGGCATACCATCACGTAGCAGTCATCACCTGCTATCTACAAACCAAATTTCATTCAAATCAGACAAATCCCAAAAAACTTTTGTTGACAAATGAATGTATGGGTGGCAGACTGGCTTTAGTAAGTTGATTCAGTCAAGAAGTACGAGGAGTGTTCAAAAAGTTTTGCAAGTCGATATGTTGGACTGAAAAACTTTTCAATATCTATACACCAGTAAAATTCACATTTCTCCAGAACACATCTGAGTTTAACATGGATAGGTCATCATTGTTACTTATGACGTCACAAGGCATTTTATATCAGTACCTCCAGCCAGGCTTCTACCACAGACTTGAGTCATTTCTTGTTTGGATAGCAGACAGCACAGAAAAACTTTTTCAAATTTAGAAAAAGATAATAGTTACTGTAAGTCAAATCTCTGCAGTACGTAGGCCCTAGGTGGCCTTATTGTTCGAAGCCAGAGTCGCGAACAGCTTGCTGGGTAATTTTAACTTTGGGATTGGGCTACAGTGCCGGGCGCTGCCAGATTTAGAGGAGATATTCGGGGCTCACTCCCAGGCCCCCACACATCAGGGCTCCCAAGGTTGTACATTGTAAAAATTGTCTACCATTCCACAAAGATGACGGATATCACTGAATGTTAACTTTTCCATAAAATTTTATAGACAACATCAAATCCTGTCATGACATCATAATTAACAGAAGCATTCTTATTAATGGCCAGCGCAGATTTCGGCTACTGTGTATTCATATTGCA